>Ga0308175_100000657_pt1 | contig 23226 bp, 25 predicted proteins | sample PhyCR1_3_FD_203893 | JGI IMG/M metagenome (GOLD analysis project Ga0308175, IMG submission 203893) | Soil microbial communities from UC Gill Tract Community Farm, Albany, California, United States - DLSLS.C.R1 | ecosystem: Environmental > Terrestrial > Soil > Agricultural land | place: USA...
TGCCTACTCCTTCGAGCAGGCGGTGACGCTCGCCCTTGGCGAACAAGACTCCAGCGGGTGGCAAGGACGGGGGCGCCGAAGCACGGCGAGCACCGGCGTGCTGACGCGGCGCGAGCACGAGATCGCTCATCTCCTGGCCGAAGGACTGACCAACAAGGACATCGCCACTCGCCTCGTCATCTCACTGCGCACGGTCGAGTCACACGTCGACCACATCCTCAGCAAGCTGGGCATGACCTCACGCGCACAGGTCGCCAGCTGGCTTGCCGAGCAATCGAGAGGCGACCCGACGCTCGGGACCGACCGAACCTAGCTCCCGGCCTGCATCGCGTGGCGGCTTTACCGACCGTCACAGCCAAGCGCGGCGTTCCGGCCGTCCACACGTTGCCCGACCCCGAGGCCTCCCTCGGCCTGGATCACGCGGGCGTATCGGCAGCACCCTCGACCTGCAGCCGGTCGGTGAGCTCGCACAGGTGCACCAGCCGCCGGATGAATGGGTTGGCACGGACGACCTCGACCGCCCGGCCCTGGGCCACATGCGTCTCCCGGAAGTTCAACAACCTCCTCAGGCCGCTGCAGTCACAGAAGGTGAGGTCACCGAGGTCGATCAGGACCGTGGTCAGGTCCGGCCGATCCGCGTAGTGATCTCCGGGCACCTGGTGCTCGCTGCTCAGGTCGAGCTCGCCCCTGAGGGCGAGCAACAGGCAGGGGGTCTCGGGGACGAGCGAAACCATCAAGAGACCGGGTGGCTGTCGGGGGATCAACACAGCGGCACAACTCCAGGGATTCCGCGTCGAGTATTCACGTCCGACATCGATCCTCGCGCCCCCGGAGGTCCTCTGCCCTCGCCAGGACTACGGAGACAACCACGTATCTCTGGAGTGGTTCCACCGTCGCGGGCCGGCGCGGAGCTCCGCCGCATCGCTGCGAGACAGCCAGCGTGCGATCAGGTCGCCGGTGGTGGACACAATGACCTCGCCGCCGGGCACCTGCCACCCGGCGGGGCCGTCGAAGCCGGCAGCGCCCATCGGGACCGATTCGTCGCCCGGGGCCGTCCCGGGCGCACGGGTCTGCTGGCCGGCGCGGTGCCGGCGTAGGCCTTGCGGGACTTGGCGTCGACGTATCGGCGAGAGGCGTCGCCGAACTCGCCCAGCAGTCGGGCCCGAGGATGACGCCCAGCCCCGGCAGGCTGGTGAGGATCTCAGCTGCCGGGTGCTGGCCAAAATGGTCGGCCACCACCCTCCCCAGCGCCTCGATCTGCTGGTTCAACGCGGCGATGATCGCTGCCTCGCTGGTGGTGATCGCTGCGAACGATGCCTGGACCGGGGCGGGCTGCCGCAACTCGTCGGCGCGCAGAATTCGCCATGTCTTCTCGGCCCGTGCGGCGGGGTCGCGCCGGTTCGCACGTGCGTAGACCGCGGCGATGGTTCGGCGTGAGAATCGGGCACCGGTGTCCGGGTCGGGCGCCTTGCCCAACAACTCCAGCGCATCGGGAGAATCCAGCTCCGGAAGCGCGACGAGTGCGGCCGGATAGAACTCCCGCAGCGCCGACCGCAGCCGCAGCACGTGCCGGGTGCGTTCCCAGACCAGGTTCTGGTGGGACCGGGCCGCCAGCTGGATGGCCTCGACCAGCGCCGTGTCACCGGCGACCGGGCGGTGCGCGGCCCGGTCCAGCCTGACGATCTCCGCCATCAGGTGTACATGCGCGGCATCGGACTTCGCCCCCGGGGTCGAGTGCCGTTCCCGACCGCGCCACCGACTTGGGGTTGAGTGCATACACGGTGTACCCGGCCGCGACCAGCGAGGCGACCCAGGGGCCGCGCTCGGTCTCGATCCCGACCACCACCTGCGGGTGTGGGTCGGGGTCATCGCCCGGGTCCGGCAGGTGCTCGCCGATCAACGCGTGCAGGCCGGTCACGCCGGCCAGCCCCTCAGGCCTTCTCTTGCGTGCCAAGACCGTGCCGGCCTCGTCGACCAGCTCCACGTCGTGGTGGTCCTCGGCCCAGTCGTCACCCACGAACAACAACGACTGCCTCCTTCGTCGCGATGGCGATCTGCCCGGCAGCACGCAGCAGCGCGGAGGAGACTCCCAGCGATCTCATGGTCACAGTGCTCATCGGCACGTCATCCCAGCAGCGGTCACCGTCTCCTCACGACCAGCGGGCGCACAGTCTGCCGCCAGACCTCAGGGGTCAGATAAGTGCGAGTGCTGACCCGCCAGCCGCTACCGGAACCGAGCCTCCCATCACACAAGAAGCCCGGCTAGAACCCATGAGATGAGCGCGTCCTATGACGTGTGCTTCCTGCTTCCGTCGCGGAACGTCCATGGGACGACGTAGTGGCCAAGCGCGGCGCCCTCGAAGTCACTGGAGTCGAGGGAGTCGAAGAAGTGCTGCGCAGCGTTCCGAGTCCCGAACACTCCAAGGACCACTTCCGGCGCGCCCTCGCTCTCGTCGAAAACGATTCACACCTGGTCTGCGCGACGACCGCGCTGAAAAGGCTTCACGACGGCATCCTCGCAAGAACCGCTCGTTGGCATGACCACACCATCAGCGACAGATCCGCGCGAGCGCAACCGCCCAGAACCGGCCGGGCCTCGCCGCTGGTGGGCACTGGTGTTTGACCAGGTCCGACGATTCCGCTCGGTCTAGAGGCCGTTGGTCTTTAGCCAGGCCAGGATGGCGTCGGCCACTTCCTTCCAGCCGCTGTCGATGGTCAGCGAATGGCCGCGACCCTCGAACTGCTTGAGCTCGGTGACCGCCGCGGAGTCGCGGTACTGCTTGAACGTCGAGCGGGTGACCACGTCGGGAACGGTGTGGTCTTCAAGTCCCGAGACGAGGAGGAGCGGTCCGCGGTTCTCGTTGGCCGTGTTCACCTTGGCCTGGGAGTGCATCACGAAGTTGGCAGCGGCAGCCTGGAACAGCGGTCTGGCCGGTGAGGGGATCGTCCACTTCTCGTATAGCTGATCGGACTCCTCCTCGCTGAGTGCGTTCCCGAAGCCGAACCGGAACTCCTTCTGGCTGAGGGAGACCGCCTTGTGAAGATTGCTCGGGTTTCCCAGCGCAGGTAAACCAGCACGCAGCTGGGCGAGTGGGAGCGGAAGCACGCCCTTGATCTGCGCAGGGTCGATGGCGATCGCAGCTGCTCCGAGCCCTTGGCCTAGGAGCTTCTCGGCGATGAGTCCTCCGAAGGAGTGACCGATGATCACGGGAGGGTCGTCCAAGCCGTCGATGATGTCGGCGTAGTGTCCCGTCGCGTCGTTGATGCCGATGTTGGCTACGCGCTCGGGATGCTCTCGAGCCTCGGCGACCGTGTCGGGCTCGCCGGGCCAGCCGGGCGCAAGAGGGCTGTACCCGGCCTCGCGGAAGAGTTCGACCCAAGGATCCCACGTGGTCGCGTGCAGCCAGAGACCGTGGATGAAGACGACGGGTTTCGAGGCCATGACGGTGCCCTCCAAAGTCGTTGTGATCCACTCTGGCCAAGATCAGCCTCGGTGACAACTACGTGCAAGATGCGGCGGTCCCGGTCGCTCTCTCAACGGCATGTGGGGGCGCTTCGCGCGCGGCCGGCAGGCGCCGATCTAACGCACGGTCTTCGCCGCACGCGACCTGCAAGCCTGGTCGTCGATCGGAACCTCCGCCTCCGGCGAAGCCGTGCGAGTCATCACTGGGGTGATGTGATCCGCGTGACACCTGGCGGCCCGACTGGGACAACGTCTGTGGTCCCGCACTCAGACGTCATTCAACATCCTGGAGCTCGGGCCGGCGGTCAACGTCACCGCCAGCCCAGCTCCGGTGCGACGTACCGGACGATGCTGTCCAGCAGGTGCGCGTTGTAGTCGACGCCGAGCTGGTTCGGGATCGTCAGCAGCAGCGTGTCGGCAGCGGTGATCGCCTCGTCCCCGGCGAGATCCTTGACGAGCTGGTCGACCTCCCCGGCGTACGTCTTGCCGAATCGGGCTGCGCCTCCGTCGATGAACCCGACCTGGTCCTCACTGCGCGACTCCGCGCCGAAGTACGCGCGGTCGGTGCTGTTGACGATCGGGAAGATGCTGCGGCTGACGGACACCCGCGGCTCGCGTTCGTGGCCGGCATCCTTCCAAGCGTCCCGAAACATGTGGATCTGCTCGGCTTGGAGTTGGTGGAACGGCACACCGGTGTCCTCGGTGAGCAGCGTCGAGCTCATCAGGTTCATGCCCTGCTCGGCCGTCCAGACGGCAGTTTGGCGTGTGCCGGCACCCCACCAGATCCGGTCCCGTAGTCCGGGCGACTGCGGCTCGATACCGAGCAAGCCCGGCGGGTTGGGGAACATCGGTCGCGGGTTCGGCTCGGCGAACCGCTGCCCGTCGATCACCTCGAGGAACACCCGGGCGTGCTGCCGCGCCATGTCGGCGTGGTCGTTGCCCTCGCCCGGGTCGTAGCCGAAGTACTTGTAGCCCTCGATCACCTGCTCCGGTGACCCCCGGCTGATGCCGAGCTGCAGCCTCCCGCCGGCAATCAGGTCAGCGGCGCCGGCGTCCTCGGCCATGTAGAGCGGGTTCTCGTAGCGCATGTCGATGACACCGGTGCCGAGCTCGATGCGACTTGTCCGTGCGCCCGCCGCCGCAAGAAGCGGGAACGGCGAGGCGAGCTGCTGAGCGAAGTGGTGCACGCGGAAGTAGGCGCCGTCCGCGCCGACCTCCTCGGCAGCGACCGCGAGGTCGATGGACTGCAGCAGCACGTCCGATGCGGTCCTCGCCTGCGAGTGCGGAGAGGGATTCCAATGGCCAAAGGACAGGAAGCCGATCTTCTTCATGCTGCGGCAACCGCCGACGCCGTCGGCTTCTTCCCGCAGCTCACAACGTGAGCCTCGCCCAAGAGCCGGCGTCGTTCGTCGAGTCGCGCCAGCCGACTGGCGGCGGAAAGACCGCAAGGGGGCGCGTTCAGTGTGGGGTATTGCGACAGGACCCGGGTGCTGCGAGTACCGGGCGCCGAATGGCCAGCACGACGGCCGTGCTCAGCGAGCTGTCCGGATCCGTATGGTGGGGGTCAGGACACTGGGCGCCCTGGGACCGATCAAGGTCCCTGACGGGAGGGAAACAATGCGGGAGGAGTCACCGGCCGGCCTCGTTCGCCGCCACCCTGCGATGACTATCGGCCAGACGCGGTCGGAGTGCTCCTCGCGCCGTCCTGCTGACGCTGGTTAGGCGGCCTGACGTGACCAGCGATCGCGATCGGAACGAGCAAGGGCGAGCCCAACAGGCTCGACCTCGCGACGCGCTCGGACGCCCGTTGCCCTATGGCGCAGCCGGCGTCGAGCCCATCTCGGAAGAACCGCTGGCCCCGGAGGCGACCTTGGTGTACGCCCGCGGCCTGTTGGACGCTGGCCGACCCTTCGCGGCGCATGAGGCTCTCGAGGTCCGGTGGAAGTCGTGCCCGGACGAGGAACGCGAGCTGTGGCAGGGGCTGGCCCAGCTGTGTGTGGGCTTGACCCACCAGGCGCGCGGCAACGCTGTTGGAGCCTCCCGGCTCGTCGAGCGTGCAGCCGACCGCCTGGAGGCGTACGAGCAGGCTGCGGGACCGACGTACGGTCTCGACCTTGCAGGGCTGATCGCCTGCGCCCGGGACCAGGTATCCGGCGCAGACGATGCGCCGAGCGCCTGAGAATCCCCACAACGGCGACACCTCGGTTGCCTCCGTCGACCGCGCGCAGATCTCTGAGCCCTCCACTGCGCCCGCACCGTGCGCATGCCTGAAGTGGGCTTCGTCAGTAGCCGCCCGTACCCGGCCAGCCGAACGTGTCGAGGTACCAGCCCGCCGAGGTCAGCACGACGGCGATGAGCAGGGCGAACAGCAGGCCACCGGCCACGGGCAGGAACCAGCCAGGCGCGCGCCGAGACCGGACCGCGGCGACCTTCACGACGACGGCGCCGAAGACCGCGCAGCCGAGGACGCCGTGCACGACCGTCCGCATCGGCACTTTCAGACCGCCGGGGTATCGGCCGGTCTCGAGGCCGAGCGCCCACAGACAGTGGTACGCGACGAACACCGACAGCAGCAGCGCAGTCGCTCCGGAGATGCGGTGCGCCGCACCCAGCCACGACGGCGCCCGGATGTGGAGCTTGCCGTACAGCCACAGTGCGCCGATGACCTGGAGGACCGCGAGCACCCCGATCGCCGTGGTGAGCACGACCTTCATGTCGATGACGGTGGTGAAGCCCAGCGTCGTCGTCCCGTTGATTGTCGGGTTGTGCACCTTCCCAAACACCCCGAGGAGAACAGCGACGACCGCACCCGCAGTGAACGCGGTCAGCGGTACGACCATGCTTCGCGGTTCCGGGGTGTCTGTCATGGTTCAAGGATGCGCGTGGTCGCCGGCCGTCGGAAGCCCGGTTCCGGGCGTCGTGCTCACCTTGTACGAACGACAGCAGCGGGCCGAGGAGGAAGAGATCCAGCTCGTCGACATCTTGATGGGTCTCCCCATCGATGGGGTGTCCTGGGTCGAGAACGCCACCGGACCGGGTCCGCGGGGGCAATCAGCCATCGATGCTCGTCGTTCGTCTGATCCTGGACAGTCAACGAGCGGATTGCGGATCTGGCCCTCACCCCGCCGCGATGTGATGTCTCACGACATCGGCGACCGCCGGACCGAAAGTAGGTTCGGCTGTCGTTGATCTCGGAGGTGCGCCGAAAGTTCACCTCAGGATGCGCAGGCAGCCTGGGTGTCGTGGGGTTGTCCGGTCGCTCAGCGTCCGAGGCCTGAGGACCGCTGGGCGAGGGTGTAGCCGTTCTTGGGCCGTCCCGCATTGCCATAGCGCGGCTCCAGTCGGACGATGCCGTGCTGCTCGAGGTAGGTCAGGTAGCGGTGGGCTGTGCTACGGCTGATGCCGATCTCGGCGGCGACCTCCTCGGCCGACACGTTCCCGCCATCGGCAACAGCACGTCGGACCAGCTCGAGCGTTGGCGCGGAGTGGCCCTTGGCGGGGCGATCCTGATGAGGATTGGGCGGACGGAGCATCCCGAAAAGCTCGTCCACCTCGGCCTGATCGGCCTCGTGCAGATCCGCCATGCGTTGGCGGAGCTGGCGGTACGACTGGAGTCGTGCGTCGAGCGCGGCGAAGCCGAAGGGCTTCATGAGGTAGTGGACTGCCCCGAGCTGCATGGCCGTGCGCACGGTAGCCACCTCGCGCGCGGCGGTGATGACGATGACGTCCGGTGCGTCGGATCCGTCCAAAAGTTGGCGTACGACGTCGAGGCCGTCGCCGTCGGGCAGGAACACGTCCATCAGCACGAGGTCGGGCCTGGCCGCGTCGACCATCGTGACGGCTTCAGCCGCAGTGTGGGCGGTACCGACGACGGCGAAGCCCTGGCTCCGAGTGACGAACGCAGTGTGGATCGCGGAAACGCGATAGTCGTCGTCGACCACGACCGTGCGGATCGGCTCGCTCATGCCGACTGCACCTCCCGCGGACGTCGGTGCCCGACGCCGACGGGGAGCCGGATGACGAAGCGAGCACCCGGCGCGCCTGCGACCTCGATCGAGCCGCCGAGCCGCTGGACCAGGCGGTGGACCAGCGCCAGGCCGATCCCACGCCGGATGCCGTCGTGGGCCGGCTTGGTCGTGAAGCCGTCGAGGAAGATCTGCTCACGCAGCTCCTCGGGCACGCCCGGGCCGTTGTCGGCGACCTCGATCAGGATCTCCTGCTCGTCCTCGCAGATCACGACCTCGATGCGTCCGCCGTGCGGCGACACGGCGTCGAGCGCGTTGTCGATCAGGTTGCCGACGATCGTGGTCATGGCATGCACCTTCTCCGGGGTGTCGCCGAGCCAGCTGTCCTCGGAGAGCCGCAGGTCGACGCCGCGTTCGCTGGCCGCGGCGGCCTTGCCCAGCAGCAGGCCGACGATCGGAGTCGCCGAGATTCGCTCACGGACGGCGTCGGAAAACGCTGCCTGGTCGGTCTGCACGTCGGTGAGGAAGGCCAGCGCGTCCTCGTGCTCGCCGAGCTCGATGAGCCCGGCGACGGTGTGCATGTTGTTGGTGAACTCGTGGTGCTGGGCACGGAGCGTGTCGGTCAGGCGGCGTACACCGTCGAGCTCGCGCAGCAGGCCCGCGATCTCGGTCCGGTCGCGCAGCGTGATGGCCGTGCCATGCGGTCGCCCGGCGAGGTACACCGGCATCTTGTTGACGACCAGGGCGAAGTCGTCGGTGAGGACTACCTCGTCTCGGGCCGTCTCGTTCCCGGTCAGGATGTCGAGCAGCCGTCCGTCGGGCAGCACCTCGCTCAGCCGTCCGCCCGTGGGGGTGATCCCCAGCCCGAGCAGTCGACGTGCCTCGTCGTTGACCATCGTGATCCGGTCGTCCTGGTCGCAGGCGATGACGCCTTCACGGATGCCGTGCAGCGTCGCCTCTCTCTCGCGCAGGAGGAGCGCTATCTCGTCGAGCTCGAGGCCGAACGTGCGCTTCTTGAGGCGCCGGGACAGGAGCCAGGACGCGATCGCGCCGCCGCTGAGAGCGAGGAGGAACCACACGGCGTACGACGGCAGCTGCTGCCGCAACGCGTCCGCGACCGTCGACTCCCGCACGCCGACGGAGACCTCCCCGAGCAGCTCGCCGCTCGCTCCCCAGATCGGAGCCTTGCCGTTGGCAGACAGCCCGAGGGTGCCCCCGTCGGTGCCCATGTGGGTCCGGCCGTCGAGGACCGCGAGCGGCTCGTCGTTCTTCACCCCGACCATGTCGGGGTTGGGGTGGGTCATCCGGATGTCGTGGCGATTGAAGATGACGACGTACGTCGCGCCCGTCTCCGTCTGCACGCGGTCGGCGAGATCCTGCAACGGCTCCTGGCAGTCGGCTGAGTTCGACAAGCACTCGCGCACGTCTCTCATACCGGCGACGGTGGATGCGATGGCGACCGAGCGCTGCTGGTACTGGTGGTCCAGCGTCGACCGTGCCTGGCGCGCGAACAGGGCGAACCCGATCACCACCGTGGCGATCAAGATGATCAGCTGCGCGGCGAAGATCTGCGTCGAGAGCCGGCGCGCCATGACGGGCATCCCCCCATTGTGAGTGCCGGTCGTCACCGCGACCAGTCGTGGAGCAGCGGGAAGAACGCACAAAACTCTGCCAAATCGGCAATACCGCGACTTGCGCACACAAGGTTTTCGTGTGACGGCGGTCATACCTAGCGTCCTGGTTCGCCCCACCCGAGACGCTAGGAGAGTCCAATGTCGTCCCCGTCAACACGACCCACGAGTGCCCAACGGGAAGGCGCCCGTATCGAGGTCACCGGACTGACCAAGCGGTTCCTGACTCCCTCGGGGTCGGCCTTCACGGCCCTCAGGGACACCAGGTTCACGGTCGAGCCGGGACAGTTCTGCGCGATCGTCGGCCCGACCGGCTGCGGCAAGTCCACGACTCTCGGCATGGTTGCCGGCCTCGACCGGCCCAGCGTGGGCTCGGTCATGGTCGGCGGCAAGGAGGTCAGGGGCGTCACGCCGGGCGTGAGCTTCATGTTCCAGGCCGACGCGCTGCTGCCCTGGAAGTCGGTGCTCCACAACGTGATGCTCGGCCCGATCCTTAGCGGCAGCTCGAAGAGGCAGGCCGCTGCCAAGGCGCGCGACTGGCTCCGGCGGGTCGGCCTCGCCGGCTTCGAGGACCACTACACACACCAGCTGTCGGGCGGCATGCGCAAGCGCGTCGCGATGGCGGCTGCGCTGATCAACGAGCCCGACATCCTGCTGATGGACGAGCCGTTCGGAGCCCTCGACGTGCAGACGAAGGCGATCATGCAGACCGAGCTGATCGCACTGTGGGAGGAGCTGCGGCCGTCGGTCCTGTTCATCACCCACGACCTCGATGAGGCGGTCGCGCTCGCCGACCGGGTGATCGTCATGACAGCCGGCCCCGGATCGGTGAAGGCCACGTGCGACATCGACCTGCCGCGCCCACGCGGTGCAGTCCAGGAGCTTCGCTACGACCAGCGCTTCCTGGAGATCCAGCACGGTATCTGGGAGTCCCTCAAGGACGAGGTCGAGCGAGCGTACGCCCGGTCTTCGGCGGTGCCCGCATGAGCACGACGATCCCCGCGGCCCGCCGCGAAGAGACCACTGACGACCGGTTCGCCGCTGCCGACAAGGCGGCGTCCGCGTCGGCGCGCCGCCTGCGCTGGCGCCGTAGCGCCCTGGTCTGGCTGGCTCGCCTCGCCTTCGTCGGCGTAGCGCTCGGCGGCTGGCAGCTCTGCACCGGCTGGACTCCGAAGGGCTGGTCCACCCCGCTCGTCGACCCGTTCTTCTTCGGTCGGCCGAGCCTGGTCTGGCAGCGCACGATCGAGCTGTTCCAGCACGGCACGTCGTACGGCTCGTTCTGGTTCGACATCCTCACCACGATGAAGGAGGCCGTGTACGGCTTCTTCTGCGGCGCCATCGCCGGCGTGCTCCTCGGAGTCCTCCTTGGGCAGAGCGCATTCCTGGCCGACGTGCTCGGGCCGTTCATCAAGATGGTGAACGCGATCCCGCGCATCGTCCTCGGGTCGATCTTCATCGTCGCCTTCGGCGTCGGCAGTACGCCCAAAGTCCTGCTCGCCGCCGTCCTGGTGTTCTTCGTGGTCTTCTTCAACGCCTTCCAGGGCGTGCGGGAGGTGGACCGGAACATCGTGGCCCACGCCAAGGTCCTCGGCGGTTCTCCACTGCAGATCGTGCGGCACGTGACCGTGCCGTCGGCGCTCACCTGGATCACCGCCAGTCTGCACACCGCGTTCGGATTCGCGATCGTGGGTGCGCTGGTCGGCGAGGTCCTGGGCGCACAACGAGGTCTGGGTCTGATCATCCGCACCTCGCAGAACCGTTTCGATCCGAACGGTGTGTTCGCCTGCATGCTCGTCATCGCGGTGATCACCCTCGGCGCCGAGTTCCTGATCGGTCTCGTCGAGAAGCGACTCCTCTCGTGGCGTCCCACCGACCAGTCCAACTGGTCAGGCGTCTGAGATTCCCAACCACTCACCCAAAAAAGGAAGTGCGCACATGTTGAGGAAGACCCTGACCGCCGTGGCGGTCACCGCATGCCTGGCCGGTCCACTCACGGCGTGCGGCGGCAGCAGCGCGACCGGCGCGAACGGCCTGCCGGTCGTGAAGATCATGGTCGGCGGCCTGGACAAGCAGATCTACCTGCCGTTCACACTCGCCAAGCAGCTCGGCTTCTACCAGAAGTACGGCGTCGACGTGCAGCTCTCCGACGAGGTCGACGGTGGCGTCGGGGCCGAGGACGCGATGGCCTCGGGGCAGGTCGACATGGCCGGCGCGTGGTACATCCACTCGTTCGACTTCCAGGCCCAGGGCAAGGCCGTCGAGGGCGTCGTACAGCTCGGCGGCGCTCCGGGGGAGCGCGAGATGTGTGCGACCGACGCGGACGTGCACTCGGGTGCCGACTTCAAGGGCCAGACGATGGGTGTGACCGACCTGGGGTCCGGCACCGATGAGCTGACCCAGTTCATCGCCGAGAAGGGCGGCGTCTCCCACTCGGACTACCACACGCTGGCGGTTGGAGCCGGGTCGACGGCCATCGCCGCGATCCAACAGGGTTCAGCCGACTGCGTGATGACCACCCAGCCGACGGTCGCGGCCCTCGAGAAGAAGGGGCTCGCGTACTCCGCTGTCGACCTGGCCACCACCGCGGGCGCCACTCAGGCACTCGGCGGCGCCTGGCCGGCCGCAACGGCGCTCGCCAAGACGGACTGGGTCGACTCGCACAAGACCGAGGTCCAAGGCGTGGTCACCGCACTGGTGGCGACCATGCAGTGGATTCACACCCACACACCGGAGGAGATCGCCGCGAAGATGCCGCCGGACTACGTGTCCAACGACTTGATCTCGGAGGCCGACTACGTAACGGCGCTCACCGAGGACAAGGGCCAGTACCTGCCAGACGGCATCATGCCGACAACCGGCCCGGCCACCGTCGCAGAGACGGAGAAGGTCATCGGAACGGATGTGTCGAGCGTCGACCCGAGCAAGACCTACACCGACGAGTTCGCCCAGGTGGCGGACCAGAAGCTTGGAATCCGGTAGGCAGCCAGACGCTGGAAGCGCGAGGGGGGCGGGATCGATCGTTACCGGTCCCGCCCCTTCGCGGCGGTTCGACGCACCTGTGAGAAACCAGGCTCAACACGGCATGGCCAAGCGGATCTGTACGTGTCGTGAGGCGGGCTGGCGGGCGACCTCGACTGCGTTGCCGCAGCGGCAAGCCAGTAGTTCAGCGTCGCCAGAGCGGTCGCAGAACCCACGGTCCGCTGGCGATACCCGAAGCGACATCCGGAACGACGGTCTCGCGGGATGCTCGGTCGCGGATCCGGATCCGGATCCGGATCCGGTGTCGCGGGTCACCGGATGGTGCCCACTTGCCGGATCCTGTGGGCTCACCGATGGCGGCGCGCACCCAATCGTGACTGCTGCCGGGATCAAGAGCGCCGAGAAACTCCGCGAGCGAACCGTCCCACCAATCCTGCGCGCTCTGGTCGGCAGCCCCGACCACCAGCCGCCGCGTTTCCTCGTCCTGGCAGCGAACCAGCACGATCGCAGCATTGGGGCCTGCCTCGGCGAGGAGTTCGTGAGCCCGATGGTCCTCTGCTCCGACGTGGCCCCTGCGCTCATGCGCGGCGCGAGCCTCGCGCACTGCTCCCTTCAGCGAGGAGAACAGACCCATGAATCCGACCATCCAAGACAGGGAGACCCGCAACACGGTGGACGCAAGATCACTGCCGGACAGCACCCGGGACCGCGTGACCTTCAGCGATCCGTCGGGGTTGCCCCGGACCACGACAGCCCGCACGCCGCCCTTGCGAGCCTGCGACCTGCGGATTTGCCGTTCGCGCTGCCATGCAGCCCACGCGACACCTGGACGTGGATGCGACCGTCCGGGTCCCAGATTTCATCTGAGTTGGGGATTGACCGCGCGGTTGCCGGCCGCGGCATTCCTCCCTCGTCGACGATGTCGACGATGTCGACGATGTCGACGATGTCGACGACGGCGGAACCAGAGGGCCAAAGGCATGGCTGGCGGAGGTGGACGGGTGACGAAGAGGCTCGAGCACGGACCATCACTGCTGACGGATGCGGGGGTAGGACGCCTGGTCGCCTCCGAGGCGGACGTCGGCGCTGCCCGCGAGCGGCGTAGGCAACTCGCCCTCCGCCGACTCGCGCTCGTTCTGACCCTGCTGATGGCGTGGCTGTGGTGGCGCCTGCTCCGCGGCGACCCGATGGACATCCGTTCGTGGCGGCTCCCGACGTTCGACCCGTTCCTGGTCCTGGCCTCGTTGCTCCTGCTCTCGATGGCGGGCGTGCTGCTCGGCGCGACGATCGGGGCAGGCCGCTCGCCCCACATCATGTTCAGGCCGGAACAGATCGAGGTCACCCTCGGCGACGTGAAGGGGATCGACGCCGTCAAGGAGGACGTCGTCCGCTCCCTCAACCTGTTCCTCGCCCATCGTGCCTTCACCGAGGAGATGGGGGGAACGGCGCGGCGAGGACTGCTCTTCGAAGGGCTGCCAGGAACCGGGAAGACACACATGGCCAAGGCGATGGCCCGCGAGGCCGGCGTCCCGTTCCTGTTCGTGTCCGCGACCTCGTTCCAGTCGATGTACTACGGCGCCACAGCACGCAAGATCCGCTCCTACTTCCGGGCGCTGCGCAAGGCCGCCCGACGCGACGGCGGTGCCATCGGCTTCATCGAGGAGATCGACGCCATCGCGATGACCCGGGGCGGCATGGCCGCCGTGCCTGCTCCGAGTCACGCCGATCCTGTGCTGCCGTTCGACTCCTCCCTCCTCGGATACGCCTCATGCGGCTGGAACACGCCTGCCACAGCGCTCACCGTCAACCGGACCGCAGCGACCAACCGTGCGACCTTCAGTGAGGGCACCGGCGGCGTGGTCAACGAACTCCTCGTCCAAATGCAGTCGTTCGACGAGCCGAGCGGTCCGCAGCGGATCCACGCCTGGCTGGCCGAGCAGCTCAACGCGCTGCTGCCGGCCCACCGGCAGCTGCCCCGGCCCCTGCCCGCTCCGACGAACGTGCTGGTCATCGCGGCGACGAACCGAGCCGACAACCTCGACCCGGCACTGCTCCGCCCAGGCCGCTTCGACCGCCGGCTGACGTTCGACCCACCCGGGCGGGTGGCCCGCCGTGAGCTCGTTGACCACTTTCTGGCCCGCAAGGCACACGTACCCGAACTGGACGACGACGACGTCCGGGAGCACCTGGCCGCCCTGACCCAGGCCTACACACCCGTCATGATCGAGCACCTGTTCGACGAGGCCTTGGTCAATGCGCTGCGGCGCGGGGACCGCGCGATGACCATCCGAGACATCGAACGCGCCCGACTGACCGAGGAGATCGGTCTCGGCCAGCCGGTGCAGTACACCGACCAGGAGCGAACCCTCATCGCAACCCACGAGGCCGGGCACGCCACCACGGCCTGGCTGGTCGCACCCGAGCGACGCCTGGAGGTCCTCACCATCATCAAGCGGCGTGACGCGCTGGGGCTGCTGGCACACGGCGACCGGGACGAGGTCTTCACCCGATCACGGAACGAGATGCTCAACCTGATCCGGATCGCACTGGGTGGCATGGTCGCCGAAGAACTGTTCGTTTCTGACGTATCGACTGGTCCCAGCGGCGACCTGATCACAGCCACCACGGTGGCGGCACAGATGGTCGGGGTGTGCGGCATGGAAGACAGCCTGGTCTCCTTCCAGGCCGTCCAGGGCGCGGCACTGTCGGATACCAACATCGTCGGGCGGGTCATCGGTGACCCCCAAGGTCGGGCGGCCGTGGAAAGTCTGCTGCACAAGCAGAAGCAGCATGTCCATGACCTACTGACTGAGAACAAGCACCTGGTCGCGGCCCTGCGGGATGCTCTGGTGAGCCGCCACGAGCTGATCGGCGCCGAGATCACCACCGTGCTCGAGGCCGCAGCCACCCGCCATGGGACCTGAATGATCGTCGTGGCTGAGGTTTGCTGAGACGGCTGGCGAGACCTCAACTCGTGTGCCGAGGTGCCGGACGTTCCACCCGGCGAAAAAACCCATCTTGAAAGGCGGAGGGGTACTGGCCGCTGCAAGTTGGTCGAGAGCCGGGCTACCGCTCGCGCGCCAGGCGCTCGCGCCGGTCTTCCTCTCGCTTGGAGTACGCGGCCGCGCGGATGGCTTCGTCCGACTCCAGCCCGCTGCCCAGTGCGCCGCCGACGGTAGCCGCCGATGCGACGAACCAGGCCAGCACGAACAGGTCTGCGTAGCTGAATGGTTGTTTGAGGTAGCCGCCCATTACGGCGGGGTCGAGGACGAACATCGCCCAGACCAAGTTCAGGAGGTAGAGCGCGACGTAGCAGATGAGCACTCCGACGGTCAGGGTCAGCAGCGTCGAGGTGTTGTACAGACGCGACCTCTCTCGCGCGTTGGGGGAGTCGTTGTCCGGGCGGTCCCAGAGCTCTCCGTCGATGACGAGCCAGCCGACGACGAGCGCGATGGAGGCGATCGTCGCTACGACCAGGCGCCACGGCGACAACGAGCCTGCCAGCAGCCAAACGGTGGAGTTGATGGTAGCGATGGCGCCGGTCGTGAGTGCCGCGACGAGCGCTGTCTTGAGCCCGGGCACGAGCAGCCACGGTCGGTTGGCGAGCACCATGCCCAGAAGCACGCGCCAGTGGCCACCGCGGCGTGGCAGCGGGACGCGGTGATCGTTCTGCGTGTGGGCGTCGGACATGCCGCTGATGAGCTCGCGCAACGCGTGCCTGCTGCGCTTGTGGATGCGAAGCCCGCCCAGCGCGGGCAGGGAGAGCACCGCCGTCCGGCGCTGCGGGTCGGTCTCGATCAGCAGGTAGCGGCCGTCACCGTCGCGAAGCGGAAGTTCGGTGAGCCCGACGACCACGTCCCACCGATGTTCATCGGCATGGTCCGTCAGCCGGGAGAGCGCGGTGTGCACGTCCTCGCAAGCAGCGGTGAAGGGCTCGCTGACCACCTCGATGTCGCAGGCGCTTCGATCATCGCCGTTGGACGGGTGGAGGTCGCCGAACCGGCGCGCAATCTGAGTGGGCTTGGCTGGGTCAGCGACGAGGCCGACTTGAAGCGGCGTCATCCCGCAGACGTACCCAGGCTGTTCGCAGGTAAGCCCCTTGGCAGATCCGACGACAACGGAGCGGCCGACGGGACAGAGCGTCTCGGCTCAGCGCGCAGGCGCGTCTCAACCCTGAGCGCACTAGTGATCTCCGGTGAACCGCGTTCTTGAACTGCCTGCCCGAGCGTCAGACGTCGCTGCCCGTCAGCACGACGGCATGTCGCGGGGTTCCGGGTCATATGGTAGCGAGCGTGGTGTCCTTGAACTGTGACGTCACATGGGGTTGAGGACGAACGGTCTCGGCGGCGGACGGCCAGGGGAGAGGACCGGTTCCCGCCGGCTCTCGCTGTGGTGGCTGCCTTGGTTGTCTACATGCTGCTGCCGTCCTCCCTGCAGTTCTTGGGACGGTTTGTCATACCGGGCGTCGAGGCTTTGTTGCTGGTTGCTCTGATCGTCGCGAATCCACGCCGAATCACCCGGCAGACTCGGTGGTCGAGGACTGTCTCGATCGGTCTGGCGGTTCTCGTGATCGTCTCGAACCTGCTGTCGCTCGGACTGCTGATAGGCGAGCTCTCGAACAGTGCGCCCAGCGGCGAGAACCTGCTGGTCGGCGCCATGCAGATCTGGGTCACCAATGTCATCGGCTTCGCGCTGCTCTTCTGGGAGATGGACCGTGGCGGGCCGGTTGCGCGTCGGAGCATGGCACGCGTGAACATGCCTGCGGCCGATTGGCGCTTCTCCCAGGACGAGAACCAGGACGCGGTCCCGGAGGTACGTCGTTCGTCGAGTGAATTGTCCGGATGGGTCCCCGTGTTCATCGACTTCCTCTACCTGTCCGTGACGAATTCGAGTGCCTTCAGCCCGACCGACACGATGCCGCTCACCAGCCGCGCGAAGGTGCTCATGGCCGTCCAGGCGACCGCTGCGCTCCTGGTGTCACTGCTGCTGGTCGCGCGTGCGGTCGGCTCCCTCGGCGGCTGACCCGGGTCAGCGACCCCGCCAACAAGCGATGAAGGCGTCGGCTGCCTCGGGGACCCCGCCTTCCTCGTGCCCAGTCACCTGTCCCTGACCCACGACAGCACGGCCGGCGAGTCACGGCATCACAGGTGCGTGCATGGGACGAGGGGTGCCGCGGGCATTGACGCTTCGTCACGGCCGGAGGTCGCTCGGCCCCGCTTCCCGCAGTTTGGACGATCGGAGCCTCGTCCACGAGTTGCCCATGGATCGACTCCAAGTGGCGCTTCGTGTACGTGCCGGCCCAGCTGGCAACATCCGACACTGCGGAGGCAGATCTGGACGTCCGACGTGGCGGAGTGCCGCGCATCGAAGGAGCGCGTCGCAACCCCCTGGAGGCGGCCGCCTTGCCGTCAAGCCGCGGGACGTCCAAGAGCGCGGGTGTTCGGTGCGGCCAGCGATGCCGGCGGAGATATGTCGAAGTCGTGCCGGATCCCGCACGGCAGAAGCAATCGATCAGAACGGCACGACCACTTCAGAGCCGGGGCGCGATACCTTGCAACGATGTTGCGCACCGCCGTTCTCGCGCTTGCTCTGCCTGCTTTGTTCGCGTGCAGTGGCGGAAACAACGACAACTCTTCGAATGCCCCAGTCGGACAGACAACATCTGTCGACTCGCCCGGGCCGGAGGCTTCAGTGCCCGAGGCGCAGCAGCTGACGGAGGCTGAATTGGAAGGCACGCTTCCAACCTTGGGTGACATGCCGGCGATCTTCTCCCCGTCGAAGGACGAAGGCGACTCCGAACACAAGAGCTTTCTATGTGGCGCGGACGTCGAGCATTTCGATCAGCGCAACGCGGGGGCCAGCGTTGGCTATGTCGCTCAGGAAGGATTGTCGGCACAACAGTTCACCGTCGGTATCAGCCAGTTCGATTCACCTGAGGCCGCCGTCGAGCAGATCAGTGCGTTCGGCGACGCAGTCGACAAGTGCGACAAGTACACCTCCGGTGGCGACACCTACACCGTCATGCCGATGTCGGCAGTCCGTATCGGGGACGACACGGTTGCGGCGAAGGTGACCACCAAGTCCGCGGGGTTCGCTGTCGCCGTCAACGTGATCATGGTGCGCACCGGCCCCAGTTTGGTGGCGTCCCTCTCAGCCACCATCGGATTGGCGCGCTCGACCAGTGACGACTTGGTTCGACTCACTGAGGAGACCGTTGACCGGTACGAAGCGGCAGCCGGCCTCTCGTAGTCAATCAGGAACCCCGGCCCCTGGGGACGAACCGGCGAGCGACCTGATCCGGGTGGCGCCATGTACCGCCGCACCGATTCGGCGAAAAGACGCATGCCGGAGCCGCACTCAACGCGGCTACTCGTTGCGTTGACCCCAGGACAGGCTCCGGCGAGGTTCGGTCCGTGCACCGGGCTGTCGCTCTCACGTCGGCTGCCCCTCGACTCGTCGTGTGGCTCTCACGTGGCCTGTGTAGCCCGGATGGGGACCCACGATCGGGACAGGCACACGTGGGGTTTGCACGGCTCGCAGTCGCGGCGATGTTGCACTATGTGCGCCGGTGGCCGGACCGCGTCTGGACAATTGAGGGCTGCGACGGGATCGGGCCGTATGCGAACCTAGGTCCGGGTGACGGGGTCGAGGTGCATGTCTTGTACTCGAACGCGGCGCTCTTCCCGGGTGCGATGTACACGTTGAGGACTGCAGGCGTGGGCTTGACGGCAGGCCGGGTCGGTGAGTTGTGGCCGTTCCATTCGCCTGTGTAATCCCCGCCGGGAGGCGCCATCGTGATCTGGTCGATGGCGGTGTCGGACTGGTTGACGAAGCCGGTGCGCCATACCGCACACCTGCCGTCGGGGAACGTCTGCCCGAACCCAGTTTGGACCGACTCGCTGGTCACTTCGACGCCCGCGAGGGAAACACGATGACTTCACGCCGCTCCATGCCGCGCTTCTCGACGCCTGACGCGACCTGTGATCGCTCCGGCGGTCCCGAGGCGCCCCGTGGCTCGGGGTTGTCACTCGACGCGTCCGCGTTGGCTCCGGTTACCCGTCGGTGTCGTCAGGTCGCCATGCGTCTTGGTAGTCGGGGTGGTCCTGATACGGCACCGCCATGACGCAGAGGACTTCGAGAGCCAGGCCGGCACTGGCGGCGATGTCGTCACCTTGCACGGCCGCGCCGTCGTAGACGACTCCGACGCAGTGATCGAGGATCTTCCTCTTGACCTCGAGGTCGCGGATCAAGCGGCCCCGGGCCCAGTGGGCGAGGTGCTCGGCCAGGCCCAGCTCCGCATTGCGCGATTGGGCGAAAGCCTGTTCTTCCTCGTCGAGCCGCGCGCGGAGAAACGGTCCGAGATCCATGGCACGAAATGATGCCACCCCTCCTACATGGAAGAGGTGCGCCCCCGCGTGACCTGGTCCGGTGCCGCCCGTACGCCCCCCAGGGTCGGGGCGCGTGTGCCCTCGGGACAGGACTCATCGACCCTCAAGCCCGAGGACAGCCACCCGCCAGCTCGCCAATGAACCCGGGTGAAAAGAAGGCGGGACGTGCCCAGCCCGAGCCCCTTCGGTGAGGGTCGTCGGCGCTCGACCAACGAGGGATCAGATCTCCCACCAGGCGAGCTCGTGGTGGGCAAGTGCGTCTGCGGCGGCCAGTGCCCGCCCGACGAGTACAGCGAGCGGTTGAGCCGAGGCCCAGAGGATGAGCAGGCTGCCGATGAGCATGGCCGGAGTCTCCATGGAGTGAGGACGGCGAGGATCAGTCTGCTGGTCAACCGCTTGGCGTGTCCCGGGTTACGGACCCCTCGCTGCGCAGGTGTTCATCGTGCGCGGCGCGGGGTCCCGGGAGAGAGATTTGCGGGATCGGACGTATGGAGCCCGCCCCGTTCGTCCTCTGGTGACCGGTGACAGATGCCGGCTGGGGACTCACGGAGGGCGCCGGCTCCGCGCGCTGTCACGGCGATCGCACTCTTCGGGGCTACCCGGAAATGGCCCGTTGTGACTACGAACCTGCGCCTCGGTCGCTCGTTACAGATGCCGAGAGAAGCAGCGCCAGGACCTCACTGGTGAGGGTGCCGGAAAGTGTAGGGAGGGGACATGGACCCGTGGGGTGTCTCGCTGGAGGACGATGAGTTGAGCGAGGAGATCCGTCTGCTGACTGATGTCATCGTGCTTGCGACAGCGGCCGAAGGGCGTCTTGAGAACGCCTTGGTCGATGCTGCGCTGGGATTGCCCGCTGCGGCGCCGTGCAGACATGGCGCCCTCCGCCCATCTTTCTAGGACCGGGTGGGACCCCGACGGTCGGACCCGCGGCCGGTGCCACAAGTGATCCGATCACCAGAAGCATTCTCGGTCGGATTGCGGCTGTGCCAGCGGGGCGACGAAATGCGGTGCGGCGGACTCGTTCTGGCCGGCTGCCATGACAATTTCAACCATCATTGTGTTGTCGGCGCCCATGGGAGTAAGTCTGTTCCTGCTCATGGGGTGCCCGAATGTGCTTACTTACGCAGCCGGGCGCAGGCGGGCACCTCGTGAGACCACGTGGATGGGGCCGAGTGTTTCGGCAGCCGGCCACTTGCGCAGTCGTCTGTTCCCCCGGCCCCACAACCGGCCGGTGGAGGGCATCATGCTCACGACCGGTCAGGCCACCGTCGCCGAGACGGAGAAGGTCATCGGTACGGATGTGTCGAACGTAGACCCGAGCAAGACCTACACCGACGAGTTCGCCCAGGTGGCGGACCGGAAGCTTGGAATCCGGTAGGCAGCGAGACGCTGGAAGCGCGAGGGGGGCGGGATCGATCGTTACCGGTCCCGGCCCTTCGGTGGCGGTCTGACGCGCCTGGCGCAGGACAGGCCCGAGGCCACAGAATGGCAGATCCGGGCAAAGGCCCGCGCGCGACGCAGATCCTTCATGAGGCGGTCGCGTCCTGAGTGCGAGTGGGGCTGAGGGAGACCTCTGGTGAATGCCTGTGCCGGGGTCAGCGGCCCCCGGATGGTCGGGATCGGCGATCGGCCGCTGGGCCGGTTCGTTGAACCGCCGCGCTCCGCAGGGCTGGTCCGGACGGTTTGATTTGCTCGTGGGGACTCAGGTCCACGCGGTCCGCGGCGTCGGCCATGGACAGCTCCTCCTCGGCGGGCATCCTCGACGTCGACAGGACGCCGCTCCTCCAGGGGCTGTCTGGTGTGCCCTCGATCTCCGATGCTGTCGGGGGTACCCCACGACGGATTCCCTCATCCCGTCGGGCCGTTACCGCGGGAGGCACATCACCGGGCGCTGAGGGGGCACGAAGAGGGAGCGGCGCGTTGCGGCTGGTGAACACGGCACCGTCATGCGAAAGGTTCTTGGGGCTGGCAGTGGTTCGGTGGGGTGATTGACCACCGGCATCGCCTCGCTGGCTGGCAAGCGCGCTCCGGCCCCGGGGGCTCGAAGCGGTGAGTCGGTGTGGGGTGTCCTGTGGAGTAGAGGGAGGGCGGATCGGCCATGACAGATCTCGGCATCAGGCTTCTTCGTGACGGCTATCGCGCGATCGAGTTGGATCGTCACCAAAGGGGTGGGGGCCCGACGTACGTGTCGCGGCTGTTGGGGCGACGCGCCGTAGTTCTCTCGGGGCGTCCCGGGGCGCAACTGTTCTACGACGAGCACGTCATGGAGCGGGCGGGTGCGGTGCCTCCTCCGCTCGCCTTGTTGCTCTTCGGTCGTGGGGCGGTGCACGGGCTGGACGGGGATGAGCACCGCCGCCGCAAGGAGCTGTTCCTGGGCCTGCTCGATCCGGAGCAGGTGTCATCGTGCGCTGCATCGGCTGGTGAGCGGCTCGACCTGATGGTCCGGGAGTGGACGGGTCGGGAGGTCGAGCTGCATCCACAGCTGGTGCTGCTCTACGGCGCAGCCGTCCTCGACTGGGCGGGCGTCGACTGTGCGCCGGCGTCGGCCGTGCGTCTGAGCCGCTGGTACGCAGACATCGTCGATGGCTTCGGGTTCGCCGGCCGCGCCTACGCACGTGGTTGGCGGGGGCGTCGTCGGACCGATGCCTGGGCTCGTCGTCTGGTGGCCGACGTCCGGCGGGGGCGGGTCCGGGCGCGCGAGGGGTCGGTGCTCGAGGCCGTCGCGGGCGCCGACCTGGACGACCAGACCGCGGCTGTCGAGCTCGGCAACGTTCTGCGGCCAACCATCGCGGTGTCCTGGCTGGGCACGTTTGCCGCGTGGGAGCTCGACCGGACTCCGAAGGCCCGTGAAGTCCTCGCCGATACCGTCCGCTCCGCTGAGCGGCTCGCGTTCGCCCAGGAGGTGCGCCGGACCACCCCCTTCGTGCCGGCGCTGGCTGCGAGGGTGCGCACCACCGCGGTCCACGAGGGACTCGCACTGCGTCCCGGTGACCTGGCCGTGCTGGACGTGCGCGGCATCAACCTCAACCCGGATCTGCACCCGGACCCCATGGTCTTCCAGCCCGGCCGGTTCCTCACGCACAGCCCGGGCGCGTTCGACCTCGTGCCACAAGGCGGTGGCTTCCCGGCGGGGCACCGCTGCCCGGGCGAGTCGCTGGCGCTGCAACTTCTGGCCGAAACCGTGCGGGTGCTGGCCGGCACCGAGTACGAGGTTGTCTCCCGGCCGGAGATCGACGTGCGCCGGATGCCGACCCTCCCCGGGGACGGTCTGCGGCTGCGGGTCGTGGGTGGGTTCCCAGCCTGAGGCGTCGGAATGCCGACCCACCGGCATCCTGAGGGTGTGGGTCAGTGGGAGGGCGCTTTCCCCGCTGTTCATGAGGCCTCGCCCCAGCGGGTGGTTTCCAGCCCCGGGGCCCGCGCAATGCTCGAAGCAACGGACTAGTCCCTCACATGTCTCCACGGGAACGAGGTGCTTCAGCATGAAGCCGACGAGGACGGCCGAGAAACGGGAGCGGGACCGGGCCACGAGCCGCACGCCGAACCGGATACCCAGCAGGGCCCAGACAGGGATGCGGCGGCGTGCGAGCACCGCACGGCTCTTCGAATCTGCCTCGGCGAGCGCCTGTGCGGCCGAGAAGGCGACGGTGCTCGACGAGATCATCCGACTCAACATGCCCGTGGCGACCGAGATCGCCCGTCGCTACCACGGCCGGGGGATCGACGACGACGACCTGGACCAGGTCGCCAACCTCGGACTGGTCAAGGCGGTCCGCCGGTTCGACCCAGATCTGGGGCACGAC
>Ga0308175_100000658_pt1 | contig 23225 bp, 19 predicted proteins | sample PhyCR1_3_FD_203893 | JGI IMG/M metagenome (GOLD analysis project Ga0308175, IMG submission 203893) | Soil microbial communities from UC Gill Tract Community Farm, Albany, California, United States - DLSLS.C.R1 | ecosystem: Environmental > Terrestrial > Soil > Agricultural land | place: USA...
GCTGAAGCCGTCGCCCGCTTGCACATTGAGGTGGTTCTGGGAACAGCGTTACAGGCCGCTGAAGGAACCCACATGGAAGGTATCATCGGCTCAAAGGCTGGCGTCAAACATCGAGCGGTACGTCATCGCGCCGTTCGCGGACGTGCCTGTGACCGATCTCAACCGCTTCGATTTACAGAGGCACCTGAATCGGCTGGCAGAGAAATACTCGCGCTCCGTCGTAGTCAACTTTCGCACGTATATCAAAGCAATTCTCGAAGAAGCCGCCGAGCAACAGTATGTTGAAAGAAATCCGGCAGCAAGACTGGAACTGCCGAAGACCCGCAAGCCGAGCCGCCGCGCTCTGGGTCTCGAGGAGATCGCACGTCTCCTCGATGCGATGAGCGGTCGTGACCGGCTGATCGTCAGAATGTTCCTGGTTCTCGGTCTTCGCCCTGGCGAGCTTTTCGCCCTTCGCCGTGATGATCGCGTCGGACCGAATCAGATTCGCATTGACGAGTCCATCTCTCCCGTTTCGGGTGTCGTCGAGCCAAAGACGGAGGCCAGCAACGCATTTGTCTGGCTCCCCCAGACGCTGGCAGTCGAACTCGACTTCTGGATGGAGGCCATGCGAGATCAGCGCTCGGAAGCGTTCTTGTTCGCTTCGCGGTCGGAACGCGGAACGCCGATATCGGCAAATAATTTCCTAAAACGAGCACTGCAGAAAGCCGGGGAGCGCGCCCGGACTGTGATGCGTAATGAGGGGATCGACGTCCCGGACCACTTTTTGATGAACCTCACACATCAGGCATTGCGACGCACCTGCGCAACGCATATGCAGCACAAAGGGAGCATAAAGGACATCCAAGCGCATCTGCGTCACGCTCAACCAAATGTCACGGCCGAGGTGTACATGCAGGCAATCCCGGAGAGCGTACGCCAAGCTGTCGAGGGCCTCGACAAGTTGCTGATGACCAGCCGTCAGGAGCAAACCTCGAAATGATTCTGAACACAATTGAACACAACTTTGAGGAAGGAGGGAGTTAAGGACGGCCTAAACCGCTGATTTCATTGGCGCGCCCGGAGAGACTCGAACTCCCGACCTACTGGTTCGAAGCCAGCCGCTCTATCCTGCTGAGCTACGGGCGCGCAACCGAATTGAAATCAGCATAGCAGGCGAACCGCAGCAGGCGTGCGTATCATGTCCTCATGCCAGAGCCCGCGCGTAGCCGTACGTCGCCGCTTCCCGAAAACACCATTACCTTCCCGCGCAGGCTCCGCGATGCAATTCCCGATCAGGAACTCTCGGCAGGTCGCGGTCGAGGGTCTCGTTGCACTGCTCGGGTCCGTCATCGATCAGGCTCGCCAATCCTGAGATAATTGGCGTCAGGCGTGCGCGCTTCCAACCGGCTATTTCTGTTTTTCCTGTTCCTGCCCCTCTTACCCGCCCAGACTCGCACTGCGGCCGAACTCGGACGCGCCGTCCTGGCTGCCGGCCTTGACCCCTCCGAATGCTACCGTGTCCGGGATCTCGAGATCGGCGAGGAAGACGCCCATTTTTATCTCACTGACGGCTACCTGATATTCGGCAAGCCGGTCAAAGGCGCTCCGGTGGCTGCCGTCTTCTCGGGCGACGTGGATGGCGGCGATGCCGAACTGATTCTCCTCCCTCCCGATCGCTCCGAACGCAAATCGCTCGCTTCGTATACCGGCTCGCCCAATCTTGACGAGCACTTCCGCACCGCGATCTTTCTCTTCACCGAAGCCGGGGCGAGGGCGCTTGCCGAGCGCGTCCGCTCCTCCGCCGGCGCGAAGAAACTGCCCGATATAGGTGCGCTCCTGGCCGAACAATGGAATCGCACCCTCGCCAATATCCAGTCCAGCTACGAATCGCGCGTCGTGCTCGATCTGCTCAGCACCGAGCACGCCGCCGGTTTTTTCGAGGCCGTTATCCAGGGCCGCAAACTTGGCAATTTCGATTTCCTCTACGATCGCCGGTCGCCCGAAAGCCTGGTCGCCGGCCAGATCGTCGAACGCAAAGGCGCGCCTTACTGGGACACCTGGTTCAGCTATCCTGCCGAATCTGCGCGTTCGGCGCAGCCCGGCGCGCCCGAAGAAGAGATCCTCGACTACAAAATCGAGGCCGCCCTTGATTCGGATCTCATCCTGCACTGCTCCACCTCTATCCGCTTTAAAGCGACCGCAGCGTCCTCCCACGTCATTCCATTCGACCTTGCCGGCCAGATGCGCGCCACATCCGCTACCCTTGATGGCCAGCCCGCCGAAGTGTACGAGCGCGAATCTCTTCGCACGGGCCTCGTACGAAACACGGGTAATGAACTGCTGCTCGTCATCCCTCCCAAAGCGCTCGAGCCCGGCTCGGAACACACGGTCCGCATCCAGCACGAGGGCAAAGTCGTTCTCGATACCGGCAACCATGTCTATTACGTGAGCGCGCGCGGCACGTGGTACCCGGGGCGCGGACTGCAGTTCGCAAACTACGACGTTACCTATCGCTATCCCGCCAGTCTCGACCTGATTGCCGCCGGCCGCGTCACCGAGGATCGTCGCGAAGGCGATATCCGAATCACACGCCGCATACCCGAAGGCCGCATCCGCCTCCTTGGCCTGAACCTCGGCTCCTTTGAGCACAAATCGGTCTCGCGGGAGGGCATTGAAGTGAACGCCTGGGCCAACCGCACGCTGGAGGAAGCCCTTCGGCCGCACGCCCCGGCAACGCTCAATGAGGCTGCTCCTCCCTTTCCGGGACGACGGCGCAGGGAGGTCCCAACGCTTCCGGATCCGACTCCCGCGCCTCCGATTCCCAATCCAGCCGGCCAACTCTCCTCCATTGCCCAGGAACTGGCCGACGAACTTGTCTTCTACCGAGCGCGATTCGGCGATCCGGCTCTCCCTGATATCGAAGCGACCCCCGTGCCCGGCCGCTTCGGGCAGGGTTTTGCCGGTATGATCTATCTGCCGACCGTCACCTACTTCCTGCCCTCGCAACCGCGCTCCACCCCGTCTTTCCCGCTCGAGATGCAGAATCTCTTCCGCACCGTTTTGCGCGCTCATGAAGCCGCTCATCAGTGGTGGGGCAACGTTGTGGCCGCAGGCTCTTACCATCACGAGTGGCTGATGGAAGCGCTGGCTTCCTATTCCGCTCTCATGTTTGTCGAAGCGCGCAACGGTCCCAAAGCTTCGGAAGCCATTCTCGAAAACTACCGCCGGAACCTTCTCGCCAGGGGCCCCAATGGCGAATCCGCCGAATCCGAAGGGCCGGTCGTTCAGGGACGCCGTCTCGACAGCTCCAATAATCCCGCCGCGTGGGTAGCCGTTATCTACGGCAAGGGCACATGGATCATGCAGATGCTGCGGCGCCGCATGGGGGACGATCGCTTTCTTGCCATGCTCGCGGAGTTGCGCAAACGATACCAGTGGAAAACTCTGGATACCGAGCAGTTCCGCGCTCTCTGCGCGGAGTTTATGCCGCCAAAGTCCGGCGACCCCAAACTCGAAAAGTTCTTCGATGCATGGGTCTACGGCACGGGCGTTCCCGAATTGAAGCTGGCTTACTCCGTCAAGGGCAAGCCGGGCGCATACAAGCTCACGGGAACCGTCACTCAATCCGGCGTTCCGGATGACTTCACAGTGCGCGTTCCCATCGAGATTCAATCCGGGCGCGGACCCGCCAAAACCGTTCAGGTCTCGACCGCCGATGACCCGGCGCCGTTCTCCGTCCCCGTATCTTCCGCCAATGCAAAGGCCGTGCTCGACCCACACTGGAGCGTCCTGCGCCGGTAAACCGCCACAGCAGGCAACCCGCTAAAATCGATATTTCGAACTTGCGCAGCCGGGTATTGTGCGCACCTGAAAACATGCCAGCTCATCTCCTGTGCTTCAACCGTACCTGCCGCGCCCGGTTCGATATCGCTGAAGTTCTCTACAATTGCCCGCAATGCGGCGGTCTGCTCGAAGCCGCCTACGACGACGCGCCGGCGGATCCCGAAATGCTCAGGAGCGCCTGGCGCGAGCGGCGTCTTTCGGACGCTCCTCTCTGCCAGTCGGGCGTCTGGCGTTACCGCGAGATGTTCCCGTTCCTCGATGACGAACGCCACGTCGTCACCCTGCGAGAAGGCAATACCCCACTGCTCGATGCTCCTCTCGCAGCCGGCTACGGCGGGCTCTCGCGCATCACCTTCAAGCATCAGGGCTTCAATCCCACAGGCTCGTTCAAAGACAACGGCATGACTTGCGGCGTCGCCCAGGCTCGCAGGCTCGGCATGAAACGCGTCGCCTGCGTCTCCACAGGCAACACGTCAGCCTCAATGGCCGCTTACGCCAGCGCCGGAGGCCTCGAGCCGCTCATCTTCATTCCGCACGGCAACATCTCTTATGGCAAACTGGCGCAGGCTCTCGAATACGGCGCCCGCACATTCCAGGTGGAGGCGAACTTCGATCAGATCCTCGCCCTTGTCCGCGCTCTTGCCGAGCGGCTCGGCATTTACCTGCTCAACTCCATTAACCCATTCCGCATTGAAGGCCAAAAATCCATCGTCATCGAAATGATGGACCAGCGCGGCTGGCGCGTGCCGGACTGGATTGTTCTTCCCGGCGGCAATCTCGGCAACACATCCGCATTCGGCAAAGGGCTGCGCGAAATGCGCGATCTCGGCCTCATCTCCCGTCTGCCTCGCCTTGCTGTCGTACAGGCGGAAGGCTCGTCGCCTTTCTATGAATACATGCGCGCGAACGGCCTCGCCGCCTTCCGCCCGCACGAACATCCCGAAACTCTGGCCACTGCCATCAAAATCGGCGACCCGGTCTCATGGCCGAAGGCCGAATTCGAAATCCGTGAATCGAACGGTGTCGTCGAGCGGGCCACCGAGCAGGAGATTGCAGACGCCAAAGCCATCATCGGCAAGTCGGGAATCGGCTGCGAGCCTGCTTCCGCCGCCACTCTCGCCGGCATCCGCAAACTCACCGCGGCCGGGGTCATCCACCGCGATTCCGATGTCGTCGCCGTCCTCACCGGCAACGTCCTCAAGGATCCCGACTACATCTTTCGCTATCACACCGGACAGCTTCAGTCCCCATCCGGCCAGCCCATCCAGCCCACATATGGCAACCAGCCGGTCGTGGTCGCCAACGATCCCGCCCGCATCGCCGAACTGATTGGCTGAAGCGCTGCCAGGCCGCGAAATGAACGAGGTCCCAGCCGACACTCGACTGCGCCGGGAACTCGGAATCCGAGACGTCTCGCTCTTCGCCATCTCCGGTATCTGTAGCGTGCGCTGGATCGCTCCCGCGGCGCGCGCCGGACCCGGATCGCTGCTGCTTTGGGCCGTCGCGGCTATCTGCTTCGCAGTCCCTCTGGCAGTCGCTGTCGCCAGTCTTTGCGCCAGATATCCGCGTGCTGGCGGCTTCTATTGGTGGACCCGCGCCGATTACGGTCCGTGGCACGCCTTTCTCTGCTTCTGGACTTACTGGATTGGCATTGCGTTCTGGTTCCCCAGCGCCGCCATGTTCTATATGAGCGTCATCCTCTCAGCCCTGGGGTTGCCCGCCGAAAACCGTTTTTGGATAATCGCAGCATCTCTCCTCGCATTGTGGATCGCGCTCGGAGCCAACATAGTCGGAATCTCCGTGGGTAAATGGGCTGAAAACTCCGGCGCGCTCGCCTGTTGGGCTCTGGTGCTGCTGCTCGGCGCCGCGGCAGCTATTGTGTTCGCGCGTCACGGTTCCGCGACCCGCTTCCATATCGCGCCTCGTCTGGACTGGGGCGCCGTAGGCTTTTGGGCCAACATTGCCTACGCCATGAGTGGCATCGAACTGGTCGCGTTGATGAGCGGCGAAATCCGCGATCCCGCTCGCGTCATCCCGCCCGCCGCCGTTATCGGATCTGCCTTCGCAACCCTTTTCTATATCGGTGCCACTGCTGCTGTTCTGATCCTTCTCGACTCGCAACAGGTCAACGAATTGACCGGACTCGGCGATGCTGGCGCCCGCGCTGGCCGGCTCCTCCACGCGGGCTGGATTGAGCCTCTGATTGCGGTGTTTATTCTCATCGCGGCAATGGGGCAGTTCGGCAGTCTCGGCGCAGCAACATCACGTCTGCCATTTGCCCTGGGCGTCGATCGGCTCCTGCCCGCCGCATTCGGCCGCCTCCATCCGCGCTGGCGCACGCCCCACATTTCCATGCTGGCGCTTGGCGCGTTTTCTTCAGCCATCCTGATCGCGATCCAATTCGGTGATACCGTCCGCGCCGGTTACGACACGCTCGTGTCTCTGATGGTGATCGCCGGTCTGGCGCCCTTTGCCTATATATTCGGCAGCGCCTGGCGCGCGGGTAGTCGGATCGCCGCAGCGTTCGGTCTTGCGGTAACTGCAATCGCGGTCCTCTGCGCCGTCATCCCCTCCGGCAGTATCGGAAACTGGTGGCTGTTTGAAGGCAAACTCGCCGCAGGCACCACGCTGATAGTCGTATCTGCACGCGCTGCTTTTAACCGCGGCGCAGCCTTTCACTCCGTCTGATGATGTTGTCCGGTGTGGGGCGCCCTGTGCGCCGCATGAGGCGGCGCCTGCAAAAGGGGCTGAATATTCGCCGCGAGTTGCTCATAGGAAATACGGCCGGGATTGTAAAGCCGCACCACGCCATGCCGGTCGATCAACACCACTGTCGGCGTCGTGCTCACGCCATAAACCCGGAAGTTTTCCTCGCTCACAGGTACATCGATCGCGCCGATGCGTCCGTAATATTTCGCGAACACGTCTCGAATGTAAGATGTTTCCAGTTCCGGCGCCGCCTCCTGCCCGCCGGCGATGTATCCATAATGTTGGGTCGGGGCCACCACTTCGAGTCCTCGCGGTCCGTACTCTTCCCGAATCTTCCGGATTGCCGCCACCTCGACCTTACAATCCGCGCACCAGTGCGCCCAGAAAAACAGCAGCACGGGATGCCCGGCATACTGGGCCAGCGGCCGGGGCTTTCGCTCGCCGATCCAGTGCGAAACCTCGAGCGCAGGCGCTGCTTTCCCCGTCAGCGTCAGCAGATTCAGATTCTTCCGGATCCGCGGATAAATTGAGGTGTCCCGCCAGTGATTCAGTTCGGCCCGCAGGAATGCGACAGCCTCGTCTCGCCGCCCCTCCGCCGTGGCCACCTGAGCTTGCACTTCGATCGATGCTCCCAGGGCTGTCGGCAGACTCGCGTCCGCATCCAGCTTGCGATGCTTCAATTGCGCCAGCGCAAGCTCCCGGACCTCTTTCGCGTTCTCCAGAGCGGCCGCGAAATTCTTCTGCGCCAGTTCTCCCCTGCCGACCCAGGAGAGCGCTTCAAGATAGTCAGACGTGACGCCCAGCGCCGTCCGGTACTGTGCCAGCGTCTGTTTCGCGCCGGCCATGTTGCCTTCCGCGATATTCCGCTCTATCTGAGCGACGATGGGAGAACTTTGCGCGCGAGCCATGAACGAAACGGTTACTATGCCGAAAATCGCGAATGCGAACAGCAGTTTGCGCATAAAGGCGCTCTCCAAAAGTTTAGCTGAAAGGCTGTGCGCGTCCACCCACGCTCGCCGGATTGCAGAAAACTGCCCGTTGCAATCCGCACCGTATTGGGACGTGTCCTCATTTTGCGCCACTAAGATGGGAGGTGGCGGTTCTTTTGGAAAGCTCTCGATCTTGTGACCCGACCTGATTCCCCACACGTTGAGCCTTCCGCGCTCCCCGCGTCCGCCGTGGGAACCCGACCCTCCGCCCGCCTTGCCGGGGCTCGGCGGTCGAGCGGCCACCTTCCCGCACTGGACGGCTTACGCGGTATTGCCATCATTGCCGTGATGCTCTACCACGGCTTTCTGGGTCTCAGATGGCGCGCCGATGGACACCGCGATATCTTCGGCCTGACTGAGGCCGGCTGGATGGGCGTCGATATCTTTTTCGTCCTTTCCGGATTTCTGATAACCGGGATCCTCCTCGATACAAAAGCTTCTTCCGGTTACTTCCGCAAGTTCTACGCCCGCCGAATTCTCCGGATCATTCCGGTCTACTATCTGGTGCTGGCCACCGTCTTCTTCGTCCTGCCCTGGTTTATTCCGTTCGATACCCCGGGGCTTGAAGCCATCCAGCATCGCCAGCTCTGGCTCTGGACTCACATGACGAACCTCGGGTTCATCTTCTATCGCAAAGCCTGGGCCAACTCCGATTGGCTGGGAATGAGCCACTTCTGGTCGCTCGCGGTGGAAGAGCAGTTTTACCTCATGTGGCCGCTGCTGGTATTTTTTCTCAGCCGTCGCTGGCTGAAGTTCGCCTGTCTCGGGTTCATTCTCTTTTCAATCGGATTTCGTCTCGTACTCTGGCGGATCGAGCCTCAGGTCGGGGCCATGTACTTCCCCACGCCGTGCCGTCTGGATGGGCTCGCCATCGGAGCATTGACGGCCATCCTGCTGCGCGAGCACGCGGACTCTGCCCGGATTGCAACCCTGGCCCGCGCCGGCGCCGTTATCGCCGCCATCGCGCTGGTCGCGCTCGTGGCTCTGCGCGGCGGATTGTTCCAGACCGACAAGCCCGCTCTCGCATTCGGTATTCCAGCGATAAGCCTCCTGACGGCCTGTGGCATCGCGTTCATTGCCGGGCCGAGCCCCGGTGGCATCCTTGCCGTTCTGCTGAATAACAGCTTTCTCCGCTTCTCCGGCAAATACAGCTATGGGCTGTACCTGTTTCACGGAATGATCCGGACCGCGATGGACGTTGCCACCCCATCAGCCCAACTCATCCGCTGGACAGGCTCAGACATTGCGGGGAACACGCTTTTCGTTGCTCTGTTTATTGCGTCTTCGTATGCGCTGGCCCTGCTCTCATGGCACGCCTGGGAAAAGCACTGGCTGAAACTGAAGCGCCATTTCGAGTACGATCGACCTCCGAGATACTCGGAGAGCAACCAGACGGTCACGACCAGCGCGTAACACCGCCACGCGGCTGAGGACCATTTCCATATTCCTGAGGCCAGGGCGTTTTGAGGCGAACGTCTCGATCGGCTGTGGAGATGCTATCGGGTAGGCTGTTTATCGACAACGGCTTCAACCATTTGGCGACGGGGCACAGGCGCGTGCTCTGGTGCTTAGGAAGCCAGACGAGTCAGTTGTCCCCTGTTGCCGTTGATCAGCGGTCCTTCGGCGACAATGTCGTAAGCTGTTATTTCAAGCCCGCTGCCCGGGTGGCGAAATCGGCAGACGCAACGGACTTAAAATCCGTTCTTCCGAAAGGAGGGTGCGGGTTCAAGTCCCGCCCCGGGCACCAGCAAAATCACTTCATCATTGTGAACGCGTACAACGAATCGCCTGCTCCCACAATCACGTATTCCTGACCATTCCGCTCGAACGCCATTGGGCCATTCGCAACGCTGCCTGTCAGTCTGGAATGCCAGATTGGATCGCCGGATCGAGCGTCAAACGCAATGAAGTTATCCATCGGATCGCCCGCGAATACCAGTCCGCCAGCAGTCGCGAGAACTCCTGATCCTCCTCCACCGATTCCTGCATATTCGTGCTTCCAGCGAATCGCTCCGGTCTGATAGTCGATGGCAGTCAACCCTGCTTTCGACCAGAGTGGCACGTCGCGTCCGCCGTAACCTTCAGGCTTCTTGTCCGTATCCGTAAGGAAAAACATGCTGTAAGAATCGGTCGTCCCCACGTAAAACAATCCGGTTTGCGGGCTGAAAGCCGGAGGAGGCCAGTTCGTGATGCCGCCCGCCGCAGGCATCACGAGAGTACCCTCCGTGTGAGGATACTTGGCTGGATTGCCTATTGGCTGCCCCTTGGCGTCGAGACCCGAGGACCAGTTAATCGGGCCATACGGCTTCGAAAGGATGTTCTTTCCATTCGTTCTGTCGAGCAGGAAGAAATAGCCATTTCGGCTGGCCTGGGCCAGCAGCTTGCGCGGTTTGCCATCAATCGTTCCATCGATGAGCACGGGCGTTTGCACGGCATCCCAATCATGGACGTCGTGCGGAGAGGATTGAAAATACCAGGCCATCTTGCCCGTGTCCGGGTTCAACGCCACGATCGAACAGGTCCAGAGATTGGTCCCCGTTCTCCCCTGGCCCGCCATCACGGGATTCGGGTTTCCTGTGCCCAGATAGTACAGGTTCAGATCCGGATCGTAGGTTCCCGGCATCCAGGTCATGCCGCCGCCGTGCTCCATAGCTTCCGGATTCGGCCACGTGTCGGCGCCCGGCTCGCCTTTGCGCGGCGTTGTATTCCAGCGCCACTGCAGATTCCCGGTTTCGGGATCTCGAGATTCGAGAAATCCCGGAACATCGAGTGAATCGCCGCCAGTCCCGACGATCACGTGATTCCGTATCACAACCGGCGCAGGCGTCGAGAAGTACTCCTGCTTCACATCCGCGATCTGCACATGCCAGCGTTCCGTGCCATCTTTTGCATTCAGGCAGACCAGAAAATTATCCGCGGTTTCGAAGTAAAGCCAGTCGCCATACATACCGAATCCACGGTTTCCAATATGAATGCCGCCGCTACTCGTCCATTTGTAATGCCAAAGCTCACGCCCGGTAACCGCATCGACCGCAAACGCATGATCGGGAACCGCGAAGTACAAAACGCCGTTTACCTCGAGGGGCGTCGCCTTCACCGCCACGGGCGAGCCTCCACCCGGACCGAGATTCATGCGCCACACCCAGGCGAGCGTCATGTGTTTGACGTTCGATGTATCGATTTGCGTGAGCGGGCTGAACCGCCGCCCGGAATAGTCGCCGTTATAGGTCGGCCAGGTATCGGTGGGAAGCTGCAGCAACTTGGCAGGGTCAAGACCCTGCGCCATCAAAAGCGTCGCAGAAGCAAGAAATGTCAAAGCGAATTGACGCATTTTTTTAATTCCGGTAGCGATATACAGATTACTTCTCGTTCTTGATCAGCTCGATATCCAGCTCGATAGCAACTTCGTCGCTCACCACGACGCCACCAGTCTCCATGACCGGGTTATACAGGATGCCGAATTCCTTCCGGCTCACCTTCGTCATCGCGGTGGCGCCCACCTTATGCCGCCCCTGCGTATCCTTTATCTCCGGTGTAGGGCCATCCACATCAAGAATTACCGGGTGCGTGATCGCATTTATGGTCAGGTCCCCTGTCAGCTTGAGCTTGCCCTGCCCCGCAACCTCGACGCTGGTCGATTTGAACTTCATGACCGGATAGCGCTTTACATCGAAAAATTCCGCGGATTTCAGATCCGAGTCGCGCTTGGGCTCTCCGGTGTTGACCGTACTACAGTCGATCGTCGCCTCGAGTGATGCCGCCGCCGGATTTTGAGGGTCGTAGAGAACCGTGCCCTTCACTCCTCCGAAATGACCGCGGACCGTCGAGATCATCATGTGTTTGACGCTGAACTGGGCACTGCTGTGAAGCGGATCGATTCTCCAGCTTGTAACCTCTGCGTGGAGCGCCGGAGAAAGCGCGGTTGCTGTGCACAATAAGATCAGCGAAAGTCGTTTCATGGATGCGTTGTGATTAGTCAGTAATGTTCCAGAGCGATCACGCCCCACGGGCTCGATCCTGCCGGAATCTTTTTGGTGATGGTGTTACTGGCGAGATCGACCACCGAAATATCGTTGGAAGGGCCATTCGCTGAATACAAGGTTTTTCCGTCCGGCGAGAGCCCAATTCCCCAGGGGCGCCGGCCAACTTCGAGCGATGAGATAACTTTATTGCTGGCCGTGTCGATTGTAACGACCTGGTGTCCGCGTCCTGTGCTGACGTAAAGTCTGGATCCGTCAGGCGAGACAAGTACTGCCATGGGCTTGACCGTGCCAGGCTTTCCAAGTGGAATCGCCTTGATCATCTTTCCTTTGACGGCGTCGACCAGAACAACGGTTCCGTCGTTTTCCGCGTTGACATAGGCTCGCGATCCATCCGGCAGAAACGCGATGGAACGGGGCCTGTGGCCCACCTTGAAGGTCTTGACGATCTTCCCCGCCGCCGGGTCGAGCACGGATATGGTTCCCGTCTCCTCAGACGTAACCCAGACGTGTTTGCCGTCCGGTGTTACCTTCACGCCCTCGGGTTGCGCGCCAATCTTAAACGACTTCGCGACCGTGCCGGCAGCAATGTCGACAATGCTGATGGCCGATTCGTCCTCGTTCGAAATATAAATCTGCTTCCCGTCCTGGCTTACGTCAAAATTCTCAGGATCGGAACCAGCCTTGAGAACGCGCACCACTTTGTTCTGCGCAACGTCGAACACGCCGATTCCATCCGCGCTCTTGTCCGGCGGCGGAAGAGTGCTCTCATCGACATCCGGTCCTCCGATTGGCGACCCGCTCAGCGCGACGTAAATAGTTTTACGGTCCGGGCTGGGATGAATGCCCCTTGGACGTTTGCCCAGAGGCGCCGTGGCCACGACCTTGTATGTCTCCCCATTGATCACCGACATGTTTCCGGAGACTTCATTCGTCACATAGATTCGAAATTTCCAGTTATCCGGTGGAGGCGTTTGTTCGGTCTTCTGAACCGGCGCGGGATTTGAACAGCTCGCGCAAAACACAGCAAAACATGCGGGAAGCAGGAAGCGTTTCAGATTGGCCAACGAGCTATTCTCCTTTGAAGCTAAAGCTTGTTTCCACTTTGCCGGATGGCGCTACCGTAATCTTTTGATCCTGCGTGCCGAGCTTTTCCTGCCAGGCTTCAATCACATAATCTCCGGGCGGCACGTTTCGAATCTCGAAAGTTCCATCTTCGCCGGAAACAGCGAAGTAAGGGTGATCCAGCACTCCGACATACGCATGCATCCAGCTGTGGATGTTGCATTTTATCGGAATCATGATCTCGGGTTTCAGGAATTTTCGCGAGATCGGAGGATCACCGGCGCCCTGACTGTGGTTCCATTCCCGATTGAGGTGCGCCATTGGATGAATGTTATGCGTCACAGGATCGGAATTGATCACTTTCAGTGTCTGGCCAACCTGTATGCCTTGAACACGGGGCCGAAACCAGCAGCCGCTCTGATCGATGGTCACCGGCTGCGCGGGCGTCTCGAATCTCTTTCCTTCAAGGCCAGTCTTAATGTAGACAAAAACGTTGGCGAGAGCACCCCTTTTGCCCACCACAAGCGATTCGTCATAAGCCTTGCCATGATGCGCCTCCACGCAAGCCGGATCGCTGCTCATGTCGATGGGCTTCAGATGCGGCTTCCTTCCGCTGAACGCGACTGTCCCCGTAATCACCCCTGCGGTAGCGGGATTGATCGTGAAATAAGCGGGTTTCGCGCTTTCTTTCGCGGCTTTTTCTTCGGTCTTGCTGCTCGAACCGGAGCATCCGGCCAATACAAGTGAAATGATGGGAAGCCAAAAGACGCTTCTCATTCAGCACCCTCAGTCTGACTGGCAGGCGGAGGCCCTGCCTCGCTCGGCAACTCTCCCGTGAGTGATTCCAGAAACTGGACCAGGTCGTCTCGCTCCTGCCCGGACAAATTCAGCGGCTTGATTTTTTTATCGAGGTACGGATTCGAATTGCCACCGCCCGCATAGTAGTCAACCACGCCCCGAAGCGTCTTGATGCTTCCGTCATGCATATACGGCGCGCTCATCGCCACGTTGCGCAATGTTGGCGTCAGGAATGCGCCCATGTCGGATTTTGCTTTAGTTTCGTTGTAGCGGCCGAGATCCGTCAGATTTCCCTCGTCATCCACCCCGATTCCGATGTTGTGAAATTTGCCATCGGTAAAAAGAGCGAAATGTTTGTCGATCGTGTGGCAGGCGGCGCAGTTTGCCCGCGCCTGATCGCGAAAGATAGCCAGCCCCCGAATCGCTGCGGGGCTGAGCGCCTTCGCGTCGCCGCCGAATTCATACCGGTCAAAGGGAGAATCGCCGCTGATCAGCGTTCGTTCAAAGCTGGCGATCGCCTTTTCGACCTTGCCGATCGTTACCGGTCCCGGCCCAAACACCTTGCGGAACTCGGCTTTATATGTTGGATCGGCATCGAGCTTCGAGACGCACACATCGTGCTTCTGGTTCATCTCTACAGGGTTCGCGATCGGCCCGGCGGCCTGATCTTCCAGACTCCCGGCCCGTCCGTCCCAGAACTGAAACGGAAGATAAGCGGCGTTCACCACTGTCGGCGCGTTACGCTTGCCTGCCTGGCCTTTGAAGCCGGTCGAATGTTTTTGTCTGTCTGTGAAACCCAGATTGGGATTGTGACAGGAGGCGCAGGACAGTGAATTATCCGCAGATAGCTTCTTGTCGTAAAACAAACGTCTGCCCAGGACCACTGCTTCCGCCGTTTGCGGATTGTCGCTCGGCACGGGTACCCCGGGCAGCCCAAGAGGAACCGCAATCGTGATCGCTTTTCCGATCGGCCGCTCGCTTACGGCCGCGGCTTTCTCGCTGTGACAGGCAGCGCCGGCAACCGCCGCAACGGCAACCAGAGCCCCTGCCAGCGTTGATTTGTATCTCATTTGCAAAAAATTGTGGTAACGCGCAGTCGAGTAACCACTCGCACCTGATCAGCGCCTTGCCGCGGCGTTCCATTTCCGCGCGAGCCCTTCAGCCTCTGAAATCTGGTCGTGCGTAAGATGCTTTGCCAGAGAATCGCGCAATTCGAGGACACTGTCTTTATCGCCGCCGGTCAGGTGAGAGATGGCAACTTCATACCACATGTATGCCTGGACGTAGTCGCGTTTGACTCCCTTTCCGAAATTGAACAAAATTCCGAGGCTGGCTGCAGCGAAGGGGTCGCCGCCGTCGGCCGCCTGTTTATACCAGTGCTGCGCCTGCGCAAAGTCTTTCGGCAGGCCGGCTCTCCCGGTCTCGTAATCTTTCCCAAGTTCAAATTGTGCGTCGGTATCGCCCTTGGCCGCTTTTTCAAGCAGTCGCTCTCGCAGTGGCCTGGTTGGCGCTCCAGCAGGTGGTCCTTCCTGAGAAAGGCCATCCCCGGCTGCCCAGGCGCACAGAATCGTCGCAGCCAGGATGAACGGCCTCCGCTTGCAGACGATCCGTGAGAAACCGCCGGATCGCTCTTTCAAGAAGGGCGTTACGTTGAGCAATGGGGTTCCCTCGCTTTCATTTTTGCACACGGACCAGACTTCTCTATCTACGCCGCCATACGCCTGGCATGCGCTGTTACGCGTCCGGCACAACGAGCACCGAACGGGAGTTGTGCTGAAGTGATAAATATATATGGCACGATTCGGGAGCCGCCGGAGGCTGCGTTCTGAAGCTTCGACAACAGAGCCTGGAATTCCGCTCTTCCCTGCGTATGGCCTCATGATGAAACGGATTGCTTGAGATGCAAACAAAACTCGTTCGATTGATTCTGATGCCGGTGATGCTGCTTCCCCTGCTCCTTCGAGCGCAGGGTCTGGATCCCGCCAGTCTCACGCTTTTCAACCGCCCAGCCGATGTCTGGCCGACGTATAACGGCGATTATTCGGGCAGACGCTTCAGCGATCTGACCCAAATCAACCAGTCGAACGTAAATCGCCTGAAGATCGAATGGATTTACCGGATCACCAGCGTCGGCCCGCAGCGCGGCGTTGGCGGCCCCACTATTAAGTCGACGCCTCTGCTGGTAAACGGGATTCTGTATTTCACGATTCCGGATCACGTTTTCGCCATCAACGCCCATACAGGCCAGGAACTTTGGCAATACGACTTCGAAGATAAGGGCGGTCACCTGGTCGGTCAGCGCGGTGTCGCAATGTATGGCAACTGGCTCTACTTCCTGACTCCGGATGGCTGGTTCATTTCGCTAAACGCGAAAGATGGCAAAGAGCGATGGCGGAAAAAAGTTGCGGACGAAAAGCTGCAGTACTTTACTACAATCTCGCCGCTGATCGTGAAGAATCACGTGATCGTTGGCGTTGGTGGCGATGCCATGGATGTGCGTGGCTATCTTGAAGCGCGCGATCCTGAAACCGGCGAAGTGCAATGGAAATGGTGGAGCGAGCCCCTGAAAATGGGCGACCCGGGCTCCGAGACATGGCCGAACCAGGAAGCCATGGATCATGGCGGTGGGATGACCTGGCTGCCAGGTACATACGATCCCGATCTGAACCTCATCTATTGGGGCACGGGAAACGCGAATCCGGTGTTTGCCGGGCAAAGCCGAGCGGGCCACAATCTTTACACCGCTTCGATCGTGGCTCTCAATCCGGATAACGGCAAACTCGCATGGTATTTCCAGGCGTCTCCTCACGATACCCACGACTGGGATAACGTCGAGACACCCGTGCTGTTCGACGCCGTGATTGATGGAAAACCGCGCAAGCTTCTGGCCCAGGCGGGCCGCTGCGGATGGTTTTTCGTTCTTGACCGGACCAACGGCAAGAACCTTGTTTCGCGCCCGTTCTCAGGGACAGGCAATTGGGCGAAAGGGGTGGATGCGAAAGGTCAGCCGATTCCTGATCCAGCCAAGGAGCCGAAGGTAGATGGATCCATGATCGACATGCCGGCCATGGGAGCAACCAACTGGCCGCCGCCCAGCTACGATCCGCAAACGGAATTGTTTTACGTCAATGGGACCGAGGGTTACGGCATAGCGTACCTGTATGACACGTCTCCTCACCCGGAGGGGTATGGTGGCGGCGGAGGCGGAAATTTCGATTCCCGTTCGGCTCTCTTCGCCATCGACATACACAACGGCAATGTCAAATGGAAGCACGAAGTGCGAACGCAGGGTTTCGGAGGTGGAATGACAGGAGGTATCTTAACCACCGCCGGTCATTTGCTTTTCACTGGCGATTCCACGAGCCTTACTGCATTCGATCCGGCGACCGGAAAGATTCTGTGGCACCAGCGCCTGATGTCTCCACTCAGCAACGGGCCGTCAACTTATGTGCTTGACGGAAAGCAATATGTGCTTGTGGGCGCCGGAGATTCTTTGTACGCCCTGACCCTCGCCGGCGAGTAGGGATCTCGTTTGGGGCCTGGCGAGCGCGTTATGCGCGCGGCGCGGGCTCCCCATTTCGAACTCTTCATTACTATTCCTTTTATTACGTCGGCCCGGTGGTGATGAGCTTGCATTTCAGCCCGGTCATCATCCTGGACGCCGGTGCAGATCTCCAACACATCCGAACGCAACCCAAAGCTCCAGGACCCGCCGGAAGACGGCAGTCTGCTGCGGGCCGCCGGACTGGGACTGATCACCGGGGCGGCCGACGACGACCCGTCCGCTATCGGAACCTATGCCAGCGCAGGCGCGGCATTCGGCCCGGCGCTTCTCTGGATGGCGCCCTTCACGTTCCCGATGATGTTCGCCGTCGTTTATCTTTCGGCGAAACTCGGCCAGGTGGCGGGACAGGGCTTATTTGCGGTTCTGCGCAAGCATTATCCGCGCTGGTTGTTGTATCCGACTCTGGCGGCGGTATTGATCGGCAACACGATCGAAGCCGGCGCTGACCTTGGCGGGATAGCTGCGGCAGTCAGTCTTATCGTGCCCCTGTCCGCACCTGTGCTGGTTGTAATCATCGCGGCGATCATATTGGGCCTGCAGTGCTGGGGGTCTTACGTGCTGATGCGGAATATATTCCGTATCCTTGCGCTCGCTCTTCTGGCATACGTACCCGCGGCTGTCCTTGCAAAACCTGATCCGGGCGCGATGCTGCGCGGCAGCCTGATACCCACGGTTCACTTCAATAAGGAATTTCTCTCCATACTCGTTGCTGTAATCGGTACAACTCTCTCGGCATATCTCTATACCTGGCAGTCCAATGAAGAAGTCGAAGAGGAAAAGGCGGTGGGCCGTATCTCGCTGGCGGAGCGCCGGGGCGCCACGTTGCTGGAACTTCGCCATTCCCGGCGGGATGTACTTTTCGGGATGTTGTTTTCGAACATCGCGATGTATTTCATTATCCTTTCAACGGCTTCCACTCTGTTCACCAGTGGGCACAAAAACATCAACAGCGCGGCCGATGCAGCCCGAGCGCTTGAACCTCTTGCCGGCCATCTCGCCGGGCTTCTCTTTGCCATCGGAGTGATCGGCGTCGGCTTTCTGGCAGTGCCTGTCATGACGGGCGGAGCAGCTTACGACCTTTGCCAGACCGCAGGTTGGAAATACGGACTCAACAAGCGGCCGCGAGCGGCGAAGCGATTCTATCTCGCGATCGCCGCATTCACAGTCCTTGGCGCCGGCATGAACTTCGCAGGTATAAACCCCATGAAAGCGCTGGTGTTCGCCGGCGTTGTCCAGGGATTCTCAACGCCGCCGCTCATGCTCCTGATCATGCTGATGACGAACAATCCTGACATTATGGGCAACCGCGTCAATGGCCGCGCAATCAACACGCTCGGGTGGCTCACCACGGCGTTCGTCTTTCTGGCCACTGCGGGCCTCGTGGTGACCTGGTTTATCTGAAGCGCTCTACACCTTCTACGGCTTCACCACCGTCCCGTCGATCTTCCGATCCGTCCCGTACACGCCCCCGCCTTTCGGTGGTTCAAGCGGATACTTCGCCGCCACTTTTTCGTCGATATCCAGCCCGAGACCCGGCTTCCCGCTTCCGTATAGATAACCGCGCCGGATCTCACCGATTCCCGGAAACATCTCGTGCACCAGTGGCGGAAAATGATTCTCTTCCTGAATCCCGAAAGCTGACGTTGAAAGGTCCACGTGATAACTCGCCATCTGGTTCACGGGATCGTTCTCGCCGCCTTCCTGAAAGGCTGTCCTCACGCCGAAGATCTCGCATAGCGTTGCGATCTTTCTCTCCTGCGTGATGCCGCCGATCGCCGCCACACGGCAGCGCACGAAGTCGATCAGCCGGCCCGTAATCAGCGGCAGATATTCATAAGGATGTGAGAACACCTCGCCCACGGCCTGGGGCGTCGAGCAGACTTCCCGGATGTGTTTGTAATAATCGATCTGCTCCGGCGGAAGAATGTCCTCCACAAAGAACATCTGGTAAGGTTGCAACCGCCTCGCCAGTTCCACCGCGTTCGTCCCGCTCATATGCGAGTGAACGTCGTGAATCAGTTTGGCTTTGAAGCCTGCCTTGGCGCGCACATATTCGAAAACCGGCGGAATCGTATCGATGTACAGGTATTCATCGAACGCTTTGCCCTGGTAGCCGCCTTCCGCCCGGTCGCCCTGGCCCGCCGGAATAAATCCGCCGCCGCCATATCCGCCTTCGCCGTACTGAATGCGAACATGCGTGAACCCGTTCTCCAGCGATTTCTGCAATGTCTCGACGCACTGTTCCTTCGTTCGCCCGCCCTGGTGATCGTAAACCGGCACTGCATCGCGCGCCTTGCCGCCCAGCAGATCGTAAACCGGCATTCCCGCGCGCTTGCCTTTGATGTCCCACAGCGCCATGTCCATCGCGGCCAATACGTTATTGTTCACCGGACCGTTTCGCCAGTAGGTCCGCATTTGCGCCGCCTGCCACAGATCTTCGATGCGATCCGGATCTTTCCCGATCAACCACGGCTTCAACGATGTTTCGAGCGCCGCAATCACAGCCATCGGCTGAAAATGGTCGGCCGCCGATCCAATCCCGTACAGACCCGGCTCACTCGTCATGATCTTCAGGAATACCCAGCGATACTGGCCACCCGCACTCGTCGTGATCACCTTCGCGTCCGTGATCTTCAGCGGGGGCAGCGCGCGTGTACGCCGCTCAATCTCCTGCGCCGCTGCGGTTGGAATCAGAGGCGCGGCAGCCAGAGCGCCTCTTAGAACATCTCTGCGATTCATGCCGCGATGCTATCACCAATCCCCCGCGCCTCGGGCCCTCGATAAGCTATTCGGGAGCAATGGAAAACTGGAATTTCGAAACACTTGACCCTGCCTATGGCGAAGTCACCGAAGGTCCCGCGTGGGATGGCTCAGGCCTCTTGTTCACGCGGATCCAGCAGAGCCGGATTATGCGCTACGATCCCGCAGCGGGAAAGGTATCCGTCTGGCGCGAGAACACGAATTGCGCCAACGGCCTCACCTTCGACGCCCAGGGACGGCTTTACGGCTGCGAAGGCGGGGCCACGGAAGATGCCCGGCGCGTCGTCCGCTATGAGCCCGACGGCGGCTTCACCATTCTCGCCGACAATTTCGAAGGCAAGCGCCTGAACATCCCCAACGACGTGGTCGCCGATCCCGTCGGTCGCATCTGGTTTACCGACCCGTATTACGAAGGCGCTGCCGGCCCCTGGAGCTTCGATCGCTCCCACAAGCAGCTGCCGCACGATTCCATTTACCGTTTGGATCCGCAGCGCGGCGGCTCTTACTCGATCCAAAGAGTAACCTTCGATACCACTCGCCCCAACGGCCTGCTCTTCTCGCTGGATTACCGTGTCCTCTACGTGGCACAGAGCGGGCGCGAAAAGGAGGAGAAGCGCCAGTTACGCGCTTATCCGGTCAAAGAGGATGGATCGCTCGGGATTGGCGAAATCCTGCACGATTTCGGCGAACATCGCGGCATCGACGGAATGCGCCTCGATACCGAAGGGAACGTCATCGCCACCGCCGGTTGGGAGCTGGGCGGGCCAGGGCCCATGATCTATGTCTTTTCTTCTTCGGGCGAAGTGAAAGAAATGCATCCCGTGCCGTGTCGCCGTCCGACCAATTGCGCGTTCGGCGGCGACCGGCTGTCGGACCTCTACGTCACTTCCATCGAGGGATTCCTCTTCCGTACGCCCACCAGCCGCCAGGGCCGTCCTCTATGGGCAGGCGTGAAAAGATAACCGGTTGTGAGCCGGACTACGAAAGCATCGCCGCTTGCATTCTCATTTCGTGCACGCGCGTTTATGATCGAAGCGGAGTTCAACCCCATGTCCCCCGCGCTCGAACGCAACACGCAAGAAAAAAAACAATCTGTCCGGAAGCAATCTCCGCAGCAGGAGCCTGATGTAACCGTTCACGACGATGTCACGCAGTCGGTCTTCACCAGGCCATCGCATAACGACATCGCCGTTCTGGCTTATTCATACTGGCTCGAGCGCGGCCAGCCCGATGGAACGCCCGAAGAGGACTGGCTGCGCGCCGAGCGCGAGTTGAGCGAGCCGGCCGGGTAGCTGCTCCCGGTCCGGTTCGATCGTTACCGAACCGGCAACCGGTCGGCCGGCGCGTATAACGGATCGCGCTGGCGCCTCTCCTGCCGTGCATCAGGGAGAGAAGTTTTCCGATGCTCTTCGAAGTCTGTCTTGTTGCGGCCGCGCAGGTCGCCGCTGGCCCGGTGCACGGAGCGGCTCAGATTTCCAACGCTCCCGGCGCTAAAACGCGTGCCGCGCATGAGCGGCCTCTATCGCGCCCCCAGGCCGAAGCCCGGATGGTGGCCAGATTCAACGCGCTGGTGGCCGCCATGCGCGATTTTTCTGTCGTGTATAACGGGAGTCACACCGTGAATGCGCGCAAGGCTCGGGCTGTGCGCCGCGCCTGGAAGGAATTTGAAGCCGCGGAATCGGAATGCCGGATCAATGCCGGTCGATGAAAGTCGGATAGCGCTCTAAGAAATCGATCCGGTCGTCGTATCGTGTTCCATCTGTTTTATCGCGTATTCCCTCACTAACGGGCTTTCATCTTCCGCGGCCCGGCTCCATATGCCGCTTCCGCACGAAGGTTCCAGTATGGCGAGCGATTCCGTGGCCGTCAGCCGCACGCGCGCGGAGTTGTGTCCGCTGGCCAGCTCATCCAGCAGCGTTGCAGTCCGTGCATTCCCGATGTAGCGCGCCACCCGGCACATCATCAGGCGCGTCGAAGCCGTGTTTCGCGCGTATTGCGCGATCCGTGACGATTCCAGATCGAACAGGAACTGCTCCCGCTGGTTGGTTTCCGGCGGAGCCAGCAGGAGATTAAGGGAGATGGAGAAGTTTTCCGGATAATTCTGCGTGTGAACATCCCTCGACATCCGGTAGAGCATCATTTTGCCGGCCGGCAGCGTAGTCGTTTCCAGAAAGCGAAGATCTACCTTCTCGCCGATTTTTCCCGTCACGCGCCCTGGATCGTATTCATAAATCGTTGTTTCATAACCCGGCCCGAAATAACCCACGGTAAGAAAAGAGAAGTTATGGTCGTGCGGAACATCGTAGACGAACAGGCGCTTTTGTTCGGCGCGCAAGCTCGCATCGTTGGTGAGTGGCGTCCAGATGTTGGCGCGGATCACAAAATCCGGGCCGCTGCCGAGGAGCAGCGTCTGCGCGGTATACGAGTTGGCCAGCTGAAAATTGCGCCAGTCACGCAGGGATTGGTTGAAGTGATCAATCAGGAATGTCCTGTTGTTCGCGAGCGCCTTTAACTGATCTGCCGAACTGCACACCGAATCCAGATCGCGAACATTCACGCGGTTCGCGACGTATTCCCGGTACTCTTCAAGAGAACTCACTTTTGTGGTTTGATTGTCAATGGTGAGCGCCATATCTTCTCCTGTTACGAAATATGCGGAGCTTGGGCCACAGCTGCATTCATCTTCTCGAGTGAGCGGATCGCAGCCGTTCTCACGTGCTCGTGCGGATCCGCGGCCGCCCTCTTCAACAATGCGGCGCCACGCTCGCGGTCGAGAGAAAAAATCGCCTGCAGCGCCGCCCAGCGGACATAATGCGCAGGATGCTCCATCAGCCCCTCGAGTGCCGGTACGGCGCCCGGGTCCTTCATCTCAGCCAGAACGGAAGCGAGCAGTTGCAGCCGGGACACCGAATGATCGGCGGCCACCAGTCTGGTGCGCGCGAGAGTAGCGGCATCGTACTCCCATCGCGTCGTGAGCGTTGTGGCCGAGGAAAAGCAGGCCACCAGAGTCGGCGCGGCGCCATCGCTCCGGATCACAAAAATATCCCGCCCCGCTTTGAAGTAACTGCTGTGCCCGAAAGCGATTGTCTCGTCTCCGTCGAATCGCAGATAATGCGGGCCGGCGGCGGTTCCCTCCGCATCGGGCAGCGGTTCGCGATAGCGCCCTGTCGTTACCCCGGATTTCAGCAGCGGAGCCAGGAACAGGTCCGAGGCTTGTCCGAACAGCCGGGGCTGAGCCGGATGGGCAACAATCTTCAGCAGCAGATTGAAAAATCGGGAACGCAGCACGAGCATATCGACATCCGAACTGGCTTCCAGCGCATAGTTCGGATCCTGCATAAGACGCTGCAGTTCATAGTTCACCAGTTCGGTAAACGCCCCGCTGCGGCAGAGGTCGTCCAGAAACGCGCCGCAACCAGAGAAGCCGTTTTCCGGATCCGACTCGATCCGCTCTTCGGCTTTTGTCAGGAAATCCTTCAGGCCGCGGTTCGCGTCCAGCCTTTCCTGGAGCATCTTACTAAGTGGTAACAAGTT
>Ga0308175_100000659_pt1 | contig 23222 bp, 16 predicted proteins | sample PhyCR1_3_FD_203893 | JGI IMG/M metagenome (GOLD analysis project Ga0308175, IMG submission 203893) | Soil microbial communities from UC Gill Tract Community Farm, Albany, California, United States - DLSLS.C.R1 | ecosystem: Environmental > Terrestrial > Soil > Agricultural land | place: USA...
CGGGCTCGCGGTTGGCTTCGGCGTCGAATTGATCGAGCTGGTGCACGAGGTCGCGCGCTTCGGGGAGCTCTGCGAGATCGATCTCGCCGCGCCGGATCAGATCGAGCACGAGCTCGCCGAGCTCGCCGAGGGCGTCTTGTCGACGACGATTGCTGCGAACATCGTCGAGTCGTGCGCGTCCTTCGCGCGCGCCGCGCTCGAGTGCATCGCGTACCACACCTGTTGTCGTCCGGAGCAGCGTGCCGAGGGTGCCACGCAGTTCCGGAGGACCAAACCCGCCCCGTCGCTTGGTTGCCATGGCGACAGCCTAACATCTGGGCTACGGTCGAGCCCGTCGTGAGCTTGCGCAGCTTGCTGATTGGCTTGCTTGTGACGGTGGCGGGGTGCCCGCCGCCCGAGCCGCCGGCCGCGCCGATCCCGCCGGTGTCGACCGGAAAGGTGCGGGTTCGCGTGTTTACGGAGCCCTCGGCGGTGCGGCTGCTGGCGTCTGCCGGGCGGTTCGTGTTCGTGGGGACCGACACCGATCTCGAGCGCTGGGACCTCGATGGGGGGGTGCTGACGCTGTCCGCGGACCATGGGCTGTCGGGCAGCCACGTGGGCGCGCTGGTGCCGGATCCGGATCGCCGGTGGGTCTGGATCCTGACCGAGGGGGGGCTCGGGCATTATGACGCGGGCGCCGAGCTGTACCGCGAGATGCCGCCGCCGCCGGCGTCGATGGGGGTCGACTTCCCGGCGCTCGCGAAGGAAGCGACGGCGAGCGTCGCGCCGGCCGACGACGGGGGAGCGTGGCTCGCGAGCCTACGCGGGCTGATCTATGTGAGCGCGCAGGGCGGCTGGGCGTCGACGCCGATCAAGGACCCGATCCGCGCGCTGGCCCGGGATCACGCGGGCTGGTTGTGGGTCGCGGCGAAGGGCGGCCTCATCGCGCGCAAGCCGAGCGGGGAGACGGTGCGGATCGGCAGCGGCCAGGGGCTGGCGGTCGCGGAGCCGCGGATCCTCGTCGAGCTGGCCGGCGAACGCATGCTGGTGATCGGCGCCGATGCCGACGGGCATGATCGGCTCGCGTTCGGCAAGCAGCTGTCGTGGGTGACGTATCGCGCGCTGCCCGATGTGCGCTGGGACGCGGCGGCGCGGCGCGGCGTGGGGGCGGTGGTGATGGGAGGCGATCGCGTGTACCGGATCTGGCCGGCGGACGCCGCGCAGGTGCGGCCGCTGGCGCGCGATGGGATGCGGCTGGTGCCGCTCGCGGGCGGCGGCACGACCGACTGGGTGATCGATCCGATCGACATGGTGGTCCCGCCCGGCGCGGTGACGATGGGGACCGCCGATGATCATTTGCTGATCGGGACACGCGATCTGGGCACCGCGCGGTATCGCGACGGCGACGCCCACCCGCGGGACTGGCTGCGCCGCAAGCAGATGTTCGTCGACGCGACGACGCTGTCGGTCGCGTGTGCGCGGGCGCAGGACTGCTGGATCGCGACCGGGGCGCGCCAGGCGTGGCACTGGACCGGCGACCGGTTCGCCGCCGGGGGGCCCGATCAGGTCGTGCTCGCCGTGGTGCGCGATCCCACGGGGCCGATCTTCGCGCTGCACCGCGGGGCCGGCGAGAACGAGATCCACCTGTCGAAGATCGACGGCACGACGTGGACCCCGGTCGGCAAGGTCGCGCTGGCGACGCCCGGGACGGCCCCCGAGGTCAGCTTCGCGCGGTTCGCGGCGCCGGGGGTGTTGTGGGTCGGGCTGCGCTACCACGATGGCCTCGAGCGCCGTGCGTATGGCCTGGCGATCGTCGACACCGCGACCGGGAAGACGGCCTATCACCGCACCGAGGCCGGGCCCGGCGGCCTCGGCAAGAAGGCTGCCAGGATGCTGGCGATCCCGGTCGGGGTCGTCGATGCCGACGTGCGCGGCGAGACGGCGTGGTTCGCGACCAACGAGGGCGTCGCCCGGCTCGTGAACGGGGTGATCACGCTGTGGACCGAGGCCGATGGGCTGCGCAGCGAGCTGGCGCGCGCCGTGACGATCGCCCCCGATGGCAACGTCATCATCGCGACCGGCGCGGGGGCGGGGATCTGGAACGGGAAGGCCTGGGACTTCCCGGCGGCGCTGCGCTTCGAGATCAATGATGTGGTGGCGACCGGCAACGGCCAGGTCTGGATGGCGACCGAGCGCGGGATCGCGGCGTGGGACGGCAAGAAGGTCCGGCGCGTCGACATGTTGCGCGGCCTGGCGGAAAACGAGGTGATCGACGTGGCCGCCGATCAGTTCGATCGGGTGTGGGCGCGCGGCCCCGGCTCGCTGACGCTGATCTCACAGTGATCCGGCGCGGGGGCGGTGGCAGCGTCGGCGATGGCGCGGTGTCGGTGATGGCCCACACAGGCCGCCGAAATTCCACGGCTTCGTAGCACCGCCACAAAGTTGCCCGGCTTCGCACGATCCGTAACGTCGGTGCACGGTGCCCAGGATCGCGGCCGATATGCATATCCCACCGGCGTTCCGGCGCTGGGGGGCGCGGCTCGCGCTGGCCGTGCTGATCGCGATCGCGATCGGCTACGTGCCGGGCCAGGTGGTGCGCCGCGATCCACGTGCGGCGAAGCTCGAGGCCCAGATCGAGCAGCTCACCGCGGAGGCGCGTGCGGTCGCCGCGCGGAACGCCGCCTTGCGTCGCGACATCGCGGCGCTGCGCAGCGACATCACCGCGATCGAGGAGCGCGCCCGCGTCGACCTCGGCATGGTGTACCCAGACGAGATCGTACTCCGGCTGTCGCAGGACAACCTCCCCGGGGAGCTCGCACCCGAGGGGGCGCCGTGACGGCGCTGCCTCGCACGGTGCGCCGGGCGGCGAAGGTCTCGATCGGCGCGCTCGCCGGCGGGTTTGCCTGCGCGGTGGTCGCCGCGGGGGGCGTCGATGGCGCGGCCGTGCTGGCGGCGCGCCCGAGCCTGCCGATGACGATGACCGTCGCCGCGATCGCCGCGCTGGTGGTGATCGCCGTGATCCGGCGGGTCCAGTTCACGCCGCCGTCGGCGCGCGCGCAGCGGGTCTCGCTGTGGCTGGCCGCCGCGAGCGATCTCGCCGATCTGGAGCTGGCGCTGACCCTGGTCGCCGGGATCCACGTCGTGATCGCGGTGACCGGTGGGCTCGGCTCGCCGGCGTACCCGCTACTCTATGGCCTGGTCGCGTTCGCGATGACGGTGCTCGCACGGCCGGGGGCGATCGCGACCCTGGTGGCGGCGCTCCTGCTCGAGGCCGCGCTGCTCGCCCGGACGCGGATCGCCGAGCCGACCGTGCTGGCATCGGCAATTCACGCCGCATACCTCGCCGGGGCGGCGGCGGCGCACGCCGTCTTGCTGCGCGGGATCACGGCACGCTACCGGCGGCGGCGGGAGGCGCGGCTCGACGAGGAGCTGCACGCGCTGCGCGACTCGGCGCGCGACTATCGGTTGATCGCCGCGGCGCTCGGGCCGGCCAGCCGCGCCCCGCGCGGGCGTGACGAGGAGGAGCGGCTGCTCGCGATCGGCGGGGTCGGCATGATCGGCGATGCCGCGAGCTGGGTGCTCGTGACGCTCAAGCGCTCGCTGGGCGCGACGACCGTCGCGCTGCTCTGGCTCGACGACGACGGCGAGCGGATCAAGCTCAAGGAGGTCGCGTCGGATGCCGACGACATCACCGAGACGCCGCGGCTGCCGTCGGCGGGGATCCTCGGCGCGGTCGTGCGCGATCGCCAGCCGCTGCTGTGCGCCGCGACCAAGCCCGGCCAGCTGCCGTACTACGAGCGCGGGCGCGCCGGGGTCGCGCTCGTCGCTGTGCCGCTGATCGAGCACGGCCACCTCCGCGGCATTCTCGCGGCCGATCGCGAGGCGCCGTTCACCGAGGCCGATCGCGATCTGCTCGCCGACGCGAGCGCGCAGGTCTTGCGGGTCGTGCAGTCCGAGCAGGTGTTCCGCGCCGTCGAGCGAGCGAAGTACGAGCACGAGCGGTTCTACCAGGCGACCGCGATGCTCGGCCGGGCGCTGACCGTCGAGCAGGTGATCGAGACCGCGTTCGACGCCGCCGCCGCGATCGCCTCGTACGACGCCGCCGTGATCGCGCTCTACGACAAGGCCAAGGCGCGCCACAAGATCGCCGCGGTTCGCGTGCGGCCGGGCGGCGAGGGCATCGTCGATCCGGCGCAGCTGACCGATCTCGAGTTCAAGGACAACGCGGGGCTGGCCTCGATGGTGGTCAAGAACCGGCACTACCTGCCGGCGGGCGGCGAGCCGCGCGAGGTCTCGGCGCCGATCTACACGCGCAAGGTGAAGCTCGAGGACGCCCGGTCGCTGCTCGTCCTGCCGCTGCTCGCCGCCGACGAGCCGATCGGGACGCTCACCCTGGTGGCCCGCGCCGAGAAGCGGTTCGGCAAGGACGTCCGCGAGATGCTCGCGGTGATCGCCAACCAGGTCGCGGTCGCGCTCGAGAACGGGTTCCTCTATCGCAAGATGGAGACGATGGCGACGACCGACGGGCTCACCGGGCTCACCAACCACCGCACGTTCCAGCAGCGGTTCGCCGACATGCTCGAGCGCGCGGCTCGCCACAACCACCGCGTGGCGGTGCTCCTGTGCGACGTCGACCACTTCAAGAAGGTCAACGACAACTACGGACACCCGGTCGGCGACGAGGTCCTGCGCCGGGTCGCGCGCGTGCTGCAAGAGGTCCCGCGCAAGATCGATATTCCGGCGCGCTACGGCGGTGAGGAGTTCGCGGTCCTGCTCGACAACGTCGACGTCGCCCAGGCCAAGCAGGTCGCCGAGCGGATCCGGATCGAGATCTCGCGGGTCGTCGTCGAGAGCGAGAAGGGGCCGCTCTCGGTCACCGAGTCGATCGGCGTCGCGGCGTTCCCCGACGACGGCCGCGATCGCGCGACGCTCATCGAGCGCGCCGATCTGGCGCTCTATCACGCCAAGCACACCGGCCGGAACCGCGTGGTCACCTGGGCCGAGGCCCAGGCCGAGAAGACCAAGAAAGCCAGCTGAAAGGTCATCGCGTCACCTGCACGGTGAGCGCAATCGGAACTGTGCTCGGCGATATCGATGGGGCTGAGGATCGTGCCGCGTGCACGCACGTCTGGGCAAGGAAGGCACAGGTTGTGCAAGAGGATGCGTTGATGCCGAGTTGGTCGAGCACGTGCTCCGAGGATGCGTTCGATCGCTACCCGCAGCGATGGCCACATCCGTGCAGCGGCATGCGCGCCGCAGAGTTACGCGCCGTGACCTACACGCACCTGCGAGCCAAGCTGCGCGCGAACCTCGCGATCGTGATCCTCACAGTGTCGCTGGTGATTGACATCGTCATGGATCAATGTCGACGAGCGGCCTTCTTTCACGCATTCGTCGAGGGCTCGGCGATCATCGCAGCTGCGGTCGGCGTCGTGCTGGGTGCGCAGCGACTTCGCAATGTGTTGTACGAGGCGCAAGATCTGCGCGAGCAGTCACGGATCTTCTCGAGCACGCTCAGCATCATGCGCCACGAGGCAGAGTGCTGGCGGCGCAAAGGCGGCGCGTTCCTCTCTGGGGTGTTGCCCAAGAGGCTCGAACACAAGGAGATTCCGGAGTTGCGGAACATCAGCGAGATGACGGTCCGCCAGCAAGCACGGAGTGTGGACCGCAAGAGTAACTTGTCGGGTTGCCACGATCTCGCTGCCGTCTTCCTGGAAGACCTGCTCGCACCGCGATCGGCAAGCGCTGCGAATGCCTCCTCGGACGCGTTCGGGCGGAGCAGGTGAGCCGCCATGTTGGCATCGGCTCCTGGGCGCGCGAGTTCGGCGGTGGTCTCCATGCGCCCGAGCACGGATGAGTCTGGCGCCTGGTCCCCCGCCGCCGCGGATGCGACCGACGGGCTGACCGACGATGAGGCTCGGCGGAGATTACGCGACGACGGGCCGAACGAGATCGCGTCGGCCGAGCGGCACGGCATCTTCCGGACGCTGCTCGGGGTCCTGCGTGAGCCGATGTTGGTGCTGCTGGCCGTGGCGGCCGCGCTGTACCTCGTGCTCGGCGATCCCGCGGAAGCGCTGATCCTGCTGGCGATGGTGGTGCTCGTGGTCGTGATCACCCTCGTCCAGGAACGCAGGACCGAGAACGCCGTCGAGGCGCTGCGCGATCTGTCCAGCCCCCGCGCGCTTGTCGTGCGTGCCGGGGGCCGCAAGCGCATCGCGGGCCGCGACGTCGTCCGCGGCGATCTGGTGATCGTCGCGGAGGGCGATCGCGTGCCGGCGGATGGCGTGCTGATCGAGGCGACCAATCTCCATGTCGACGAGTCACTACTTACCGGAGAGTCCGTGCCGGTGCGCAAGCAAACGCGCGACGCGGAGGTTGCTTTGACCGCGAACGCGCAGCCCGGAGGCGACGATCTGCCGGTCGTGTTCTCGGGAACGCTCGTGGTCAGCGGGCACGGCATGCTCGAGGTCACCGCGACCGGGGCGCGCACCGCGATGGGACGGGTCGGCAAGGTCCTGGCCGAGGTCCATGTTGAACGCACGCCATTGCAGCGTGAGGTGGGAACGTTCGTCCGGCGGATGGCGGGCGGTGCGCTGGTCATCTGCGCGGCCATCGTGCTGATCCACGGCCTGGTTCGCCACATGTGGATCGACGGTGTGCTCGCCGGGATCACGGTGGCCATGTCGCTCTTGCCCGAGGAGTTCCCCGTCGTCCTCACCGTGTTCCAGGCGCTCGGCGCCTGGCGCATCGCAAAACAGCACGTGCTGACCCGGCGGATGCCCGCGCTGGAGGCGCTCGGCGCCGCCACGGTGCTGTGCAGCGACAAGACCGGGACGCTGACCATCAACCGCATGCGCGTGGCGCGGCTCGAGGCTGGTGACACGAGCGTCGACGTCACCGCTGGCGTGCGCGAGCTTCCGGAAGCGGTGCACCCGCTCGTCGAGTACGCGATCCTGGCAAGTCAACCCGACCCGTTCGACCCGATGGAGGCCGCGTTCCACGACCTGGGCCGCGCCGCGCTGTCCGGGTCGGAGCACCTTCACAAAGACTGGCGCCCGCTGCGGGAGTACCCGCTCGCTCCGGGGCTGCTGGCGATGTCGCACGTCTACGCTTTCGATGGGCGGAGGTTCGTGATCGCCGCCAAGGGGGCGCCGGAGGCGATCGCTGATCTCTGCCACCTCCCGCCGCCAGCGATCGACCGTCTGAGCGCCCGCGTCGGTGCGCTTGCGTCCGACGGCATGCGCGTGCTCGCGGTGGCCCGCGCCGAGTTGGTCGCCGATGCGCTTCCGGACCACCAGCACGATTTCGAATTCCAGCTCGTCGGGCTGGTCGGCCTCGTCGACCCGGTGCGCGATGCGGTCCCGGCCGCGGTCGCCGAGTGTCACACCGCCGGCATCCGGGTCGTCATGATCACCGGGGACTATCCGGAGACCGCGCGCGCGATCGCCCGGTCGGTGGGGATCGAGTCCAGTGACGTCGTCACCGGTGCAGACGTCGCAGCCATGAGCGATGACGAGCTGCGACAGCGAGCCCGGGTGACCTCGGTCTTTGCGCGCATGGTTCCCGAGCAGAAGCTGCGGCTGGTGCGCGCGCTGGCCACGGAGGGCGAGGTGGTGGCGATGACCGGAGATGGCGTGAACGATGCGCCGGCGCTCAAGGCAGCCGCGATCGGCATCGCGATGGGCGAGCGCGGCACCGATGTCGCCCGCGAGGCAGCTGCGCTGGTGCTCACCGACGACAACTTCACGTCCATCGTCGCGGCGATGCGGCTGGGCCGGCGGATCTTCGACAACCTCCGAAAAGCGATGGCGTACGTGATCGCGGTCCACGTGCCGATCGCCGGTCTGTCGCTGATCCCGATCCTGCTTGGCTGGCCGATGCTGCTCCATCCCATCCACGTCGCATTCCTGGAGCTCGTGATCGATCCTGCGTGCTCGATCGCGTTCGAGGCCGAACCCGAGGAGCCCGGGATCATGCAGCGGCCTCCGCGTTTCGGGGACACGCCCCTGTTCACGCCTCGGCTGCTCGTGCTCTCCCTTCTGCAGGGGGCGAGCGTGCTGGCGGCAGCGCTGGCGGTCTACCTCATCGCCGGAGGCAACGGGGATGCGCATGCCCGTACGGTGGCGTTCACGAGCCTCATGTCCGGGAATCTCGCGTTGATCGTGGTCAATCGATCATGGGGCGCGACGGTGTTCTCGCGCGCGACCCTGCGCAACCGCACCGCCACGGCGGTGGTCGTCATTGCGCTGGCCTTGCTGGTCACGATCGTGAGCATGGCGCCGCTCCGGGCATTCTTCGCATTCGGCGCACCCGCCGGATGGGAGATCGGCGTCGCGCTCGCGAGCGGCTTCGTCGCGGTGGCGTGGTTCGAGGTCTTCAAGGCACTGGGCCGCGCGGACACGCCGGATCCTCGCCAGACCGTCGCGTCGGACTCAGGGGCAGCCCATGGCGCGTGACGCAGTGGATACCGAAACAGTGGTGGGCGTGCCGGTCGGGCGGACCGCGCGGAGCAGCGAGAGCCTGGAGCGCGGATCTCGGTCCAGCGCCCCGCGAGTTTGCGGCGCGCGAAGATGTACGGGCGAGCCAGCTCGGCGATCTCGCCGCGCTGCCAGGCGGAGGCCGACCTCCTTGTCGCTGAGCTCGCGGAGGCGCCGCGCCTCGGCCTCGGTGGCGTCGACGAGCTTTGCGACCGCGGCGGCGAGCAGCGCGCGGATGGTGTCGAAGTCGGTTCAGTACTCCTCGGGGACCTCGCGGCGCAGGAGATCGAGATCGTCGCCCGCGTAGAGCGCGTCGTAGATCCCGAGCGGCGTGACCCGCGAGACCAGGGCGTGCGCGCGGCGGTACGCCGAGCCCTTGAGCTTGATCCGGTGGCCGCCGGCGAACCGGATCACCCTGGCGGCTGACGGTCACGGTTCCGGTCTTGACGCGCGCGTCGAGGCCGGTGTGAAGCTCGGTGAAGTCGAGCCTCCTGGCCGGGTGCCGAGACATCGGATCGTCCTAGCGCGGCGCGTCCCGCGGGCCAGCCGGGCTAGCCAGGCCAGCCATGCATGTATGACGGGTAGCGCGGCGAGGTCGGGTCATCTTCGACCCGTTCGCCAGGCACGACGCTCGCGGTTCGGAAATCGTGCACACGCGTTGGCGTGCTGTGGGGCTCACCGTGCCGGCCGATGGACGGTGCGAACAAGCCCGAGGTTGACGCATCGAGCCGGACGCGCGGCCTGCGCGTGACCCGTGGACACGCGCCACCGAAGACTTAGGGTGAGAGCGTGTTCGTGCGTGTCATTGCCCTCGTGCTGAGCGTCATGATGATGACGGGCGCCAGGGAGCAGGTGTGCGCATCGCCCGATGTCACGAGCGCGGTCGACGACGCACCGGACCTGGATACCGCTGTCTTGCCGGCGCCGGTCGACGTTCCGTTGCCCGACCGCCGGTCGCCCGTCTGCGTCGAAGCACCTCTCGCGCGCGCGTGCGGACGCATGCACGCCGTCCTGGTATTTCGCCCGCCACGCCTGGTCGCGTCTCGCTGATCGTTCATCGCGAAACGTTTCCACCTGTGGAGGTAGCATGTCGGATCTCGTCGTGCCCGCCTGGGCCTGGGGCCTGTTGGCGGGCGTCATGGTGTTACTGATCTCGATCGACCTGTTCGCCCATCGCGGCGATCGGCTCGACTCGCGTCCTCGTGCGCTCGTGTGGACCTTGGTGTGGATTGCCGCCGCCGTGGGGTTCGGCGGCTTCGTCGCGGCGTACTTCGGCGCCGCGACGGCGGAGCAGTACTTCGCCGCGTACCTCTTGGAGAAGAGCCTCAGCGTCGATAACCTGTTCCTGTTCGTGGTGGTGTTCGCCGCGCTCGGCATCCCCAAGGCCGAGCAGCGCAGGGTGTTGACCTGGGGGATCATCGGCGCGCTCGTCACGCGCGGGGTGTTCATCGCGCTCGGCGCCGCGGCCTTGCATCGCTGGCACGAGCTCACGTACGTGTTCGGCGCGATCCTGGTGATCACGGCCGTGAAGCTGCTCCGTGAGAGCGACGGGGCGCCGCCGCGGCTCCTGTCGTGGCTCGAGCGGCACCTGCCGTGGACCAGCGAACATGCCGGGCATCACTTCGTCGTGCGCCGCGCCGGGCGCTGGCTGGCCACGCCGCTCCTCGTCGCGCTGTTCGCGATCGAGCTCACCGACGTGGTGTTCGCGCTCGACTCGATCCCGGCCGCGTTCGCCATCAGCGAGGAGCCGTTCGTCGTGTACAGCTCGAACGTGTTCGCGGTGCTCGGCCTCCGGGCGCTCTACGTCGTGCTGGTCGGTGCGATCGCCGAGCTCAGGTACCTGCGCTACGGGCTGTCGGCGGTGATCGCGTTTGCCGGCGCGAAGCTCCTGGCGGCGCCGTGGATCGTGATCTCACCGGTAGTCTCGGTCGGGGCGATCTCGCTGGTCATCGGCACCGCGGTGGTCGCGAGCCTCGTCGCGCGTCGCCGCGAACGCAGGTGCCCGGCGAGCCACGGAGCTGCGTGACGCGCGTGAGCCGCGGCCAAGCGGCGCCAACTTCCTGATCTCGCTGGAAATCCGGCCGAGACCGCCGCGTCGCCTCGCGCGTTACAAGGGCCCATGCGCCTCCGAGCCCGCCTGGTCGCCTTCCTCGCTGTCTTCACCGCCTGTACAGGCTCCCACGCCGATGCCGGCCCGCCGCCGCCACCCCCGAAGCGGCCGGTGCCGGGTGCCCCCGCGGCGATGGCGCCGGTGGTCGCGGTCGCCCCGGGCAAGATCACCCCGGTCACCACCATGTTCGTGGCGACGTCGCAAAGACCCGCGCACGACGTCGCGCCGCCGTGGACGCTGACCTCGTCCGATGGCAGCGGCCTCGTGCTCACGCGCGTCGATGCCAGGGCGGTGGTCGAAGGGCCGCTCGCGTTCACCGAGCTTCATCTGTACTTCCACAACCCCGAGGCCCGGACGCGGGAAGGGACGTTCTCGATCACGCTGCCGGCGGGCGCCTCGGTTTCGCGGTTCGCGATGGAGAGCGACGGCCAGTTCCTGGAGGCCGAGGTCGTCGAGAAGCAGCTGGCGCGCCGCGCTTATGAAGACTTCCTGCATCGCCGGCAGGATCCGGCGCTGCTCGAGAAGGGCGAGGGCAATCAGTTCTCGGCGCGCGTGTTCCCGATCCCGGCTTCGGCCGACAAGCACCTGGTGATCAGCTTCTCGCAGGAGGTCACGCCGGGGCATTACACGCTGCCGCTGCGCGGGCTCGCCAGGAGCGAGCGGGTCGACGTCCGGGTCCAGGTCCGCGGCAAGACCGGCGGGATCGCCGAGCAGACGCTGAGCGAGCGCAACTGGACGCCCGATCGCGACATCGTGGTCGACGGGACGTCGGTGGGCGCGCCGCTGGCGATCGCGGCCGGCGAGCTCGCGGCCGCCCGCGTGAGGGTCGAGCTGCCGAACGCGGCGGCGCCCCCGGCGTCGGTGACGATCCTGGTGGATACCAGCGCGTCGCGCGCGCTCGGCTTCGCCGGGGAGGCCCACAGCGTCCACCAGCTGGTCGACGAGCTCGCGCATGCGTATGGCGGCGGGCTGCCCGTGCAGGTGGTCGCGTTCGATCAGGTCACCACGCCGATCTACGACGGCCGCGCCGACAAGATCGGCGGGATCGAGGCCGCGCTGGTCGAGCGAGGCGCCCTCGGGGCCTCCGATCTGGGGCAGGCGCTGACCTGGCTGTCCGCTCACGCGCCGAAGTCGCGGATCGTCGTGGTGACCGACGGCGTGATCACCGCGGGGCCGAAGCTCGACGCGCTCCCGGCGGTGACCAAACAACTCGCGGCGCACGGCGTCGATCGGATCGACGTCGCGCTGATCGGCGGGATCCGCGACGAGCAAGCCGCGGCGGCGATCGCCCACGCGGGGCTCGCGCACACCGGCGCGATCCTCGATCTCGACCAGGGTGCCGCCGAGGTCGCGCGCCGGATCGGGCTCGCCGTGCGCACCGAGCTGCCGATCTCCGTCGATGGTGCGCGCTGGGTATTCCCGCGCATGATCGCCGCGGCGCAGGCCGGCGATGAGGTCACCGTGTTCGTCCGCCGGGCCGCGCAAGCCCAGGAGCTCGCGCTCTCGATCGCCGGGGCGCGCACGGTCGTCTCGCCGGTCAGCGTGACCCCGGCGCTGCTCGGCCGCGCGGTGGCCGGCGCCGAGATCACCGAGCTCGACGGGCAGCTCGCGAAGCTGACCGGGGAGGCCGCCGCCAGCCTGCGCGCCGAGATCGTCCATCGCTCGGTCGCGGCCCGGGTGATCTCGAGCCAGACGTCGATGCTCGTGCTCGAGTCCGACGCCGACTACGCTCGCTACGGGATCGATCGCCGCGCGCTCGCCGAGATCCTCGCGATCGGCCCGACCGGCGTGGAGCTCACCCATCGAGCGCTGCCTGCGCCGGCCCAGATCGCGACCCCGGTCTCGCAGGTCGCCAAGAAGCCCGAGGCCAAGAGTGGCAAGAAGCTGACGTGGAGAGCCGACGCCACTGGCGGCGACGACGGCGACAAGACCGCCAGCAAGCGGAAGGCCAGGGAGGAAAAGGAGGACGACGAGGAGTCGAGCGGTGCCTCGACGCCAGGCCCATACGCGCGCTACGCGACGAGAACCGACCGTCGGGCCCGCGCCAGGCCTCGCCAGCGGCCGAGCCCGCGCCGGCGATGGTGCGTAACTTCCGGGCTTCCGGGAGCACGGGTAGCTCCGCCGGCAGCGCCAGCGGTGCGGGCGCGGCTTCCGGTGGTGATCGGGGGGAGCGCCTCGCGGCGAGCGATTCGCGTGCCACCTCGCAGCACCTGGCGGAAGCGCCCCGCGCCACGATGCCCGCGCCAGCAGCAGCAGCACCACCACCTCCTCCTCCGCCTCCCTCCCCAGCGCGCCTGCGGAGGGCTCAGTCCATCGTGGCCGATCGCGATGCCGACGGTATCGCGGATGCGTACGATGGCCAGAACGACAACGATGACGGCATGGCGGCGAACCGGCGCAAGCCCGCGCTCAAAGGCCCGCTCGCGGAGATCGAGCGTGCGCTCGCGGCCGGCCGCGCGGACGCCGCGCTCGCCCAGGCCAGCGCGTGGCATCAGAAGGATCCCGGCGACGTGCTCGCGCTGATCGGGCTCGGCGACGCGCTCGAGGCCAAGCACAACCTCGAGACCGCGGCGCGGGTCTACGGCTCGATCATCGATCTGTACCCGGCCCGCGCCGACTTCCGCCGGTTCGCCGGTGAGCGGCTCGAGCGCCTGGGCAAGGCGCAGCGCGCGCTGATCATCGATACGTACCGGCGCGCGGTCGAGGAGCGGCCGGATCACCTGACCGGCCATCGCATGCTCGCCTACGCGCTCCTGCGCGACGGCCAGTACGCCGCGGCGTTCGCCGCGATCCTCGATGGCATCGATCGCCCGTATCCCGAGAATCGGTTTGCCGGCGCCGAGCGGGTGCTCGCCGAGGACGTCGGGATGATCGGCGCGGCGTACGTCGCGCACGTCGCCGGCAAGCGCGACGAGGTGCTCGCGCAGCTGGCCAGGCGCAAGCTGGCGCTGGCGACCAGGCCGTCGACCCGCTTCATCATGTACTGGGAGACCGACGACAACGACGTCGACTTCCACATCCGCGACGCGCACGGCGGGCATGCCTGGTACAGTCACAAGCAGCTGCGGTCGGGCGGCGAGCTCTACGCCGACATCACGACCGGCTATGGCCCCGAGTGCTTCGCGATCCCCGGCACCCCGTCGGCCGGTCCGTACCAGCTGTCGATCAACTATTACTCGCAGGGCCCTATGGGCTACGGCATGGGCCTCTTGCAGATCCAGAAGTTCGACGGTCAAGGCAACCTGAGCTTCGAGGACCGACCCTACGTGATCATGACCGACCAGGCGTTCGTCGATCTGGGGACCTATCGCTGACCACGACGCCGGTGCCCCGATCGCCTGCGCCGGTGGCGTCAGCTTGGTCGACGTGTAGGTGCAGGCAAGCAGCCGGCATGCCGCGGAGCGTCGGTCGGCCAGAACGCGCAATGCTTCCTCACGCAGCCCACCACCTGCAGGGTGTTTGACAGTGGCTCCGATCGAGTCAGACAATCAGGACAAGTGTCCAGGGCTGCGGCAGAGGTCGGTTCAACCGCAAACAGCTACCAGATCCTGGCGAAGCTCGCGACAGGAGGTATGGCGGAGATCTTCCTGGCGCGCGGGGAGGGCGTCGCGGGCGTCGAGCGCTACTGCGTGCTCAAGCGGATCTTGCGCGATCGCGCCAGCGACGTGCACTTCGTCCGGATGTTCCTCGACGAGGCGCGGCTCGCCGCTCAGCTCCAGCACCCCAACATCGCGCAGGTCTACAACATCGGAAAGCTCGGCGACTCCTACTTCTTCACGATGGAGTACGTGCACGGCGAGACGGTGCGCGCGTTGCTTCACCGCGCGCAGGGCCTCCGGCGCAAGCTGCCGATCAACGCCGTGCTGACGATCGTCGCGGGGGCGGCCGCGGGGCTCCACCACGCGCACGCCCGGCTCGGCTTCGACGGCCGCGCGCTCGGCATCGTGCACCGCGACGTGTCGCCGTCGAACTTGATGGTGAGCTACGAGGGCGGCGTCAAGCTCGTCGATTTCGGCGTGGCCAAGGCGGCGGACCGCGCGCAGGAGACCAAGTCCGGAACGGTCAAGGGCAAGATCAGCTACCTGTCGCCCGAGCAGTGCAAGGGCAAGCGGGTGGATCGCCGCAGCGACCTGTTCTCGCTCGGGATCTGCTTCTGGGAGATGCTCACGACCGAGCGGCTGTTCAAGCGCGCGAGCGACTTCGAGAACATGAGCGCGATCGTCACCGAGGACACGCCCCCGCCGTCGTCGCGCCGGCCGGACGTGCCCCCCGAGATCGACGAGCTGGTCCTGCGGCTGCTCGCCAAGTCACCCGACGACCGGTTCCAGACCGCGGACGAGGTGGTCGACGCCATCGAGGCGGTCGCCGCGCGGACCAGCACGGTCCTGTCGGCGTCGGCGCTCGGGCGGTTCGTGCGCGAGCTGTTCGGGCAGCGGCCCGAGCCGTGGCTCGAGCTCGAAGCGCACCAGGAGCAAGGGGAGGCGGTCACCGTGACGAGCGAGCCGATCCCGCGCGAGCTCGCGATCGCCGCCGCCGAGGGGGTCGATCACCAGCTCGCGAGCGTCCTCGACCTGAGCTCGCCTCCGTCGGTCACCGAGTCGGTCGATCCGGTCCCGCTGCCGGTCCCGCTGGATGTTCCGACCGCGCGGGTCGGCAAGCTCTCCTCGCTCGGGTTTCCGCTCGTCGCGCCTCCCCCGACCCATCCTCGGATCACCTCCGCGGCCGGGGCGGCGGACGCCCCGGCGACCTCGACGCAGACCCTGCCGCCGAGCGCGGGCGCCGATCTCGAAGCGCTGCCCTACGTGGGGTCAGCCTCCCCGATGCCTCCTGGCCCGGACGCCTACACGCCCTCGTCGGGGAACCTCGTCCTCCCGCCGCCACCGGTGGTGTCGCCGTCGGGGCCGCGCCCGGCGCCCCTCGCGACCGCGCCGATGGAGCCGACGGAGCCGACGGGGCCGCGCTCGGCGACCCCCACGACCGCGGCACCGGAGCCGACGGGGCCGCGCTCGGCGACCCCCACGACCGCGACGCCGGGATCATCGGGGTCGCTCGTGACATCGTCTGGGGCACCGGCGTCGGCCTCGGCGTCGTTTCCGGCGACGTCGGAGTCGCTGGGAGGCCTGCGCGCGTCGACGGCGTACAGCCTCCCCCTGCGCCGTGGGGTCGCATGGCCGCTATATGTCGTGATCGGAACCGCCGCGCTGCTCGGCTCGGTCGTCGTGGTGCTCATGATGCGATCTGGCTCCGCGCCGATGGTCGACGCCGCGAACGCAGCCAGGGTCACGACGCTCGACTCGCCCGCGAGGGCCGCCGCGGCGGGGATCACGGTCGTTCCGATCCCCGTTCCTGCGGAGCCCGACGCCAAGCCCGAGGTCGGGCCGGCCACGCCCCCCGAGGCAGGGAGCGCGGCAGCCCCCGGCGCAGGTCCAGGCGCCGAGGAGGGCGTTCCGAGGGGCTCCGGGCAGGCCGTGGGGCCGCCGGTGCCCGCGCGGAGCACCCAGCCTCCGGCCAAAGCACCGGTGCCGCCGCGGAGGACGGGGGGAACCGCCGCGATCGCGGCGCCACGGAGCGGCGAGGCCACCACCAAGACGGCGGCACCAGGGCGGGTCCGCGAAGCAGGGGCGCCGCAGGACGACGAGATCGGGCGGCTGTTCGCGGAGAGTCACTACGACAAGGTCATCGCGCTGTGTAGCTCGGGTCCGGTGAGCGCCGAGCATGCGCCGATGTGCTTCATCGCCGCGTGCCACGCCGGGAACGACGCCAAGGCGCGCCGGTTCATCGCGGCGGTCCCGGCCGGTCGGCGCGACCAGCTCATCATGAACTGCAAGCAGCTCGGGATCGACGTCGTCGCCCGTCCGAAACCGGACAAGCCGGTGGACGACTGCGAGGCCGATCCGATGGCGTGCCAGCACTGACGCGCGCCCGGCGATCAGGTCATTGCATCATCGCCGGGGGAGAGATCTTGGCGCTTCCCGGCGCCGTGAAGCCCGTGCTCGCGATCGCGATGAAGCCGGCCCCACCGCCGCCACCACCACCGCCGCCGCAACCTCCCGAAATGGCGCCGGTGCCATCCGAGCCGTCGAGCCGGCCGGCTGCCGAACCCACACCACCAGGTTGACCGCAGCCCTTGCTGGACACGGCCCCACCGGGCGCGGCCTGGAGGTCGATGCTGCCATCGGCGCCGTCGTTCCCCGCGTCGAGCGTCCCGCCGCCGCCACCGCCGCCACCGCCGTTCGCCGCGACCGCGCCGTTCGCGCCGATCGTCACGGCCGGCGCTTCGAGCGCGACGTACCCGCCGGAGCCACCGCCGCCACCGCCACATGCAGAGTCGAGCGGCGCGCCGGAGCCCCCGGCGCCGCTCGCGCCGACCGAGCCTTCGATCGTGATCGAGTCGTGCGCGACCAGCCGGATCGCCCCCCCGCCGGCGCCACCCGGCGCATAGGTCGCAGCCGGAACCGTCACGCTCGTGCCTGCGGTCCCGCTGGCGCCGCCTTGACAGCCTCCGCGGATCACGAGCGGGACGAGCGCGCCTCCCCCCATGCCGCCGCTCGCAGCCACCCCGTGGGCCCCGGCGCCACCGGCACCCTGGAACGCGCCGCCGCCGCCGCCGCCGGAGCCGCCGGTCGCGCCTCCCGTGGACCCCAGGTTCCCGGCGCTGGTTGCGCACCCCTCGTTGGCGCCCGCGCCGATGTGAGGCACGCCGGCCACCGGGACGCGACTGCCGGCGTCGATCGTCCCCTCGATCGCCATCGTCGACCAGGCGACCAGGAGGAACGGCTGCACGCCCATCACGCTGATCGTGGCCCCCGCATCGACCGTGAGCGAGTCGACCGACAGCACGGCGACCGTCGAGTTGTCGGGCTGGGTGATCGCGAGCGTCGACTGCAGGAGGACGTGGAGCGTGTTATCGGGCAGGATCGCGGACAGCCTCCCCCCGGCCATCGCCGTCGTGCCGGTCGTCTCGTACAGGTACTGCCCGGACTTCAGGTGGAGCGCCGGCATCGGGGGGCCCAGCGCGCAGGGATCGAAGCCCTGGGGGTGCCACGTCATGCAGGTCACGGAGGTGTCGGCATCGGGCACCCGGAGCGGCTCCTCGATCCCGAGGATATTGCGGCACCCCAGGGCCGCGAGCGCGAGGAGCCACACCGGCCGCATGCCAGGAGCGTAGGGTGGCCGACGACGCCAGGTCAACCCGCATGTTGCCCGTCGAAGGTTGGCGCTTGACGCGTCACCGACCGTGACTGATGCTGGCCGTGATGCGAGGGATCGCGATCGCGATCGTCATGGCCATGATGGGGACCGCGATCGCAGACCCGGTCGACCCGACCGAGGCCGGCCAGATCTTCCTTGCGGCTCGCGAGCTGGCGAGGCTCGGGCGACTCGACGAGGCCTGCGAGCTGTTTGCCAGGAGCTACGAGCTCGATCCGGCGCTCGGGACGGCCGTGAACCTCGCCGACTGCCTCGAGCGGCAGGGGCACCTGCGCCATGCGTGGGCGCTGTTCGACGTGGTGGCGCGCAACTCGCAGAACGTGCAGAGCCGCGCCCGGCTCGCGCGCCAGCGTGCCGGCGCGCTCCTGGCCAAGCTCGCGACGGTGATCATCAAGCTGCGCGATCCGAGCACCCCGGGCCTGTCGCTTCGCATCGGTGACCGCGAGGTGGCGCCCGCCGAGGAGATCCGCGATCTGGCCGAGCCCGGTGACCTCGCGCTCGTCGCGACGGCGCCGGGCTACCCGGCGTGGAAGACCACCGTGCACGCGGTCGCCGGCGCGACGGTGACCGCCGAGGTCCCGGCGTTCGTGGCGGTCGTCGAGCGGCCCGCGGCGGCGACCCAGCGGCGGCCGTCGCGCGTGTACCTGGCCGGCGGGCTCGGCGCCGCGGGGGCGCTCGGCCTGGGCGCCTCGCTCGGGTTCGCGATCTCGGCCAAGCGCACGTACGACAGCGCGTTCGAGCACGACTGCACGCACACGACCGGCGGTGTCGTGTGCCCGGGCAGCAACGGCCGCGCGACGATCGACCGCGCCGGCCAGCGCGCCGACGTCGCGACCGGGCTGGCGATCGGGGGCGCCGTGCTCGCCGGCGCCGCCGCGGCGGTGTTCTTCACCGCCCCGCGCGAGACCGTCCGGATCGCGCCGATCGCGACTCCCCGTGAGCTCGGCCTCGGCATCACGGGACGGTTCTGACGCGAAGGGTCGTGCGCGAGCCGCATTCGTGGCGCGCACGGTTTGACACTGCCGTCGCGTGCGACGAATGTCGATCCGTGGCGGTCAAGAACTACGTTTTGGACACCAACGTCCTTCTGCACGACGCCCGTGCGTTCTATGCATTCGCCGACAACAACGTGATCATCCCGATCTACGTGATCGAGGAGATCGACACGTTCAAGAAGGATCAGTCCGAGCTCGGCCGCAACGCCCGGCAGGTCGCGCGCCTGCTCGATCAGTATCGCCACGACGGCGGACTGTCGCACGCCCAGCCGATGGAGAACGGCGGCACGGTCCGCGTCGCGCTGTCGAAGAACCCGATCAAGAACCCGAGCTACGACTCGCGGTCGATGGATCAGCGCATCCTCGAGATCGCGCTCGAGGTCCGCGACACCGATCCGAAGACGCCGACGATCCTCGTCACCAAGGACGTCAACATGCGCATCCGCGGCGATGCGCTCGGCCTCGCCGCCGTCGACTTCGAGCCCGAGCGGACGCCGATCGACGAGCTGTACTCGGGCAATCGCGAGCTCGCGGTGCCGGCGGGAACGATCGACCGGTTCTACGCCGAGGGCTCGGTCGTCGTCGACGCCCCGGGGCTCCACGCCAACGAGTTCCTGACGCTCAAGGACGAGGGCGGCAAGTCGGCGCTGTCGAAGTGGGACAAGCCGCTCGGCAAGGCGGTGCCGGTCAAGAAGCTGCGCGACGGCGTGTGGGGGATCAAGCCCCGCAACAAGGAGCAGCATTTCGGGCTCGACCTCCTGCTCAACGACGACGTCAAGCTCGTCACCCTGGTCGGCAAGGCCGGCACCGGCAAGACGCTCCTGGCGATCGCCGCCGGGCTCCAGAAGGTCACCGAGGAGCAGGTGTTCTCCAAGCTCCTGGTCAGCCGGCCGATCTTCCCGCTCGGCCGCGACATCGGCTACCTGCCCGGCGACATCGAAGAAAAACTCAATCCGTGGATGCAGCCGATCTACGACAACCTCGAGCTCTTGCTCGGCCTCAACAAGTCCGACAAGAAGGACGGCCGGAGCTACGCCGAGCTCGTCGACCTCGGCTTCGTCGAGATCGAGCCGCTCACCTATATCCGCGGCCGCTCGCTGCCCAACGTCTACATGATCGTCGACGAAGCGCAGAACCTGACGCCGCACGAGGTCAAGACCATCATCACGCGCGCCGGGGAGGGCACCAAGATCATCCTGACCGGTGACCCCTACCAGATCGATCACCCCTACCTCGACGCGTCGAACAACGGGCTCACCACGGTCGCCGAGCGGTTCAAGGAGGAAGCGATCGCCGGGCACGTGATCTTGACCAAGGGCGAGCGCTCGCCGCTCGCCGAGCTCGCGACGCAGATCCTGTGACCCGTCCAACCTCCGCTCGGCCTCCGCCGCGATGCTGGTGACGCGGTGGTAGCGCGTCCGCGTTCGCTGGTTCGCCGGTTCACCCTGGTGCTCGCCCTGGTACTCCCGGTGGGGGCGCCGGCCGAGGCCGAGCGTGCGCCCGGCTGGGACGTCCGGGTGGCCGAGCGCGTCGAGGTCACCGCCGGTCAGGCCGCGCCGCTGGCGATCGCCCTCGCGGTCGATCACGGCCTCACCGTCTCGAAGGACGCCGCGGTGATCATCGATCTCGCCCCCGATGCCGGCCTCACCGTGAAGAAGAAGCGGCTCGGGCGCGGCGATGCGGTCGATCCGGAGGCCGATGCGCCCCGGTTCGCGGTCAACGTGCGCGGCGATGCACCGGGCGAGCATGTCGTGCGGCTGCACGTCCGGTTCTGGCTGTGCGGCACCCGGAGCTGCTGGCCCATCGACGTCCGGCGCGCCGCGACGATCGCGGTCGCCGCTGCAAACGTCAGTAACAACACAGGATTTTAGCTGAGATCGAAGCCGCAAGATCGTGCGTTTCACGGTCCATGCCCATCCGCGAACGCCTGGTCACCTATGGAGTCACCACCACCGCCGCGGCGACGATCACCGTCGCCGCGCTCCTCCAGCCGTGGCGAGGCGGCGAGGTGGTTGCCCCGGTTCCCGAGCCGACGCCGGTGGCGACCGGGAGGCATGCGGTCGATGTCGTGTTCGCGGTCGATACGACCGGTTCGATGGGCGGCTTGCTCGAGGGCGCCAAGCGCACGGTGTGGTCGATCGCGACCCACATTCGCAAGACCGATCCCGAGGCCGACCTGCGGGTCGGCCTGGTCGCCTACCGCGACATCGGCGACGACTACGTGACGCGCGATCTCGCGCTCACCGGGGATCTCGACGCGGTGTTCACCGAGCTGTCGAGCTATCAAGCCGCCGGCGGCGGCGACACCCCCGAGGATGTCGACGCGGCGCTCGACGATACGCTGCACAAGATGCGGTGGCGCGACGACGCCAGGAAGCTGGTGTTCCTCGTCGGCGACGCCCCACCGGCGAGCCGCGGGGACGTGCCGCGCTTCGAGGTCTCGGCCCGCGAGGCTGGTGACCGGCAGATCATCATCAACACGATCCGCTGCGGCTGGGACCACGACGCCGAGGTCGCGTGGCAGGAGATCGCCTCGCTCGCCCACGGCCAGTTCTCGACGATCCGAGAGGACGGCGGCGTCCAGCAGATCGCGACCCCGTACGACGACAAGCTCGCCGAGATCTCGGCGAACATCGACAGCACGACCGTGATCGTGGGCGATGACGGCGACCGCCGCGCGTACCACAGCAACATGGCCGCAGCCAAGGTGGCCCCGGCTCCCGCGAAGGCCGATCGCGCGGCCTACTACGCGGCCAAGGCGGGGGGGCCCGGCGGCAACGCGCGGGTCGCGAACGATCTCGTCGGCGGGGTGCTGGATGGCACGATGGCGCCCGAGGCGGTCGCTCCCGCCGCGCTGCCGGAGGACCTCCGCGGCATGGACAAGCCCGCCCTCAAGGCCGAGATCGAGAAGCGCGCCCAGCTGCGCAAGGCCGCCCAGCAAGAGCTCGCCAGGTTCGCCAGGCAGCGCGACGAGTACCTGAAGGCGAAGGCCAAGGACGGCGAGGGTGGGTTCGATGCCAAGGTCAACGCCGCGATCGACGCCCAGCTCAAGCGATAGGGACGCTCGCAGCTAACCACCCATCGGCCTCCAAGTACCCGAAATCTTGGTGCCGATCCCAGCGCATCCGAGTTCGCCCCAGCGCATACGCGGCCCCGAGCGGCAGCTCATGCCGACGGGACGTGTTATGTCGCCGCGATGTTGTTCTCAGAGCTCGGGCTGCTTCCAGCGCTCGAAACCGCCGTTGCCGGTGAAGGCTACGTCGAACCGACGCCGATCCAGGCGCGCGCGATTCCGCATGTCCTCGCCGGGCGCGACCTGCTCGGCCTCGCGCAGACCGGGACCGGCAAGACCGCGGCGTTCGCGCTGCCGATCCTGCAGCGCCTCGCGAACCAGCCGCCCGCCGGCCGCCAGCGTCCGATCCGCTGCCTGGTCTTGACGCCGACCCGCGAGCTGGCCGCGCAGATCGACGAGAGCTTCTCGACCTACGGCAAGCACCTGCCGCTCCGGAGCTTCGTGATCTTCGGTGGCGTCGGGATGGACGCCCAGAAGCAGGCCCTACGGTCCGGGATGGACATCCTGGTCGCGACCCCGGGGCGCCTGCTCGATCTCGCGGGCCAGGGCCTCGTCGAGCTCAAGGCGCTCGAGGTGTTTGTGCTCGACGAGGCCGACCGCATGCTCGACATGGGCTTCATCCACGATGTCCGCAAGGTGATCCGGCTCCTGCCGCGCCACCGCCAGACCCTGTTCTTCTCGGCGACGATGCCGCCCGAGGCCCAGGAGCTCGCCGATCAGCTGCTCAAGAACCCCCAGACCGTCGCGGTCGTGCCCTCGGCGACCACGGCGGAGCGCATCGATCAAGAGGTCTACTTCGTCGAGAAGGCCGACAAGCGCGCGCTCCTGGTCGACGTCCTGCGCGACGCCGGGATGCGCCGCGTGCTGGTGTTCTCGCGCACCAAGCACGGCGCCAACCGGATCGCCGAGCACCTGGTCAAGGCCGGGATCGGCGCCGAGGCGATCCACGGCAACAAGTCGCAGAACGCCCGCGAGCGCGCGCTCGCCGGGTTCAAGGCCGGCAAGACCCGCGTGCTGGTGGCGACTGACATCGCGGCCCGCGGCATCGACATCGACGATGTCACCCACGTCGTCAACTTCGACATCCCCGAGGTCCCCGAGACCTACGTGCACCGGATCGGCCGGACCGCGCGCGCCGGCGCCGCCGGGATGGCGCTGTCGTTCTGCGAGGCCGACGAACGCCTCGACTGGCGCAACATCGAGAAGCTGACCCGCCAGGAGATCCCGATCGTCGAGGGCCACCCCTACGAATCGCGCGTGCCCTTCACGTCGTCATCGTCGTCGTCGCCGCGAGCGCTTGCATCGCCTCGGCCGCAGCCGCAGTCGCAGCCGCAGAGCCACACGCACGGCCGTCGCGATCTGCCGAGCACCGGCGGAGA
>Ga0308175_100000661_pt1 | contig 23111 bp, 17 predicted proteins | sample PhyCR1_3_FD_203893 | JGI IMG/M metagenome (GOLD analysis project Ga0308175, IMG submission 203893) | Soil microbial communities from UC Gill Tract Community Farm, Albany, California, United States - DLSLS.C.R1 | ecosystem: Environmental > Terrestrial > Soil > Agricultural land | place: USA...
CGGAGCTGATCTCGAAGTTCCAGAGCCGCTTCACCTTCGCCGACCGCCCGGACGTCCTCCCCCTGTTCCGGCTCTACGGCGAGCGCATCCGGGCCGAGGGGCAGGAGGAGGTCCAGGACTACCCCTACCAGTACGGCAGCTTCGACAACGGCGTGCCGGTGCCGGAGCTCGCCCGCCGCACCCTGCGGCAGATCGATCCCGAGGGGAGGCGCTGGCCCGATCCGTTCGCCACCTCGGGCGAGGGCAGCTTCCTCGACTGGCTGCGCGAGCCGGCGGACGGCTCTCCGTCCGCGATCCCCCTGCCGCGGCTGGCGCTGATGCTCTGGGACCACCGCCTGGACCTTCAGCGCTTCTTTCCCCGCCCCTGGCAGGAGGACCGCCTCCGCTTCGCCCACTGGTTCGCCGGCAGCACCGGCGCGCCGGAGCACATCCATCCGGCGTTCACCGCGGCGCTCCAGCAGCCGCTGCGGCGGGCCGGCGAACGGATCCAGGAGGAGCACGTCCAGCAGGAACGGACGCTGTCCGCCCTCTCCGCCCTGCTCGACCGCGGGGAGGCCGGCCGCCTCTCCGCCGCCGAGGCCGCCTGGCTGACCGCCGACGCCGGCCACGATCCCCGGCGGCGCCCCCGCGTGCCGCGGCTCGCCCTGGAGATGCACCGCCGCCGCTCCGATCTCCTGCGCTCCTTCCCGGACCCGCTCGGCGAGGACCGCGCGGCGCTCGCCCTCTGGTACGTGACCTACGGCCGGCGCGAGTACCGGCTGCCCGCCGCGGCCGTCCGACCGGTGCTCCGCACCCTGCCCTGGAAGCAGCAGGCCTGGGCCATCCTCTGGTGGGAGAAGCACCGCCGCCGGCAGTCGATCGCCGGGGCCGCGGACGAGCCGTTGGCGGAGCCGTTCACGCTGCCCCGCGCCTCGGGCCCCGAGGGGGTGAGCGTGATCGGCTGGGCCACGGCGCCCACCGGAGTCGGCGAGGCGTGCCGGGGGACCCTCGCGGCGCTCGATCACGCGGAGATCCCGTGCGCGCTGTGGACCCTGGACGGCCGCGCCGACGGCGCGCCGGGAGCGGCGGACGAGGCGTCCTCCCAGGGGCTCCCCTACGAGCCGCTCCTCTTCCACGTCAACGCCGACATGATGGAGATCGTACAGAGCCGGATGCCGGGCCCCCTCCTCCATGGCCGGCACCGCATCGGCTACTGGTTCTGGGAGCTGTCGCACTTCCCGCTCTGCTTCGCCCCCGCGTTCCAGTGCGTGGAAGAGATCTGGGCCCCGACCCGCTTCTGCCTGGAGGCCTACCAGGGGATCTCCCCCGTCGAGGTGCGCTGGATGCCCCCCTGCGTCCGGCCCACCGAGGCGGTGCCGGCCGACCGCGCGGCGCTGGGGGTGAGACCGGAGGAGTTCCTCTTCCTCTTCTGCTTCGACGTCCTGAGCGTGCCCGAACGGAAGAACCCGCACGGCCTGCTCGCCGCCTTCGCCGAGGTGGCGCGGGGGGCGGGGCGCCCGGTCCGCCTGCTGCTCAAGGTGAACCACGCGGAGACCCAACCGGAGTACGTGGCCGACCTCCGCCGCCGCGCCCAGGGGCTGCCGGTGACCCTGCTGGTGGGCACCCTGCGCCGCGAGGCGTTGAACGGCCTCACCGCCGCCTGCGACGCCTACGTATCCCTGCACCGCTCCGAGGGGCTGGGCCTGCCGCTGATCGAGGCGATGTATCTGGGCAGGCCGGTGATCGCCACCGGCTATGGAGGGGTCACCGACTTCCTCGACGACGGCACCGGCTTCGTGGTGCGCCACCACCTCACGGCTCTCGAGAAGCCCGAGGGGCCCTATCCGGCCGGCGCCGTGTGGGCCGAGCCGGACGCCGCGCACGCCGCCGCGCTGATGCGCGCCCTGGCCAACGCTCCGGAGAGCGCGGCGGCGCGGATCGACGCCGCGCGGCGGCGGGTACACGAGCTCTACTCCCCCGAGGCCGCCGGCGAGCGCCTGCGGCGGGAGCTCCAGCGGATCCGCCGCCGAAAGCTGGACGCGGCGTGAACGGCTCCGGGACCCTTCCCCTCCAGACCGCCGGCCGCGTGCTGCGGGCCGAAGGGTTGGCCGCCCTGCGCGAGCGCATCTCCGACCGCCTGCGCGACAGCCTGCGCCGGCGCTCGTTCCGCGCCGCCGCGAGCCTTTCGGACCTGCCGCCCATCCCGGTGCTCAATCTGCTCTCCACCGTCCCCACCCCGCGGCTGGGAGGGATGCAGCTCCAGCTCCTCACCCGCATGGAGAGCGAGGCGAGGCGCCGGCCGCTGGCCCTCCTCTACCCGGAGGCGGAGAGCTACCGGCTGGAGATCTCCGCCGCCGGGCGGCGGCTCGCGCTCCGGCCCGGCGAGGGGCCGCCCCCCTCGCCGGCCGCCCTGCGGGACGCCGCCTTCGAGCGCACCGCCGCCCGCGCCGCCGCCGAGGTGGGAGCGGCGGCCCTGCACGTCGAGGGGCTGTCGGCCATGCCCCTGGCCTCGCTCCTGGAGCTCCACCGCTCCGGGCTCGCGCTCGTCCTCTCGGTCCACGACTTCAGCCTCTTCTGCCCCCGGCCGCACCTGCTGGAGGTGCCGCAGCTCCGCTTCTGCCACTACTCGCGCGACCCCGAACGGTGCGCGCGCTGCCTCGGCCAGGACTGGTCCGTGGGCCTGGGGTTCCAGGAAGAGCGCCGGGAGATCGCCCGCGAGCTCCTCCACGCCGCGGCGGCCGTCGTCTACCCCTCCGATTTCCTCCGCCGCCGCCATCTGGAGCTGTTCCCCGGCCTGCCCGAGGAGCGCCAGCGGGTGATCGAGCCCGCCAGCCCGGCGGTCCACCCCGCGCCGGCCTGGCGGGAGGGGCCGGTGCGGCACGTCGCCTACGTCGGCCAGGTGCAGCCGCACAAGGGGGCGCTGGTGTTCGAGGACGTGGTGCGGAAGCTGCCGCCGGACGCCGCTCCGGCCCTGCGCTGGAGCGCCTACGGCGGCGGCGATCCCGAGCTGCTGCGCCGCCTGCGCCGGCTCCCCCGCGTCCGCGTCCAGGGCTACTACCGCTCCGGATCGCTGGTCGGCCGTCTGCGGCGCGACCGCGTCGATCTCGCCCTGCTGCTGTCGGTCTGGCCGGAGTCCTACAACCTGGCGCTCTCCGAATGCCGGATGGCGGGCGTACCCGTCGTCGCCTTCGATCACGGCGCGATCGGCGACCGGGTCCGCCGGGACGGCGGCGGGCTGCTGGTCGATCCGGCCGCGGGGGCCGAGGGGGTCGCCGACCTTCTGCGCGAGATCATCGGCGGCCGGCGGACCGCCCCTCGCGAGCCCGCTCCCGGCGCCGCTCCCCCCCCCTCGGCGGACGACGCGGCTGGCGCCTTCGAGGATCTCTACCGGGAGCTCGGCTTGAGATGAGTCTCCGCCGCGGGCATGGCCTCGAAGATGCGGCTCCGCAGGAGCCCCTGGGTCTGCATCTTGTAGCGGGCCAGCACGCCGAGCACCGCGAAGCCGTAGCGCACGCTGCGCCGGAAGCCGATCTGCGAGGCCTCCGGAAAATAGCGGGTCTGGATCGGGATCTCCTGGATGCGCAGGCCCGCGAAGACCCCTTGGGCGATGATCTCGGTGTCGAAGACGAAGTCGTCCGAGTTGCGCTCCAGGTTGACCGTCTCCAGATAGCGCCGGCTGTAGGCGCGCAGCCCCGAGTGGTACTCCGAGAGGAAGACGTAGAAGGTGGCGTTGGCCACCGCGGTGAGGAAGATGTTCGCCAGGTACTTCCACTTCGGCATCCCCCCCTCCAGCGGCCGGCCGCCCAGCATGCGGCTGCCGAATACCGCGTCGCACTCGCCGCGCAGCAGCGGCGTCACCAGCTCCGGGATGGCCTTGGGGTCGTACTGATGGTCGGGATGCACCATGACCACGATGTCCGCCCCACGGGTGAGCGCCTCGCGGTAGCAGGTCTTCTGGTTCCCGCCGTACCCCCGGTTGCGCGGGTGCACGATGGTGTGGAGCCCCAGCGACCGCGCCACCTCCACCGTGCGGTCGCGGCTGGCGTCGTCGACCACCACCACGTCGTCCACCCACTCCATGGGCAGGTCGCGCCAGGTGCGTTCCAGGGTCTTTTCGGCGTTGTAGGCCGGCATTACGACGCAGATCTTGCGGGTGCGGTCCTCGCGCGGCATGGCGGGGATCTTATCTCGCGAAAGGCTAGCCAAAAGAACCGCGATTTCCAGATAATCCTCGAATGGCTATGAGCAGCGTCTTCTCCTATCCGGCCCGGCTGCACGACCGCGTCCTCACCGCAGCCGGCGAGGTGGAGGAGATCGCGCGCGCGGCGGTGCGGCACCTGCGCGCTGGCGGCCGGCTGGGCTCCGCGGCGGCGCTGCCCGGCCGGTACGGGCACGCCGAGGTGGCGTCGCGGGCACTGCCGGAGGACGCGCCGACCGGCCCGCCGATCCTCTATCTGCCGGCGGTCTCCTGGAGCTACCGCTTCCAGCGCCCGCAGCACCTGGCGCTGGCGCTGGCCCGCGCCGGCCATCCGGTGCTCTACGTCGACGGCTTCCTGCGCAGCCACCTCCTGCTGCGGCGCCACGTCCTGTACTCCCACGGCGGCCTGCACGTGCTCCGCATCCGCATCCCGGGGCGGCCGGACCCCTACCGCGAGCCGCTCGGCCGGCGCGTGGCCGCCCAGCTCACCGAGATGATCCTCGCGGGCCTGCACCATGAGCGCCCGCTGATGGTGCTGGCGCAGCTCCCCTTCTGGGCCGAGCTCGGCCGGGAGCTGTCGCGCCGCCTCGGCATCCCGCTGGTCTACGACCGCATCGACCTCCACGCCGGCTTCCCGGGCGTGCCCGCCGCCATCGAGACGGTGGAGGCGCGGCTGATCCGCCAGGCCGACCTGGTGTGCGCCACCGCCGGCCTGCTGGCCGAGCGCCCGCGCGAGGTGAGCCCCCAGGTCCTCCTGCTGCCCAACGGCGTCGACCTCGGGGCCTTCCCCGGCCCCGCCACGCGGGAAAAGGGGGAGCACGCCATCACCATCGGCTATGTCGGCGCCCTCGGCCCCTGGTTCGACGTCGAGGCGGTCGAGGCGGCCGCGCGCGCCCTGCCGGACTGGCGCTTCCGGCTCGCCGGCCAGGTGGAGGACCCCGAGGTCGCCGCGCTGGCGGGGCTCCCCAACCTGGAGACGGTCGGCGAGATCCCCTTCGGCGACGTCCCCGGCTTTCTCTCCGGCCTCGACGTCGCCCTCGTCCCCTTCCGCGACCTGCCGCTCACCCGCGCCGTCGATCCCGTCAAGCTCTATGAGGCGCTGGCCATGGGCCTGCCGGTCGTCGCCCGCCGGCTCCCCGAGACCGCGCGCTGGGCCGAGCCGCTCGTCTACCTCTACGACGATCCGGAAGGGTTCGTGCGCCAGGTGCGCCGGGCGGTGGCGGAGCAGAGCCCCGAGATCGCCCGCGAGCGCCGGCGGGTGGCCGAGGGGGAGAGCTGGGACCGCCGGGCCGCCACCCTGCTGGAGTCGGTCCGCACCCTCACCCCGCGCGGGCCCCGCGCGCGATGACGTGGTACATTTGTTGATGCTTTATGGCGATTGAGATCCCCCGTTCCGCGCGCATCTACGTCGCCGGCCATCGAGGGCTGGTGGGCTCCGCCATCCTCCGCCGCCTGCGCGCCGAGGGGTTCGAGAACCTCCTCACCGCCACGCGCGACCAGCTCGACCTGCGCGACCAGGCGGCGGTCAACTACTGGTTCCGGGCCAACCGCCCCGACTACGTCTTCCTGGTGGCGGGCACGGTCGGCGGCATCCTCGCCAACTCCACCCGGCCGGCCGAATTCATCTACGACAACCTGATGATCCACGGCACGGTGGTGCACGCGGCCCATCTGCACGGGGTGCGGCGGCTGCTCTACCTGGGGAGCTCCTGCATCTATCCGCGCGAGTGCCCGCAGCCGATCCGCGAGGAGTACCTGCTCACCGGCCTGCTCGAGCCGACCAACGAGGCCTACGCCATCGCCAAGATCTCCGGCATCAAGCTCTGCCAGGCCTACCGCCGGCAATATGGCAGCGACTTCATCTCGGCGATGCCGACCAACCTCTACGGCCCGCACGACAATTTCGACCTCCAGAGCTCGCACGTGCTGCCGGCGCTGATGCGGAAATTCCACGACGCCCGGGCCGCCGGACGCGAGGAGGTCGAGGTCTGGGGCACAGGCTCTCCCCGCCGCGAATTCCTGCACGTGGATGACCTCGCCGAAGCCTGCCTGTTCCTGATGCGCCATTACGATGAGGACAGCCACATCAACGTCGGCACCGGCGAGGATCTGAGCATCCGCGAGCTCGCCGAGACCGTGCGCGACATCGTGGCCCCCGGCATGCGGCTCGCCTTCGACCCCACGAAGCCGGACGGCATGCCTCGCAAGCTCCTCGACGTCTCCCGCCTGCACGCCCTCGGCTGGCGCCACCGCATCGAGCTGCGCGAAGGCATCCGCGGCACCTACCAGTGGTTCCTGGAGAACCACGAAGAGGCGGAGACGCGGGCACGAGAGCATGCGTTGGCGTAATCCCCACCCCTATAATCCCCGCCCATGCACCGCCACGCGAGCTGGGCCCTCCTCGGCCTCCTCCTGGCGGCGACGCTGATCGGGGCTCTCACCTTTGACCGGCGGAGCTGGCCGGGGCTGGTCGGCGACGAGGCGACATATCTCATGCAGGCCCAGAGCCTCGCCTGGGATCTCGACGTCCGCTACTCGCGGCGGGATTACGACCGCTTCGTCGCCCAATGGGGGATCAAGCCCGACGGCCTGATCCTCCAGAGCGGCGACGGCGGCCGGACGCTTGTCTACGCCAAGCCCGCCTCCTACGCCCTCTGGATCGCCCCCTTCCTGCGCCTCTCCCCCCTGCGCGGCGCGGCCATCGCCAACGCCCTGCTGCTGGCCCTCGCCGCCGTCCTCGCCGCGCGCACGCTGGAACGGCGCCTGGGCCCCGCCGCTCCGCTCTGGGTGGCGGCCTGGATCTTCGCCTCCGTAGCCTTCGCCTACGTCTTCTGGGCCCACTCCGACCTCTTCCTGATGAGCCTGGTGGCGATCGCCCTGGCGCTGGCCTACGGCGCTCCACGGGCCGGAGAGCCGCCGGAGACGCCTCTCCGGACGGTGCTGCGCTGGGCGGGCGCCGGTCTCCTCCTCGGCCTGGTCCTCGCCTCCCGCCCCTTCTACGGGGCTCTGCTCCTGCCGGCCGCCCTGGCCGTTCCGGCGCCGCGGCGGAGGCTCGGCTTGGCGGCGTTGATCGCCGGAGCGGCCTTTGCCGTGCTCGGCTCGGGGCTCACGCATCTGGCGGAGGCGGACGTCTGGACCCCGTACTCCGGCGAGCGGCTGAGCTTCGAGGCCTCCACCGGCTTCCCCGAGGTCGACCTCCCTCCGGGAAGCTGGCAGCAGCGGACCGCCGGGCGCGGCAACCGCTCCTGGCTGCCGTCGGACGTCGTCGGTCCCCGGCTGACGGCGTGGAATTCGCTCTACTTCCTGACCGGGCGGGACGTGGGGGTTCTCCCCTACTACCTGCCGCTCCTCCTGGGGCTGCTCGCCTTCCGCCGGGGCGAGGGGCGGGGGATGCTGATCCTCGCCGCGCTCGCCGCGGCGGGCTGCTTCCTGATCACCCGGCCGTTCAACTTCTACGGCGGCGGCGGGGCGATCGCCAACCGCTACTTCCTCCCCGTCTATCCCGCCTTCTGGTTCGCCGCCGGCCGGCCGGCGCGGGCCTGGTGGGCCGCATTGGGGGCGATCTTGGCGGCCGCTCTCGCCGCGCCGTTCCTCCTCCCCCTCTGGCGCCATCCGAGCGCCTACCTGCTGGACCCGGACAGCGGCTACCGCTACGTCACGAGCGCGGCCCAACTCTGGCTCCCCTTTGAGACCACCCAGTCGCACCTGAAGCCCGGCGGCGTTGAGGACTTCATGCACGGCCCCCTCTGGATCAAGCCGCTCGCCACCAGCGTGCGCGCCGAGGGGGGCGCCATCCGGATCGGCTCCGGACGCGGCGAGCTCCTGGTGGGGAGCACCCACCCCCTGCCCGGCCTGCGGATGATCGTCGATCCCCCGGCGCCGGAGATCGCCGTCTCCGGCGCTCAAATGCAACGGAGCCACCCCAGGCCCGGCGGCGGCTCCGTGCTCCTCCTCCGGCTGCTCCGGCCCCGCGCCGTCCACCGGATGTGGTGGAGCGAGACCGAGGAGCCGTTCTACCTCTACGAGATCCGCCTCGAGGCGCCGTCGGGCTTCGTCTTCCAGCTCCAGCCGCTCATCTCATAGGCCCGTATGTCGAGAGCGCCGGCCCGCCGCAGGCCCCCATGTCGTTGGTCGTCCCGTTCGCATCATTGAACAGGGAGTCCGGAATGCCCGCGTTGATCGCCGCCGAGCCCGGGCCCGGACAGCAGGAATTCCCGAGCGGGTCGGGACCGGTCGACGGCACGATCAGCAGCCCCTTGTCCCCATAGGTGCTCAGGAAATCGCCCCCCATGTTGTTGAAGAAGCCGTTGTAGTGATTCACCACCGACGTGTTGGAGCCCGAGGCATTGACCAGCGTGCCGCTCGGCGAGCCGGTCGTCTTGTTGCGGACGAACAGATTGCTGGCCACGTTCGCCATGCCTCCGAAGCCCGCCGCGAGGCCTCCCCCGCTGGCCGCCTGATTGCCGTCAAACGTGGAGTTGAGGACGTCCGCCAGCCCCGCGGACACCCACACGCCGCCGCCGGAGCCGCCCGCGGTGTTGTTCTTGAACCAGACCTGGCGGACCAGGACGTTGCCATACACGACACCGGTGTGAATCCCGCCGCCGTCGCCGGTGGCCCGGTTCGCGATCAGCTCGGTCCACCCCAGGTCGAGACGGCCGCTGTTATAGACGCCGATCCCGCCGCCGTATTGGGCCGAGTTTCCCTCGAAGTAGTCCGACCGCAGGTACGGATTGGCGGAGTAGCCGCTGATCAATCCACCGCCGTCATAATCCGCCATATTCCCCAGGAACTGCGCGCAGAGGATCGCCGGATGGGCTTGCGCTCCGAGGACCCCGATACCGCCCCCTCGCCCGAACGTTCCGGTCGCCCGGTTCTTGGTCAGGATGGAGTTTCGGATCGTCGGGGAAGCCATGTTGATTGAGATGCCGGCACCGAAACCGGCCTTGCCGTTGCGGACTGTGAAGCCGTCGAGAATGCTGTCCTTGCCTTCCGCCGTCGCGAAGGTCACGACCGGCCCAGCGCCGGCGCCGTCGAGGAACGTGACGCCCGGGCCGCCCGACGAGACGAGATTGACCGGCTTGCCATGAAAATTGATCAATCCGGTGTAGGTTCCGGGCGCGACGCAGATGGCCGAAGGGGTGCAAGGCGCCTTGTCAATCGCCTTCTGAATGGATTGCCCGGGCTTAACCGGCTTCGCGCCCTTCGGGCATTGGCTGAGGACACAGGCGGAAGCCCCCGGACAATCCGCGAGCGCCGGCCCGGCCCAAGCGACGGCAAGCATGAGAGCGAAGAATGCCAACGTCTTTCGCATGATTTTTCTCCTATGAAAGTTTGCGCCCTGACGCAGATAGATCGCGGAGGCGCCGCAGCGGTTTAGTGCCACCCGCACGATCCGCTTTGAAAGTTGTTATTTGGATATGCTCCAGCGCTCATTAGCTTTTTCCGGGGTTTTAGCTCACACTTTTCCTATGCCTCTATGACGATGTACCGGCGGGCCCGGCCTGTCTGAGCGCCGCCGCACTACACCGGCTCTCGCGTTCGCGGATCTAGTAGGAGCGGGAACGTGAAAGGATCGCCGATGCCCAGTGAGCTCCCGATGCTCTGGTTCAACGGTCTCGATGGCCGAAGCGGCAGCTATCTGACGCCTCCCGTGCCGCCGCGGCAGCTCGCCGACTTCGCCCTCGGCGCCACGGCCGACTTGGCGCGCGTCCGCGAGCTCCAGGCCTGGGTGGCCCGCGGCGAGGGCAAGGCACGGCGGGGGCTCAAGGAGGGCCTCGACCCCGGCAAGCTCGACGAGGCGGGCTGGGGGGTGATCTTTCCCCGCTCGTCAGACCCCGGGCCCCTGCGGGAGGCTCTCGCCCCGCTGCTCGATCTCCGCCGGGCTCAGGCCGGCAAACGCCGGGAATGCTTCTTCCGCGAATTCGTGGGCGACGATGGCTATGGCGAGGGGGAGACCAAGGTCGCGTTCCTCGCCCGCCATGGCGCCGGCCCCGGACCGGCCGATCCGGAGAGGGTGCCCTACTACCTCCTGCTGGTCGGCGATCCGGAGGAGATCCCCTTCTCGTTCCAATACCAGCTCGACGTCCAGTACGCCGTCGGCCGCCTCTGCTTCGACGAGATCGAGGACTACCGGCGCTATGCCGAGAGCGTGGTCGCGGCCGAGACCGGCGGCGGCGGACGGAGCCCGCGGGCCTGCTTCTTCGCTCCGGCCAATCCGGGCGATCCGGTGACCGGATCGCTCAGCGCCCACCTGACGCGGCCGGTGGCGGACGGGGTGCGGCGCGACAAGCCCGGATGGAGCGTCGAGACCGCGCTCGGGGAGGAGGCGACCCGCGGCCGTCTCGGCGGCCTGCTCCAGGAGGCTCCGGCGTTCCTCTTCGCCGCCTGCCATGGCCTGGGCTTCGCCGCCGGCGATCCCGCGCAGAGAGAGCGGCAGGGAGCCCTGGTCTGCCAGGACTGGCCCGGTCCGGGCCCCGCCGGCATCGACCGCGAGCACTATTTCGCGGCCGAGGACGTGGACGGGCGGGCCCACGTGCACGGCCTCGTCGCCTTCTGCTTCGCCTGCTACGGGGCCGGCACGCCGCGCTGGGACGAATTCACCCGCAAGGGCCAGGGGGAGCGCCGGGAGCTCTCGCGCGGTCCCTTCCTGGGCCGTCTGCCGCAGCGGCTGCTCGCTCACCCGCGGGGCGGGGCGCTGGCGGTGGTTGGCCACGTGGACCGGGCCTGGGGCTTCTCCCTGGTGTGGCCGGGCGCCGGGCCGCAGACCGGCGTCTTCGAGAGCGCCCTGCGGCGCCTGCTCGACGGCCAGCCGGTGGGCTGGGCGATGGAATTTTTCAATCAGCGGTACGCCGAGCTCGCCTCCGACCTGGCGGCGGAGATCGAGGCCCTAGGGTTCGGCAAGCAGCTCGACGAAACGTTGCTCGCCGACCTCTGGACCGCCAGTCACGACGCCCGCAACTACACGATCGTCGGCGACCCCGCGGTGCGGATCGCCGTCTCATCCCACGACGAGGTGCGCCATGAAAACTGATCGATTGTTCGTCACCCGGGCCGCCGCGGTCCTGCTGGTTGGCCTCTTGCTCGTGCCCGGTCTGTCCGTCGCCGTTGGACTCCATGTCGGGAAGGTGAGGATCGGGGTCGATATCGATTCCAATTCAAAGAAGTGGGCCAAAGCGCTGGTCCCACAGGTCAAGGAGGTTCAGACGCGGTTCGCCGACAGCCGCCGCGCACTGAGCACGGTGAAGGGCGCGGACGGCCAGCCGGCCTATCTCCGCAAGGACGTGGCGGGCCTGATCGACCGCACCGGAAAGGATCTCGACGCGGCCATCGTGAAGGTCCAGCCGTCGAATCTCCAGCCGCTGCAGGATTGGGTGGTCGACGAGATCGGGCGCATCCAGGGAGAGTTGCCGCCGGCCCCGAGGACCGCCAGCCTCTTCGCGCCTCAGCCCGTCGCGGTGATCGCCAGCCTGGGAGCTCCCCCGAAGAAGAAGCCTGCGAGCCCCAAGGTCGCGAACCCCAAGCCCGCCGCCCCCCCTGCTCCTCCGCCGCCGGACACGGTCCCGGCCGGGAAGACCAGCGGGCTCCTGGACGAAGTGGGCAAGGTGGTCGACCGGATCTTCTTCATCGCCTCGAACAACGATCTCGAGGTGAAGCTCTGGGTGGGCAGCACTGTGCCGCATGTCACGTTCAGCTTCTGGCCACAGGGCAGGCTCAAGGGTGACTCCGCGCCGGCGCCCACCATCATCCGGACCGACGGCAAGAAAGGCGGCGTCCTGCGCGGCCTCTACGTCTACAAAGCGGCCTGGACCCAGGGGAAGGTGACCCAGATCATCGAATACCCCCAGCCGGCGGGAACTCAGACGACCCCGACCGAACGGCTGGACCTGGTGAACGGTACCGGCTTCTTCTGCTGCCGGTTCAACGAGCAATACTGCCATGCTGTCGCCAACGAAAAAGAGTGCCGTTCCTAGGCTCCGCCGCCGCTGGATCTTTCCAGCCGGCGCGGGGGTGGGATTGGCCCTCGCCCTGCTCGTCGGCACGTTGCTCGCCGACGAGCTCCAGGCATTGCGGTACCTTTTCGTGCCGCTTTCGGTCCTTGCCTGCGGCCTCACCGCCCTGGGCGCCTGGATGCACTTCGCCAGCCTCGCCAACGCGGCCGGGGACGCCGCCCGCAAGTGGCGCCTGCGGATTGCCCTCGCCATTTTCGCCTTCGGCGCGGTCCTGCTGCTCGGGTTGTACATGGGATTCGCCGTGCCGATCCGCTATGCCGGCACCCAGAGGGTCACCTATCTCAAGGGCTGGTCGCGGTCGGGGCGCTGCGATTGCTCGATCGACGACGGCACCTGCATCTGGGAAATGAGGGGCCTCGGCATTGATTTCCACTCCTGCTGGAACGGCGTCTGGGCCGTCGAGCTCGGACTGGCGCTCTCCTACCTGCTGACCCTGGGGAGCGCCGGGACAGTGGCGGGCCTGCTGATGGTACCCGGCAAACCGCAGGCTCCAGGGGCTCCGCAGCCGCCGCCGGGATACCTCGATTTCGACGTCTGGATCGATCAGAAATCCGCGGGCCTCTATCGCGCCAAGGCGTGGAGCGGCGCGGGCTTCGAGGGCACTGAAACCTTTTCTCTCCCCCCGTGCCTCGCGGGCGGTGAGCTCCGCCTCGCCGGCAGCGGCGCCCTCCGGGGAGGGCCCGCGGTGGGCGGCGCGGACGCCGGCACCCTGGAGCAGGTCGGGGACGAGCTCTTTCGCACCGTCTTCCAGGGGGAGCTCCTGAAAGCGTTCCAAGGCTGTCTCGCCAAGGCCCGGAGCGGACCCGGCCTGCGCATCCGCCTGCGCCTCAACGACGTCCCCCAACTGGCGGATCTGCCGTGGGAGTACCTGCACGACGCCGAGGGTCAGGGCTTCCTGGCGCTCTCCGCCCGCACTCCGGTGGTGCGTTATCTGGAGCTGAGCGAGGGCCTCAGCACCCTGCTGGTCGAGCCGCCGCTACGGGTGCTCGCCGTGATCTCGACTCCGCGAGGTTACCGGGAGCTCGCCGAGGCGGACGAGGAATGGCGGCGGCTCGGCGGGGCCCTGGAGCCACTCCTCCAGAACGGTCTGATCGAGGTCGAACGGCTGGAGCGCCCCACCTTCGAGGCCCTGGAGGCGCGGCTGCGCGGCGGTCCGCCGGTCCACGTCCTCCATTTCGTCGGCCATGGCGGCTTCAGCGAGCTCCGCGCGGAGGGCGTGCTGGTGTTCGAGGATGAGAACGGCAAGGGCGTCCCCGTGGGGGGCCCGAGCCTCGCCTACCTCCTCCAGGACCACCCGTCGCTGCGCCTGGCCGTGCTCAACGCCTGCAACGGCGCCCGCGCCTCCCGGGAGGATACCTTCGCCGGCACCGCCCAGGTGCTCGTCCAGCACGGCATACCGGCGGTGATCGCCATGCAGTCGGAGGTCATGGACGAGACGGCCTGCGGCTTCGCCGAGAAGCTCTACCGGGGACTCGCGTCCGGCCTGCCGGTCGACGCCTGCGTGGGCGAGGTGCGCCGGGCCCTCGCCGCCGAGCGCAATCCGGAATGGGGCACGCCGGCGCTCTATCTGCGGGCCACCGACGGGCGCCTCTTCGCCCTCGAAAACGGAGGCCACCGCGACTAAACCGTCCCCGACGATCGGAGATCTATCAGGTTGTCGAGGTTTTCAACCGAAAGGAGAGCACGATGCTCAGCAACGATCCCAAGAACCCGCAAGCTTCTCCGCTTCCCGATCCCAAGGCCGCCGGCTCGGCCCAGACTCCCGTCCTGGACCCGCACTCGCCGATCGAGACGGCGTCGGGGACCGGCACGACCAACGATCCGACTGTAAAGGACACTCCGCCGCCGCCCTACACCGACCCCGATTTTCTCGTTTGAATTTGAAGAAGAATTCCACGGATCGGGCTCGCTATGTTCCCGCGGGCCCGGTCCGGGTCAACGGGGGCGTTCTCCCCGCCACTCGCCCTGGAGCGTGAATCCGGCCCAGTAATAGGGTGCCCGCCAGCCCTCCTGCTGCCGGACCCAGGTCTGGGCCTTCTGCAATGCCGCGGCGGGCGGGAGACCCTCCTTCAGGATTCCGCGATAGAAGTGCCGCATCAGCTCGACGGTCACGCGGCCGTCGTTGACATTCCACAGGCTCACCAGCACGCGTTCGGCACCGGCGTAGAAGAAACCTCGGGTCATTCCCATCATCCCCTCGCCGCGTACCTCCCGCCCCAGGGCCGACTCGCAGGCGCTCAGCACCACGAGGTCGGCCCGCAGGCTCAGCTCATAGATGTCGGCGAGGTAGAGAAAGCCGTTCGGCTCCGGCCGGCCTTGCGGATCTACCTGGGCGAGCGCCAGCCGACCGCCGCCCGGCGCTGTATCACCGAACGAGCCGTGAGTGGCGAAGTGCAGGATACGGTAGTCCCGCAGGCGGCTGTTCAGGACTGCCGCGCGGCTCGCCTCCCGGCTCTGGACCTCGACGCTGTCCGAAGCGGGCACCAGCTCCAGGATTGCCATGGCCTCCTTCCCCGCATACTGAAGCGGCTTGAAATCTCTGCTGGCGCCGAAATCGGGGGCCGCGAGCAGCCAGAGGGCCTTGGGAGCCCGCGACCGGACGGCGACCTCCCGGCGAATCTCCCCCAGCACCGATACCGACGGCAAGGCGACGATCTCATGATGGGCCACCAGCGGCTCGCGGCCTCCCGGCTCCGGTAAGGCGGCGAAAGGCAGGCTCTGGAGAATCCCGTCGCCCACCACCAACAGGCGCTTGCCCGGGAGGAGCGGCGCCACCGGGCTCAGGAGCAGGTGGCTCAGCGTAGCGAGCTGAAGGCCGGCGGAGATCTCGGCGCTGCGGCCGTAGCTGCGGGCGAGGAGCTCACAGGCCGGGCGGGCGGCGCGCTCGATCTCGGCCCGCCCGGGGAGCACGAAGCTCTTCACGGAATCGGGCGTGACGGCCCAGAGGAAGCTCCGCGTCTCGCCCAGCCGGTACTCCAGCAGCAGAGTGTCGGGGGCGAGCAACTCGCGCCGGATCTCGGCGGCTCTCCAGGGCTGAGGCTGGGTCAGGGCGACGTACCGAGGATCGCTGGTGCGGAGCTCGGCCCTGACCCGATCGAGCTCGGCCCAGCGGCGCCCGAGGTCCCGTTCGACCGGTCGCAACTGTTCTGGGGTAGCTGCTTTCTGGCTGAGGCGGGTCTGGATGGAGACCAGCACGTCGATCTCCTTCTCGATCTCCCGCTCACGGGCGTGGAGCTTGGGGTCGGCTCCTCCACCGCGAAGATCCGTACCGCTGGCCGCCAGCCCATCGAGCAGCGAACGCGCCAGCGATCTCTCGCTGACTTCCAGGGCCGCGGCGTCGTAGCCGGTATCGGGCGATTTCTGGTGCATCGCCATCAACAGATCGATCAGAGAACCGTAGAAATCCTGCTGGGTGGAGAAGAAACCCGCACGGGTGGCATAGCTCGCCTGACTGAAACGATGCCGCTCGACCTCCGTGAGAGCTTCTTCCATGAGCTTGCGGGCCGCTTCGAGATTGCCGCGACGGCGAAGCGCCCAGGCCTTTTCCTCCAGTGCCCAGGCCATGTCGGGCAGATCGGAGAGTCTCCGGAACATCCCCACGGAGCGATCGAAGTGATCGAGCGCGGCCTCGTCATGGCCGGTGACCGTTTCGAGATGCCCCAGGTTGCCAAGACACTCGGCCTGCTCGCGAGAGTCTCCGAGACGAGCGAGGATCGGCAAGGCCTCCGCGTACGCCCGACGGGCATCTTCCGGCCGGCCGAGTTGGCGGTAGATCACGCCGAGTGCGGTCGACGTGACGGCCCACCCGTAACTCCCGGGCGAGCGCAGCCTCAAGGCAGCCTGAAAAGACTCCAAGGCCGTGCCGGGCTGTCTCGCGTCCAGCGCAAGGACACCCAGAGCATCCAGGGCAGTGGCCTCATTATTGCGATCCGTCCCCTGCCGGGCAATCCCGAGCGCTTCGTTGAGCCGTTCACGCGCCAGATCCGTCTCTCCCAGATCGCGATGGAGCAGGCCCCGATTGATCAAGGTGCTGGCCCGCTCGACGGCATTGTCCTCCGGCCGCCAGAGGGCGAGAGCGCGGTCGAAGTAGGTTGCCGCCTCGTCGTAGCGCCCATGCAGGTGAAGCGGAAGGCCCAGATCACTGGCGGCCTCGGCTTGCCGGACGCGGTCGCCAAGTCGTTGGCTCAGCGCCAGCGCTTGACGATCTTCGGTGATGGCACCGTCGAGGTCACCGAGAAAGTAGTGCAGCTCTCCAAGGTTGATCCGGACCATCGCCTCGAAGGCAGGGGCGCCGACGAAGAGAGGCTCGGCTTGGGTGAACGTCTGGAGGGCAGCCGTATTGTCGTGCAGGCATTTGCGCTGGAGCAGGCCGAGGCCAAGGAGGGCCTCTGCCTGGCGCCGCGGCAGGCCGAGGCCCGCGAACCGGCGTTGCGCGCTCTCGTAGGGGCCGATTCCTGCGCGGCACGCCTTCGGCTCGTAGGTCCGGCGCAGCTCGTGGGCACGGGTCAGCTCCACTTCCGCGAGGGCCCGCTGGCGGTCCGCCGCGGTGGCGCGCCGGCGCTCGGCCAGCCGGAGGGCGCAAGGGAGGTCCTTTATGCCTTCGACTAGCGACAGCTCGATCCGCAGCTCGCCAGGAGCATCCGCCACCCAATGGATCTCCTCGGCCGGCCAGTGAGGCGCGGTCTCGGCGGTGAAGCTGTCGACCTTGAGGAGTTGCCGGCGGCGGGAATCGAACAGGGTCAGGGCGACGTCTCGCGGCCCCTGGTCGGCCACGGCGTGAATGTAGTCGCCCGGCTGCACGGCGATCCGCAGGACCGGCGATCCCACACAGATAGGACCGGGAGCGGCGGCCTTCTTCTCGCTATGGCAGGCGAGGAGGAGCAGGAGCAGGAGTACGAGTAGGGGCGGCCCTATGTGGCCGCCCCTACAACATCCGCCGCTCATTCCGGCGCCGTCACCCGCAGGAGGTACGTCTCCAGAATCTTCCCTGGGGTGTCCGCCAGCTCCAGCCGGTAGCGGCCGGGCGGTAGCCCCTCGGGGAGGTAGAGGGTCAGGGCGAGGAGATCCCGATTCAGCCGCAGCTCGTGGGACGACGACTTCCGGCCGGTCGCGGCGTCGCGGATCGTCAGCCGGTAGACCGGAAGCTGCTCAGAGGGATCGGGATGAAACACCAGCATCTGGGGGCCGGTCGGCAGGGTCCGCTCCTGGCCGGCGGGGCCGCGCTGGCTGGCGATGAAGTCAAAGATGGGCGCGTTGGCCTGTGCCGCCTGCGCCGCTTTCAGGGCGCTCCACTGCTGCAAGCTCCACACGGTCATGCCGATCAGCGCCACGAAGAAGGTGGCCGCCAGCCTCGTGGGCAGGCGAAACCCCCGGGATGGCCGCCGCGGGCCATCAGCGATATTGCGGACGTTCTGGGGCGGCGGGTCGAGCTGCGGGCGGAGCAGGCGCCAGAGCGCGGCGGTCTCCATCTCCTGGCTCGCGTCCGGCTCCCCGTCCGGCTCGGCGAAGGCCGCCGCGGCCGCCGCCAGGTCGAAGCAGTCGCGGCAGCGCACCAGGTGCTCCTGGAAACGCGCCTCCTCGTCCGCGGAGAGCTCGCCGCGCTGGTAGGCGATCCATTGGTCGGGTGAGGGGTGGTCCATCGGCTCCGGGGACGCGTCGATCAGCTCCAGGAGGGTACCGCGAAAATCGGATGAGCTCTCTTCCACTCTTCACCTCCCGCTCAGAATTCGACCGTCCCAAAGGTGGTGTGCAGCTTGTCCCAGAGCCGTTGGCGCGCCTGGAAGAGGTGGGCCTTGACGGTCTCCGGAGAGATCCGCAGGGCCACGGCGATCTCCTGCATGGTGCGCTCCTGGTAGACGTGCAGCTCCACGCACAGACGCTGCTTGGGGGCCAACTCGCCGATCGCCTGCCGCAAGGCTTCCAATCGCTCCTCGTGCACGATGCGGTCGAGCGGCGAGCCGGTGGCGGAAGGCGAGGGGACCTGGGCCCCGGGCGACGGCTCCGGAGCCACGGGCAGATCCTCGATGGAGATCTCCGGCGCCGCGTTCCGGCCTCCCGGCTGACGGTCGCGCCAATCCCGATAGACGTTGAAGGCGATGTGCAGCACCCACCCTTCCAGCGAGCCCTCCCCGCGATAGCCCTCCAGCCCTTTATAGATCCGCAGAAAGATCGCCTGGGTTAGGTCGAGCCGCTCCTCGGGAGAAAAAACCCGCGGCGCCAGGAAACGCTCGACCCGCGGGCGGAAGCGGCGGAAGAGCAGCTCGAAGCTCTTCTCGCGGTCGGAGCCCTGCTGGAAATCGCGCACCGCGCGGACGACGTCCGCCGTTCCTGCGCGCGAGCTGTCGTCTACCGCGGGCGGGGTCCGCTCCCCCAACTTCATCGCGGCTTCCACCGGGTGGCGGGAGTCATACCAAGGGCTCCGATCAAAGAGGGTTAGCTTTCATAGTATGGCACAAGGCGCGCGGTGGGCGGGTCCATGAGAGAATCCCCGCCGTCCTCATGCGCAAGAAACTGGCCCTCTCCGCCGCCTCGATCCTGATCACCCTGCTGTTCGCCGAGATCGCGCTCCGCGTTCTCGGGATCGGGGCGACCGGCCGCGGCTCCGACTGGTTCGCGGGCGGCAACCATCCGCGCTTCCTGTTCCAGCCCGACCCGGCGAGCGGCTATACCCTGCGCCCCGGCTTCCACGGCGAGGAGGTCTCCCGCGGCAAGGAGTTCGACGTGCCGGTGACGATCGACGGCCAGGGCCTGCGGGTGCAGCCGCACACCGCCCCTCCCCCACCCGCGGTCCTGGCGATCGGCGATTCGATCACCTTCGGCGAAGGGGTGCCGGCCGGCTCGACCTTCTCCGCCGTGCTGGAGAGGACGCTCGGGGCGCGCGTCGACAATGCCGGCGTGCCGGGCTACGGCAGCGGGCAGATGGCCGGCCGGCTGCGGCGCTACCTCCCGCTCCTCCATCCCAAGGTCGTGGTGATGACCCTCAACCCGCTCTGGGACCGCGAGCGCTGCGTCTCTCCCTTCGTCTACAAGGACGGTTACATCGTGGGCCAGGCGTACGCCGATCGCCTCGTCCTGCTCGACGGCAACCTCTATCTGCGCGAAACGAAGCTCCCCGTCCTCGGCACCGCCACCGCCTACGCCGAGCGCTACTCCAGCCTGGCGCGGCTGGCGCTCCCCGCCGTCGCCCAACGGGCCCGCAAGCTCCTGATCCGCCGTCCGCAGGAGGGGCCCACGACCGCCGCGGACCTCGAGCCCACGGCGCGCAATCTCCAGGAGGCGCAGCAACTCGCGAGCCGGTCCGGGGCCGCCTTCCTGGCGGTGATGGTGGACGACCGGGGCCCCAAGTTCCTCCACGACCGGCAGCTCCTCCAGGCCCGGCTCCAGCAGCTCGGAGTGCCCTGGGTGGCCGCGGACGATCTCATCCCGGGCGCGCGCTGGCCCCGTCTCCGCTACCCCATCGACACCCACTGGAACGCGGCGGGGCACCAGGCCTTGGGCCGGGCGCTGGCGCCGCGGATCAGGCCGCTCCTGGCGGCTCCGCCTCCAGGCCCCGTAGAAAATCCGCCGGCTGGTCCAGCCTCAGCCCCACCCGGGTAAAGCTCTTGCGGATTCCCGCCGGCCCCGCGAATTCCACGGGGCGCGCGAACGTCAGGAGCACGTTTGGCGAGCCGGGGCCGGAGAGCTTCAGATAGCCTGGCGAGCCCTTCGGCGGCACGTCCCGCCAGCTCGGAGCCTCCGCCCTGGCGATCTCGCTCAAGGGGACCCGCGCCTGGAAGCGGTGGCCGAGACGCACCAGGAGCGCGTCCGGCTCCAGCACCAACGGCCGGGCGCCGATCGCCCGGTAGTCCCCGATCAGCCAGACGACCGTCCACAGGCTCAGGGCGGTGAGCGTCCAGGCGATCCAGGGATGCCGGGCCCAGAGCAGGAGATGGAGGGCGGCGGTCTCGACGGCGATCACGCCGCAGAGCGCCGCCGTGAACGGCAGTGAGCGGGCGGACTCCAGGGTGAAGGTATGCTCGGGCATCTTGGGGATACCTATCTTACTTCACCTTCTTGACTCTCACGTTGCGTGAGGCTCTGCCGGGATTGGGCAGGGAGCGTCGCTGGAGCTTTCCCAGATGCCCGTGATCGGAGAGGACTCCTGATCTTTTGTCCCGAGAGTCCCAATCCCGAAGTTGTCCTCAATGGTCCGCAACAGGTTGTAATGATCATAGGGAAGATTGCTGGTGCATCCCTTCTTCACCATATTGCCCAAAAGCACCGTATAGATGTGATTGTTCGCCTGGGCCGCCGATTCGTCGAAGGTGACGACGATAAGAGTGTCGTTCATAACGCCTGGATCCGCGAGGATTGGATCCAGAAATCGCTGGAGCCACTGAGCGGCGTCGCTCAGCGACGTATCATGGCCATCGTCGTCCATGTTCGGCGAGAAAAACGCATAATTGGGTAAATGGTGCCGGTCGAATCTCTCGGGATGCGCAGGATCGGCGGAAACGACGTTCCGACAGCGTTCCTTGTTGTCCTGGATCGAGGTGAAGCTCATGAAGGGAACGTGCTTGCGGGCATATAGGTTCCCCGCGTGGTCCCCTTTGAAGCAGCTCCCGGGAAAATTCTCGGCGTACTGCTTCCAGGTCAGCCGCGGTTCCAGCAGATCGGCGATCGTCTTGGACGAAATATCCTTCTGATTGTCGCCCTGGGTATGGAAAAAATCACCCGCGACCAAGGCCAGATAATTGGGATATGAGGGGTGGAACAGTCCGTTGTAGTCAGAGAGGCTGGCACCCTGTCCGGCCAGAGCCTTCATGTAGGGATTCTTGAGCACGTCCTCCTGGTCCTCGTTTTCCAACACGACGATCAACACGTGCTCGAACAGCCGGCCTGGAAACGGGAAGGGCTTGGGCTGAGGCCGGCGCGGCGTAATGGTCGTAGTGCAGCCGAGCACGACGACGAGGAGAAGGAGCGCGATACCTGTCCGTTTCATCTCGTTTCCCCCTGAATTCCGTGAGGTCCATCTAGTCTGTCTTCTTGGACGGACCCCAACGTGAATTTCGCAGGGCTTCGGAGAAGAGATGGCTTCCGGCGAGAGCTCCGGCGATCACCGGTTGAACGGATCCTCGTTGACCCAGTGGAACCCCCGGGTGATGAGCAGGAATTTGGATTCATCGATCCGGTGGAGGCTCGCCCGGACCTTGTGGCCTTCGAGCGTCCCCTCCAGCGTGAGGCGGTCCGGCGCGGGCCGCTGGTAGACGAGGCTGGATTTCCAGGCCGGATCGTCGCGCTTGGTCAGCGCCATCGTCTTGTGGGCCGCGTCGAGCTTGACCCTGTAGCGCTGCCGGGAGTCGCTCGTGAGCTGCACCGCGAACGTACCTGGATAGTCGAAGATCAGGCGGCGCCACTGGAGCGCCTCCACCCCCGGCGGCGGGCCCGCCTGGCCATCGACCTGGAGCGCCTCGACGTTCCAGACGCCGCGCAGCGGCGAGCGCGTCGACGTGTAGTCGTGGAGCTGATGCCAGCCCATGTTCACGATGAACGCGCTGAAGCCGACGGCGACCGCCACCTGGAACGCCAGCGCGGTATGGCGGAGCCAGGGCCGCTGGACCAGCCGGGGGTCGGGGGCCGCGGGCGCCGGACGGTTGAGCACCAGCAGGTTGGCCAGCCGCCGCAGGTCGTGCGCCGCCAAGAGGACCGCCATGGCCAGCAGGTGCGACGAGAACAGCTTGACCGGCACGTCATAGCAGTAGTTGAGCATCACGACGTTGGTGAGGGCGCCGATGCTCACCAGCGCTCCCAGCAGCGCGGTGCGGCGGAAGAGGAGGAGCACGCCGCCGAGCCATTCGGTGAAGCCGGCGAAGATGGTGTAGGGCGCCGAGGCCCCCATGAAGGTCCAGAGGATCCCCATCGGCGAGGCGTCGCCGAACGGCTGCATCAGGCGGTCGAGCGAGGGGGGCGGAAACTGGGAGGGGACGATCTTCAGCCCGCCGTATTCGATCATCGTCAGCCCCAACCCGAAGCGGACGCAGACCCGGAGCCATTCGTACAGGCGCGTGTAATTGGCGCGCTTGCGGTCGAGCAGCGACCAGACCGCCGTCGCCGCCAGGGCGAGGATCAGACCACAAAAGGCCGCAACCCAATCGGCCATCGTGTCGCCGCTGCCGGAGGGGTGAGGGGTGGCGGTGACCGCGAGCAGGTGCTTGCCGACCCAGGGTACGACCGCGGACCAGAGCTTGTAATACCAGTCCGCCGCGACGCCGAGGCCGGGCACGAACGCCAGCACCCCCACGAAGATGGACAGCAGGTACAGGGAGAGATACGAGAACGCGAAGCGGAAGAGGATCCGCTTCACCGGCCCCCACGCGGGAGCCGCGGCCTCGCGCTCCTCCTCCTCTACCTGCGTGGAGCCCGGCGGCTCCGGCTCAATCTCCAGCGGCCTGTCGAATACGGCCATGTCGCACCTCAATGGTTGAAAGGATATTCGCTCACCCAGTGAAAGCCCCGGGTATGGAGTGGAAACCTGGGCTCGTCGATCCGGTGGAGGCTCGCCCGCACCTTTTTGCCGTCGAGCGCCCCCTCCAGCGTGAGGCGCCCCGGCGCGGGTTGCTGGTAGGAGAGGCTGGCCTTCCAGGCCGGATCGTCGCGCCTCGTCAGCGCCAGCGTCCTCTTGCCGGCGTCCAGCGCCAGGAAGTAGCGCTGCCGGGAGTTGTTCATGAGCAGGATGGAAAACAGATTGGAATAATCGAACACCACGTAGCGCCACCGGGAGTCGTCCGTCACCACCAGCGGCCGGTCCTGGCCGTCGACGGCGAGCTCGTCGACGGCCCAGATGCCGTGCAGCGGCAGGCTCGCCACGTCGTGGTACTCCCGGTACTGCTCATAGCTGACGTTCAGCATGTAGGCGCTGTACGCCAGGAGGAAAACGGCTTCCA
>Ga0308175_100000664_pt1 | contig 23062 bp, 13 predicted proteins | sample PhyCR1_3_FD_203893 | JGI IMG/M metagenome (GOLD analysis project Ga0308175, IMG submission 203893) | Soil microbial communities from UC Gill Tract Community Farm, Albany, California, United States - DLSLS.C.R1 | ecosystem: Environmental > Terrestrial > Soil > Agricultural land | place: USA...
CGACGCCGCCCGCGTCGTCTCGCACCAGCCCGATTGGGGCGCGCTCCTGGCCGTCCTGGCGCGCGCGACCGGCGACGACCTGGTCCTCACCGCCTGCAAGCTGACCTCGGAAGAAACGGCGCCGTTCCCGCCCGCCGCGGCCGGATCCAAGCCGCCCGCGCCGGCTCCCCGTCGGACCATCACGCTCTCGCTCGCCGGCTTCGGGCGGAGCCACGCGGACGTCGCCCGCTTCATCCTCCGCCTCGAGCAGACCGGCCTCTTCGAGCGGGTCGAGCCGGGAAGGGCCATCAAGGAGCCCTTGCTCCAGACCGAGGCCTTCAACTTCACGACCACCTGCACCCTCAAGACCCGTCCCGACCCGGCCGGCCCCGATTCAGCCAGGCGCGGCGCCGTCGCGACTATCCAGGAGCCTGCCGCGAACGCAACGGAGGCCCGGCCATGAGCCAGTACGACCCGCACACGGCCACGAGCCACTGGCAGGTCCACGCCTGCGGCCTCGCCGCCGTCATCGCCTTGTCCGCGGTGGCGTACCTCTTCGGCTTCGCGCCCATGCTCGAAGGCCGCCACCAGGCCGCCGCCGCCCGCCGCGACCTGGACGACCGCCGCCAGAAGGCGACGCAGCTCGTCTCCCAGCGCCGCTCGCTCGCCGCCGAGCTCGACGACCTGGGGCACAAACAGGCCGATTCCCCCCTTCGCCTCGAACCGCAAACGCAGATCAACCGCCGCCTCGCCGGCCTGACCGACCTCGCCGCCGCCGCCGGCCTCGACCTCCGCGGCATCCAGCCCGGAAAGCCCGCCCCCGGGCCCAAAGCCGGCGGCGTAACCATCGGCGTCGTCCCCATCGACCTGACCGGCACCGGCTCCTTCCGCGCCTGCGCCGCCTTCCTCCACAATGTCCGCCAGAGCTTCCCCGACAGCGGCGTCTCCGATTTCCAGCTCTCCTCCACCCCCGCCGACCCCCCCGCCCCCGCCGCGTTCCACTTCACCATCCTCTGGTACACCTCCGACCCCGCCCCGCGCTGACGCAGAGCCGCCGCCATTCCGCCCGATTCCCCGTTCGCCCCGCCGCCGGGACGGCTAAAATATACAGAACATCGGTGCAATGGGTTTTAACCGCCGCGCGGCGCGCTGTTCGTTTCCAGCCTCAAGCCGGCTTGCCCCGGGAGCGTTCAAGGAAGGTTCGGTGCAGCCTATGTTGGTCCTCTCGCGCCAGCGTGACGAGACGGTGATGATCGGGGACGAGGTCCAGGTGACCGTTGTGGACATCCGCGGCGACAAGGTGCGCCTCGGCATCCAGGCCCCCAAGGACGTCTCCGTCCACCGAAAGGAAGTGTACGACGCCATCCGCCGCGAAAACCGCTCCGCCGCGCAGATGAAGGCGCACGACTTTACCGACCTGCCCAAGCCCGACGCCAAACCGGGCAAGCCCACCATGCGCCTCGTCGAGCCCGGCGATGAAGACGCCGACTCCGCCCGCCACGCCGGCCCCGCCCCGCTGATCGACCCCGCCGCCCGCAACTTCATGCGCGAGGCCCTCGAAGAAGCCCACAAAGGCCTCAAGGAAGGCGGCCTCCCCATCGGCTCCGTCCTCGTCCGCGGCGACAAAGTCATCGCCGCCGGCCACAACCGCCGCGTCCAGGACGGCAACCCCATGGCCCACGCCGAAATCGACTGCCTCACCCGCGCCGGCCGACAGAAGACCTACAAGGACACGGTCCTCTACTCCACGCTCGTGCCCTGCTACCTCTGCAGCGGCGCCGCCGTCCAGTTCGCCATCCCCACCGTGATCGTCGGCGAATCCATCAACTTCCACGGCGCCCCCGAATTCCTGCGCAAGCACGGCATCAACGTCACCGACCTCCGCGACCCCGACTGCATCGACCTTATGTCCAATTTCATCCGCGATCATCCCGACCTCTGGAACGAAGACATCGGCCACACGCCGCACCACTGACGCGCCAAAGTCGCTCGCACACATCCGACCGTTCGGCCGCCGCGGCGCGGTGCCGTCTGGCGCCCGCGCGCACGGTCTCCAAATGAAGCTATCGCCCCGGTTGTCTCCTCCAACCTCCCCCCTTATCCTCCTCTCAAGCGTACACCCCCACAGCCGGATAGCCTTCTACGCGAAAGGACGTATTCCCCCATGGCGTCGGAGTCGTCGGACCTCGTACCGGTCAAGCGGGCGCTCATCTCCGTGTCGGACAAAACCGGCCTGGTAGAATTCGCCCGCGCCCTCGTCCACGAGTTCGGCGTCGATCTGATCTCCACCGGCGGCACCGCCAAGTTCCTCCGCGAGCACGGCCTGGACGTGACTGACGTCTCTGAAGTCACCGGCTTCCCCGAAATGATGGACGGCCGCATCAAGACCCTCCATCCCAAAATCCACGGCGGCCTGCTCGCCCTGCGCGACAACCCCGACCACGCCGCCGCCATGGAAAAGCACGGCATCAAGCCCATCGACCTTGTCTGCATCAACCTCTACCCGTTCCTGGAAACCATCCGCCGCCCCGGCGTGAACTTCGATGAGGCCATCGAAAACATCGACATCGGCGGCCCGGCGATGATCCGATCGGCCGCCAAGAACCACAAATACGTGCTCGTCGTCACCTCGCCGGACCGCTACGAGAAGGTGCTCGGCGACCTGCGTGAGCACGATGGCAAGTGCTGCGGCAAGCACCGGTTAAAGCAAGCCCAGCGCGCCTTCGCGCACACGGCCGAGTACGACTCGATCATCGCCAACTACCTTGCCACCGCCGGCGGGATCGACAGCGGCGGCATGGTGCTTAATCTCGCCAAGGCCCTCGACTTACGTTACGGCGAAAACCCCCACCAGAAGGCCGCCCTCCTGGTCGAGCGGCGGACCAACGAAGCCTCCGTCGCCTTCGCCAAGCAGTTACACGGCAAGGAGTTGTCGTACATCAACCTCCTCGACGCCGACGCGGCCCTGAATTGCGTGAAGGAGTTCGACCGCCCCGCCGCCTGCATCGTCAAGCACACCACCCCTTGTGGTTGTGCCGTGGCAGACGACCTTGCCACGGCGTTCCGCCGCGCCTTCGACGGCGACCCCCTGGCGGCCTTCGGCGGAATCGTCGCCCTCAACCGCGTCGTGGACCTCCGCTGCGCCCAGGCGATCGTCTCCATTGAGAAGCTGCTGGAGGTGATCGCCGCCCCCGGCTACACGGACGACGCGTTGGCCGAGTTGAAGGAGCGCTGGAAGAACGTCCGCCTGCTCGACGTGGGCGCCCTTCCCGGCAACGGCGCGCCCAACACCCGCTTCGACCGCCAGGAACTCCACATGCACAAGATCGTCGGCGGCTACCTCGTGCAGCAGCGCGATCTGCTCGGCATTGACGAGGCCAACTGGAAAGTCGCCTCCCGCCGCCAGCCCACGCCCAAGGAAATGGCCGACCTCAAGTTCGCCTGGCTCGTCTGCAAGCACGTCAAGAGCAACGCGATCGTGGTCGCCAAGGACCAGATGCTGATGGGCGCCGGCGCCGGGCAGATGGACCGGCCGTCTGCGGCCCGATTAGCATTAGAAAAAGCCGGCGACCGCGCCCGCGGGTGCGTGGGGGCCAGCGACGCCTTCTTCCCCTTCCCCGACGCGCCGCAGTTATTGCTCGACGCCGGCGTGACAGCCCTGATCCAACCCGGCGGCGCCATGCGCGACCAGGAAACCATCGACGCCGTGGACCGCGCGGGGGCGGCGATGGTCACGACGGGGCAGAGGCATTTTAAGCACTGATCAGCGCGGCGTAAGTGGGGGCCGATGGTAAGCAAACTTCACCACAGTGAGCGCCGGGCCCGCTCGGGCCACGCCCGATCATATTCCGCCCCGCCGACGCGGCCGCCGCTCATCGCCGCCAGGATCTGCCCGGGCGTCGGCAGCGTCTCGGGGTCCACCTGCTTCGCGGGGTTCCACAGGTCCGAGCGGACGAGTGCCCGGGCGCACTGGAAGAATACCACGTCCACGGCAATCACGACGACACATCGCGGCGGCTTGCCGTCAACCATGGACGAGGCGAGGAGCGCCTCGTCCGTGCTCAGGTGCGCCCGGCCGTTGACGCGGAGCGTGTTGCCGACCCCCGGGATCATAAACAGCATCGCGACGCGCCCGTCGCGGACGATGTTCCGCAGGGAGTCGGCCCGGTTGTTGCCGCAACGGTCCGGAAGCAGGAGGGTCTTCTCGTCGGCGATTCGCACGAATCCCGGAGAGTCGCCGCGCGGCGAGCAGTCGAGGCCTTCGGGGCCGGTGGTCGCGAGCACGGCAAACGGCGAAGCTTCGATGTACGCCCGGTACTGCGCCGTGACGTGGTCGGCGTCTTTAACGGTGGACGCTTCGTTCGGCCGGCCATACAGGGCTTCGAGTTGCTCGACGGTGGTGATCCTAGCCATGGGTATGCGATACTTCCGGCGGCGCTTCGCTCGGCCGGATTGTACCCGATTGCGCGGTCCGGCGGTTGGCCAGGATCGACGCGACGATGCCGCCGGCGAGGATCACCGCAATCCCGCCGAGCGTATAAAACGTGAACGCCGGCCCGAACTGCTGCTTGAGCCACTCGGCCGCCAGCATCTTGACGCCGACCAGCGCCAGGATCAGGGCCAGCGCAGGCTTGAGGTACCGGAACTTGTGCATCAGTCCGGCCAGCGCGAAGTAAAGGCTGCGCAGGCCGAGGATGGCGAAGACGTTGCTCGTGAACACGAGGAACGGATCGGCGGTGATCGCGAAGATGGCGGGGATCGAATCGGCCGCGAAGACCACGTCGGTCGTCTCGACCATCAGCAGCGCCGGGGCGAGCGGCGTCAGCGCGAGCACCCCGTCGGACGCCCGGCGGGTCAGGAAATGGGAGCCGTGGAATTCGTCGGTGATGGGGAAGAACCTGCGCAGCAGCCGCAGGAGGGGGTTTTTAGAAAGGTCGGATTCGCCGGTCTTGAGGAAGAGCATTTTGGCCGCCGTCAGGATGAGAAAGCCGCCGAAGACGTACAGCAGCCAGTGGTAGCGAGCCAGGAGCTGCGCGCCCGCGAAGATCATCCCGCCGCGCATGACCAGCGCCCCGAGGATGCCCCAGAAGAGCACGCGGTGCTGGTAGGCGGCCGGCACGTGGAAGAAGGCGAAGATCACCGCGATGACGAAGATGTTGTCCACACTCAGCGACTTTTCGATGACGTAGCCGGTGAGGTACTTCACGACGGCGGTGGCGCCGTCGTTCGGCCGGCCGTCGACGGCGTCGATCCCCGTCCCGATCCCCAGCCAGTGATGCCCGTACGCGAAGTAGACGAAAATGGAAAAGAGCAGCGCCACGCCCACCCAGACGGCGGACCAACCCAACGCCTCTTTCATGGCGACCGCGTGGGCCTTGCGGTGAAAGACGCCCAGGTCCAAGGCGAGCAGGAGCAGGATAAAACAAATAAAACCGGTCCAGATGAACAGCATTATTTCTCCATAAAATCAGTAGGTACGGATGTTTAGGCTGTTATATCCGAACCGACCACTATAAAGCAGGGCGGAATCCGTAGTCGGCCGCCCCCGGCAATTCGGTTGACACGGCCGCGGTTTAATTCAACAATGTATCCGGATGGAAGGATGAATGGTTTGGGGGCAAGGACGCGTTAGCCGGAGCCTCAAAGCGTGCGACCGACATTCCTCGATCTGGCAAAGCGGCGGGTGCTCGTTCTCGACGGCGCGATGGGCGCGAACCTCCAGACCCGGCACTTCGACCTGAAGCGCGACTGGCTGGGGCACGAGAACATTTCGGAGGTGCTCAACTTCACCCGGCCGGAGGTGATCCGGGAGATCCACGAGGCGTTTCTGGCCGTGGGCTGCGACGCGGTGGAGACGAACACGTTCGGGGCCAACAAGATCGTCATGGCCGAGGCCGACATGGCCGAGCGGGTGTTCGAGAACAACAAGGTCGCGGCGGAAAACGCCCGACGGGCGTGCGAAAAGTTCGAGACGCCGGACCGGCCGCGGTACGTGGTCGGGAGCGTCGGCCCCGGCACGAAACTGGTGACGCTCGGCCACACGACGTGGGAAGTCATGCTCGACAGCTACGCCGAGCAGATGCGCGGGCTGCTGGCCGGGGGCGTGGACGTCATCCTGATCGAGACGCAGCAGGACCTGCTGGCGATCAAGTGCGCCATCAACGCGGCGAACCTGGCGATGCACGAAACCGGGCGGCGCGTGCCGATCATGGCGCAGGCGTCGTTCGATACCAACAACGGGCAGCAGATGCTGACCGGGTCGGACCCCTCGGCACTCGTGGCGGCGATCCTCCCTTACGACGAAGTTCAAATCCTCGGCGTCAACTGCGCGTTCGGACCTACGGAATTGACCGAGGCGGTGCGGTACATCGCCGGCAACTGGCCGCGGCTGGTCAGCGCGCTGCCCAACGCCGGGCTGCCGATCATGATCGACGGGAAGAGCCACTTCCCGATGGGGCCGGAGGATTTCACGCGCGGGATGGTGCGGTTTGTGGAGGAGTTCGGCGTGAACGTGGTGGGGGGGTGCTGCGGGACGATGCCGGAGCATTTGAAGCTGCTGTGTGACGCCGTGGGCGTCGGGAAGGGGTCAGGGGTCAGGGGTCAGGGGTCAGTGAAAAAGCGGGAGGTTGTCGCCAAGCCCCAGGTGTCTTCGCTGATCAGCGCGGTGGATCTCCGGCAGGAGTTGTCCTACCTCGTCGTCGCCGAGCGGACGAACACGAACGGCTCACGTCAGTTCAAGCGGTTGCTCCAGGAGGAGAACTGGGACGGGCTGGTGTCGATGGCCCGCGACGAGATGCGGGAGGGCTCGCACATGCTGGACGTGTGCGTGGATTTCGTCGGCCGCAACGGCGTGCGGGACATGCACGAAGTCGTCAAGCGATACGTCAACGCGCTGGCGGCGCCGCTCATGCTCGACAGCACCAATCCCGACGTGATGGAGGCCGGTCTGAAGCTCGCCGGGGGGCGGTGCGTGCTGAACTCGATGAACCTGGAGGACGGCGAGGAAAAGCTGGGGAAGATCTGCGCGCTGGCGAAGAAGTACGGGGCGGCCGTCGTGGCGGGGTGCATCGACGAGGACAAGGTCTCGGCGATGGCTCGGACGGCCGAGCGAAAGATATCGATCGCCACGCGAATTCGGGACCTGGCGGTGCAGCGGTTTGGTCTGCGGGACGAGGACATCATGTTCGACCCGCTCGTGCTGCCGATCTCAACGGGCATCGAGGAGGACCGGCGGAACGCCGCCGAGACGATCGAGGGGACGCGGCGAATCTCCGCCGAGCTGCCAAAGTGCCACACGGTCGTGGGCCTGAGCAACGTGTCGTTCGGGCTGAAGCCGGCGGCGCGGGTCGTGCTCAATAGCGCGTTTCTTCACGAGCTGCGGGAGGCGGGGTTGACGGCGGCGATCGTGCACGCGTCGAAAATCCTGCCGAAGAACCGCATCCCGGCGGAGCAGTGGGACGCGGCCATGGACCTGATCTATGACCGGCGGCGCGAAGGATTTGATCCGTTGACGCACTTCGTGGGGCTGTTCCCCGAGACGGGGGAAGCGGCGGGTTCGGCGAAGCCGCAAGCGGCGTACGAGGGGCTACCGATCGAGGAAAAGCTCAAGCGCCACATCATCGACGGCGAGAAGCGCAACCTCATCGAAGACCTGAACGAGGCGCTCAAGTCCTACAGCGCGCTGCAGATCATCAACAACATCCTGCTCGAAGGGATGAAGGTGGTCGGCGAGCTGTTCGGCTCCGGTCAGATGCAGCTCCCGTTCGTGCTCCAGTCGGCCGAGACGATGAAGGCGGCCGTCGCGCACCTCGAGCCGTTCATGGAGAAGGTGGAAGGCCAGAGCAAGGGCAAGATCGTCCTGGCCACCGTCAAAGGCGACGTCCACGACATCGGCAAGAACCTCGTGGACATCATCCTCACCAACAACGGCTACACGGTTTACAACCTGGGCATCAAGCAGCCGGTGGACGCGATCCTGGCCGAGGCCAAGGCCAAGGCGGCCGACGCGATCGGGATGAGCGGGCTGCTGGTCAAGAGCGTCGCCGTCATGCGCGACAATCTCGAGGAGATGAACGCGCGCGGCGTGGACATCCCCGTGCTGCTCGGCGGCGCGGCGCTGACGCGCGATTATGCCGAGGACGACCTGGCCGGCCTGTACAAGGGGCCGCTGCTGTATTGCAAGGACGCGTTCGAGGGGCTGCACATGATGGACGCGATATCCGGCGGGGAGGCGACGGCGGTCGTGCAGGAGCAGCGCAAGCGCACCGCCCGGCGGAAGGAACTGAAGGCGCGCGCGGTCAAGCCGAAGTCAACCGACGTTGTCGAGGCCAAGCCGGTCGCGAAGGACAACCCCGTGCCGTGCCCGCCGTTCTGGGGCCGGCGCGTAGTGAAGGACATTCCGCCGCGGCACGTGTTCCCGTTCATCAACGAGGTCGCGCTGTTCGTCGGACAGTGGGGCTTCAAGCAGAAGGGGATGGACAAGGCGGAGTACGAGCGGCTGATCGACGAGAAGGCGCGGCCGGTATTCGAGCAGCTCCAGCGGCGGGCGATCGACGCGGGACTGATTGAACCGAAGGTTGTATACGGCTACTTTCCCGTGCAGTCGCAGGGCAATGACCTGATCGTGTATCACGTGGAGGAGTTCGCCGCCGGCGGGTGCGCGTGCGGCACGCACGGTTTGGCGGGCAAGGGTGGGATTCGCCCGCAGGGCCAGCCGCGGGAGTGGCTGCGGTTCAGCTTTCCGCGGCAGGAGGGGCGGCGGCGGCTGTGCATCAGCGATTTCTTCCGCACCAAAGAAAGCGGAGAGTTCGACGTGCTCGGCGTGCAGCTCGTCACCGTCGGCGACAAGGCCACCGAAGCCGCAGAGAAGCTGCGCCAGGAAAACCGCTACCAGGACTACCTCTACCTGCACGGCTTCGGCGTCGAGTCGGCCGAGGCGCTGGCCGAGTTCTGGCACAAGCGGATGCGCCAGGAGCTCGGCTTCGGCAGCGAAGACGCGACCACTGCCCGCGAGATTTTCCAGCAGGGGTACCGCGGCAGCCGCTACAGCTTCGGCTACCCGGCGTGCCCGAACCTGGAGGACCGCGCGCTGATCACGCAGCTCCTTCAGCCGCAGGACATCGGCGTCGAACTGAGCGAGAACTACATGCTGGTCCCGGAGCAAAGCACCGACGCGATTGTGGTGCATCACCCGCAGGCGAAGTATTTTGATGTGTAGTATGAAAACACGACGAGCCGTGCGCGCAGCATTGATCGTTCTCGCGATGGCGCCCGTCTGGGCATTTGCGGCGGGGTTGAACAATGGACAGGAATTGAAGCTTTACGCCGGTGCCGCGCCCGCCGCGAAGGGCGAAGCGCCGGAGGACGTGCCGGCTCTCCGGGCGTACATGCCCAAGGGCGGCAAAGGCACGGGCGCGGCGGTCGTCGTCTGCCCCGGCGGAGGGTATCACGGCTTGGCCGCCCACGAAGGCGAGCCTGTCGCCCGCTGGCTCGCCGACAACGGAATCGCCGCGTTCGTCCTCCGCTACCGCCTCGGCCCCAAGTACCATCACCCCGTCGAACTCGGCGATGCGCAGCGGGCCATCCGCTACGTCCGCTCGCACGGGAAGGATTGGGGCCTCGACGGCCGCGTCGGCATCCTCGGATTCTCCGCCGGCGGGCACCTCGCCTCCTCGGCCGCCACGCACTTCGACGACGGGAAGCCCGACGCCGACGACCCTGTCGAGAGGGTCTCCTGCCGTCCCGATTTACAAATCCTGATCTATCCCGTCATCACGTTTACCGGCCCCGAAGCCCACAAGGGCTCGCGCAAGAACCTGCTCGGCGACAACCCGGACCCGGCGTTGGTGGATCTGCTCAGCAACGAGAAGCAGGTGACGTCCAGGACGCCGCCGGCGTTTATCGTGGGATCGACGCAGGACACGGTGGTGCCGGTCGCCAACTGTGACATGTACGCCGCCGCCCTCAAGGCTGCCGGCGTGCCCTGCGAATACCTCCGCGGCGCTTACGGCCAGCACGGGTTCGGCCTTAAAGACTTCTGGTCCGAGCCCTGCACCCAGTGGCTGCGGGGGCAGAAGTTTTAACGGAAAGTGACGGGAACTTGTCGGGAAGTTATCGGCCGCAAGTTCCGGCAGCGCTGGCAGTAGCGGCGGGGATTTGTTGACAGCGGCGGGGGGTGTTTCTATCCTCACGGTTGGTGGGGAATCTTCGATTTTCCCGGAATATCCGGCCGTCTTGCTCGCCGAGGCCGGACCGGGCGCCGAACGGTATCACCAACGTACGAGAAGAAGCACCGAATACTGTCGTTGAAGCATCCGAGGTCATTCACCTGGTTTTCGACGGGTTCGCGCGGGCGCAGGCCGCAGTCGTCGCAATTGCCGTGCGCCGTTTCGCGTCGTCCCGGTGCGGAGGAGTAATTCATGCCTTCCATGGGTCAACGTGCAACGGGAAAGAAGCGGCGGAAAATCGGGCGGGGTGTGGCGGCGAGCGTTGCGCGGGCGGCGCGGGTGGTGGGAATGGAGCCGCTGGAGGGGCGTGTGATGATGTCGGCCGACGTGCCGACCGACGGGACCAACGGCTTCGACCACCCCCTCGTGCAAGTGAAATGGCAGGGGGTTACGGCGCAGGCGGTACAGGGGCAGTACGTCGTTGAGACCAAAGGTGCGGCCGATTTCGCCGCCTTGGCGGCGCGCCTCGGGCTGCCGGTCAGCAACGTCAAGGGCCTCGGCGGGGGCGGGTTTTACCAGTTCGATTCAAACGCGCCGGCGACGCAGGTGGCCAGGTGGGAGGGCAAGTACGGCCGGTTCATCTCGGTCCTGCAGCCCAACGCCGTCGTCAGGCCCGCCGACACCATCCCGAACGACACGCTGTACCCCACCGACCAGTGGAACCTGAACAACACCGGCCAGCCGGGTTTCGGGGTGGCGTCGGACCCGTTTTTCGGGCTTTTCCTCACCCCGCAGGACGGCCTCCCGGGAGCGGACATCTCGGCGCAAAAGGCCTGGGACATCACGACCGGATCGCCCAACGTCATCGTCGCGGTGATCGACACGGGCGCGGACATGAACCACCCGGACCTGCAGCCGAACATCTTCCACAACCCCAAGGAGATCCCCGGCAACGGGATCGACGACGACGGCAACGGTTACGTGGACGACGTGAGCGGGTTTGACACGTTCAACCTGGACAACGACCCGACGGACGACGAAGGACACGGCACGCACGTGTCCGGGATCATCGGCGCCGTAGGCAATAACGGACAGGGTGTTTCCGGCGTCAACTGGAACGTGAAGATCATGCCGGTCAAGGCCCTGGGGACTGCCGGGGGCAGCACCGCCTCGGTGATCGGCGCCTTCCAGTACGTCTCGCGGATGAAGGAGGAAGGGTTCAACATCGTCGTGGCCAACGCGAGCCTGGGCGCGAACCTCTTCCCGTTCATCCGGGCCGAGTCGAACGCGATCGAGCAAATGACCGAACGCGGGGTGTTGCTGGTGGACGCGGCCGGGAATGACGCGCTGAACGTGGACCGGAACTTCAGTTTCCCTGCCAAATTCAGCCTCAACCTGCCGCGCGTCATTACCGTGGCGGCAACGGACAACCGGGACCAGTTGGCGCTGTTCTCGGATTACGGCACGGCCTCGGTACAACTGGCGGCGCCCGGCGTCAATATCCGGTCCACGACGCCGACATATCCCGTCGCCGACACGACGCTGGAGCCGACCTACGGCGTGGAGAGCGGGACGTCGCAGGCCTCGCCGGCGGTCGCGGGGATCATCGCGCTGGAGGCGGCGGCCAACCCCACCGCGTCGCCGGAACAGCTCAAGGCGGCGCTATTCGACGGGGTCGACCAGATCCCCGCGCTGGCCGGGCGCTACTCGCTCCCGCCGCTGGTGGCCACCGGCGGGCGTGCCAACGCCCGCGGGGCCCTGATGAACGTCCGCAACATTTTCGCCAACATGGACCCCTACACGCAGGGCTCCTGGCTCGGGCGTTACGGCACCCAGGGCGCGTTCATCGCCGGATCGACTGACTTTCCGTCCTTCGTCACCGTGAACACCACCGGGGCATCGACCCGGATGGTGGCCGGGCCGACGGCCGACCCGCGGGCGATGCAGTCGCCGGACGGCTCGACGCGGACGCTGGGCTACCTCTCGTCCCAGACCAGCTTCAAGCTGGACATGAATTTCACCGACGGCCAGCGGCACCGGATGAGCGTGTACGCGACCGACTTTGAGGGGCTGGGGCGGACCGAGACGCTGCAACTGGTGGACCCCGACACCGGCCGCGTGCTCGCCGGCGGGCAGACCGCCAGCAACTTCTCCGGCGGGCAGATCTTCTCTTGGGACGTGGCCGGGCACGTGGAACTGGTCGTGACCAACGTCAGCGGGCAGGACGCGGTGATCAGCGGGATCCTGTTCGACGCCGCACCGGCCACGCCGGCAGCCTTCGTCGGCATCGACCCCAATACCCACGGCGCCTGGCGGAACAACTACGGCTCGCAGGCGGCGTTCGTGCCGGGGCAGCCGCAGGCGTTCCCGGCCACGGTCGGGCTGGCGGTCACCGGCGCGACGACCCAGTTCGTGCCGCTCAAGAAGAAGCTCGACCCGCTGGTGCTTCAGGCGCCCGTGGAGTCGAAGCAGCGGCCGGTGCTGGCGTACCTGAGCACGCCCGGCACGATGGACATCACGGTGGACCCGCACGACACCAACGCCCACCGCATCTCGCTGTACGTGATCGACGCCGACACCCAGACGAAGGGGAGGCACCCCCAGCCGCCGCGGGCCGAGCGCATCGACGTGCTCGACGCCAACTCCGGCGCCCTCCTGTTCACCCAGGACATCACCAACTTCCAGGCCGGCCAGTACCTCACCTATCAGGTAACCGGGCCGGTCACATTCCACGTCACGCGCCTCGGCGGCAGCAGCGCAGTCGTGAGCGGCATCTTCATGGACGACGTGCCGGGCTCGGGCACGCGGTTCGTCCGCACCGACGCGTCCACCCACGGCAACTGGACGAACGTGTACGGCTCCGACGGCGCATACGTCGTCGGCGAGCCCGGCGCGGCCTTTCCGTCGTTCGTCGACGTGAACGTCACCAGCAACGGGGCCGGCGGACAAGTGGGGGTCGTCGCGGCGCAGAGCGGTGACCCGCGGGCGCTGGTGCAGGTGAACAATCCACGCGTTCGGACGGTCGGCTACTTCCGGGCCACCCAGTTCATGACGGTGGACATGAATTTCACCGACAACCTCACGCACCGGGTAAGCTTCTACTTTGTGGATTTCGAGCCCCGGTCCAACCGGGCACAGCGGGTGGAACTGGTGGATCCGACGACCGGACAGGTGTTCAATCGCGAGGACCTGTACAACTTCCAGGCCGGCAAGTACCTCACCTACGACCTCCGCGGCCACGTGCAGCTCCGAATCACCCGGTTGCAAGGGATCGACGCCGTCCTGAGCGGCATCTTCTTCGACTAGTTGTCGGAGTGCCCGCAAAGCCAACGCGAGCGGGCCCGTCCCCGGGCCCGGTTCGTGTTTCCACTCAACGCGGCAGGGGGGGTTGCGGTATTATGCGCGTCGTCGCGCGCTGATGCACGGACCCTTCTTGCGCCGCAAGTTATGATGAATTTGAGGATAACGGTCGCGGCCGTCTGGTCGCTGGCGGTGGTTGCGTCGGTATCGGCCGACGTGCCCGCTCCCGCGGCATCATTCATTCAGAAGAACTGCGTCGATTGCCACGACGCCGACGCAAAAAAGGGCGGCCTCGATCTCACCGCGCTCAAGTTCGAGCTTGCCGAGCCCAAAACATTTCAGGCGTGGGTCAGGGTGCACGACCGCGTCCGCGACGGTGAGATGCCGCCGAAGAAAAAGGCCCGGCCCGCGGCGGCAGAGGTGGACGAATTCCTTTCCTCCGTCGCAAACCCGATGGCGCAGGCCGACCGGGCGAAGGCGGCCTTTGAGGGCCGGGCCGTCTGGCGCCGGCTTAACCGCTACGAGTACGAGAACGCCGTCCGGGACCTGCTGCACGCGCCGTGGCTGCAGATCAGGGACCGCCTGCCGGAAGACGGCGAGTCCCATCGCTTCAACAAGAGCGGCGAGGCGCTGGACGTCTCGCACGTGCAGATGGCCAGTTACCTCGGCGCGGCGGATTACGCCCTCCGGCAAGTGATCGCCCCACAGGCCAAACGGCCGGCCACGACGGTGACGCGCTACTACACGCGCGAGCAGCCGTCGTTTTACCGGCGGATGACCTTCACCCCGTTCAACCGCAGCCCCGAGCGCGCGACATTTGCCCTCCTGGGAACCGAGGCGCAGCCGGACGTGCTGACCGGCGACGCGCCGGTCACCGTCGGCGCGTCCGACCCGGCGAAGCGCGAGCTGGAAGCGATGGGGGTCGTGGCCAGCAGTTACGAGCCGATCGAGCTGAAATTCGACCGCTTCAGCGCGCCGGTCAGCGGGCGATACCGGCTGCGGTTCAGCGCCTACTCCTTCTGGGCCGGCGGGCTTGACGGCCCCAAGTGGTGGACCGCCGACCGGACCAAGGTCTCGCGCGGCCGCACCTGCGAGCCGGTGACGATCTACTCCGAGACCCCGCCGCGGTTGCTCCGCCTGCTCGGCGATTTCGACGTGACGCCGGACCCGTCGGTGCAGGAGCTGGACGTGTACCTGCTGGCCGGAGAGACGATCCGCCCCGACGCCTCGCGGCTGTTCCGCTCGCGCCCGCGCAACTGGCACAACCCGCTGGCAACCAAGGAAGGCATGCCCGGCGTGGCGTTGGGGTGGATGGAGGTCGAAGGCCCTATTTACGGCGAGTGGCCGACCGCCGGGCACAAGCTGCTCTTCGGCGACCTGCCGATCAAGGAAGCCTCCGGCGACAGCCCGACGCCCGAAGTTGTTTCGAAAGACCCGGGCGCGGACGCCCGGAAGCTGCTGCGGAATTTCATGGAATCCGCGTACCGCCGGCCGGTCGAAGACGCCGATTTCAAGCGGATCCTGGCGGTGGTCGAATCGGCCATGAGATCGGGCAGCGGCTTCGCCGACGCGATGATCGCCGGCTACACGGCCGTGCTCTGCTCGCCGGGCTTCGTCTGCGTCGAGGAAAAGCCCGGGCGGCTGGACGACTGGGCATTGGCGTCGCGGCTTTCCTTCTTCCTTTGGAACTCCGCGCCGGACTTCGAGCTGCGGCGCCTCGCGGAGAAGGGCCAACTCCACCGGCCCGAGATTCTTGCCGCCGAGGCCGACCGGCTGCTGGCGGATCAGAAATCCCGCCGGTTCGTGGAGGCGTTCCTCGACTACTGGCTGGACCTCCGCAAGATCGTCGCGACCGCGCCCGACGCGTCGCTCTACCCCGACTACTACCTGGATGACCTCCTGGCCGAATCGGCGCTGGCGGAGACGCAGCTGTTCTTCCAGGAATTGCTGGGCGAAAACCTGCCGACGCGGAACGTCATCTCCAGCAGCTTCGCGATGCTGAACGAGCGTCTGGCCGACCACTACGGCATCCCCGGCGTGAGGGGCGTGGCGTTGCGCCGAGTCGAGCTGCCGAGTGACAGCGTTCGCGGCGGGCTGCTCACGCAGGCCAGCATCCTCAAGGTGACGGCCAACGGGACCACGACCTCGCCGGTGCTGCGGGGCGCGTGGGTGATGGAGCGGATTCTCGGCAAGCCCCCGCAGCCCCCGCCGCCGAAGCTGCCGGCCATCGACCCGGACATCCGCGGCGCCACCACCATCCGCCAGCAACTCGAAAAGCACCGCAAGCTCCAGACCTGCTCCGCCTGCCACGCCAACATTGACCCGCCGGGGCTGGCCATGGAAAACTTCGACGTGATGGGCGGCTGGCGCGACCGGTACCGCGCGACGGGCGATGGGCAGCCGCCGCCGGGCTTCGGGCACAACGGCCAGCCGTTCGAGTTCCACTACGGCCCGGTCGTGGACGCCAGCGGCGACATGCCCGACGGCCGACACTTCAACGACATCCGCGATTTCAAGAAACTGCTGCTGTCCGACGAGAAACAAGTCGCCCGCAACCTCGTACAGCAACTGGTGCTCTACGCCACCGGCGCGCCGGCCCGCTTCGGCGACCGGCCGGAAATCGAAGAAATCCTCCGCCGGACGGCGCCCGGCGGCTACGGCGTGCGGGACCTCGTCCGCGAGGTCGTCCTCAGTGAAATGTTCAAGATCAAGTGACGCAGGAAACGACGGCGCGGTAAACTAGGGCTAGCTCGATCGGGTTTGCTTATGAAGAACAACGGAAAAGGACCCGTCCTGATCACCCGGCGCGGCGTCTCCCGCCGCTCCTTCCTCCGCGGAACCGGCGTGGCCCTGGCGCTTCCCCTGCTCGACGCAATGCGCCCCGCCCTGGCGCGCGGCGCCGCCGCGGCCGAGGCGCAGCCCCCGCGGCGGATGCTGGCCGTTTGCAACAATCTCGGGCTCGTTCCCGAGGAGTTCTTCCCCGAACAAGGCGGCCGCAATTACAAGCTCTCGCCTTATCTTGAGTTACTGAAGGACCACCGCGACCAATTCACCGTCTTCAGCGGCGTGTGGCACCCCGACGTGGACGGCGGGCACCCGGCGGACAACTGCTTCCTCACCGCCGCCCCGCACCCCGGCAGCGGCGGATTCCGCAACACCATCTCCCTCGACCAGTTCGCCGCCGACCGCATCGGCAACCAAACCCGCTTCCCTTCGATCACCCTCGGCGTCAACGTCCAGCGCGGCCAGCGCAGCCTTTCCTGGACCGGTTCGGGCGCGATGATTCCCTGCGAGGAGGCCTCCGACGTATTCAAGCGACTATTCCTGCGCGGCTCCCCGGGCGAGGTTGAGCGTCAGGTGAAGCGCCTCCAGCTCGGCCAGAGCATCATGGACGCCGTGGCCGACGAGGCCAAAGGCCTCCAGCGCGACCTTGGCGCCCGCGACCGCGAGCGCCTCGATCAGTATTTCACCGGCGTCCGCGAGCTGGAGCAGCGCATGGGCCAGGCGCAGCAGTGGGAGACCCGGCCCAAGCCCGTGGTCAACGTCCCCATTCCCGTGGACCCGCCCACCACGCGCCAGTACATGGACAAGGTCCGCCTGATGTACGACATGGCGGTCCTGGCCTTCGAGACGGATTCGACGCGGCTGATCACATTATTGCTCGACAGCGTCAGCTCGCCGGCGATCGAGGTGGAAGGCGCCGAGATCACCGACGGCTACCACAGCCTCTCGCACCACGGCAAGTCCGAGGCGAAGCTCAAGCAGCTCCGGGCGATCGACCAGGAACACATGAAGCTGCTGGGCAAGCTGTTCGGCGAATTGCAAGCCAAGCACGAGGGCGGCCAGACGCTGCTCGACCGGACCATGGTGCTCTACGGCAGCAACCTGGGGAACGCCAACACCCACGTCACGACCAACCTGCCGGTCATTCTCGCGGGCGGCGGGTTCAGGCACGGCCAGCACCTGGCCTTCGACCGCGAGCGCAATTACCCGCTGCCCAACCTGTTCGTGTCGATGCTCCAGCGGATGGGGGTCGAGGCGGACAAGTTCGCGACGAGCACGGGGACGATGCGGGGGCTCGAGGTGGCGTAGGGGCGGGGTCTCCCCTCCCCGATGCGCGTGAGGGCGGCGAAACGCCGCCCCTACTCCTTTGGCGGCAGCTTTCCGACCAGCCTCCCCAGCAGCTTCTTCGCGTACAGTACGCTCCGCTCGCGAACCGTGCCTTCGTCCGTGTCCCCCTCGATCCCCAGGTCGGGGGCGGTCGTGACCACCTTGCCGGCATCGGGCTTGAGGATGATCCAGGCGCACGCCTTCTTCAGTTGCTCCTTGGGGATCTCCTTCTTCAGGTAATCGAAGACGACAAAAGCAGTCTCCGATTCGAACTCGTCGTGGAACAAGTCGGCCAACGCGGCGGCGCAGATGCAGTAACGCACGCGCTGGGCCACCGAGGGGTCGTCGGAGTACCGCCAGTCCAGGAGCTTGTCGGCACGCTCCTCGATCCGCTTGCGGGCGTCGGCGTCCAGATGGTCCAGTGAGTGGGCCAGGGGTCCGACGAACCCCTCGTCGTCCGTCGCGTCGTCGAAGTCAATCGAGGCAATGTCCTCGTTGGTGATCGAGTCGTAGGGTTCTTTGTCCTTTGCGGCGGGCGCCGTCGTAGCCGGCGTCGTCGCCGCGGGGGCGGTCGCCGGGGCCGGCGGCGCGGCGGCGCAGAACACGGGGACGGCCAGAACCAGCCAGGCGGCGACACTCGGGGTGCTCGAAACGGGTCGGTACATGTTCGGTCCTGCGCCGCCTTGCTGCGGCCGCTAAGCGGATTCAACGGCTGCCCCGCCGGCACGATTTTACGGCCGGCAGCCGCGGGTGGCTACGCGTTGCGGACGAGTTGCTCGACCCAATGCCTAGGGGCGTTGTTTAGCGATGATTTTTCGAGTAAGCTCCCCACGCTCAGCGGACGGCGCGGTCTGTGTTCGCCGGCGAAAGGCTGCGGTTGCGGCCGGTACATGCCTGTCCGCCGGCCCCCGGGGCAATTGGGTAGGTCAGTCGAACCATTTCCACACGGGCTGGCACGGCGGGCGTGCGGCGGAAGTGCGGGAACTATCGGTGGACGTATGGACGCGGTGCTGGCGCCGGAACGGTTCCGTCATGTCGTGTTTGTTGACGGCCTCCCGGAAGGGATCCCGGCCAACCAGTCCGCGTGCGCGGGCCACTTGTTCCCCGGCAAGCCCGTCAACGCGCAAAAGGCCCGCCAGCCCTCGCCGCAATGGGATCAACCCGAGCCGGTGCCGCCCGGCTGTGAATGGCAGGTGCAGTTCCTCCAGTGGCTGTTTGATCGGGCGAACCTCGACGCGTCGGCGTACCGCCCGGGCTCGCTGCTCCGCCGCGTCCCGGCGTGCCTCCGCGGGCTGCGAGTCGATGGACCGGAACAGGCGGTCCGCCTGCTGACGCGCAACCCCGCCTTGATCGGCCCCGCTTTGAACACCCTGCTCATCGGCGTGACCGGTCCCTTTCGGGACCGCGTCGTATTCGACTGCCTGCGCGACCGCGTCTTGCCGGCGCTGGCGGCGCGCGGGTGGTCCCGCGGCGCCCGGGGGCTGCGGGTCTGGAGCGCCGGCTGCTCCGACGGGGCGGAACTGTACTCGCTCGCCATGCTCCTCGACGAGAGGAGCCTGCTCGCGTGCAGCGACCTGCTCGGGACCGACGCCCGGATCGAGGCGATTGAGGCGGCGGCCGCCGGCGTGTTGGCGCCTGGCGCGGTCGAGGCCGTGCCGCCGCACCTGCGGAAGCATTGCATCGCCAGTGAAGACGGCGTGTACGTGAGCGACTCGCTGCGACGCCGCACGCGCTGGCGCCATGCCGACGTGCTGGCGTCCGTCGAGCCGGGGCCGTGGGACCTCATCCTCTGCCGGAACTTGACGATGTACCTGCAACCCGAAGCCGCCTCCGCGCTGTACCGCCGGCTCGAGGGCGAGATGGCGCCGGGAGGTTTCCTGGTCCTGGGCAAGGCGGAGCGGCCGCACGGGGCAGAGCGCCTGCGGCCGGCGGGCCCTTGCGTTTACCGCCGCGCCACGCGGGAAGAAATCCTCGGCCGGCCGCGCCCGGCGGAACGGCTGCGCTAAGACTATGGACGAACCCGCTGCCAACCTCCTGGCTGAACCCGCCGCCGAGTCGCGCCAGTCGCGCGAGCCGGCGGCGGTCCTGTTGTGGAATGTCGCGTACTCGGGGGTAGTGGTCGTCCTCATGGCCGTGCTGCGGCTGTGGCTGCTGCCGGACGAGGTCACGCCGATCGGGTACGGCGTGCCGCTCATCGCCTTCGCCTGGCTGCGCGACAGGCGCCTCCTCTGGGTAACCGCGTTGGCGTTCGCCGTCATTTCCTGGGTGGAACTCTTCGTCACCCTCCCGACCAACCAATTGGCGGAGAAATTCGCCCTCACGTACCGGGTCGTGATTTTCACCCTGGTGCTGCTCGACCTGCTCGTGATCGCCGGGGGAATTCACCTGCTCATCGGTTCCCGGCACGTGCTCGAAGGCCAGAACGCCGAGCTGGAGGAGAAGAACCGCCAGGTCGTCGCCCGCGAGGAGGAGATCTCGCGACAGAACGAGGAGCTCCAGAGCCAGGCCGAGGAGCTCCAGTCGCAGGCCGAAGAGCTGGAGCGGCAGGGCGAAGAGCTGCGGGCGGCCAACGAGGAACTGACCCACCGCGGTCGAATGCTCGAATCGCTCCTGGCGCTATCGCGGTCGCTAACCGCCGACCTGCCGCGCGACGAGACGCTGCGGCGGATCTGCGGCTCATTGGGGGAGCTGGTGGACGGCGAGGAGATTTCGGCGGCGATCAAGGAGCGGCGCGGCGACGAGCTGGTGATCGTCTGCCACGAAGGCTTCGCCGGTGGGCCGGTCAAGCCGAGCATCCCGTACAGCCGATCGTTCGCGTCGCTGGTGCTCGACCGCGGGCAGACCGGCTACGTCGAGGACATCGAGCTGCGGCCGGACCTGGAAATCCCCCAGCCGCGCGAGGGCCCGCGGCTGCGGTCGGTGCTCGCCTCCCCGCTGAAGATCTCCGGCCATTCCGTCGGCACGCTCGAGGTGTTCAGCCCACAGAAGCGCACCTGGTCCCGCCAGCAGATCGCCGTGCTGGAATCCCTCGCCGCCCAGGCGTCGGTGAGCCTCGAGGCGGCGGAGTTGTTCGAGCAGGTGGACCGCGAGCGGCGCCGCTTCCAGGCCGTGTTCGACACGCTGCTGGTCGGGGTGGCTGTGGTGAACGCCGATTACACCGACCTGCGGATGAACCCCGCGGGCGCGGCGATCGCCGGCGTGAATCCGAACGTCAACCTCGCTCCCGCGGCCGGCCAGCGGTGGACGCTCTTCAAGGACGGGCGGCCGCTCGCGCCGGAAGAGTTCCCGCTCGCCCGCACGCTCCGTTCCGGACAGCCGCTCACCAACGAGGAGATCGAGGTCCTGCGCACCGACGGCCGGCGGGTGACCGTCCTGACCAGCGTCGCCCCGGTCCGGGACAAGGCCGGGAAGTTGACAGGGGCCGTGCTCTCGTTCGTGGACGTGACGCAGATGAAGGCCATGGTGCGCGAGCTGGAGGTCAGGCGCGCCGAGGCCGAGGAGGCCTCGGTCCGCAAGACGCGCTTCCTCGCCGCGGTGTCCCACGACATCCGCACGCCCGCCAACGCCATCAACCTGCTGGCCGAGCTGCTCCGCCGCGCCTCGGCCGACCCGCGCATGTCCGGGGAAATCCCCGAGATGGCCGGCGAGCTGCAGCAGTGCTCGGTCAACCTCGTTAACCTCGTCAGCGACGTGTTGGACGTCGCCCGCTACGACTTCGGCAAGGTCGAGCTCCAGGTGTCCGAATTTCCGCTCGCCGGCATCCTGGCGGACCAGTACCGGCAGATGCTCCCCCTGGCGGAGGAAAAGAACGTCCGCCTGGAGGTGGAAACCCCCGGCGGCACGGCCGGCGGCGACCTGTGGCTCCGCACAGATCGCGTGAAGCTCGCGAGGGTCATCAACAACCTCGTCGGCAACGCCATCAAGTTCACGCCGGAGGGTTCGGTGCGCGTCTCGGCCGAGCGGCGGCCGGACGGCGGCGTCGCCATCACCGTCGCCGATACCGGCGTCGGGATCGACGCCGAGCACCTCGACCGGATCTTCGACGAGTTCTTCCAGTTGCGCAATCCCGAGCGCGACCGCAACAAGGGCACCGGCCTGGGGCTGGCGATCTGCAAACGCCTGGTGGACGCAATGGGCGGCACCATCGAGGTCCGCAGCACGCCGGGGGAGGGCAGCCGCTTTACCGTCGCGCTGCCGCCGGAGGTCGCCGCCCGGCGCGACAAGGACGGCGGCGGCGACGCGGCCGGCGAATCCGCCGCCGGCGACGCGGCCCGCAAGCGGCTATCGGGGGCGCGCATCCTCCTGGTCGAGGACCACCCGACGACGATGAAGGCGGCGGCACAGATCCTGGAGCGCGAGGGCGCCGAGGTCGTCACCGCGGCCGACGGCGCCACCGCCCTCCGCATGCTCAAGGAAGCGTCGGAACCCGGCTCGTCGAACGGCCCGCAGATCCTACTGCTGGACATGATGCTGCCGGACGTGGACGGCCGCGAGGTGTTGCGACAATTGCAGCAGGCTCGCCCGGCGGGCCTCCGCTGCGTCCTGGTGCTGACCGGCGACATCACCACCGACCGGGTCGAGGAGGTCAAGCGGCTGGGCGCCGACGCCCTGCTGGCAAAACCCATCGACCTTCAGGCGCTTCTGGACGCGATGGAGAATTCCGCGTCGGGACGCGGCTGTGGGTAACCTCGCCGGCCCGACCGTCCGCATCCTCGCGCTGGGGGACTGGCGCCCCGGCAACGTCCACGCGCATTGGGCGGCGGACTCCCGCCCCCGGGTCGCCGAAGTGGAGGCGCTGATCGAATCGGCCTGGGAGGAGGCGTCGCGCCGGCCGGAGGTTTTTCTCTTCGACGGGCCGATGTGCCGGCTCGAGTCGTTCGACGTTTCGCCGGCGGCGCTGCGCCTGGTGCTGGGCCGCACGTCCTACAAGGCGTTCCTCGGCACGAACATGAGGCACCCGGAGATCGCCGGCGCGTACGGCCGGTCGGCCTTGGCCAACCCGCTGGGCGTGAGCTGCGCGCTGGAGTCCGCCGACGGGTTCCTCCTGCTCGGGCGGCGCAACGCCACCGTCGCCTATTACCCGAGCCGCGTACACCCCTTTGCCGGCGCGCTGGAGCCGGGCGACGCCGCCGACGTTTTCGGCGGGGTCCGGCGCGAGCTGGCCGAGGAGCTGTCGCTGACCGGCGACGACGTGCCGCCGGATGCACTGAGCTGTGTGGGGATCGCCGAGGACGCCTCACTCCTCCAGCCGGAATTGATCTTCCACGCGCGCTGCAAACCGTCCCGCCGGCAGGTTGAATCACAGCTCGACCCGGAGGAGCACCGCGCGATCGTCGCGTTGCCGGTCGATGCGCCCGCGGCGACGGCCGCGCTGCGGCACGCCGGCGACTTCACCCCGGTCGCCGTCGCGGCGGTACTCCTGTGGGGCCGCCTGGCGTTCGGCCACGCCTGGTTCCTGGCGCAATGCGCCGCACTCGCCGTCCCCACCGAGGGACTTTCCGGGCATA
>Ga0308175_100000665_pt1 | contig 23042 bp, 23 predicted proteins | sample PhyCR1_3_FD_203893 | JGI IMG/M metagenome (GOLD analysis project Ga0308175, IMG submission 203893) | Soil microbial communities from UC Gill Tract Community Farm, Albany, California, United States - DLSLS.C.R1 | ecosystem: Environmental > Terrestrial > Soil > Agricultural land | place: USA...
TCAGCCAACTCCACGATGAGATCTTCCAATGAGTAACCGGTTCCCATTCCTTCACAATGCGATGTGGCCTGGATTAGTAGGGAAGGGCGGCGATGCTGAACCGCCTATTGACCTCGAAACAATGCTGGAACTTACCGCCAAAGCCGAAGTAAACGGCGTTAAGTTTGACGGCGTCGATCTGTTCCTCTCGCTTCCTCACACCGACATCGATTCTTCGGATGATGACCTGAAACGTCTCGCAGAGAATCTTCAGACGAAGGGACTGCGAGCGGGCTCACTGGTTGCGCCCGTTTGGCCACCCACGGGTGGTTCGGCATTGGGCGACGAAAGCGAGCGCGGCCGTTTCCTGGAGCAGGTGAGGAAATCGTGCCGCATCGGTCGCAAGCTACGTGAACTGGGCGTCCGCCAGTATGGGGTCATCCGCATTGATTCAGCGACCGGACCCGGCGAATGGGTGAAGAATCCTCAAGAGAACACAAAGCGTATCGCTGATACTTTCCGGAGGGCCTGCGATATCGCCGAAGACTTCGGCGAGCGGTTAGCCGCCGAGGGTGAAATCTGCTGGGCGGGCATGCATAGTTGGCGCCACAATGTGGAACTGTTGGAGCTTGTCGGGAGACCGAAGACACTGGGCTTCCAGGCCGACATGGCTCACACGATGCTCTTCACCATGGGTTACAACGCGCCTGAAGACCGGCTGCTGCCCGAAAACTTTGACTGGTCGGACCACGAAAAGCTTGCGGCAGCCTACAAGAAAGTAGCGAGCGCCTTGCGGCCCTGGACGATCGACTTCCATGTCGCCCAGAACGATGGCACAGTCAAGGGTTCGGGCTCGCACGATAAGACCGGTAAGCACTGCTTGCCCTTCGATCCGAATGGCAGACTCGACATCGTGCGTGATGCTGGAGCCTGGATGCGCGATGACCAGGGCAATGTCACTCGGGCGTTCCAACACATCTGTTGGGATGGCTGTATGTTCCCGAATTCCGTTATGGGCGAAGCGCAAACGTGGAACGACATCCTGAGCGTTATGGTTGCGGTGCGTGAAGCACACGGGTGGAATTAATGCTGAAGGAACTACGGATTGGAGTAATCGGCTGCGGGTTCATGGGCCGAACGCATTCGAACGCATTCGGGCAGGCGCCGAAGTTCTTCCAGCTGCCTTACCGGCCCGTGCTGAAGAAAGTATGCGCCCGTAACGCCGAACGCGCTCAAAAGTTCGCTTCCAATTGGGGCTACGAAGGCTACGAAACAGATTGGCGAGCTATCGTCGATTCTCCCGATATCGACGTGGTCGACATCGCAACTCCGAACGATACTCACGCCGAAATCGCCATAGCAGCCGCGAAAGCCGGCAAGATGGTGATGTGTGAGAAGCCGCTCGGAAGAAGCGTCGCTGAATCAGAATCCATGGTTCGGGCGGTCGAAGAAGCCAAGGTCCCGAATATGGTCTGGTACAACTACCGCCGAGTTCCCGCCGTTGTTCTCGCGAAAAACCTGATCGACGCGGGCAAACTCGGACGGATTTTCCATTACCGCACCGTTTTCCTTCAAGACTGGACAATTTCCGCAGACCTCCCGCAGGGTGGGGAGGCACTTTGGCGGCTAGATGCGAATGTTGCGGGGAGCGGTGTCACGGGTGATCTGCTTGCACACAATATCGACACAGCCCTGTGGCTGAACGGTCTCATTCGCGAAGTGAGCGCGATGACCGAAACATTCATCAAATCCCGCAAACACAACCTGACCGGGAAGGAAGAGCCTGTCGGTATCGACGATGCGAGTGCGTTCCTGGCGCGGTTCCGCAACGGGTCGATTGCTACCTTCGAAGCAACTCGGTACGCGCGGGGACACAAAGCGCTCTACACGCTCGAGATCAACGGCGAATTCGCCTCGCTTCGTTGGAACCTGCATGATCTCCACCGGCTCGAATACTTCGACTATCGCGATGAAGGTCCGCTGCGCGGATGGAGAAGCATCCATATCACGGATGGTGACCATCCCTACATGAAGAACTGGTGGGTTCCCGGTTTGCAGATCGGTTACGAGCACACGTTTATCCACCAGGCCGCCGATTTTCTCGCCGCAGTAGGCGAAGGCAAGAGTGCTTCACCTACGTTTCGGGACGCCTTACTGACTGACGATGTCACCGAGGCAGTGTTGAAGTCGGCCGGCAATCGCACCTGGGAAACAATCCGAGAACGTTGAAGCCATCTCAAAGGAGGAAGGGCGTGGTACTGCGATCAATCAAGAGGCTGGGCTTTCCCGTAGCCGTACTCACTTGCATCTTGCCGGTCTCCGCGTTCGGCCAGAAGAGCGCGCCGAGTGAAGCCGAGAAGCGGGCGGCACGCGATTTCATGCAGAAGGCAGGGGTGAAGCCGCTTGAAGAAACCGGTTTTCAAACGATCTTCAATGGCAATAGCCTGGAAGGGTGGGACTGTGACCCCGCTTTCTGGCGCGTCGAAGGCGGCGTGATGGTTGGCGAGACGAAACCAAACCATCAGCCGAAGCAAAACATTTTCTGCGTTTGGAAAGGCGGCGAGCCGGCTGATTTTGAATTCAAGGCACAGTATCGGTTGACCGGGACGAACGGCAACAGCGGGATTCAATATCGCAGCATTGAGAGACCCGATATCGCGAGATGGGTTATGCAGGGTTATCAGGCAGATATTGACCTACACCAAATGTTTACCGGGCAGATCTATGAGGAACGGGCCCGAGGATTTCTCGCAATGCGAGGACAGATTTCGTATGTGTCCACCGGCAAGAAGCCCGGATCTATCGGACAGGTCGGTGATAGCGATCAGCTTAAATCCTTCATCAAGGACGACGACTGGAACGAGATTCACATCATTGCCCGAGGCAACACCCTGATACAGCTCATCAACGGTCACGTCATGAGCACATTAATCGACGACGACACCGCGGGTCGCAAAATGAAGGGTGAAATCGGTATCCAGTTACACCTCCTGCCGGACGCGGCAATGAAGATGGAAGTGAAAAACATTCGTCTGAAGAATTTCTGAGTTCTGCATTATTGAGTAACGGCCACTCTGGGCGGCATCCCACTCGGCTGCGGGGCCGTTTCGTCCTCCCACAGTTGCTCGCACGCCTTGGATAGGTACAAACGGAGTTCTCAAAGGAAGGACGGATTTTGGCAGATCAGAATCGAAGAGAATTTCTGGCCCAAACGGCGGCGATGGGAGGCATGACCTTCACGACGCGAGCCGCAGCCCCTGATCAGGCAGCAGGGAACAAGCCGCCCAATCTCGTCTATATATTCGCCGACCAGCTACGTTATTTCTCCTGCGGATATGCGGGCGACGAATACGCGCGCACGCCTAACATCGACCGTCTTGCCGCGCAGGGATGCAACTTTCACCAGGCGATTTCCTCTACGCCCGTTTGCGCTCCCTATCGCGCATCTTTGTTCACCGGCAAGTATCAGTCCAGCACCGGAATGGTGATCAACGAGCTACGTCTCAGCCCGGAGCACGAATGCTTAGGACATGTACTCACGCGCAACAAGTATCGGACCGCGTACATCGGCAAGTGGCATCTTTGGGCGAACGAACTCGGTCATCACGAACAGACTCGCAATGGATTCGTTCCTCCAGGGCCATACCGGCTGGGCTTCGACGGCCTCTGGCAGGCGTACAATTTCAACCACGAATACTACAACTCGCCGTATTTCGAGAACGACAAGAATCGCCACATCCGTAAGCAATATGAACCGGACGGGCAAACCGAGGTTGCGATCAGATTCCTCGAAGAAGCCGGAAGGGGCAATGAACCCTTCGCACTATTCGTCTCCTGGGGGCCGCCGCACGATCCCTGGGACACAAATAATGTAAGACCGGACGACCTCGAGTTGTTCAAAGATGTTACTCTGCCCAAACGTCCGAATTACTCGGAAATCCCGGATCCGTATGCCGACAACTGGGCGAAGATCGGGAATCAATACCCAAAGCAAATCGATCAGTTCCAACGAACGTACTACGCTCAGAGCGCAGGCATCGATCGCTGCGTTGGCCGGATCATGGACGCGCTGAACAAACAGGGTCTCAGCGACAACACGATACTCGTGTTTACCTCGGATCACGGCGAGATGTTCGGTGCGCACGGCAGACGCGCCAAGTACATCTTTTACGAAGAAGCTGCCCGGATACCGTTTCTGATGCGATGGCCTGGCCGCATCCCTGCGAAGGCGGTTTCAGACGCACCCCTGGGCACACCGGATATCATGCCGACACTCCTGTCGCTTATGAACCTTCCAGTTCCGAAGTCCGTCGAGGGCTCCGATTTCAGTGGTCACGTGCTCGGCAGATCGGGAGCTACGCCCGAAGCAGCGCACCTGCAAGGTATGGGAACGACCGCAGCGTGGACCGATGGCACGGAATGGCGGGCGCTCCGCGACGGGGAGTACACATACGCCATCTATCACCGTGACCGGCGCGAGTTGCTCTTCCACAATCGGACAGATCCCTACCAGATGCGAGACCTTGCAGGCGAAAGATCCGGCGGCGCGCTCCTCAAGCATTATCGGGAAATGTCGGAGAGATGGCGGGCGGGACAAAATGATACGTTCGAGGCGTGCACGTGGTACCAAGACCGGTGGACCCGCGATCGAAACATCACTGGAACGGCTCGCGGGATCGGCCAGGACGTGGATGCACTAAACGCGATGCTGAAGCGTTGGTACCCAAATGGTGAGGCGAATTAAGGTTCGCCGGGCTACTCAAGACTATCTCGATCGCCGCCCAAGCGTACTGATACGCGGTGCACTAGTGTCAGAATCAGCAGCGTAAGCACAGTGCCCAAAACTGCCGATCCTTCACGTCCAAGGCCAACTGCAACACCGATGGCGCAAGTCAACCAGAGTCCCGCAGCGGTCGTTAAGCCTTTCACTTCCGCGCGATCAGTGAGCTTCAGGATCGAGCCCGCCCCGATGAATCCAATGCCACTTACAATTCCTTGAATGACTCTGCTTAGATCCGATCCCGTCAATCCTGCCTGCTGCGGAACCAGCACAAAGAGTGCGGAGCCAAGAGCAACCAACATGTGAGTTCGCAAGCCGGCTGGTTTATCTGACCACCTGCGTTCGAAACCTACTGCTCCGCCCAACAGGGCAGCCATCGCCAGTCGCACCGCAATCTTAGCGACCACTCCCAGCGATGGCAGATCAGAGAAATCACCGGCTATGCCGTCGGCCCAGGTACCCACATCACTCCTAATTCGGATTCGCGTCCAGATGTTAACTCGGTTTCAGCACCGCTTGTCTTCAATCTTCGCCGGATCCAGCCTCGATTCGGTAGCCCTGGCCTTTGTGGCAGATTGAATCGCCCGCGGGTAGGATTCGGCGGGTCCTTCTCGAAATAATGACAGGTCCGCATTTTAATGATTCAGTATCCAGCCCTCGGGAATGTCATGGGCGATTGGCTGGCTATGAGCCACCCTGCAGTACTGTCAAGCCAAGAGTACCCGCGCCTCACTGTGCGCCACTTACCTTCGAAGGTTTTCACTTCCCGCCAGGTGCCCTGTCCCTCTGCAGCGTCGATGTGGACGGATTCGGCGCGCCCGTCGGCAGCCATTGCATTTGATCGCATCAAATCTTTTGAAGGACAGTCGGAATCCCACGATCGAGAGACTTTCTCCGGCAGATCTTACACAAGTCTTACAATCTAAAATGCCTTTTCTTGCTACTTTCGATATGTATCAGCATGGAGAAGGCCTCGAAGCACATTCGTATTCCTAGTATTTATGACGGTCAGCCGGTAAATTGGGCGACGTGCATAGCGTTAGCAGTTCTGCACGTAGGCGCAATTGCCGCTCTGTTTTTCACGACCTGGACATCTGTTTTGGTTGCGGCAATTCTGTATTGGCTAACCATCGGCCTCGGGATTAGCCTCGGTTACCACCGTCTGCACACGCATCGTTCCTACAAGATTGCCAGACCAATCGAGTACTTTTTTGCATTTTGCGGTGCGATGACACTGGAGGGCGGCCCTATCTCATGGGTGGCGACTCACCGTCTGCATCATCAGCTGTCTGATCACGAGGGCGATCCCCATTCTCCCCGTGACGGCGTCTGGTGGGCGCACGCCGGTTGGCTCCTGTTCGGTGAATCGGCCCAGAACAACACGCGACTGATGACGAAGTACGCGCCTGACCTTGCTCGGGATCCCTTCTATGTCACTCTGAACAACTACCACTGGTTGCCATTGGTGCTGACCAGCATCATCCTTTTCGCGGTCGGTGGCTGGTCTTTGCTTCTGTGGGCGAGCTGCGTTCGTGTGGTCGTCGGGTTACATGCTACTTGGCTAGTCAATTCGGCCACGCACATGTGGGGCTCCAGGCGATTTGTCACTCGCGATGACTCACGCAATAACTGGTGGGTAGCGCTCCTCACATTCGGAGAAGGCTGGCATAACAATCACCACGCTCATCCCACTTCAGCGCGACATGGCCTTGCTTGGTACGAGTTCGATCCGTCCTGGCTGCAACTGAAGGTTCTCAGCGCTCTCGGGATTGCAAAATCCATACAAGTAGCGAAAATGCCGACCGAGCAGGAAGAACGCCAGGCCGCCTAAGCTCCGGTTTCGCTGTCCGCAACGCGGGCAGTTGATAATCGGGAAAGATGGTAGTCGCGGGCCGCCGGAAGTCGATTGCGTTTTTCATCGCGCTCGGCGTCGGCCTCATCATATTCACGCTTCTTCTCTATGTCGGTTGGGTTCTACTCGATTGGCGAGCCGGGATCCTTCTCTTCTTCGGCATTGTCCTGCTTGCCTTCATCATTGGCGGAGTCGTTCTGAACACAATTTTCCTTGTCCGGGAAATTCGCCGGAATGAACAGCACGACGCGTTCATCAACGCCGTCACGCACGAACTAAAAACGCCTGTCGCATCCATCCGGCTTTATCTCGAAACACTGCTGACCCGTCCGGTCGAGGAACAAAAGCGAGCTGAGTTCTACCGAATCATGCTCGAGGATAGCGATCGGCTGCTGTCCACGATCGAACAGGTATTGCGAACGGGACGGGTGGGTCCGTCGAACCGCATCGTCAATTCGTCCCCAGTGAACCTGACCGCACTCCTCGAGGATTGCGTGACGCGCGCCCGTACACTGCACGGTTTATCGTCCGAAACATTGCGGTGCAAAGCACCGCGTGATCTGATGGTGCTGGGCGATGCCGATGAGCTCAGGGCCGCGGTATCGAATCTCATCGACAACGCGGTGAAGTACTCGGGAGCTGACGTCAACATCGCGGCAGAACTCTCCCGCTACGAGGACCGCTATGCGGTATTGACGGTTCGAGATCGTGGAGTTGGGATTCCGAAAGGGGAACTGAAGCGCATTTTCAAGCGATTCTATCGCATTTCGGAATCGAAGCCCGTCCGTGTTACGGGAACGGGACTTGGCCTGTATATCGTGCGGTCTGTTGCAAAGCGGCATGGGGGCCGCGCGTGGGCCGAAAGCGAGGGTGCTGGGCTGGGAAGCACGTTCTCCCTCCAGCTACCGCTTCTGCAATGAGTCTCATCCTGGTCGTTGAAGACGAGGCGCACCTCGCGAACGGACTGCGCTTCAACCTTGAGGCAGAGGGCTACGAGGTACTGGTCGTTGACAGCGGCGAGAAGGCCTTAGATCACCTGTTGCGTCCCAACTCGATCGACGTGGTTGTACTGGACGTCATGCTCCCGGGTAAAGACGGGTTCACCGTTATTTCCGAGATTCGGCATGCAGGCCAGTACGTCCCTACGTTGATGCTCACGGCGCGGGGGCGCGCGGATGACGTGTTGCGCGGATTCGCAGCGGGCGCGGACGATTACCTGACCAAGCCATTTGAGCTGACGATTCTCATCGCGCGAATTCGTGGGCTATTGCGGCGCCGCAACTGGGAGCAGAATGCACCCAACAACACAGCCGGCTCCGCGAAATCAGAAGCCACAGGCTTCACATTCGGCGACAAACAAGATAAGTCATTCAGTTTCGATACCCTCGCTCTGCGCGTGCGGGACCAGACGCTCAATCTCACGATGATGGAAGCGAACGTCCTCCGGTACCTCATCGAACACGAGGGCAAGCCTGTGTCCCGGAAATCGATGCTCGAGAAGGTATGGGGCGTACAGGAGAACATCGATACTCGCCCGATCGACAACTTCATTGTGCGATTGCGGCGCTATATCGAGGATGATCCAACCAATCCGCGTCACCTGCTCACCGTGCGCGGAATGGGCTATCGCTTCGTTGCGGTTCCGGCCGAACCCGCCGATTGACGCCCCTCAGGCGATCTGTAATTCGAGCGAAACGATCGCGTGAGGCGGAATCGATATCTGGGCTCGCTTGCCTGAGACCGCAACCGGATGTGGTTTGAGCGTGACGTTGTCTGGATTCTCGAACGTGTTTCGCGCCGTCATCTCGCTATGTGTAAGGACAGTGCCGCGCCCTTCCTTAGAACTCACGTTCGCCGGCAATCGCAGGTTGGCTACCTGCGCGGAATCTAAAGACGGGTTGGTTAAGGTAACACTCAGTGTTTTGCCTTTCACCGAAGCTGATCCGGAGAGCGCAGGCATCATGATCGTACCCTCGCGGGAAGGCACGCTCAAATCTGAAACCTTGTGGCGAATGGGTGCAAGCCGGGCGCCCATGTGGTTGCGGTACATTTCGAAGACGTAGTACGGAGGTGTCCGCGTGTAACGGTCGCCTTGCGCCAGAAATAGGGAGTGAATACAGTTGATCGTTTGGGCTACGTTCGCCATTGCGATCTTGTCTGCGTGCCGGTTGAACACGTCGAACGTCACGGCCGTATGCACCGCATCCCGCAGCGTAACCGGTTGGCTCAGGAGATACGCTGGAGTGATCTCCTCACCGGGCTTGTACCAGACGCCCCATTCGTCGATCACGAATTTCGTCCGGTGCTCCCGGTCATACTTGCCCATAGCTGCCCAATGCTTCTCAATGAGGTCTCCCGTGCCGAAGCCCTTGTGGATGACGTCATACCACCCGCTTTGGTCGAAGGAAGCGACACGCTCCGGCGTATTGCGAAAGTCTGAGTAATAGTGAATCGACAGGCCATCCACTCGCGAGCGATGTCCGTCACCCATCGCGGCCCAAAATCCATCTGTCCAGCCGAGGTCGAGATCTTTGGAATGCCCCCGTGGGCCAACGGCTACCAGGAACGGCTTGGGCTGGTAAGCGGGAAACTGAGTGATGAATTTTCTGTAGAGAGTAGCGTATTCCTGCGGCGTCATATCTCCGCCGCATCCCCACGACTCGTTGCCGACACCCCACCACCGCACTCCGAACGGTTTCTCGTCTCCGTTTGCCGCACGCTCCTTCGCTTGGGTCACCGTCCCACCAGGAGCATTGCAGTACAGCGCCCAGTCGTGAAACTCTTTGGTCGAACCCGATGCCATATTGGCGGCCAAATACGGCTCCGCTCCTGTTAACCGGCAAAGCCGCATGAATTCGTGAATGCCGAACTGATTGGTTTCTGTGTGATCCAGTCCCTTCGGCATCTGCGCTTGCCAATAGTTGTAGGTACGCGGACGTTTTGCACGATCACCGATGCCATCGCGCCAGTGGTATCCATCGGCGAAACAGCCGCCCGGCCAGCGGAAATTGGGAGCGCCGATGCGTTTCATATCTTCGACAAAACGCTTGCGAATCCCGCCAATATTCTCGATCTTCGAATCGGCACCGACCCAGATGCCGTCGTAGATCACGCCTCCGAGATGCTCGATAAAGTGACCGTAAATGTGGCGACTGATCTCCGGGCTGTTTTCCGGCAGTTCGATCTCAACCTCGACGTCGGCCGCATAGGACGGACGCACATTTGTCATCAGGCCGGCAGTGATGCAGGCTCCGCTTCTGAGGAAGCTTCGTCGATGCATGTTGTTGGGCTTTTCCACCCTGAATGCTATCGCGAGCGCCCCCTCGGTCCCAGTTCGATTGCGACCACGTCCGCAACCTTGCCCTTCTCGACCGTGAAGCGCAACGCGGTACGCAGCTTGTGCCAACCGTTGTGCCCACACGCACCCGGGTTCATGTGCAGCAGGTTCAAATTGGAATCCCGCATCACGCGGAGAATATGCGAGTGACCACAGACGAACAAATCAGGCTTCTCGCGAAGTAACCCCTCCTTGGCACGCCGGTCGTAGTTACCCGGGTACCCACCGATATGCCTCATGTAGATGCGAAGGCCTTCGCACTCCCACGCGAGATCAGCTGGGAGTTCGGCACGAATTTCTGCACCGTCGATGTTTCCGTAAACGGCCTTGACCGGCTTGAAACTCCTCAGGCGTTCGAGCAGCCCGAAGGGGCCGCTTTCGCCCGATCCCAAATCACCCGCGTGCCAGATCTCGTCGCAGTCTTTCAGATGCCCCAACAATGCCTCGTCGAGAAATCCATGAGTATCGGAGATGAGGCCTACGGTCAAACGCGCTACTTCTTCGGTTCAGAGACAGTGATGTTACGGAACTTCATGCCGCCGGTGTGATCGCCTTGGATATAGAAGGGTCCCGGCTTCCCTTCGTCCGCATCCAGAGCGCCACCGGTGATACCCTCGATCTGCTTAGCATTTATGATCGTGGTGCCGTTGCGAACGATTGTGACCGTCCGGCCGACGAGAGTGATATCGAACGACTCCCATTTATTCGGAGTGGGCGGCACATTCTTTTCCGGCGCAATCCGGCCGTAGATAGCACCCATCGAACGCTCTGGCGGTTCCGTGTTTTGGGGTTCATATTCCAGTTGCATGTCGTAACGTCCCCGAAGATAGAACCCGCTGTTGGCTTTGTCGGGGCAGTTCACTTCGAAGTGCACCTTGAAATCTTCGAACGTTCGTTTTGTTCTCAGATTGGCGCCATGAGCCTCGTTCAGCAGTATCCCGTCCTTCACCACCCAGTGATTGTTGGCCGTGTCGCCGATTGGCTCCCAAGCATTCAGATCTTTTCCGTCAAACAGAGACTCAGGGCTTCCCCACGCCTTCGGCGCAGACCGCTTCAGTTCCGGGGCACGCACACCCGTGAGCGAGATGGAGTCGGAACCCTGCTTCTGGACGCCGGTCAATTTTCCCCCAGCCGCCGTTAGCTCCCAGGTCATCGCAGGCCTTTTCGCCGTCGCCGCAGCAGCCGTGAAGGAGAGTTTATTTCCATCAATCCGGGCATCCGGAACTTGCTGCACATGTCCGCCCGTTGGCTGGAACCACACATCCAGCTTCCCGCCTTTTTCGGAAATGCCAAGCCAGTTGGCCTTTGGCCCGGACGAGGTTTGCACATCGAAATCCCATCGGCCGAGAAATGGATTCGAAGTGTTTTGAGCCGCGGCGCCAAGTGCGACCGAAGTCACAACGGCGACGGCAAGAAGAAATCTGCGCATGTTCGTCAGTCTAATACGCAAGGGGAAAAGCTAAGCTGGAGATCAAGCTGCAGCCTGTTCCAGAGCGGAGCGTGTGAAGGACTCCACCATAACGATCAGGGATCTCCGGCGCCATGCCATAGCGGCCTCGCTGTTCCCTCCGACTACCCTCAGGAAAGCGATCGAGCGGCTCGGTTTCGTACAGGCAGATCCCATCCGCGCTCCTGCGAGAGCGCAAGACTTGATCCTTCGCCACCGGGTGAAAGAGTATAGGGTCGGCGATCTGGAATCGAAATACCCCAAGCTGGGTATCGAAGAAGACTTCTTATACGCCTACGGTTTCATGCCGCAATCCACCTGGCGTTTACTGCACCCACGAATGGAAGGCCGGCTTGGGACGGAGGAGAAGCGCGTTCTCCAACTCGTTTCGGCCAGGAAACACCTGCATCCTCGTGAATTGGAAGAGCATCTCGGGAGAGCCCGCGAGGTGAATGCGTGGGGCGGATACTCGAAGCGAACAACTCGTATCCTGCACTCGCTCCATTACCGCGGGTTGTTGCGCGTAGCCGGTCGCGAAAAAGGAATCCGCGTTTACCAGGTCGTGCGGAACGCAAGAGCGGAGACCGGGATCACAGACCCGCGGGAGCGGCTGAGGCAGCTGATTCTGTTGATCGCCCGGATTCTCGCGCCTGTGCCTGAACGAAGTTTGCGGGGAGCCCTCCAGCACTTGGCCCACGCAGCGCCGGCTCTCGAAGGAAGACATTCCGTGCTGACCGGCCTTATCAATTCGGGCGAACTCGCTAGCTCTGAAATCGAGGATTTGCGCTATCTCTGGCCGGCAGGACCTCTGGCGCAAAAGGAACCGGGATGCATCGTGCGGATCCTCGCTCCATTCGATCCTCTCGTTTGGGACCGCCGCCGCTTTGAACATTTCTGGGGCTGGACATATCGGTTTGAGGCTTACACGCCGATCGCCAAGCGGAAACTTGGCTACTACGCTATGCCGTTGTTGTGGGGCGATGACGTAATCGGATGGGCGAATATTTCGACTAGCAAGGGCGCCGATTTGACGGTTGAAACTGGTTTCGTGCGAAATAAACCAGAGACTCGTGCGTTCAAGAAGGAATTCGAAGCTGAGGTAGAACGCATCCGCGGATTCCTACGAGCGGCTCGGGAAGATTGATCGAAATTGTTGAAGGGTGGCGTCTTTGTTTCAATGAAACGGACAACTCTAATAATTCTGCCTTTGCTGGCAATGACTCAATCTGCGTGCATCGCCGTAGGAGCGGGATACAGCAGCAGCGGCGGCTGGTTCATCTGGCCCGGCGGCCTCGGGCTCATTCTTCTCTTACTGCTTCTGTTCTTCTTTCTGCGTGGCCGCTAACACGCGCGAAAACTCTATCCGTTCGCAACGGCCTTGAGTTTCTGAAGGATAACGGCGTAGCGCCGGCCAAAGTTCAGGAGCTCAAGATCGCGCCCTCCCAACCGCTCACTCGCCTCCTTGAGATGCTCAAGAGCTTTTTCCACGGCGCTGACCAGCAACTCCACTTCATCTGGCTCAAAAGCTGGTAGTGGCGCGCTCATCTGGGAAGCTCCGAGTTCTCCGGTTCGCCCGCGCGGAGCGCCGCCTGACCTCTGGCGCTCACCAGGTCAAATGCCCGTCCCAGCAGGAACCCTAATCCGACCGCCATCAGGAGTTGGGGCTTCGGTTTGGGTTGAGCCATGGCGGCTCGGGCTGAAGTTGCGGCAACCTGCTCCTCCCGGTGGCGAAGCACTTCCTGGCTGATGACGTTGGCAGGTTTGCTTATCTCTGCGGGCGTCGACGATAGCGTTGTCGACGTCGTGTTTACAGGGACATGAACGGGCGCACCCTGGCCGCCGGCCACTGCGGCTGCGGCCCTGGGCTCTTCGTTGCTCACGACTGCTTGAGGCGCGGAACGGTCGTCCGTAGTCTCAGCCTCTTCTTTCACCTTGAATGCATGCGCTCCTGCGTAAGCGTGCGTAAACTCCGCACCAAAGAAGAAAATCTGGGCAGAGTAGTAAATCCAGACAACAACCGCTACCAGAGAACCCGCCGCACCATAGGGGGATCCGACGCCTGCCTTCCCGAGATACAAACCCAGGAGAAATTTACCAACGGTGAACAGAAGCGCAGTCCCAACCGCTCCTACCGCCACATTGCGCCATGAGACCTCCGCATTGGGAACGTACTTGAACATGAGCGCGAATAATCCCGTGATCACGGCCAGCGACACAACGAAGTTCAATGCCTCGAGAATAGGGGGCGGAAGCGGAACGATCCCGCCGAAGTAGCGGCCGATGTACGCCATCGCGGCGCTCAGAACAAGCGAAACGAGGAGCAGGAAGCCAACGGACAACACCATGCCGAACGAGAAGAGCTTATCTTTGATCAGCGCTAAGCCCCCCGCATTTGTCTTCGGGGGAACTTCCCAGATCACGTTCAGCGCATCATGCAACTCAGAAAACACGCCTGATGCGCCGAAAAGAAGAGTCAGGAAAGCAACTACCGTAGCGAAGATCCCGGAGGCAGGCTTCTGCGTATTCTTGAGCAGCGATTGAACAGTTTCCGCTCCTTTATCGCCGATCCATTGCCTGGCTACGTGAATGAGCTCATGCTGTGCGCTCTGCTCGCCGAAAACAATGGCGATCACCGCTGTAATCATGACGAGCAAAGGCGCAAACGACAGAACGCTGTAGAAAGCAACTGCCGCTCCTAACCTGGGCGCCTGATGCTCGCTCCACTTCTCATATGACTCCTTCAGGAGCGCTAAGACACGTTTCATTCCTCTGTTCGTAGATCCTCACGTAATTGGGGGGCGCACCTGGTAGCTTTTCTAGGACGCAAACTACGGGGTTCAAACTAGGAAGATCTTCGCCGGCCATGTGAAACACTAGCCAAGTGAGAACCGCAGAATGGTTCTGTATCTCGGGGTTGCTGCTATGGATCATGGTCGCGCCCGCGAAGGCGCAGAACAATCCCCCATCGCCTCCGCCCAGAGCTGGAGCACCTAGTGATCTACCCGATGCCCCCGGCAAGGACACCGTGCAGAAAATTTGTGGCACCTGTCACAGCGCATCCATGGTTCTTGGACGAAGCTCCTCTCGCGAAGAGTGGAGCGAAGTCATCGCGAACATGGTGGCGAGGGGAGCAAAAGGCACCTCGGCCGAATTCGGCCAGGTTCTGGATTATCTGACCGCGAATCTTGGACCTAAACAGGCCGCCCCGGGAACGGCTGCTCCCCGAAGAGCAGGAGGTGGACTTACCCAAGGGCCCAACGACAAACACGTGGTGAATGCCCAGTCTGCCGAGCGTGGCAAGTCAATCTATATCGCCGAGTGCATCACGTGCCACGGACCGCGCGCCCGAGGCAAAGGAGACGGCACGGACCTCGTGCGTTCGCTGACCGTGCTGCACGATCGCTATGGCAATACAATCGGCCCATTCCTGCGCAAGGGACACCAGACCCAGAGTGGGATAGCAACCAGCAGCTTCACCCAGGCACAGGTGAGCGATCTGTCGAATTTCCTTCATCAGCAGGTGAACGACACTTTGCGGGGCGGACCGTTCTCGAAGGTATTGAATGTGCTTACTGGCGACCCGAAAGCGGGCCAAGCCTATTTCAATGGGGCTGGGAAGTGTAACACCTGCCACTCGCCCACGGGTGACCTGGCTGGCATCGCTTCAAAGTATGACCCTCCAACACTGCAGCAGCGCTTTCTGTTTCCCCGCACTACGAATTTCAGCCGCGGGCAAATGGCAGTGGCGAAACCAACAACGGTCACCGTCACCGATGCGAACGGTTCCGTCTCCGGCGTGCTCGACAAGATGGACGATTTCGATATTTCCCTGCGCGACAGTTCCGGCGAATACCATTCCTGGAAGAGAACACCGAGCCTGAAGATCGAAAAACATGATCCCTACGCAGCACATATCGAATTGCTCGATCAGTATACGGATAAGGACATCCACGATGTTGTCGCATACCTGGAGACCCTGAAATGACGTCGCGCAAAGCTGGCTTCACTATTCTGGCGCTCGCTGCCGGTTTGTTTTCGCAAGGGCTGGACCCGGCCAAGCTGGGCCAGCCGCCCACGGATAGCTGGCCAACCTATAACGGCGACTACTCGGGACGCCGTTTCAGCACGCTTTCGAAGGTTAACGCGCAAAACATCGGCTCGCTAAGCCTCGCTTGGGTTCATCGCCTGGACCCGGGCAACAGCAGCATGAGCGGCTCGATCAATGCCACTCCGTTGCTCATCAATGGCGTCCTTTACTTCAGCCTTCCCGATCACGTATGGGCTGTCGATGCCAGGACTGGAAGGCAAATCTGGCACTACGTCTGGGCCTCGAAGGGCGGCATTCACCTGGGCAACCGGGGCGTCGGGGTGTATGGTAACTGGCTCTACTTCGAAACGCCCGATTGCAACCTGGTGGCTCTGAACACGAAGGACGGCACGGAGCGTTGGCACCAGCAGATCTGTGATCTCGATCAGATGTACTACGCGAGTGTGGCTCCCATTGTCATCAAAAACCACGTCATTGTCGGCGTCAGTGGTGATGATCTTGATATTCCCGGGTACCTGGAATCGCGCAATCCGGAGACAGGTGAACGGCAGTGGCATTTCTCCGTCGTGCCGAAACCTGGAGAGCCTGGTTCGGAGACTTGGCCCAATGCCGACGCGATGGCGCATGGCGGCGGCATGACATGGGTTCCCAGCACCTACGATCCGGAGCTCAACATGCTCTACGTGGGAACCGGGAATCCGCAGCCCGTGATCGCGGGTAAAGGACGCGCCGGGGACAATCTTTATACGGAGTCGATCGTTGCTCTCAATCTCGACACCGGAAAACGTATCTGGCATTTCCAGCCTTCTCCGCACGACACACATGACTGGGACGCCGTACAAACACCCGTGCTCTTCGATGGCGATTTCGATGGTAAACCGAGGAAGATGGTCGCACAGGCGAGCCGGAACGGGTTCTTCTTCGTGCTCGACCGAACCAACGGGAAAAACCTTGTTACCAGCGAATATGTGAAGACGAACTGGGCAAAGGGTGTCGATGCGAAGGGCCAGCCCATTCCGAATCCAGCAAAGGAGCCCCAGACGAATGGAGCCCTGGTTTCTCCAAACCAGGGGGGAGCGGCGAACTGGCCGCCGCCGAGCTTCAGTCCGGCAACAGGCCTCTTCTACGTTAATGCCACCCGTGCTTACAGCGTCTACTACCTCTTCGATGAAAGTGAGAAGCCGGAGGGCTGGGGCGGCAATGATCGCGGTGGCTGGGCAGAAGCCATGTTGCAGGCGATCGACTACAAGACGGGAAAGATTCGCTGGAGCCACAAATGGGAAGGAACGGGCGGACGTTCGGGACTCCTCAGCACGGCGGGCAATCTACTCTTTGCCGGCGACCCTTCGAATAATCTGGTTGCTCTGAATGCAACCAGCGGTGAACCGCTCTGGCATGCAAACCTGGGCGCATCGATCACGAACGCGCCAATCACGTATGAACTGGACGGATCTCAATATGTCACGGTCGGCGCAGGCGACACGCTGTACAGCTTTGTGATGAACGCGAAGTAGGCAACTAACGCCGCGCCCGGCAGAGCACACACCACTCGACACCACCGAGGAAGGCACGGCCCGGCATCACAACGCCCAGAACGGGTTGATAGCGAGCGTCCGTGAGATTAGTCAAACGGGCGTAGGGATGTAGAAGCCATCGCGTGTAAGCTGCGTACGCGTCCACAACCGCGTATGCCGGACGTTCCTCCTGGTTCGTAACACCGGCGCGAACTCGCATTTGGAAGCCGCGGGCGGACGTATGGGTCCAGCCGAGAACAGCTTGCTGCGAGGGATAGTTGAAGATGTACTTCGATTGGTAGCCGCCCAGCGCATTCTGAATACCGTGGATACCCGTGTACTCGAGTTGAATCACTTGCCCGCTGCGCGACCAATTGAGCGAGCCTTCCCAGCCATTAAACGTTAGCTTTCCAAAGTTAGTCGCCTGCCAGATCGCCGCAGAGTTCGCACGAATGTAGTCGATGTTGTCCCCTTCGTGCCGGGAGAAGAACGTGAAGGATCCGCGCCAGTGGTCGGCAGCGTGAACATCGATTCCGACTTCGGAGTTCCATGCATGCTCGGGTCTGAGATCCGGGTTCCCAATATTTGCCGGATCGTGATAGTAGAGGTCTGTGTAATTGGGAAGCCGGAAGGCCCGAGTTACGGCGCCGCGAAGTTTCACCTTCGACGATAACCAGAATCCGCCGCTGACGGACGGCAGTGCGATGGTCTGCCCGGCTCCGTAGAATTCCTGTCGCAATCCGGCATTGAATGAAAACCGTCGGAAGCTTCGGACGTCGAGATCACCGTAAAGAGCACCGCGTTTCCGCTGGTGGAAGCCGAGATTCGTGCTGTTTACCTGGTCCGAGATGCCCTCTCCCCCGTAAAACAATTGAGCGCTCTTCGAGATGGAGTCATGGCGTCGCACGGTGACGTCCCAAGTCTCATCCTCATGCCGGTTCGTGTAGTAGCTGGGATTGTTTCGCAGAAGAACGTATAAGTCCGTATGCCGCCGGTACGCGAACGAAATGGACGTCTTCGTCCCGAGTTCCTGGCGAAGGCTCGCGAGCCACGTCTTCGTTCTCTCCCAAGAGTTGTAGTTTCCGTAAAACTGATCCGCACCGAACGGACGATCAAGGAGGGACAAGAACACTCGCGTGAGACCGAGTTTCGTTGCCACCCAAGTCTCCGACGCGAGCGCAAAGTTACGGTAATCACGATCGTCCCGAAAGCCGAGCGATCGTTCACGCTCGAACGAAAAACGCTGCGAAAGCACACGTTCTTTTAGCGCTAAAAATCCGCTCTCTTCATCCGTTCCAAAGCTGCCATACCCCGCCCGTAACCGCATCTCGATCGGTGTTTCTTCACTCACCGGCCGGGTGACAACGTTCACTACACCGGCAACAGCATCCGAACCATAGAGCGTGGAACCGGAACCACGCAATACCTCAATGTTGCTGATGGCATCGATCGGTACCGGAAGATCGAGATTATGATGGGCCGATTGCGCATCACTCAGACGTATTCCATTGAGCAGCACAAGAGTCTGCGCAAACGAGCCGCCCCGGATGGATAAGTCGCCCTGCACGCCATTGGGTGCCCGGCCTTGCACTTGCACCGAAGAATCGAGAGAGAACACGTCTGCGGGGCTTGTGAATAGCAGCGCAGAGGCAGGAAGAGCGTAGGATTCAACGGAACGGTCGGATTCCTCGAGCGGAACCGGTTGCCAGGTGCCGGTCACAACAATTTGCTGCTTCTGCTTTGTATCGGCCGCGCCGGGGGTTTGCGAATGGGCAAGGAATGGGATTACGACGGCCGTTATACAGAAACGGAAGTCAATGATTTTCAGCACGCGAAGCTATCAGGATAGACGCTTCATTCAATTGAAGGGAGTGAGCAGGCGGGCTCGGGTTGTTATCCGACGAAGCAATCGACGGCTGTGCGTTCCTCGAATGCCCTCATTTTCGCCAGCAGGGTTGTTCGCTTGATGCGCAGCAGGTCTGCCGCGCGCGCTTTGTTGCCGCCCGAAAGGGCAAGCGCCTGGTTCAGCAAAGAGCGTTCAAATCGGCCGACAGCCAAGTCAAAATCCAGTCCTTCCGGGCCAATCGTCACGGTATGCGCGTCGTTCGGAGAAGCAGGCATCTGAGGTTTGAACCGCTCTCGACCACGCAGAATGAAATCGTCCGGGCCAAGCAGATATCGATCTCCACTTAGGACGAATGCCATTTGGACGGTGTGCTCTAATTGACGAACGTTGCCGGGCCAATCCTCACTCATGAGGAAATCCAGGGCTTCATCACTGACCGCTTTGGGTGCCGCCGAGTCCGCGAGACGCGTTCTCTCGAGGAAGCATTCGACTAGAAGTGGGATGTCTTCGCGGCGCTCACGCAGAGCCGGAATGTGTAGTGGCACTACGTTCAAGCGGTAAAAGAGATCTTCCCGAAACCGGCGCTCTCGTACAGCTTTATCGAGTTCGACGTTAGAGGCCGCAATGACTCGAACATCAACGCGGATGGTTTCTGAGCTGCCGAGGCGCTCGAATTCCTGCTCCTGTAGGACTCGCAGGAGCTTAGCCTGAGCCTCTAGCGGAAGGTCGCCGATCTCATCGAGGAAAATGGTTCCGCGGTGGGCCTGCTCAAAACGTCCGGCACGATCGCTATGTGCACCCGTGAAGGCGCCTTTGACATGGCCGAAGAGCTCACTCTCGACAAGGCTCGAAGGAAGCGCAGTGCAATTGACCGCAACCATTGCGTTCGTCGAGCGAGCACTCGCCGCGTGGATCGCGCGTGCAACGATTTCTTTCCCGGTTCCCGTCTCTCCACTGATAAGAACGGTGATGCGCTTCGCGGCGATCAGCTTGATCACTTCGTAAACCTGTCGCATGGCAGGGCTCTGTCCGATAAGCGAACGACGCCAGGCGGGAACGGCCTCGGCGTTCTCGTCAATTTTGCCGTGAAGGCAATCGATCGATAGAGTTGCTGTCACTTCGCTTATCAGTAAGTGGCATCTGAGCCCGATTCCTCTTCGAGCTAACTCATTGAGCGAAGAGGCCGTTTGCTAGCGCCGGAAGTTCGCAGCCAACCAGGATTCCTCGGCATTCGCCTCGATCTCCCGTTCGAATCCAGCTTTCCAATCGAGTTGCCGCTTTTCACGAAGCTTAAGAAGAAGCTTGACGTTCTTCTCCGCCTGGACGACCCGGTCTCGCTGTTCCGCTACGGACTGGCGCCGCTTTCGGATCTGTTCTTGCAGCATGGTTGCACGCGCCTCAGCGCCGACCAGGTAGGAGGACAGCGAACGGAGATCGAGAGAAAACAGTTGTTCTTTTGCGAGGCACTGGAGAGCAGAGCGGCGTTCGCTGCCCAGGTTCTCCAAACTGTCTTTCAACTTCGCCTCCTCGGACAGGAGGGCATTCAGCTTGCCCCTTTCCACCTGCAGTTGGGTATCTCGCCAACGAAGGGCCGAGTCCAGCCGGAACTCAAATTTTTTCATCAGCGCTTACCTGCTTAAGAAGCGACCGCGGCGGCTATAGAGGACAGCGAGTTCAGCGTATCCGCCAATTGCGATTTTTCGTCCGCGTTCTGCCGGAGAAAATTCATCACGTTCTCCCGAGTGCGGATGCTGCGATCGAGTTTGGGATTGGTGCCAGACACGTATGCGCCCAGCTGAATGAGATCCTCGGAGTTCTGATAGCATGCCAGCGCTTCGCGCACCTTCCGCGATGCGAGCATATGGTCGGGCCCCGCTACGGCAGAGGCCACGCGCGATATGGAAGAAAGAACATCGATGGCGGGATAGTGGCCGGCTGCGCCCAGATCGCGCGAGAGAATAATGTGGCCGTCCAGGATGCCGCGCACTGCATCCGCGATCGGCTCGTTGAAGTCATCCCCCTCCACAAGCACAGTGAAGAACCCGGTGATCGTGCCTCGTTGGAAAGCGCCTGCACGCTCGAAGATCTTGGGAAGCATGCTGAAGACCGAGGGCGTGTAGCCCTTTTGACTGGGCGGTTCGCCCGCAGCCAAGCCGATTTCCCGTTGAGCCATGGCCAGTCGCGTGACCGAATCCATGACGAGCAGCACATTCGCCCCCTGATCACGGAAGTATTCCGCGGCAGCCAAGGCAACGTAACAGGCTCGGATTCGAAGAGGCGCGGGGCGGTCGGATGTCGCGACAACCACCACGGAACGCTTTTGCCCTTCCGGACCAAGTTCGTGTTCCAGGAAGCCTCGGACTTCACGGTTACGCTCGCCAATGAGCGCAATCACCGTGACATCGGCTGAGTTTTGCCTGGACATCGCGCCGAGCAGAGTACTTTTTCCAACACCGCTGCCGCCGAACAATCCGATACGCTGTCCTAGACCACAGGGCAGCATGCCATCGATGGCGCGAACACCGGTAACCAATTGAGTATTGATGTGCTCTCGATCGAGAGGTCCCGGAGGAGCAGCGTATAGATCTCTTTTCGCGTGAGCTTCAATGGGAGGTCCACCGTCGATCGGACGGCCAAAGCCATCGAGGATCCGCCCCAGCAAACCCGGCCCAACTGCGAGTTGTGCGTCGTCGGCGCGTGCGTAAACTGGGTCGCCCGGTTCGAGTCCATCGATCTCCTCGAGCGGCATGGAAAGGATCCGGTTGTTTCGGAACCCAATCACCTGGCTCCGAATAATCCGGCCCGAAGACGCTTGGATTTCGCAGAACCCCCCGATCTTCGAGGCTGGCCCCTGCGATTCGATAACCTGTCCGGTGACGTCCGTGACCGTGCCTTTCCAGCGGAGCAAATCAAATTGCGGCAGGTGCTGAATATAAGAGCTGGAGTGAAAGCTTTCGGCGATCATCGAAGGGCCAGCCTGTCGGCAAAGCCGCGTTGGATTTCTGCTAATTGAGAGTCGATGGAGGCGTCCAGTTCTCCGAACTGCGTTTCGAAAATGATATCCCCGCTCTTCAGGCTTGGATCTGGAGAGATCTCGACTGCCGGAGCTGCCCCGATCCTCTCAAGAGCCGTACGAACAGCATCGACGCCGGCGGGATTCACACGAACGCGCGAGATTTCCCGGTTCTGCAGCTTCTGCATTGCCGCGTGAACCAAACCGTGTAGAGCCTCCGGGTCAATTGAGATCTCACGGTGGAGGATGCGGCGGGCAATGGCGAGAGAAAGCTTGAGCAGTTCAACTTCGCCTTCCTGCCTCAGTTTTCGTTTGGTTTGGGCCAGCGCAGCAAGCGTCTGCCCCACGCTGTCCTGGAGGCCTCTGACTTGGGCGCTAGCCTCTTCCCGGGCCTGACGCAGCGCCTCCGCGAAGGCTTCCTGCCTGACTTGGGCTAGCTGTGCTTGAAACCGCTGTTCACTCGCCTCGAGACGGGCCCGCAGTTCCGCAATCTCTGCCGCAGTGTATCCGGTTTCTGCCCGCGCCTCAGAAACGAACGGCGCCGTGAGACTTACGGAACCTGGTCGCCAGCGGACAGCCTCAACCTTCTGTGACGGATCTGCGACTCTACAGCGCATAAGATTCCGCGTGCGTTGCCGGACTATCGGGATTCCGATAACCAGTCGCGCAAGACATCGGCCGCAAGCTGAGGCTCTCTGTTGACACTCTCCCTGATGTGGTTCCGGAGTTCCTCAAATCTCTTGCTTTTGCCCGAAATTTGCAGTGTCGGGAAGCCCGAGTCTTCCGAACCACCACTTTCCGAGCCCGCAATCAATACATTCTCGGCAGTGCCTGCTGTTAGCGCTGCAGAATCGGCTGCTTGCGCCGCATCGAGTTGGGCCTGAATGACAGCCTCGGCGGCGGCCTGTTTCTTCTTCTTTCTCCGAAGCAGGAGGAAAGCCATTGCCCCAACCATCACAAGTACAGCAGCACCAGCACCGATCAAGGCGCGTTTATCACGAAGCAGGCTGTTGACCTGGCCCTTCGGAGTGCTACCCAGCTTTTTATCCTGGCTTTGCTCATCGGACGTATTCTCAGCCAGCAATGTTTGCTCGAACGGTAGGCTTTCAATGACTAAACGATCGCCGCGCTCCGTCTGTATACCCAGAACGCCCGCGATAACATCGTTGATCGCCTTCAGCTTTTCTGGTGATGGAGGCACCAGGACCCTTTTCATCTTGTTCCCG
>Ga0308175_100000666_pt1 | contig 23000 bp, 21 predicted proteins | sample PhyCR1_3_FD_203893 | JGI IMG/M metagenome (GOLD analysis project Ga0308175, IMG submission 203893) | Soil microbial communities from UC Gill Tract Community Farm, Albany, California, United States - DLSLS.C.R1 | ecosystem: Environmental > Terrestrial > Soil > Agricultural land | place: USA...
GGTGCCGTCCAAATCTTTCGCGGTGTTCTTTCTTTTTGGGTTATTCCCCCTAATATGCCCCAACGCCGAGCTACGTGGAATGGGCGGCAGTCGCCCGCTAGTCGATCAGGCGGGCGCGCATGCGGACGATCGCCACGCGCCAGGTGACGAGGGCGAAGGCGACGAGGAAGGCGAAGCGCAGGAGGTCGACCGCCTCGAAGCCGAAGGCGCCGCCGCGGACCAGCTCGACGAGCTGGTGCAGGGGGTTGAGCTGGGCGGCGACCTGGAATCCGCGCGGCAGGCCTTCGATCGGGAAGAAGGTGCCGGCGACGAGGAACAGCGGCGTCACGAACAGGGCGGTGACGTAGTTGAACTGGTCGATCTTGGCGACGGTCGCCGCCATCGCCACGCCGAAGCCGGAGAAGCCGAGCGCGGTGACGAAGGCGAAGAGCGGCACCAGCAGCATTCCGGGCTCGGGGTCGAGTCCCCAAAAGAAGGTGACGACCAGCGGCGTGCAGCCGTATACGGCAGAGCGGGTGGCGATCCAAAGCATCTCGGCGGTGACCAGCTCTTCGACGTCGACCGGCGCCGCCAAGATCGCTTCGTAGGTGTTCTGGAAGCGGTGCTTGACGAAGGTGCCGAACATCGAGGGAAGGGCGCTGGAGAAGATCACCGCCGTCGCCACCATCCCGGTGCCGACGAACTGGATATAGGGGACACCGTCGACTTCGTCGACCAGCGTCGCGCTCAGCCCAAGCCCGAAGGCCAGCAGATAGACGAGCGGTTCGAGCACGCTGGAGAAGGTCGTGCCGCGCCAGTAGGTGCGGAAGTTGGCGACCTCGCGGCTCATCACGCCTGCTATCGCCGCCGGTTCCAGCCGCCGCATCGCCGTCCGCCGTGGCCCCTCCTGCAGCGAAGCGGTCGCGTCCATCACTCCGCCTCCTCGCCCGTCAGCAGCACGAAGACGTCCTCGAGCGTCGCCGCCCGCAGCACGGCTTCCCGCGGGATCGCGCCGTCGTCAGCCCGCTCGGATCCGACGATGGCGATCGCCGGCCCGGCCGGGCGCACCCGCAGCCCCGCCGCCTCGGCGCCGGCGCGGAGCTCGGCCAGCCGGTCCGGCGGCGCGTAGACCTCGGCGGTCTGGCGGCCGGCGTGCTCGGCGATCAGGTCGGCGGGCCGGCCGCGGCTGATGATCCGGCCCCGGTGCATCACCGCCACCTCGTCGGCGAGGCGCTCCGCCTCCTCGATGTAGTGGGTCGACATCAGGATCGTGGTGCCACGCGCTTTGAGGTCGCCGATCAGCCTCCACAGCTCGGTGCGGATCTGGGGGTCGAGCCCGACCGTGGGCTCGTCGAGGAGGACGAGCCGCGGCTCGTGGACGAGGCCCCGGGCGAGGAGCAGGCGCCGGCGCATCCCTCCGGAGAGCTTGTCGACGGCGTCGCGGCGGCGGTCGCGCAGGCGGGCGAGGTCGAGGCAGCGGTCGACGGCGGCGCCGACGTCGGGAACGCGGTAGAGGCGGGCGTAGACGGCGAGGTTGTCTTCGACGGTGACGTCGATGTCGAGGTTGTCGAGCTGGGGGACGACGCCCATTTCGGCACGCGCCGGCTTCGACTGCTCCGGCAGGTCCCAGCCGAGCACGCGCAGCGTGCCCTGGTCGGCGATCGCCTGCCCGGTCAGCATCCGCATCGTCGTCGACTTGCCGGCGCCGTTGGGCCCCAGCAGGCCGAGGCAGATGCCCTCCGGAACCTCGAGGTCGAGGCCGTCCACGGCCCTGGTCGGCCCGAAGGTCTTGACCACGTCGCGGAGCTCGATCGCCGCCATGGGACGGATGTTGTCAGGCCCCTGTCGGCGGCAGCAGTCCGGCGCGAAGTGTTGAGAGACTGCCGCGGATGGTGGACGAGCGCTGGATCCGGTCGCTGCACGTCGCGGCGATGCGGCGCGCCGACCTGCACGGCGAGCGGGAGGCGCACGTCCTCTTCCAGGCCTCGACGATCGGCGCCCTGCTGGAGGGGGCGTTCGAGGGCGACCTCAGCTTCGCGGAGCTCAGCGAGCGCGGTGATCTCGGACTGGGGACGCTGAACCGCCTCGACGGCGAGATGGTGGCGCTCGACGGCGAGTTCTTCCGCGCCGACGTGGCGGGGAGGCTCAGCCCGGTGGAGCCGGAGGAGCGGACGCCGTTCGCGGTGGTGACGCGGTTCGAGCCGACGCTCGACGAGCGGTTGCCGGGGGAGAAGCGCCCGCATGCCGAGCTGCTGGGGCGCTTGGACGGGCTGATCCCCGCCGGCGCCACCTCCTGCGCGGTCCGGCTGGACGGTCGCTTTCCGCTCGTCCGCGCCCGCTCGGTGCCGGCGCAGCGGCCTCCCTATCGGCCGCTCAGTGAGGTCGTCGCCGAACAGAGCGTCTTCGAGCTGCGGGATGTCGAGGGGACGATGGTCGGCTTCCGCTTCCCGGCCTACGCGGAGGGGATAGAGGTCGCCGGCTACCACCTCCACTTCGCCAGCGCCGACCGTACGCGCGGCGGCCACGTGCTCGATTCCAGAAGCGAGGAGCTGCGCGTCCGGATCGACCCCGACGACGACCTCCACATCGAGCTGCCGCCCCGGGTCGACCTCGCCGACCCCGACCTCGCCGCCGCCACCCACGCCGCGCTTGACGCGGTCGAGCACGCCGGCTGAGCGCAATCGCTCAGCAGTGGCGGTAGAGGCGCCAGGAGCGATTTCGTGCGACTTCGTGGAAGCGCGGCGGGACGCGCCGCGAGATCCGGGTCGGATCCCTGGGGTCGAGGATGAAGTTGTGGATGACGAAGGGGCTGGCGGGGGCGAGGAAGTAGCCGCGCCGCGGGATCCCTTCCTCGCTGGCGCTGACGATCCGCGTCGGCTCCGTTTCGAGCCCGAACGCGAGGCGCGGGACCGCCCGATGGTTGGGCACCGCCACCGGCCCGCAGAGCGGCTGGAACGCGCCGGCGTCGACTAGGTCGCTGAGGTCGCCCTCGATCCGGCCCTGGTTGGTGAGGTCGGTGTCGACCTGGGAGTCCAGGTCCCACTGGTTCGGGAGCCAGACGAGGAACATCGCCACCACGATCCCGGCGAAGAGCTGCCATCGGCGGCGCCAGGGGTGGCCCCGGTCGAGCAGCCGCCAGCCGAGGACGGCGACGGCGACGAAGATCGCCAGGATCGCGGCGGCGAGCATCGTGTAGCGGGCGATGATCGCCAGGCCGGCGCAGGCGAGGAAGGCGAAGGCCGCCAGCGCCAGCACGGCCGCCGCCAGCCCCAGCCGCGAGCGCCGGCGCAGGAAGGCGAAGGCGAGGAGGACGCCCCCGAGCGCCCCGACCATCCCGGGCCACTGCAGCACTTCGCCGAGCGCCCGCGGGCCGTAGAGGACGAGGTCGACGGGGCCGGTGCGGCGATCGAGCGTTTCGACGGTCGCCTGCGTGCCGGTCAGGGAGTGGAGGGGGTCGCCGGTGGTGAAGGCGTCGAACAAGATCCAGAGGATCGGCGCGGCGAAGGTGAGCAGGACGAGGGTCGGAGTCGGGACCGAGAAGGCATCCCTCGCCCGGACATGCGCCGGTCTAATAAGACCGGCGCTTTGAGTATCCGCCCGTTCGAGGGATGCCTTCTCGGTCCCGGCAGCCGCAGCCGCAGTGCCAGCTGGATGGCTGCGGACGGTGGGATCGGCGCCCGACCGCGGTCGCTCCACGGGTAAGGACAGATAGATCAAGTAGGCGATGGAGAATCCCCAGGCCTCGGGGCGTAGGAGGCCGGCCAGGGCGAGGAGGGTCAGGACCGGCCAGCCGGCCCGGGGGCGGCGGGTCTCGATCGTCAGCGCTCCCAGACAGAGGGCGATGTAGGGGAGGTCGACGTAGGCCCGCAGGCCGTTGGAGAGGAAGGGCGCGCGGGTGAGGACGATCGCGGCGGCCACCGCTCCGATCCAGCGGTCGAACCAGAGCGAGCCGAGGCAGTAGACGAGATAGCCGATCAGCCCCAGCGAGAGGTAGGCGACGATCATCGTCACCGTGATCGCGCCGTCGCCGATCGGCGTCGTCACCAGGCCCAGGAGGTCGGCGAGGGGGTGCGGGGTGGGCGGCAGCGCCGCGCCGTAGTCCGGGCTGGTCCCATGCGCGAGTTCCCGCCCCCAGACGAGCGCGTAGATCGTGTCGTAGTTGGGGAACCCGAGTGGGAAGACGAGCAGCAGCGCGGCCGTCACCGCGGCGACCCAAGCGGCAGGCGAAAGCCAATTACGGGCCCCCTTCGGCACGCGCGCACGGTATCGGTGCGGCGCTTTCGGAGGGTGTCCGACTTTCTCGGTCGCTGGCGACCCGAAAAGTCGGAAACGCCCGGAGGAGAGGGCGATCGGGGCGTGGATACACTGGCCTCGGACCCGATGACCGAGTCGACCTCCCTCTATCGCCGCCACCGCCCCGGCTCCTTCGACGAGGTGGTGGGGCAGACCCACGTCGTCCGCACCCTGCGGAACGCGGTCGAGCAGGGCAAGGTTCACCACGCCTACCTCTTCGTCGGCTCCCGCGGCACCGGCAAGACCTCGATGGCGAAGATCCTCGCCCGCTCGCTCAACTGCGAGCGCGGCGGGCCGACCGTGAGCCCCTGCGGCGAATGCGAGTCGTGCCGGACGATCGCCGCCGGCACCTCGATCGACGTGATCGAGATGGACGCTGCCTCCAACCGCTCGGTCGACGACGTCCGCGACCTCCGCGAGCGGGTCGCCTACGCCCCCGCCGGCGGCCACTGGAAGGTCTACATCCTCGACGAGGCCCACATGCTCACCAAGGAGGCCTGGAACGCCTTCCTGAAGACGCTGGAGGAGCCGCCGCCGAACACGGTCTTCGTCCTCGCCACGACCGAGGCGCACAAGGTGATGGCGACGATCGCCGACCGCTGCCAGCGGTTCGACTTCCAGCGCCCCTCACTGGAGCAGATCTCCGAGGTCCTCAGCCGGGTCGCCGCGGCCGAGTCGATCACGATCGACGAAGCGGCGCTGGCGATGATCGCCCGTTCGGCCTCGGGCAGCTTCCGCGACGCCCTCGGGACGCTCGACCAGCTGGTCGCCTTCGGCGGTCGCCAGGTCGGGCTCGACGAGGTGCTGGAGATGCTGGGAGCCGCCGACGCCGACCTGCTCTTCGAGGCGATGGACGCCGTCGCCGTCGAGGACCCCAAGGGAGTCCTCCTCGCGGTCGAGAAGATGGCGGCCTCGGGACGGGACCCGTCGCAGTTCGCCCGCGACCTGCTCGCCCACCTGCGCACCCTGCTGGTCGCGCAGACCACCGGCGAGGTGCCGGCCAGCTTCGTCGTCACCGCGACCGACGGCGATCGCCTGCGAGGGCAGGCCGGCGCGATCGGTGCCGCGACCCTGGTGCGCACCATCGACGAGCTCGCCGCCGCGCTGACCGCGATTCGGGAGGGTGACGAGGCGCGGATGGCGGTCGAGATCGCCCTGCTCAAGGCGGCGCGGCCGGACCTGGATCCCGATACGGCGGGGTTGCTGAGGAGGATCGAGCGGCTCGAAGCGCGACTGGACCGGGACGCATCAGCCGCGGGTCCTGTCACCGCAGGGGACCCACCTCCCCCTGCGGTAGCTAAAGCTTCCTCGGGGGAGGTACCCCCTACGGTGCCACCCGCGGCAGATCCGCCTCCGCCAGACGAGCCAGCCACGGAACCGTCCCCGGCTGATCCACCCGCTCCCGCTCCCCAGGAGGATCCGCCGCCAGCTGAAGAGGACGAGGCCGAGCTGCCGTCGTCGGAAGCTGACGCTCCTCCGGCGGGTGGCTCGGTAGGGGGGCCCATGCCCGAGGAAGCTTCAGCTACCGCAGGGCATGGGGGGTCCCCTGCCGAGACAGGACCCGCCGGCCGGAGCGCCCCGTCCTTGGACGACATCGAGAGCGCCTGGCCGACCGTCCTGCAGAAGCTGAGGGAGACCGCACCCGCGCTGGCCGCCACCTTCGAGGGCGCCCGCCCGGTCGAGATGGGCGACGACGGTCTCGTGGTCGGATTCCCGCCGGAAAGCTCCTTCAACAAGCGCAAGGCCGAGGCGCCCGAGCGGCGCGAGGCGGTGGCGGCCGCCTTCGAGACGGTGGTCGGCCGGTCCCTGCGGCCCAGCTATGTGGTGCTGGAGGGGGAGGCGCCGCCGGACACGCCCGCCCCCGGCAGCGAGGAGATCGACGAGGAACAGCTGCTGGAGCGGCTGAAGAGCGAGTTCGACGCGGAGGAGGTGGGTTAGGTGGCGCGAGGTGGTGCACCGGGCGGCTTCGACGTGAACGCCCTGATGAAGCAGGCCCAGCAGATGCAGGCCGAGATGCTGGAGGCCCAGGAGAAGCTGAAGGACGAGGTCGTCGAGGCCAGTGCCGGCGGCGGCATGGTCAAGGTGAAGATGGGCGGCGACCTGACCCTGCGCGAGATCGTCATCGACCCCGAGGCGATCGACCCCGAGGAGGCGGAGATGCTCTCCGAGATGGTCCAGGCGGCCGTCAACGAGGGGCTGCGCGCCGCCCAAGAGCTGGCCAGCTCGAAAATGGGAGGGATCGCCGGCGGCCTCGGCGGCGGCCTGGGGGCGCTCGGCGCTTGAGCGAGGGCCCCGCACCCCTCGCCCGCCTCGTCGCCGAGCTCTCGCGGCTGCCGGGCATCGGCCAGCGCACCGCGCAGCGGCTCGCCTTCCACCTGCTGCGGGCCCCAGACGAAGAGGCGTTCGCGCTCGGCGACGCGATCCGCGAGGTGAAGGAGAAGGTCGGCCTCTGCGAGGAGTGCTTCAACCTCTCGGAGGGACCGCTCTGCCGGATCTGCGGCGACCAGAGCCGTGATCGCTCGATGATCTGCGTGGTGGAGGAGCCGGCCGACGTGATCCCGATCGAGCGCACGCACGAATACCGCGGTCTCTACCACGTCCTCGGCGGCGCCCTCTCGCCGATCGACGGAGTCGACGCCGAGGACCTGAAGATCGGCGAGCTGCGGCGGCGGGTGGAGCGCGGCGGCATCTCCGAGGTGGTGCTGGCGACGAACCCGACGACCACCGGCGAGGCGACGGCGCTGCACATCGCCGAGCTGCTGCGCGGCGCGGTTGCCGTCACCCGTCTCGCCAGCGGCCTGCCGGTCGGGGCCGACCTCGAGCACGCCGACGAGGTGACGCTGGGGAAGGCCCTGGCCGGCCGGCGCAGCCTCGATTAGACATCCGTCCTGGACGGGTGTCGACCCGCAAATAGCGACTTTTCGGCCGTGCTGGCGTCCGTCGGTTGCGGCAAGGTCCGAGTGTGCGTCACCAGTCAGACCACTCGGGGGGATCGCAGCCCGGCTCGGGGCCGGCGCGGATGGCGCTCGAGGTGGCTCAGATGCAGGCGGCCCTGCTCGCCAGGCTCGACGAGGAGCTCGGCCAGAACGGGAAAGAGGGCTTCGCCGCGGCGGCCCGGCGGCTGGCAAGCGAGTTCGGCGGCGTCACGGCGGCAGCCGTCGAAGCGGCGGCGGCGGGCGAGACCGGCTTCAACGTGGGCGCGACGGACGCTCGCCCCCGGGACCACGGCCCCCCTCAGGCCACTCCTCCTGCTGCGACCCCCGGGGAGGAGGGGGCCAACGAACTTCCGAGCCTCTACCGGCAGGGGCACATGCGACGGCGCCTCGACCAGCTGATCGAGACCAATCGGCGCTACGGCCATCCGTTCGGGATCGCCGTCTTCGACGCTCAGGGCCCCGGAGCGCGGCCCGGAGAAGACGCCGAGGCGGCGCTGGCCACGGTCGGGGCCGCTCTGCGCGACAGCATCCGCATCGTCGACGAAGCCTTTCTGCTCGAGGAGGACGCGATCTGCGTCCTCGCACCAAACCTGCGGACGGTCGAAGGAGTGCAGATGGCGGAGCGGCTGCTGGGCCTGCTGGACGAGCTCGAGCGGGCGGGCGGCCTGCGGATCAGCGTCGCGGCCGGCGTGGTCGCCTGCCCCGACCACGGAGCGGAGCCCGACCAGCTCCTGCACAAGGCCGACGCGGCGATGTGGCGGGCCAGGGCGGTGGGCCAGCCGGTCGGCGTCGGCGCGCTCGAGGTTCTGCAAGATCGCTGACAGATTCCGGAAATCTGTCCATAACTGCGGTAAACCCGGCCCGCGGATGGGAGAATCGCACAGCCTGTCGAAGGGAACGCGCAGCCAACCTGCTCCGAACCGATGCCCGGAATCCGAACCAACGCAGCCGCCGAAGTCCTAGGGGTCAGCCCCAACACCCTGCGCAGCTGGGAGCGCCGCTACGGCTTCCCGACGCCGAAGCGGACCGCCGGCAACCACCGCAACTACGAGCTGGTCGAGCTGCAGACGCTGCGCGACGCCCTCGCCCAGACCGGCAACATCTCCTCGGCGATCGAGCTGGCGCGCCAGCGCCAGGCGGCTCCCAGCGACGGCGGCAGCCTGCTCAGCGCCTTCGCCAGCTTCGACGAGTCCGCCGCCGACCGGGCGATCGAGGAAAGCCTCGCCGTGCGGCCGCTCGAGCGAACCGTCGAGGAGATGCTGCTTCCCGCGATCGACGAGCTCGCCGCCGACCCCGAGCGGGAGGCCGAGCTCGAATTCGCCTCCCGCTGGGCGACCGGCTGGCTGCACGGCGCCCGTCGCCTCGCCTCCGCCGCCTCCCGCCCGGCGGGGATCCTGCTGCTCGACTCGAGCCACGGCCAGGAAGCCGAGGAGGTCCACACCCAGGCCCTCGACCTCGCCCTGCGCCGCGCCGGCTTCCGCGTCCTCGTGCTCTCCAACGAGCTCGGCGACGAGCGCCTCGGTCGCGCCCTCGGCGCTCTCGATCCGACCGCGATCGTCCTCTGCGGGCCCGGGGCCGACACCCAGACCGCCGTGCGCCTGGTCCGCAAGATCCGCGAGCTGGGCTTCGTCGCCCCGCTCTACGGCTTCCGCGCCGCCGGCCTGATCGGCGCCGCGGTGCCCTCCGCCGGCGAGGTGCCGAGCGAGGTCACCGGGATGCTGAACGCCGACCTGCGCCGCCGCGCGGCGCAGGCCTTCGCCTAGCCGGTCCCGCTCTGCCTAGTCGAAGAGGATCAGGAGCGCGCTGAGCAGACCGAGGACGACCGCTGCGGCGGTGAGGGTACGCAGTGGCCAAGGCGCCGCCTCGACGAACCGCCCCTCGTCTAGGGCCCGCTTCATCGCCTCCCGCTGCACCGTCCCGTAGGCGATCGCCGCGATCCCCCAGAGCGCGAAGCCGGCCCCCGCGATCGCGTAGGGCCATTTCGCGCCGCTTTCGGAGAGCTCCGGGATCACCCGGCCGACGCCGAGCGCCACCGCCAGGGCCGTCATCCCGGTCCGCCACCAGGCCAGCTGGGTCCGCTCCGCCGCCAGATAGGTGCGGCGGCTGGCGTCCACCAGCTGCGCGGGATTCGGATCCGGCTTGATCGCTCGATCCCGCTCCGACATCTCCCCGACTCCGTCAGATCGCCCAGCCCGCCATCAGGCGGATTTGGCGCAGATGACCCAGACCTCCGGAAGGATCGCGCCGTCCGGCGGAGACGACGGGAACCCCGGCGTGGCGCCGGTCGGATTCACCACAGTTGCGCGCCAGCCGATGAAGTCCTGTCCGTCCACCGGGAAGGCGCCGCCGGCTCGCAGCGGTCGCGAGGAGGAGACCACCGTGTACTCGGAATCGGTGGTGTCGCCGCGGGCGCCGCCCCCGATCGCGATTTCGCCTGGCAAGCAGGTCACGTCGTAGGAAGCGCTCGTGCCGTCGGCGAGCGGAGTCGCCGCGATTTCGTACTGCACGGTCACCGTCCCGCCGAGGAACGTCCCCGGCTGGACGTCGCCGGCGCCCAGGCCGGAGACGTCGGCGCTGCCGAGGCTCTCGTCCTGGACGTCCTCCCCGGTCAAGCCCGAGACGTCGGCAGAGCCGATGCTGTCGTCCCGAACGTCGGCTCCGCTGAGCGAGCCGTCTTCGACCGCCGAGCCGTTGACCGAGCCCGACGCCAGGTCGCCCTGGCCGACGGAGCCGTCTCCCAGATCGGCGCCGCTGAGCGAGCCGTCGCCTACGTCGGCACCGCTCACCGAGCCGTCCGCCAGATCGGCGCCGCTGAGCGAGCCGTCCTTCACCTTGGCCCCGGTGACGGCGCCCTTCTTGACTTTGGCAGCGGTGACCGAGTTCTTCTTCAGCTGCTTGGCGCCGACGCTGTTGATGGCCATCGCTGCGTAGCTGGCGCCGCTGAGAGCGACGAACAGGGCCATCAGCGCGACGATCATGCTTGGCGACGGGCGAAGCCGGACAAGGCGATGCATTTCGTTCCTCCTGTAGTTCATCCCTGGCGAAAACTCGGCAGAAGCTTCCCACGAGGCGCAGCCGTAGCGCGACCCCTATCGTCAATCCCGTCCGCGCAACCACCGAGGAGGAGACGAGATGTCGCTCGACCAGAGCAAGGTCGGCCGGGTCGTGGCCGAACAGATGGAGGCGATCGAGAACGATTACGGCGACGATTGCGAGATCGGCGACGTCTGCGCGATCGTCGAGGTCGTGGGTCCACATGGCTCCCACGTCCGGGTCCGCAGCAGCGACATGCGCCCCCACAGCGGCCTCGGTCTGATCCGGATGGCCGAACAGGCGATGCTGGGGAACCTCGGCGGCGGCGGTTCCTGACCGCACTATCCTCAGGGGCTCGTGACCAGGGGCGAATCGGACATCGTCGTGATGAAGTTCGGCGGCACCTCGGTGGCCGGCGCCGAGCAGATCAAGCGTGCGGCGGGACGGATCGTCAGCGCCCGAGAGACGGGCAACCGCGTCGTCGCCGTGCTCTCGGCGCGCGGTCGGACCACCGACGAACTGGTCGCCCAAGCGCACGAGATCTCCGACCGGCCAGTCGCGCGCGAGATGGACATGCTGCTCTCCACCGGCGAGCGCATCTCCTGCGCCCTCTGCGCGATGGCGATCCACGACATGGGCCACGAGGCGATCTCCCTGACCGGCTCGCAGGCCGGGATCGTCACCGACTCCTCCCACACCAAGGCCCGCATCATCGACGTCCGCGCCGACCGGATCCAGGCGGCGCTCGAGGAGGACCGGATCGTGCTGGTCGCCGGCTTCCAGGGGGTCTCGACCGAGAGCCGCGACGTCACCACCCTCGGTCGCGGCGGCTCCGACACCACCGCGGTCGCGCTGGCGGCGGCGCTGCGGGCCAGCGTCTGCGAGATCTACACCGACGTCTCCGGCGTCTACAGCGCCGACCCGCGGATCGTCGCCGACGCCCGCAAGCTTCCCGTCGTCTCCTTCGAGGAGACGCTCGAGATGGCCGCCTCCGGGGCGCGGGTGCTGCAGCTGCGCTCGGTCGAGTACGCCCGCAATCACGGCGTGCGCATCCACTGCCGCAGCAGCTTCGAGGACGGTCCCGGTACCCTCGTCGTCTCAGAGGAAGAGACGATGGAGCAGCCTTTCGTAACCGCCGTCACCCACTCCGACGCGGAGGCCCGGGTGACCCTGACCGGCCTCCGGGACGAGCCCGGGGTCGCCGGACGCATCTTCGGCGCCCTCGCCGACGCCAACGTCAACGTCGACGTGATCATCCAGAACGAGCCGGTGGGCGACGACAAGCTGGCCGACCTCTCGTTCACCGTTGACCGCGCCGACCTGCCGACGGCGAAGGACACGATCGCCGCCCTCGGCGACGTCTCGCTGGACGTCCTCGCCGACGAGCGGATCGGCAAGGTCTCGATCGTCGGCGCCGGCATGCGCTCGCATCCCGGCGTCGCCGCCAAGGTCTTCCAGGTGCTCGGTGACGAGCGGATCAACATCGAGATGATCTCGACCTCGCCGATCAAGATCTCCTGCGTCATCTCCGCCGACCGCGTCCCCGACGCGGTCAACGCGCTGCACGCGGCCTTCGACCTCGGCGCCGAGGCGATCCAGCCCGAGGACCCGAGCGGCCCCGGTCACCGGCCCACGGTCGCCGGCTGAGGCCGGTGATACTCGCAGCCATGGCCGGCGACGGATACAGGGTGGGGGTGCTGGGCGCGACCGGGCTGGTCGGCTCGACTATCCTCGAGCTCCTCGCGCGGCGCGACTTCCCGGCCCGTGAGGTGGTCCCCTTCGCCTCCGAGCGCTCGGTCGGCCGGCAGATCGAGTGGGAGGGGCAGGCGCTCACCTGCCGGACCCTGAGCGAGGAGTCGATCCAGGGCCTCGACCTCGTCCTCTCCTCGGCCGGCAGCTCGGTCAGCGCCGAGTGGACGCCGAAACTGGTCGCCGCCGGCGCCACCGTCGTCGACAACACCAGCTACTGGCGCATGCACGAGGACGTGCCGCTGGTCGTCTCGGAGGTGAACCCCGAGGCCCTGGAGGGGCACGAGGGAATCATCGCCAACCCCAACTGCTCGACGATGCAGATGGTGGTGGCGCTGAAGCCGCTGCACGACGCGGCCGGGATCGAGCGGCTGGTGGTCTCGACCTACCAGGCCGTCTCGGGGACCGGCAAGGCGGCGATCGACGAGCTGCGCTCCCAGGCGCGGGACCTGCTCGACGGCGGCGAGCCCGAGCACCGCGTGTATCCGCACCAGATCGCCTTCAACGTGCTCGCCCAGGCCGGCAGCTTCCCCGCCGGCGACGACCACACCGACGAGGAGCGCAAGCTGATCAATGAGACCCGCAAGATCCTCGGCGACCCCGAGATCCGCGTCAGCGCCACCTGCGTGCGGGTGCCGGTCGTCACCGGCCATTCAGAGGCGGTCAACGTCGAAACCCGTGATCCGCTCGACCCCGAGCGGGCACGGGAGCTGCTCGAAGCCGCGCCCGGGGTGACCGTCCTCGACGACCCCGCCGCCGGCAGCTATCCGATGGCGGTCGAGGCCGCCGGGCGCGACGACGTCTTCGTCGGCCGGATTCGCCGCGACGCCGGGAACGAGCGCGCGCTCGACCTCTGGATCGTCGCCGACAACCTGCGCAAGGGCGCGGCCACCAACGCCGTGCAGATCGCCGAGCTCCTCGTCGAGCGCGGCCTGGTCGGCGTCCGGGTCTAGTTCGTGGACATCGGCTTCGCGCAGGCCCTGCTGCTGTTCGGAGGGCTGCTCGCGGTGGTCGCGGCCCTCTCGGGGGTGATGAAGGGAACCGTGCTCTCGGCCTCCGTGCTCTCGGTCGCCCTGGGCTTCGGCCTTGCCTCGGCGGGGGTCGTGAACGTCGACGCGACCGACACGGCGATCGTCGAGCTGATCGAGCTGGCGCTCGTCCTCACCCTCTTCTCGGACGGGATGTTCGTCGAGCGCGAGCTGCTGCGAACCCATTGGGGGCCGGCGGCACGGGCGATCGTCTTCGCGATGCCGATCACGCTGGGGCTGCTGGCGCTGGCCGCGAAGCTGCTGTTCCCCGAGCTCGACTGGGCGGAGGCGTTCCTGCTGGCGGCGGTGCTGGCGCCCACCGATCCGGTGGTCACCTCGGCGGTGGTGACCTCGCGCCTGGTGCCGAGCTCCGTCCGCCACACGCTCAACCTGGAGTCCGGGCTGAACGACGGCCTCGCCCTGCCCTTCGTCCTCTTCTTCCTCGTCCTCGCCTCGCCCGGGGGAGATGCCGGCAACGAAGCGATGAAGCTGGTCGGCGAGGCGGCGTTCGGCGCCGTCCTGGGTGCCGCTCTCGGTGTCTTCGCCGGCCGCCTGCACCGGGCCCTGCCCGGCGGCGGCGTCACGCCGCGCTACGAGGGGATCTACGCGATCGGCTTCGCCCTAATGGCCTTCGGCCTGGCCGAAGCGACGATCGGCAACGGGCTGATCGCCGCCTTCGTCTGCGGCATCGCGATGGGGGCCAGCGAGCACGAGGTGCCCGAGGGCTTCGTCGAGTTCGCCGAGAACGCGAGCGCGATCCTGCAGGTCATCACCTTCTTCGTGTTCGGCGGCCTGATCTTTGCCTCCGGCTTCCACCACAGCATCCCGCCGCTCGTCGCCTTCGTCCTCTTCGCCCTGCTCGTCGCCCGCCCAGTCGCGCTGCTGCTCTCCTTCGCCCGCACCGGCATCGAGCGCTCCGAGCGGCTTTTCATGGCCTGGTTCGGTCCCAAGGGCGTCGCCTCGATGCTCTTCGCCCTCTTCGTCCTCAAATCCCAGGTCCCGTCCGGCGACCTGATCTTCGACGTAGCGGCGATCGCAATCGTCTCCTCCATAGTCGCCCACGGCCTAACGGACACCGTAGGCGCCCGCTGGATAGCCCACCGCACCGGCCTAACCCGCAGCCAAGCCAGCTGAAGAGGGGAACCGGTCAAGGCCCTTCAGCCGACGAGCCGAGACAGGGCTCCTGAGCCGAGGCGTCTGCGCGCCCCCGTCCAGGCGGTCCCGGTAGGGCTGGAACGTCTTGTACTTTTTCGCTGCAGCGGCCCTAGGACTGCCGCAGGCGATCCACGAAAAAGTTAAGTGAAAGCCCTACCGGGACCGCCGCGAACCGCTACGCCGCGACGCTCAACCGCTCCTCGACCCACCCGGTCGAGGCAACATGCTTGGGCATCCCCAGCTCCTTCGGCTCGGCCCCGAGGGCGAGGCCGACCAGCTGCGGCAGGTGCAGGACGGCGAGGCCGAGGTCGCGGTTGACCACCTTGGCCGCCTCCGGCTGCTGCATGTCGAGGTTCAAGTGGCAGAGGGGGCAGGGGGTGACGAGGCAGTCGGCGCCGGCGTCGATCGCGTCGCCGACATGGGTGCCGGCCTGGCGGAGCGAGGTTTCGCGCGCCATCGTCACCACCGGGAAGCCGCAGCACTTGCGGGCGCCGTCGTACTCGACGACCTCGCCGCCGAGCGCCTCGATCACCTTCTCCAGGTAGATGTCGCGGTCGGGGTGCTCGGCGTAGCCGAGCCGTTCCTTCGGGCGCACGATGTAGCAGCCGTAGAAGGGGCCGACCCTGAGGCCGCTGAGCGGCCGCACGACCTTCTCGCGCAGCTGGTCCAGGCCGTAGTCCTCGACCAGCAGCCAGAGGAAGTTCTTGTTGGTGAAGCCGTCCTTGCCCTTCTCGTAGGCGAGGCCCTGCCCGGAGAGCACCTCGTTGATGTGGGCGCGGTAGGCGGAGTCGGCGTCGAGGCGCTGCTGGCACTCCGACTGGGCGCCCTGGCAGGTCGAGCAGATGTTCATCATCGAGAGCCCGGTCTGCTGGGCGAGGGCGAAGGTGCGGGCGTTGAGCGTGTCGGCGAGCTCCTGGTTGTGCTCGGCGATGACGCCGGCGCCGCAGCAGTTGGCCCGGTCCAGTTCGACCAGCTCGATGTCGAGCCGCTCGGCGACGAGCGCCATCGAGCCGTGCAGCTCGGGCGTGAAGCCGCGCGAGACGCAGCCGGGCCAGTAGGCGACCTTGATGTTGCTCATTTCGGCGTCTCCTCCGTCGTCTCCTCGCCGGCGCCGAGCGTCTGGTCTGCGCCCGAGGCGTGCGGCTGGGCGGCGCCGGCCCCGGCGGCGTCGCCGCCGTCGGCCTGGGCGTCGTCGCCCTCCTCGCCGCGGATGTACAGGTTCAGTTCCTCGCTGTGCTCGTCGACGTGCCGGTAGATCGCCTTGACGTCGTCCTGCGCGTCGCCCGGGAGCTTGCGATGGGTGCCCGGGATCGCCTTCTTGAGGCCAACCTTGCGTTTGCGCAGCGGCCGCAGGATCGTCGGCAGCGATTTGATCGTTTCGCGGAGCCCTCGCTTGCTCGGTTTGAGCTTGCCTTTGATCCCCGGGGCGTAGGACTCCTGGACGAGCATCGCCTCGTCCAGCGTCCCCTTCTTCTCGATGATCTTGACGAAGGCCATCTCGTGGGCATGCCCCGCGTTGGGGTCTTCGATCCCTTCCTCGCCGGCTTTGCGGCGCAGGCGCATGATCTGGTCCATCGGCGCGACGCCCTTCGGGCAGGCGTCGATGCAGCTGAAGCAGTGGGTGCAGTCGTAGATCCCGTGCGGATCGTGCGCCAGGTCGTGGAGGCGCTCCTTGGTCTCGGCGTCGCGCGGGTCGCCGACGAAGCGGTAAGCCTTGGCCAGCGCCGCCGGGCCGATGAAATCGTGATCGACTTCCATCGAGAGGCAGGAGGAGACGCAGGCGCCGCACTGGATGCAGGCCATCGACTGGGTGATGTCGATCATCGACTCCGGCTCGACCACGTACTCGCGCTCGGGCGGCTCGCCGTGGGGCAGGAGCCAGGGGGTGACGCGGCGGATCTTGGTCCAGTGCGTCGACTCCATGTCGGTGACCAGGTCCTTGATCACCGGCATGTTTCCCATCGGCTCGATGACGATCGGCGCCGAGCGCTCCGCCGGTGCGGCGACCACCGCGCCGCCCCCGGCTTCGCGGGTCTCGGTGCCGCTTTCGTCGGCGGCGCCTCCGACCGGGCTGGAGGCCTCGGCCGCGGTGGCCCCGGTGGCGGCGAGCATCTTGTTCGCCTGCTCCTGGGCCTCGCCGATCTGGGTCTTGCAGCCGAGCCCCGACTGGCCGTTGATCTTCATCCCGCAGGAGCCGCAGATCGCCGCCCGGCAGGAGCAGCGGACTGCGAGGCTGCCGTCCTCGCGGTCTTTGGCCTGCAGCAGCCCGTCGAGCACCGAGAGCGAGGGGTCCAGCTCGACACCGAATTCCTCCCAATAGGGACCCTCGCTGCTCTCCGGCTGGAACCTGCGGACTTTGATCGTGTACTCGGCCATTAGTAGGTCCTCGCTTCCGGTTCCCACTGCGTGATGGTCACCTCGGAATAGGAGATCTGGGGGCCCTCGTCGGTCATCTCGAGGTCGATGTGCTTGAGCCACTCCTCGTCGTTGCGCTCGGGGAAGTCGGTCCGGTATTGGGCGCCGCGGCTCTCCTTGCGCTCCAGGGCGGCGACGCAGGTGCACTCGGCGTTGTCGAGCATGTACCCGAGCTCGATCGCCGCTATCAGGTCCTGGTTGAAGATCTGGCCGTGGTCGTCGACGTAGGCGCTCTCGGCCTCCTCCTTGAGGCGCCGCACCGTCTCCAGGGCCTCGCTGATGCCGGCCTCGTCGCGGAAGACGGCGACCTTGGAGTCCATCGTCTGGCCGAGCTCGAGTTTGATCTCGGAGACCCGCCGGCCGGATCCCTTCTCGCGGGAGACGATGTCGGCGACCATCGCCTGCTCGTCCTCCAGCACCTTCTTCGAGGGCCGGGAGTAGTCGTTGCGCTTGGCTCGGGCGGCGGCGTCGCGGCCGGAGCGCTTGCCGAAGATCAGCGTGTCGAGGAGCGAGTTGGCGCCGAGGCGGTTGCCGCCGTGGACCGAGACGCAGGCGGTCTCGCCGGCCGAGTAGAGACCGGGGATGTCGGTGCGGCCGTCGACGTCGGTCTTGACGCCGCCCATCGTGTAGTGGTTGCCCGGCTTGATGTGGATCGGTTCGCGGGTGATGTCGACGCCGGCAAAGTCCCGGCCGACGAGGACGATCTCGCGCAGCGCCTCGTGCACGCGCTTTTTCGGCACCACCGTGATGTCGAGCGCGACGGTGCCGTCGGGGAAGCCGCGGCCCTCGTTGATCTCGGTCTGCTCGGCGCGGGAGACGACGTCGCGCGAGGCCAGCTCCATCTTGTTCGGCGCGTACTTCTCCATGAACCGTTCGCCATTGGCGTTGAGCAGATGCGCGCCCTCGCCGCGGGCGCCCTCGGTGATCAGGAAGCCCTTGCCCGCCAGCGTCGTCGGGTGGTACTGGATCATCTCCATGTCCATCAGCTTGGCGCCGGCCCGGTAGGCCATCGCGATGCCGTCGCCGGTGCAGATCAGGGCGTTGGTGGTCGGCTTCCACACCTGGCCGTTGCCGCCGGTGCAGAGGATCACCGACTTCGCCTGGAAGAGCTCCATCGAGCCGTCGGCGATGTTGCGAGTGACGACCCCGCAGCACTCGCCGTTCTCGTCCAGGGCGAGGGCGCTGCAAAACCACTCCTCATAGCGGGCGATCTGCTCGGAGTACTTCATCAGCTGCTCGTAGAGCACGTGCATGATCGCCTGGCCGGTGATGTCGGCGACGTAGTAGGTGCGGGCGGCCGAGGCGCCGCCGAAGGCGCGGGTGCCGAGCTTGCCCTCCTCGTTGCGGTGGAAGGTGACGCCGAGGTGCTCGAGGTGGAGGATTTCCTCCGGCGCCTCCCGCGTCATCACTTCGATCGCGTCCTGGTCGCCCAGGTAGTCGGAGCCCTTGATCGTGTCGAAGGCGTGCGACTCCCAGGAGTCCCCCGGGTTGAGCGCCGCGTTGATGCCGCCCTGGGCGGCGTTCGAGTGAGAGCGAACCGGGTGGACCTTGCTGATGATCCCGACCGATACGCCTTCCTCAGCGGCGGCCAGAGCCGCCCGCTGGCCGGCGAGGCCGGCTCCGATTACGAGAACGTCATGGGATGGCACGGGCGCGATGCTATACAGCCAAAAGCCGAGCGCGTAGTCGGAATTGGTCACACAGTCCGGCGGCTCACAGCCAGCGCCGACCGAGCCGGCGGATCGCGGCATCGCAGAAGACGATCGCCCGCTCGACCGTCTCGAAGTTGACGTTCTCGGCCACGTCGGTGGGCCAGTGGTAGTGGCCCGCCTGCTTGAGGTCGTTGCAGCTGCACAGCACCGCGGCCTCGTAGCCGGCGGCGAGGGGCTCGAGGCCGTCGGTGCCGTTGTGGATGCGGAGGTTGGGGAAGAGGTCGATGCCCAGCTCCTCGGCAAGCCCGTCCATGAAGCCGAGCGCCCGCGCCGGGTACTCGTGCATCCGCAGGAATCCCTCGCCGCGGAGCACGAGCAGGTGCTCGGAGCCGAGCGCCTCGAGGCAGAGGAAGAAGGTTCCCTCGCGGGGGAGCTCGCCGAAGTGGCGCTCGCCGAAGGCCTTCATCCCCTCGCTGAAGGACTCCTCCGAACCGGTCGACAGCAGGATCACGCGCACCCCCGCCGGCGGCTCCTCGCGGAATCGGCGCGCCAGCCCGAGCAGCGCCACGACCGCGGCGCCGTTGTCGTTGGCTCCCGGGACCGTCGGCCGGACCCCGATCTCGGTCATCGCCGCGACGCTGCCGAGGCCGAAGAGGACGCCGAGGCGGGCCAGCCACCTGCGACCGCTGAGGGCGCCGAGAGCCGCCAGGGCGGGGCCGCCGACGACCGGCGCCATCAGCGGCGGGCTGGTGTCGGTCTTCTCGATCAGGCCGAGGCGGTCGGCCAGCTCGGGGAGCCGCGGGTGGAAGACGAGCCCGGAGTGGGGGGCGTCGTGGTGGGAGATGACGACGACGGTGCGCTCGGCGCCGGGGTCCCCCAGCTCGCAGACCACGTTGTAGGTGGTGCGGCGGGGCAGCAGGCGGCGCAGGCGCCGCTGACCCGGTGGGAAGTCGTCGGCGATCCCGGCGGCCCCGGCAAGCCCGAGGAGGGCTCCCGGCAGACGACGCCCCCGCAGTGCCAGGGCTCCGGCCAGCACGCCGAGGGCGGCGCCGATCCCGAGCGGCCACCAGTACGTCCCGTGCGCGGGCTCGGCCTCGATCCTCGCCTGTGCGCCGAGCTCGGCGAATCGCTCCACCAGCCACTCGGCGGCGCGTCGCTCCCCTTCGGAGGCCGAGGGCCGCTCGATCGCCTCCAGCTCCTGCAATCGCTCCCGCAGCCAGTCCGGACCCATTGGCGGGCAAGCTACCCCCTTACCATGAGCGAATGCTCGGCGGCGGCTCGATCACGCTCTTCCACCTGCGCGGCATCAGGGTCTCCGTCGATTGGTCCTGGTTCGTCGTCCTCTTCCTGGTCATCCTCTACATGGCCAACTTCTTCGAAGCCCTGCTCGGCGAGTCGGGGACGACGCCGTTCCTGCTCGCGGTGCTGAGCGCCGTCGGCTTCTTCGGCTCGATCCTGCTGCACGAGTTCGGCCACGCCTTCGCCGCAGTCCGCAACGGGATCGGGATCTCCGGCGTCCAGCTCTGGATCTTCGGCGGGATGGCGCGGATGGACCGCGAGGCCGACAGCCCTGGAACCGAGTTCAAGGTGGCGGTCGCGGGGCCGCTGGTGACGCTGGCGATCGTGGTGGTGCTGAGCGCGATCGGAACCGCCGCGGTCGGCTGGAGCGAGTTCCGCGAAGCGGGCGAGCTGGAATCCGGCTCTGGCGCCTCCGGCGCGATCGCGCTGGTGGCATGGCTCGCCGGCATCAACCTCCTCGTCCTGCTGTTCAACCTGCTGCCCGCGTTTCCGATGGACGGCGGCCGCATCGCCAAAGCGATCGCCTGGCGGCGGACCGGCGACCGCATGGCGGCCACCCGGACCGCCGCGAACCTCGGTCGTTTCTTCGGCTACCTCTTCATCGGCGCCGGTGTCTTCATGGCGGTCACCGACACCCTTCTCGGCTGGTTCGGCGGGGTCTGGCTGGCGCTGATCGGGATGGTGATCAACGGCTCCGCCCGGGGCGCCGCGATGCAGACGGCGATCACCAGCCGCGTCGCCGACGTTCGGGTCGCCGACGTGATGGACCGCGAGCCGGTGGCGATCCCCGGGGACATCAGCGTCGAGCGGGCTCTCGACGAGTACTTCCTTCGCTACCAGTGGCCGTGGTTCCCGGTGGTCGACGCGGCCCACCGCTTCCTCGGCCTGGTGCAGCGCGAGCGCGCCGACGCGATGCCAGAGATGTCTCGCTCGAGCTCGAACGTCTCCGAGCTGGTCGACCGCGACCAAGGGCTCTTCATCCGCGACGACACCCCGCTCGACGCGTTGCTCTCGAACCAGAACCTGCGCCGCTTCGGGGCGCTGATGGCGGTGGACGCCGACGGTCGCCTCTCCGGCGTGGTCACGATCGAGCAGGTCGGCCGGGCCCTCAAGGACGCCGCCGCCCCCTCGGCCTAGCCGGCGCCCCCCGCCTAGCCGTCGCCCGACGCACGCCACTGCCCGCCGCCCTGGGGAGACTCCCGGCGTGGCAGTCCTTTCAGTCCCTATGGGACGTAATGGACTGCCACGGGACCAGGTTCTGGCCAACCTGGCGGCTCGGCAGCATGGGGTGATTTCGACCCGTCAGCTGCAAGCGCTCGGCTACGTCGAAGGGTCGATCGCGAAGGCGACCCGCACCGGGCGCCTGCATCGCCTTCACAAGGGGGTATACGCGGTCGGACACACCAACCTCTCGTTGCAGGGACTGTGCCTCGCCGCCGTCCTCGGGTGTGGGCCCGGAGCCTTGCTGAGCCACTGGTCGGCCGCCTGGCTCTGGGGGCTGATGCGCACGGACCCCGTTCCGATCCACGTCACCACGCCGATTCCGCGCAAGGCCCGCCCTTGGCTGCAGATCCATCGCTCGCGCACTTTCGGCGACGAGGATCGGGCCTTCAGGGAGCACGTTCCCGTCACTTCCGTGGCTCGCACGGCGCTCGACCTGGCGGCACGGGTCCGCCGCCGAAGCGTGGACCGCCTGCTCCGCCGGGCGGAAGAGCTGGGACTGTTCGACCTTCCGGAGTTCGAATCGGTGCTGTCCCGCAACAGAGGACACCGGGGCGCTGCGCCGCTCCAGCGCGCGATTGCGCTCTACGAGCGGCCGCGTTTCACCCGCTCGGGGGCCGAGGAACATTTCGCCGAGCTGCTCGACCAAGCCGGATTTCCCCCCTTCCACACCAACTACGTCGAGGCGGGCTACGAGCTCGACGTCTACTGGCCGGAGCTGCGCTTCGCCGTCGAACTCGACGTCTTCGAGACGCATGGCAGCCGCCTCTCCTTCGAGGAGGACCGAATTCGCGCGGAGGAGCTGAAGCTGGCGGGAGTGGAGATGGTCCGCGTCACCGGACTGCGCCTCGAAAGGGAACCGGCGCGCGTCCTGCGGCGGCTGCGGCGGTTGCTTGCGATGCGCCGGCGCGAGCTGGGCCGCTGATCGTTCCCGGCGGCTCGCTCAGGCGAGCGGGCGGTGTCGGTCGATGATCCGCTTGAAATCCGTTCCCGCGGGCAGGGTCCCGAAGGCCTGGCCCCAATCGCCGGCCAGGCGCGAGGCGCAGAAGGCCTCGGCAACGGCTTCGTCTCCGTGGCGGACCAGCAGCGAGGCCTGCAGGGCGAGGGCCATCCTCTCGACCAGCCGCCGGGCCCGGGCCTCGATCGTCTCCAGGTCGCCGGGGAAGTCGTTCCGCAGGGCGCTGGCGTAGGCCGCGAGCCGCGGCTCCTGCACGGCGCCCTCGTCCACCTCGCCGAAGAATGCCTCCACCGAGGCCGGGGACTTCACCATCGCCCGCAGGACGTCGAGGCACTGGACGTTCCCGGACCCCTCCCAGATCGAGTTCAGCGGGCTCTCGCGGAAGAGGCGCGGCATTCCCGACTCCTCCACGTAGCCGTTTCCCCCGAGGCACTCGAGCGCCTCGCCGGCGTGAGCCGGCGCCCGCTTGCAGATCCAGTACTTGAGCACCGCGTTGGCGATCCGCTTCAGCTCCTGCGCTTCGCCGTCGCCGCCGATCGCTTCGTCGTAGGCCCGGGCCAGGCGCAGCGCCGAGACCGTCGCCGCCTCCGACTCCACCGCGAGGTCGGCGAGGACGTTGCGCATCAGCGGCTGGTCGCTCAGCTCACGCCCGAAGACCGATCGCTGGGAGGCGTGGTGGATCGCCTGGGCGACCCCGGCCCGCATCCCGGTGGCGCCGCCGAGGACGCAGTCGAGCCGGGTGTGGTTGACCATCTCGATGATCGTCCGCACGCCCGCCCCCTCCTCGCCTACGAGCCAGGCGGAGGCGGCGTCGAACTCGATCTCGCTGGAGGCGTTGGAGCGGTTGCCGAGCTTGTCCTTGAGCCGCTGCAGCCGGAAGCGGTTGCGCTCGCCGTCGGGCGTCCAGCGGGGGAAGAGGAAGCAGGAGATGCCGCCGTCGGCCTGGGCGAGGACGAGGAAGGCGTCGCATTGGGGCGCCGACATGAACCACTTGTGCCCGGTCAGCTCGTACTCGCCGCCGGGGCCGCCGCCGTTGACCGGCCGCGCCACGGTCGTGTTGGCGCGTACGTCGGTCCCGCCCTGCTTCTCGGTCATCCCCATGCCCGCCAGTGCCCCGGTCTTCGCGGCGGCCGGAGCGTTGGCCGGGTCGTAGCGGTCCGAGAGGAAGCGGGGCTCCCACTCGGCGGCCAGCTCCGGCTGGGTGCGCAGCGCCGGGATCACCGAGTAGGTCATCGAGATCGGGCAGCCGACCCCGGCCTCGGCCTGGGACATGCACATGAAG
>Ga0308175_100000667_pt1 | contig 22955 bp, 27 predicted proteins | sample PhyCR1_3_FD_203893 | JGI IMG/M metagenome (GOLD analysis project Ga0308175, IMG submission 203893) | Soil microbial communities from UC Gill Tract Community Farm, Albany, California, United States - DLSLS.C.R1 | ecosystem: Environmental > Terrestrial > Soil > Agricultural land | place: USA...
CTGACGGTGGGCAGCTCGACCGCCGACATCGCTCGCGCGATCGCGACACCCGTTGGCGCGGGCGTCTGGATCGGCGCCTACATGGAGCTGCTCAGCGTCGGCTTCTTCCTCGCCTTCGCCGTCTGGATCGCAGACCGGCTCGGCGGCGGCATGCTCGGCTCGATCGTCCGGCTCGCGGCCGCGGCGGGCGCCGGCGGCGGGCTGGGCTCCCTCGCGCTCATGAACGTGATCTCCTACCGGGCCGGGCACGGCATGGGGCTGGACGCCGCGAAGACGCTGGTCACCGCCTCCGAGGCGATCTACGTCGGCACCTGGTTCCTCACCGCCACCCTGCTCGCCGCCGCCGGACTCCTCGCAGTCCGGGCCGGCCGCCGCGCGATCGGCTGGTCGGCGCTCGCGATCGTCGCCTACACGCTCGTACTCATACCCGTTTCGTTTGACGGCGCCGGGCAGTTCTCGCAGCTGCTCTACCTGCTCTGGGTCGTCGTCACCAGCATCGCGCTTGCGCGCGGCAGGCGCGAGCCCGCGGGCGGCGCTGTCGCCGCCATCCAGCACGCCTGAGGCAGGTCGAAGCGCGGTCCGGCGGCGACACGCCCACCCCGCCGGACCGCCCGTCCATACCGAAAGTAATGGCGGCCCGCGCCTCCGGCTACGGCCTCCCTCACCGTTTGCATCGTTTCCCGCTGATGGCGGGCAGGATCCTGTTGAGGGGGTCGGCTCGAAAGGAGTGACCCTTGATGCAGCAACAAGGACAGGTGTTCCAACTTGCGCCCGGGAGCCCGGGTGAGGCTCGGTGGGCGTATCGCTACCGGATCGGTGGTCGTGGCTCCCGGCGTGTTCAGCGTGGTGGCTTCGCGACCGAGCAAGCAGCGGTGGAAGCGCTCGAGCGCGCGCTCGACCGCCTCCGGCGCGAACGGGGTCTCGTCGAGACGCCGACGTTGACGGAGTTCGTCGATGTCTACCTTCGCCAGCATGGCGGCGAGCCGGAGACGGTCGACAAGCTTCGCTGGCTGCTCGCGAAGTCGGTACGGGTGTTCGGCGAACGGCGTCTCGGCCAGCTGCACCCGCCGGAGATCGCGGCCTGGCGAATGACGATTCCGACCGGCCACCGCTTCGAGGCAACACAGGCGTTGCGCCAGGTGCTCAACCGGGCGGTCGAGTGGGATTTGATCGACGTCAACCCGGCAAAGCATGGAGTGGACAATCCGCAGCGGCGTCGCACGGAGAAGCGGCCGTTCGAATCGTGGGAGGAGGTGGAAGCGGTCGCGGCCAAGCTCGGCGTCTACGGTCCTCTCGTGGTGTTCGCGGCTGCGACCGGGCTGCGGCCGGGCGAGTGGCTTGCGCTCGAGTGGTGCCTCGCTCGGCGCGGAGGGGGCGGTCGAGCTGGAACAGCTCCTCCGTTCGGTCGCCGACCGGCACCGGCTGCGGATTCTGAACGTGCTCGTCCGTGCCGGCGGTGCGCCGGTCTGCGTCTGCGAGTTCACGGCCGCGTTCGAGCTGCCGCAGCAGAACGTCAGCTACCACTTGAAGCAGCTCGTCGAGGCGGGCGTGATCGTCCGTGAGCGGCGCGGCCGCTACTCCTACTACACGCTCGTCGAGGGCGTGCTCGACGACATCGCGGCCCTGGTCGCTCTTCCCGAGCGGGCGGCCGCGTGAACCTCGGGCTGCTGCGTGCGCTGGCGGCGGAGGCGATCGGCACCTTCGCGCTCGTCTAGTAGCAGCAGGATCGTGTTTTTGCACCCCACTCGCCCGCATGTGTATTCGCAATCATTCGCCGCAGCAGGCCGTCCCTGCCTCTGTTTGGTCGTGCGGTTACGCCGAGAGGGGGAGGTCGTACGGTCCGGCGGAGTCGCGTGGCGATACGGGTGAGGGCCAGGGTGGTGTGGGCGGGCGGTGCTCGATCGTGCTGCCGCCGTGGCCTGGGTCGTCGCTGTCGCTGCCGGCGAGCTTCCACCCGAACCAGCCTGCCGCGAACCCGGCTCCGACAACGGGCAGGAAGAGCCCCACGTTCAGTATCAGCAGCTGCGCCACGCTACCCCGACCGCGATTATCTCACAGTGCTGTCCTAATCACCGAAGCCCGTGCCGGCGGCTGCGCTTGATGTTCGCCCTTCCGATGACGCTCTCGGCCGCGCTCTAGGTGGGACGGGGCGCTGAGAATCCGCCGCAGCAGTAGAGCGGCGATCAGCAACGGGGCGCTTGGAGACAATCGTGGGGTGCAAAATTCGGTGCACGCCTGTGGGGTGCCAAAATTTCGGGACATACACCCGGAAAGCCGCTGTTCGGACAGGACGCGAGTTTTTGGCACCCCACACGAGAGGTCAGGTGCATCTTTCCGGACCACGGCGTACCGGCCGCCATACGCCGCCTCCTCGAGCTTCTGCTCCGTCTCGGTTCCGGAAACGAACACGATTCGTGTCTGTGGCAGTGCCTTCACGATCTCGGCGGCGGCATCGATCCCGCTCATGCCCGGCATCGAGATATCCACTACGACAAGGTCGGGCCGCAAAGATCCCGCCAGGGCGATCGCCGGCCTCGCCGTCGGCGGCCTGCTCGACCACGTCCTCCGCAGACGCGAGCAGCGCCACCGTGAGGGCGCGAAACCTCGCGTCGTCATCTACAACAGCGCCCTCACGTCGCTTCGGGAGTCGAAGGGATCGAGTATTCCACGGGCTCTCGAAGCAGGCCAAACGTCCGGAGAGAGAAGCCCCGTTGTCGGGGCTTCTGTCGTTGATCCTTGATCTGGTCGTTCGTCGCTGTTAGCCGCAGGTGAGGTTGAACTTGTCGAAGTTGGCGGTCACGTCTCCGTTCGCGTTCGTGGCGAACATGGTGGTTTCGTGTGCCCTGATCGAGGAGCCGTCCGACCCGGTTAGGTGGATCGTCAGCGTGAACGCGCTGTTTCCGTTTCGCTCGTTCATGTTGAAGTTGCCCCACGCGGTGGCATGGCCGCTGTAGGTGACGCCGGTGCCGTCGTCGGTTGCGAGGACTGCCCCGGTCTCGGTGAACGTCGACCAGACCTCGTCGCTGTTGGTGAAGTAGGTGACGTGATTGACGAGATTGCCGGTGAACTGGGCCCCCTGTCCGCCGTTGAACGTGTCTCCGGTACAAGGGTTCGTCGCGGCCGGCTCGAGGAACGTCCCGTGAATGTGCTGTGTTTCCGTGACGGTCTGGCCGTTCGGGCTGCCCGCGAAGGCAGGCGCTGCCACTAGGCAAAGCGCTGTGGCCGCGAGTGCAGCCGAGAAAAGACCGACTTTCCGCATAGATCCCATCTCCCTCTTGTTCGATGACCCACTGCCGCCCCGACTGGGGCGCGGCCCGACCAAGCAGCATCCAAGAGCGGCTCTGAAAGAGCAATAGGCCAAGTCAGCCCAATTCCGTTCAGCGACGTGAACCGAACAAATCGCGAGTCGCGTCGCGATCGACTACTCCGTCGCGTCCGGCATCTACACCGACACCCTCACATACACGGTCACGCCGAACTACAACTGAGCTTGAACATCTCCCATCTGCGCGCATTGCCGGGCGCGTCGAGAAGAGGCCCACGATTCGTCGCGATGCTCGCTGCGACCCTTCTTCTTGCGGCCACGGGCACCGCGACGACGCAGGCCGCGGGGCCAAAGCCGGTCGGCGGGCTCCGCGCGCTCGCCGTCTCAGTTCCACCCGACCCGGTCGCGATTAAGGCGGGATCGCGCGGCAAGACGCTCGTCCGCGTCGTCAACCCAAATGATGTGCCGGTCACGGTCATGACCGCGAGCCGCGCCCTGGCGCTCGAAGACAACGGCAAGGTTGCGGTCCGGGCCGGGCCGGACCCGCGCTGGGACAAGTCGGTCGACTTCCCGACCGGCCAACAGACGATCCCGGCCCAGAGCTACCTCGACGTCCCGCTGACAATTCACGTTCCTGCGCGCTTCAGCCCGGACCTCTACTTCATCGGTTTCCTCGTCACCCCGATCCCGACCGGCTCCGGCTCGCTGCAGGTGATCAACCAGATCGGCTCCTTCGTCACCATCGACGTGCCCGGCCCACGTGTCCGACAACTCGTCGCGAGTTTCCATCTGCCCCGCCTCTCCCTGAGCACTCGCGCCCACGGCACCCTCAGGGTCGTCAACGCCGGCAAAGCGGCAGTTCGCTTCTGGGGCGAACAGGACACGAACTCCTCACCGGGCGGTTCACCGCAGCAGCTGCGCTTCGACCCGTCCCTGTTACCGACCGGCAGATATCGCGTCGTCGACGTCAGCGCTAAGCCGGCCTGGCCGGTGGGGATGGTCACCATGACCGTGCACCTCACCTCCCCCGGCCGCACCGAGGCCACGACCAAGGAACTGACCGTAACCAAGCAGGTGCTCGTCATCAGCCCGATCGTGCGCTCGCACTCGCCATCCTGCTCCTACTCAGTGCCTTGATCGTTTGGTTGCGCCGCAGACGCCGCCATGCACATTCCGATAATCCGCCCAGCACCGTTGATCCAGCGATGTGTCTTAACGCGGCACAAGGGACGTTTGGGCGCCGTGCCGATGCCGGCGGCCGCCCAGGTTGCGCTTGTGACGCCTGTCAGGCGCTCGAGGGGGGCTAAGGTCAGCACCGCCCGCCAGCGCCACTCCCCTCACCTGGCGCCCCTCCCCTCACCTGGCTCCGAAGTGAACTCTCCGAGGGAACGCGTCTCCTCGTCGATGAATCGGAAAGCAGCGTTGTTGAGGTCAAGCCGTTGTCCAAGGCGAACCCGGCGCTTCTCGCCGTCGTAGAGAGTGAGGACGGCGTTGTCGCCATCGCCGAGCACGGTGAACATTGCGGGGAAGAGGCGCAGTCGACCGGAGCCGCTCTCATCTTCGCGGAGCTCGTACGCACAGTTGATACTAAAACCGGAGATAAGCCGTAGCCGCCCCTGGGGCATAACGGGGGAAGGTTAGAAAGTAGGGCGAATGGCCGCACCCCGAGGCGGTGATTCCCTGCGGTTGATGACGCTGAGGAAATGCTGAGACCCGGCGAGAGCTCAGGCAAGGCGGAGTGAGGGTCTGAACGTCTTCGTGTCGGGTCTCGCGCGGTGGCGGAGCGGGCTCCGTTCAAGAGTTGGCCTTGTTCCGCGTCTGTTGTTCTGGCTGCGGATCTGACACGTGCTCTCAAAAGCTGGCGAGTGGGCCGAGCCACTGGACAGCGAGTGTGGCGAGGAGTGTGAGTGCGACGAGCGGGAGGCCTAGCCGGGAGTAGGTTGCGATTGAGGGGGTGGCGCCGACCCTGCGGGCCGCTTGCAGCCAGAGGATGGCGGAGAGCGAACCGGTGATCGCGAGGTTGGGGCCGATGTCGAGTCCGAGCATGAGCGCGTGCGGGTGCAGCGGCGGTTGGGCTGAGAGGAGGACGGCCGCGGGGAGGTTGTTGATGAGGATCGAGGCCGCGGCGCCGATGCCGGCCGTTTCCCAGGGCCTGCGCGAGTCGAGCAGGTGCCCCGGTCCCGTCCAGAGGCGGGCGAGGGTGCCGAGAGCGACTGCGAGCCCAAACAGGAGCGCGAGCGCACGCGTGTCGAGGCGTGGACGGAGTTTGCGAAGGAGCGCGACGGCCACTCCGACCGCAAGCACCGGAAGGGCCGCGTTTCGCAGCAGCAGGACGAGCGCTCCAGCGATCAGCGTGCTGGCCGCCCCGAGCGTCAGTCGAAGCGCCGGCGGCTCGTCCGGGTCGTGGACGCCGTGCTTGAGCCGAAACGCGAGCATCAGGAAGGCGGTCGTGATCGCGCAGGCTGCGATCCAGGCGGGCAGCATTGCCCGCGCAAAGGCGGCGCCGCCTTGAGGGTCGCTGCGCAGCACGACCAGGTTGGTCAGGTTCGAACCGGGCAGAAGGAGCGACGCGGCGTTGGCCATGAATACCGAGCCGTACAGGAACGGGCGCTCGTCCAGACCGCGCTGCCGGGCTGCGTGAACGAGCACTGGGGTGAGGAAGACGACCGAGGTGTCGAGGTTGAGGATGGCGGTCACCACCGCCACGAGAGCGAGCAGTGTCAGCAGGAGGCTGCGCGCACCGAGGCTTGTCCGGGCTAGCAGCGCCCCGAGCGCCTCGAACAGCCCGTCTGCCGCCGCGACCGCGCCAATCAGCAAGAGCCCTGCAACGAGCACAAACGGCGGCCACGCTTGCCTGGCGGACGCTATGATCGCGTGCGCAAGCATCCTAAACAGTAAAGGTAACTAAACTAATACCGCGGCCGCGTCACCACCCCGGTAGCCGTCAAGCAGCGGAGGCACTCGTCCGCACTGCGCCACTGGTCAGCCGCTGGATCGAGCGTCTGCTCGCCGCACACGACCCGCCGCTCACCGTCGCCCAGTACCTGACCCTGCAGGCGATCGCCGACGGAGACGTCGTCGGCGCCGAACTCGCCCGCCGCGCCGCCGTCTCCCCGGCGGCCGTCTCGCAAGTCCTAGCCGCCCTTGAAGACAGCGGTCTCCTGACACGTGCCCGCCTCCGCGACGACCGTCGCCGCCAGCCCCTTGCTCTCACGGAACAGGGCCGATCGACCCAGCGTTCAGCGCAAACAGCGCTCCGCGAGAGACTGGCCGGCCTGCTCGCCGACCTACCAGCCCACGAAGCTGACGCGCTCGCCCACCTGCTCGAGCGCCTCGAAACGTCGCTCAGTGGCACACCGCCGCCACCGAGACCGCACCGCCCAACCTCGCCACCACCGCACGGGCCGAAGAAACGCAAGAAGCCCGACCACTGAAGATCAACCTAGGCGCACACAGGTCGTCTCTGGGATTTAGCGGAGTTTCGCGCTCTACCGTGTCTTTAAGCGGAGCCTCATCGCCGCGCGAGGTGCTTCTTGCATCAGGCTGTAGCGGGCCTCCACCCTCTAGTCGAGAGGTTCGACCTGCCAGCCGTTGTCGTTGGCGACGACACGCACGCCAGCACCCTTTGCCAGCGGCGCCACGATCTCGCCGGTCAGGCCCAGGACTGCGGCCTCGTTGGTTGGGCTGTGCCCGACCACGAGGGCGCTGCCGCTTTCGGGCAGGCTGTCCAGAATACGGCGGAGGGCGCTGCCGAGTCGTTCCGAGTCCTCCGCGACGAGCTCGGCGTCGGCCTCGCGTAGAGCCTCGAGAGCGCCGCTTCCGGCCGCCTGGTAGGCGGCGCGCCAACGGTCCTCCACCTGTGAGCGCAGGCCCGGCTCGACCACGACGCCGCCGGGCACGCGCTGTCGGAGCACAGCGAGGAAGCAGGCGAGCGTCTGCGTCGCGCGCTGGGCGCCGCTCGAGACCGCGAGCTGGTAGCCGCCGCTGAGGCGTGCGCCGATCGCCAGCGCATCCGCCACGCCCACGGCGGTAAGCACGTCGCCGTCGGCGTCCGTGTGCCGACGCAGCTCGATCTGCCTGAGCACCGGGACGACGCTAACAACCGCGCAGTCCTGAAGCGGGTTTCGTAGACCTCAACCACAAAGCTCGGGCGTCCCGGCGTTCAACGCAAGCGCTCCGCCAGAGACTGCTGGGAGCCTGATCGGTAGACCCGGTTCTAGCAGGAAGCGCGTTCCGCGCGAGGTGCTTTTTGCGTCAGGCTGAAGCAGGCCGCCTGCGCCCTCTACTCGAGAGGCGCAACTTGCCAGCCGTCATCGTTGGCGACGACGCGCACGCCGGCACCCTTTGCCAGCGGCGCCACGGTCTCGCCGGTCAGTCCGAGGACTGCGGCCTCGTTGGTTGGGCTGTGCCCGACCACGAGGGCGCTGCGCTTTCTGGCAGGCTGTCCAGGATACGGCGGAGGGCGCTGCCGAGTCGTTCCGAGTCCTCCGCGACGAGCTCGGCGTCGGCCTCGCGTAGAGCCTCGAGAGCGCCGCTCCCGGCCGCCTGGTAGGCGGCGCGCCAACGCTCCTCAGAGCAGCCTCGTTTCGGTCACGAGATCTCGATCGCCCGCCGACATACCTGCTCAGAGCTCCTACGTGGTAGCGCCGATTCGTTACTAGTCGCAAGTTCTATTTGCCGTGGGACCGAGGATGTGCGCGCTCACCCGCGAACTCGGCGGCTCCCTCGCTACTCACACCTCGCCCGGGCGCCGGCAGGAAGCCCTGCTCGCCGTTGCGGCGAAGGACTAGACCGGCGAGATCTCTCCTGGGCGGGGAAGGGTGCTGTTCTCGGCGGACGGGGACAACTGCGCGTACTCTGACACCGTGCTTGGGAGATTTCAGGAGGAGCGGCTCGCGCGGAATGAGGCGTTCTTCCGGGAGGTCAACGAGCGCATCCGTGAGGCGGGGGATCGTTTCGATGGCTCTGCCGAGGCGGAGTACGAGTTCTTGTGCGAGTGTCCCGAATCGGATTGCGTCGATCGGATCAAGCTGACGCTGGCGGCCTATGAAGCGGTGAGAGCAGATGCGCGTCGGTTCGTTGTCGCGCCGGGTCACGACGTGCCGGAGATCGAGCACCTGGTCGCCGAAGACGAACTCGTTGCGGTCGTCGAAAAGGACGGCGCCGCTGGCGAGGTTGCCGAACGGCTCGACCCGCGACACTGACGCACCACACAACTCCGACCGAACGCCGAATACCGGGGATGCAGTTGCAAGAGCCAGGTGGTGTGTCACTGAGTGACTTCCGGGCAATGTTCGAGTCGCCTCCATGCGCCTATCTCGTCTTGATGCCGGAGGCTGGGGATCGCGGCGGCCAACGAGCCGTACCTGCACGCAATGATGAGGAAGCGCGCGGGGTTGTTGCTTGGCAGACTGGGCGAGTCGTTACTCAGCCCCGCTCGCGCGCGGGTTGAGCCGCATCGCCGCTGCCCCTGCAGCGCCGAGCTTCTCGACGATCGCGTAGCCGTTCTCGGCCTCGACGATCCGTTCGTGATGCGTCTCCTCGTCTTCGTGTCCGGCGACGAGCACGAACCAGGTCGGATGGGCGCGCACGCGCTCGTACTCCTCGATGCTGAGCAGGACGACCTCGTAGCAGTTCGGGTCGGCACACTCGCAGACGAAGGCCATGGGGTCCGCCGGCTCGAAGCGATGGGTTGCCGCCGCGCGCCGCAGCCGCTCGTTCGAGGTTCGGAACGCCGACTGGCTTCTCGCCAGCTGCTCAGCGCAGGGGCTGTCACCTTCCCTCACCGTTGTCGCATTCCCCGGCGTCTTGGTTGCGAACCTCAGCCGAGCTCGCTGTCTCGGCTAAGGGACGATCCAGCTGCTGGGAGGGCATGCGCGAAGGGCGGCTTTCGCGTCTGCCCTATCCACATGGATGGCCGAAGCGGGGCGGCGGTTTTAGACGCTCATCCCGCGTGCCCGCAGATCGGCGATGCAGTCCTCGCAGATGGCATGGCTAAGGCTGCTGAACTCCGCCACCGCCAGCGTGTGCTCGACGAGCACCCACGTCCGTGACGCGATAGCGCCCGCACCCAGGCGCAGCGGGTCGTCATGCCTCCCTGACGCGCCGCTGAGATCGGTACAAACAACCTGAGAACGGGGCAAGCGTGCGCCGGGCTGCCTCGAGCGCCTCCTCGGCGCTACGTAAGAGGGCGGCTTCGACCGCCTCTTCCTCATGCGAGTGGCTAGGCACGATCCGAAGCTACTCCTCAACGGAGGCTGATCAGCGGAGTGAGCCGGACCGGGTTCGACGGGGACCGGTTTGGTGGTTCATGCGGCCGTTCCAACGAGCGTAGTTGGTTGTCGATCGGCGTGCTGTTGCTCGTATTCGAGTGGTGGGATGTCGCCGAAGCTTTCGTGCAGGCGCGCGGCGTTGTATCAGCCGATGTACTCGACGACGGCGAGCTCGAGCTGCGAGCGGGTCCGCCAGACGCGGTCGGTGATCAGTTCGGTCTTGAAGCTGTCGACGAACGACTCGGCGAGAGTGGTTGAGGTGATCTGGGCGCTCATCGCCCTGCTGTGCTTCGTGCGCGATACGGCCGCACCCGCGTGAGCTGGTGGGCGTGGCTGCTCGTCTCAGTCGGCGCCTTGCTCGCCGTCTGGGCAAGCGTGGTCGTCTGGCTTCTCGCGGCCGGCAGGCGCGGCGACGCGCGTGCACTCGTGACCTTCATTCCCGACTGCATCGTGCTCATGACGCGGCTCGCTCGCGATCCGCGCGTGCCGCGCCGACACAAACTGCTGCTGATTGGCCTCGTCGGCTACCTCGCCTCGCCGCTCGACCTCGTCCCCGACTTCATCCCGGTGGTCGGCCAACTCGACGACGCGATCGTCGTCGGCTTGGTGCTGCGCCACTTCGTTCGGGCGGGCGACGAACAGCTAATCCGCGAACTCTGGCCGGGTCCGGATCGGTCGCTAGATCTCGTCTTGCGGCTGGCGCGACCCGGTGGCGGCGAGACGTGAAGGCCGAGGTGTTGGGTGATCGGAGCACCGCCACGCCGACCAACAACGAGTCAGCAGCCGCAGCTCTCGCCGCGCCAGCTCTCGACGCTTTCCTTCGTGGCGAGTGCGGCGATTACGAGCGCAGCGGCCGGATCGGCCCACCACCAGCCCGCGAGGGCGTTCAGCAGCAGCCCGAAAAGCAAGGCGACGGAGAGGTAGGCGCAGATCATGTTCTGGCCGGCCTCGGAGACGGTCGCCGAGGAGTTCAGCGCCTGCCCGACCTGGCGCTTCGCGCGGGCGAGCAGCGGCATCGTCGGCGCCGTGAACGTCGCCAACCCGATCCCGACCCAGCTCACCGCCGGGTGGTGCGCGCCGACCAAGTCACGCACAGCTTCAACTGCGATGTAGGCGACCAGTAGCGCGTAGCTGGCGGCGATCAGCTGCTGCGCGCGCCGCTCCGCCGCGTGGGAAGAGCCGCGGCCGCCGCTGAACAGCCAGATCACGACACCGGCGGCAGCGACCTCGATCAGGCTGTCCAGCCCAAAGCCAACGAGCGCGACCGAGCCGGCGGCGATGCCGGCGCCGAGCGCGACCGCGAACTCGACGAGGTGCCAGCCGTTCCCGACCCAGGCGAGCAGCTTCGCGCGCTGCTCCAGACGCGCGCGCTCCTCTGGCGCGAGTCCCGGCCGCTGGCCGAGCACCCGGAGCTCACCGCGCGCGGCCGCGGGCGTCAGCTGAAGCAGGCCGGGACGCTCACTCGTGCTCATGGTGGTGGTGGTGGTGGTCGTCGTCGTGGTCGTCGATGTGCTCGAGGTCGATCTCCGCGTTTCGCACCGTGTGCCAGGACTCCCAGGTGATGCGGAGGATCACGAGCGTGATCACGAGACCGATCACCGGGTCGGCGATGTTCAGGCCAAGCGCGACGACGGCGGCACTGGCGAGCACGCCGAGACTGACGAAGCCGTCGACGCGCGCATGCTTGCCGTCGGCGACAAGCGCAGGGCTTTGCAGCCGCTGGCCCGCGCGCAAGCGCACCTGGGCGGCGACCTCGTTGCCGACGAAACCGATCACCCCTGCCGCGGCGAGCAGCCACAGATGCGAGAGCGTGCGCGGATGGACGAACCGCTCGATCGTCTGCACGAGCGCGACCATGGCGCTGATGAAGATCGCGAGCACGACTCCCAGGCCGGCGAGCCGCTCGCCGCGCAGGCTGCGGAAGAAGAACGCAAGCCCGAGCGGGATCGCGGTCAGCGCGTCGCCGAAGTTGTGGATCAGGTCGGCGAGCAGTGCGACGCTGAGTGTGCGCGAGTAGATGAACGCCTGCGCCAACGCCGTGATGGTGAGGATGGCGAGGCTCCCCGAGACGGCGCGGATCCCGGCACGCGAGCGCAGGATCGAACGGTCAACGAGGCCGTGCGAGTGGTCGTGCGCATGGCCGTTGTGCTCGTGCGAACCCAGGTCGCCGATCTCGGGAAGGTGGAGCTCAGGCGCCCAGGTCTCGTCGTGGTCGCAGAGGACGGTTCCGTCTGCTGAGCGGAGGTGGCTCACAGCTCGACGTTACCGGGTCGCCGCTCTGGTGGAGGATGTGAGTGGGAGGGGGTCGACTCCTGAAAGGAGTTGACCTCAAGCGATGGTGCAGCAAGGACAGACATTCGAACTCACGCGCTCCGGGCCGGACGGCCAGCCGCTGTGGGCGTATCGCTACCGGACAGGTGGTCGCGATGCGAAGCGCGTTCAGCGAGGCGGGTTCGCATCGGAGCAGGACGCTCGCGATGCACTCGAGCGTGAACTCGAGCGGTTTCGACGCGAACGCCGGATCACGCGGAGACTCACGCTCTCAGAGCTCGTCGCGACGTACCTCGACCAGCACGACGTGCAGGCGGTGACGCTCGAGAAGCTCCGCTACCTGCTCAGCAAGGCAACCGCCGTCTTTGGTGATCGGGCGATCGGCGAGTTGACCTCTCAGGAGATCGCAGCCTGGCGGATGACGCTTTCCCCCGGCTACCGCTTCGAAGCAACCCAGGCACTCAGGCAAGTGCTCCACCGTGCGGTGGCGTGGGGGATGATCGACGTCAACCCGGCCAAGGTCGGCGTCGACAACCCGGTACGGCGACGGAAGGAGCAGCATCCGTTCGAGTCCTGGGTGGAGCTGGAAGCGCTCGTCGCGGCGATCGGGCCGCGGTACGGACCGATGATCCTGTTCGCCGCGGCGACCGGACTACGGCCGGCGGAATGGATCGCGCTCGAGAAACGCGACATCGACCGCAAGGAACGGGTCGTCTACGTCCGCCGCTCCTTCACCCGCGGCGAGCTGAAGATCCCGAAGACGGAGGCGAGCACGCGAGCAGTGCCGCTGCAAGCCCGCGCCCTCGATGCACTCGATCGGGTGAAGACCAACGGTTCGCCGCTGCTGTTTCCCGGCGAACGCGGTGGCTACCTCGACATCCACCACTTCCGCCCCTACCAGTGGCGACCCGCCCAGAACGCCGCCGGCGTCACGCCGCTGCGGCGGGTCTACGATCTCCGGCACACCTTCGCGACCTTCGCGCTCCGTGCCGGACTCTCAACCTTCGACCTCTCTCGCTACATGGGCGCCAGCCTGACCATGATCGACCGCCACTACGGCCACCTCGCCCGCGACGGACGCGAGCACGCGATCAAGCTCCTCGACGCGTTGAACGCACCCGAGTTCGACCCGTGGACGCTCGTGGACGCTCGGTGGACACCGAAACAGCCGGCCGGCGTCACGCCCGACAACGAAAGCGATGACTGAGCAGGGAGAACGCTGAAGCCCTCTGACGGACTCGAACCGTCGACCCCCTCCTTACCATGGAGGTGCTCTACCAGCTGAGCTAAGAGGGCTGGAAGCCCGATTGTAGCCCCGCCTCGAGCGGGTGCCCGCCGATGCTCGGCGTAGCCTCCGGCCGTGGACGTTCGCCGCGCGCTCGCTCCGAACGAGGAGCTCGGCGAGTCGCCGCTCTGGCCCGCGGCCGCGATCGTCGGTGCCGCAGGGCTCTACGCCGACCTCCCGTCCAGCTTCATCGCAGGGTCCGGCGCAGGCGCGTTCGGCGTCGTCCGCTGGGTCGTTCCGGCGCTGACCGTCCTCGTGCTCGTGGCCCTCGGACTGATCCGCCCGAGCGGAGCGCTCGGCCGCGCCCTCGACTGGCGGCCGGCGGTGCTCAACCTGACCCGCCGCCGCCTCTCGATCACGACGATCGCGATCGTCAGCGCGGCCAACGCCGCCTCGATCATCCTGCTCGTGCACCTCCTGATCAACAACGCGCAGGCGCCGGAGGCCGCGTCCTTGCTGCGCGCTGCCCTCCACATGTGGGTCGTGAACGTGCTGCTCTTCGGACTCTGGTACTGGCAGTTCGACGCGGGAGGGCCGCTCGACCGGCCTGCCCGCGCACCGGCCGATCGCGACTTCCTCTTCCCGCAGCACGCCGAGCCGGCTCTGCTGGAGCGTGCCTGGCGCCCGCTCTTCCTCGACTACCTCTACGTCTCCTTCACGAACTCGGCGGCCTTCAGCCCGACCGACGCGATGCCGCTGAGCCGCTGGGCGAAGATGCTCATGCTCGTCCAGTCGGCGATCAGCCTCTCGCTCGCCGTGATGGTCGTCGCTCGCGCAGTCAACATTCTCGGCTGAAGCGCGAAGCTACAATGCCCGTCCCGCGGGGGTGTGCCCGAGCGGCCAAAGGGAACGGGCTGTAAACCCGTCGGCTCAGCCTACGGAGGTTCGAATCCTCCCGCCCCCATCTCGTGGCGAGCTACGACGTGGCGATCGTCGGCGCCGGGCCCGCAGGCTCGACCGCCGCGTACCGGCTTGCAACCGCGGGCGTCCGCGTGCTGCTGCTCGACAAGGCGACGTTCCCCCGGGACAAGCCGTGCGGCGGCGGCGTCACCGGCCGCGCCGCTCGGCTCCTGCCGTTCTCGATCGATCCGGTCGTGGAGGACGTCGTCGACCGGCTCGAGTGCGGGCTCCGCTACCGGCATCGCTTCACGCGCCGCGCCCGCGAGCCGCTCGCGTACATGACCCAGCGCCGGCGGCTCGACCACTTCCTCCTCCAGACGGCGGCAGAGGCGGGCGCCGAGGTGCGAGAGGGGGAGACCGCCGACGCGCGGGAGCTCGACGCGCGGATCGTGATCGGCGCGGACGGCTGCAACGGCGCGTCGGCGAAGCAGCTCGGGCTCGCCGACGGCGTCGTCCACGGTGTCGCGCTCGAGGCGAATTACCCGCACGAGCCGCGGTTTGCGCGGGCGATGGTGCTCGAGATCGCGGTCATCCGCGGCGGCTACGGCTGGGTCTTTCCCAAGGGAGACCACGTGAACGTCGGCGTCGGCGGGAACGGGGAGGAGGGACCGAAGCTCCGCGCCGAGCTGCGGCGGATGTGCGAGGCGTACGGGATCGACCCGGCCGCAGCGGCCGATACGCGCGGCTACCGGCTGCCTCTGCGGCTGCCGGGGACGCTGCTCGCCCGCGGCCGGACGGCCGTGATCGGCGACGCGGCGGGGCTCGTCGACCCGTTCTCGGGGGACGGCATGTACGAGGCGTTCCTCTCCGCGCAGCTCGTGACGGAGGCGGCGCTCGACGTACTCGCGGGCCGCACCGAGAGCCTCGACGCGTATCAGGCCGCCGTCGAGCGGCGGATCGCGCCGCTGACGCGCGCCGGCTGGGGAGCCAAGCGCGCGTTCGAGCGGTTTCCGCGGGCGACGTACGCGCTGGCGCGGCTGCCGGTCACGTTCCGCGCGCTCGAGAAGCTCCTCACGGGCGACCTGCCGGAGCCGGCCGCGGCCCGCGGCGTCGAACGAGCCGCGATCCGCGCGATCTATGCCCTGTCGCGAGCCGCCGTCAGCCGGAGTTACCGATCAGCTGCATCATCTTGAACATCGGCAGGTACATCGCGATGATGATGATGCCGACCATGAACCCGACGCCGATCATCATGAGCGGCTCGATGATCGAGGTCAGGGACTGGATCGCGGCGTCGACCTCGTCCTCGTAGAAGTCGGCGATCTTGCTGAGCATCTTCTCGAGCTCGCCGGTCTCCTCGCCGATCTTGACCATCTGACTGACCATGGGCGGGAAGAGCGGGTCGTTCGTCAGCGGCTCGGCGATCGGAACGCCCTCCTGCACCTTGATCCGTGCCTCGGTGAGCGCCTTCTCGACGAGCCAGTTGCCCGCCGTCGAGCCGGCGATCTCGAGCGCCTTGATGATGTCGACGCCTGCGGCGACGAGCGTCGCGAGCGTGCGGAGCAGCCGCGCCATCGTCACCTTGAGGACGACCTCGCCGATCTTCAGCGGGATCCGGAGCTTGAAGCGATCCCACGCCTGGCGGCCCGACTCCGTCTTCTTGTAGCGGAGCCCGCCCCAGATGATCGCGCCGATCAGCGGGAAGATGATGAACCAGTCGTGCCGGACGAGGTTCGAGGCGTGCACCACGACCCGCGTCAGGAGCGGCAGCTGGCCGCCGAGCTCGGTGAAGATCTTGGCGAAGATCGGGACGATGAACATGAGCATCGCGACGAGCACGAGCGACGCGAACGTGAAGACGACGGTCGGATAGACCATCGCGCCCTTCACGCGGCGCTTCAGCTTCGTCTCCTTCTCGATCTGCTCCGCGACGCGGTCGAGGACGTTGTCGAGCATGCCCGACGCCTCGCCGGCCTGCACCATGGAGACGTACAGCTCGTTGAACACCTTCGGGTGCCGAGCCATCGCCTGCGAGAGCAGGAGGCCGCCCTCGACGTCGGCGCGGAGCTCGGAGATGATCTCCGCGAGGTAGACGTCGTCGGTCTGCTCCTCGAGGATCACGAGCGAGGCCACGATGTTCAGGCCCGCCTCGATCATCGTCGCGAACTGGCGCGAGAAGATCTGCATCGAGCGCGGCTTGATCTTCTTGAACGCCGTGCGCAGGCCGTCCTCGCCGCTCGCGGGAAGCTCGCGGAGGGAGTTGGCGAGGAGGCCGCGGATGCGGAGCTGCTCGCGGGCCGCCTCGAGGTCAGGCGCGTGGATCTCGCCGACGGTCTCGAGGCCGTCGATGCTGATTGCGGTGTAAGCGAATCCGGCCATGGCTAGCTCTGGCAGGGCGTGGTGCCCGTGTCGGTTCCGAGTCCGGACTGGTCGCAGCGCGAGAACGTCGAGAGGTTCGCGACGGAGATCGCGCCGTCGTTGTTGTCGGTAACGGTCACCTTCATCACCTTCACGGAGGAGCTGCCGGGATACGTGCCTCCGGACTGGCTGCCGGTGGACACCTGCGTCACCACCACCTTGTAGCTCCGGCCGTCGGGCGCGCTCGGCCAGGGGTTGATCGTGGTCGCGGCGATGCTCGAGTACTGGACGTTGCGAAGGGACTCCATCTCCTGGTCGGCGATCGCCGTCGCCGTAGAGATGCGGCTCGCCCGCCGGACGGCTGCGCCGGCAGACGTGAAGGCCCCGATCGTGGCGAAGATGCCGACGTTCAGGACGAGGATCGCGATCAGGAGCTCGACGAGCCCGACGCCGTCCTCGTTCCGAAGCCTCGCGACGAGACGGCTCCAGCGGCCGCGGCGGCGGTCGATGACGGCGGCCGCGGTCACGACGCGGAGACGAGCTCCAGCTTGTAGCGGACGCCGTCGCTGGTGTCGACCAGCGTCAGGGTCCGGCCTCCGCTGAGGGAGACGGTGCCCGCGCCGCTCGCGTACGAGCCGCTCGCGATGCCGATCCGCGCGACGCCGTGGTTCACGGAGACGAGCTTGAACAGCGGGTTCGAGCTGGGGAAGCTGGCGCCGATCCGGACGGTCTGGACCTTGCCGTTGATCTGGATCGCGACGGCCCCGGTCTTCGCGAGCGTGCGCTGCGCCGTCGTCGCGTAGCCGCCGCCCGTGCTTCCGCCGGTGCTACCCGCGGCCGCGCCGCTCGCTCCCGACGAGGTGCCGGAAGTCGCGCCTGCCTGCCCGGCGGCGCCGGGGACGGAGGCGGCCGAAACCTGCTGCACGAACGGGTCCTTGCTGGCGAAGTGGCTGAACGAGAAGAGCTGGGCCTTCGAGCGCCTCGGCGCCACGTCGGAGTTCGGCAGCTTCGTGCTCGACGCCGGCAGTACGGCAGCCGCCGTGCCGGAAGCGCTGGTGGCGGGTGCGGTCGACGTGCCTGCGGTCGAGGTCGTCGTGGCCGCGGGAGGCGAGCTGGTGCTTCCGCCGCTCTTCTTGAGCACATGCGGCAGCTCGAATGCGAGCACAGCCGCGAGGACGACGACGCCGCCGATGGCCATCATCTTCGCGCGCTTGTCCTTGGCCTCCCGGACGCTCTGCATTCTGCTCTTGCGGCTCATGAGGTTCCTCCGCTCGTGCTCGGGGCAGCTGAAGTCCCGTTCGAGGTGGTGGTCGAAGTGGTCGTGGTCGAGTTGGTGTCGGTGCTGCCGGGCGTGGTGGACGCGGGCTGCGCCGCCTGCGGTACGAAGGCGTTGATCGTGAGGTTCGCCTGAACCTCTCCGAACGCCGGCGCGGACTGCGCACCCGCCTGACCCGGGACCGTGCTCCCCGACCCCGCGGTACACGTCCCGGCGGTCGTGGAGCAGAACTTGATATCGCTCACGTCGAACAGGCGTCCGACCGCGAACAGGCGGCCGTTCTCCACCCGCACGAGGTTGCGCATGCGCTGGAGGAGGGCGAGGAGGTCGTAGAAGCTCCCGCTGAACTGCACGGTGATCGGCTGGACAGCGAAGGGCGAGGTCGTGTCGGGCGTCGTGCTCGTGCTCGACGCAGGCGAGATCTGATCGAAGCTGATCCCCGAGTCGACCGCGAGCTGGTCGAGCTGGAGCAGCACGTCGGGCGTCTCGAGCGTGCTCGGCATCGCCTTCGCCAGGCTGAAGACGGGCGCGGAGCGGACCGCGGGCAGCGCTTGCTGGAACCCGCTGGACTGGTTCGCGTCGATCTGCGCCTGCACGGCGGCCGTCTGCTTCTTCAGGCCGGCGGCGTCCGAGCGCTTCGGCGAGATCACACCGAAGTAGCCGATGAGGATGACGAGGAAGAGCACGCCCGCAACGAGCGCGATCTGAGCCCTCGTCGACAGCGTTGCGAGACGGGCGGTCACGATGCTCCCTTTCCCTTGCGGATGTCCGAGACGATGGTGAAGTTGACGACGAGCTGGCTGCCGATGACCTTCTTCAGGCTGCTCTGGAGCTGCACGTTCTTGAGATCCGGCAGGACCTGGAGCCGCTCGAGCAGGCGCGCGACGCCGGCCTGCGAGTACGTGTAGCCCATGATCGTGAGGGCCGTCGGCGCCGCCGGGAGGGCGCTGCTGGTCGACGTCGTCGTCGGGGTCGCGCCGAGCACGGTGGACGACTCGATCGGCATCGTCCCGTCCACGCTGGTGAGCCAGACGTCGTCGGGGAGGATGAGCGACATGCGGCGCAGGATGCGATCCCAGGCGACTCGCTTGCCGATCGCGGAGGCGAGTGCGAGCGAGCGCTGCTCGCGCTGACTCAGCACAGCCGAGCGGAAGGCGTTCGTCTTCGCCGAGACGTGGTGGGCCGGGGTCGTCGCGAGCACTGCGCGTGCGGTGGAGAGGTTCTGACGCTCGCGGTCGACGCTCCGGTTCGCGAGCAGGAACCCTCCGACGAGGGCGAGCACGACGGCGGCACCGCCGATCCCCGCGACGAGGGCGACCGGGTTGGGGCGCTCGCGCTTCTGCTCGACTTGCTGGCGGGGGAGTAGGTTGACGGCGCGCATCAGTCCTCGATTCCCAGTCCGATTGCGACGGCGAGCGAGCCGTCCTGGCCACCGGAGCTGATGCCGTGCCCCGAACCGACGCGTGCGAACGGGTCGGCGACACGGACACTGATGCCGATCAGCTCCTCGAGCTGCTCGGCGAGCCCTTGCAGGTGGGCGCCGCCGCCGGTGATGGTGATCTCGGCGAAGCCCAGGGAGTCCGGCTGATCCTGGTAGAAGTGGAGGGAGGAGGCGAGCTCGCGGGCGAGCCCGTGCACCTCGCGGCGGGCTGCCTCGACCGCGCGGGTCTTGGTCGCGTCGTCGGCGTCCTCGGTGGCACTCGTCGAGATGTCGACGGACCGCTTCATCCGGTCGGCCTCGGCGGTGTCGACCTCGAGGGCGCGCTCGATCGCCGAGGTGACGCGGGAGCTGCCCCAGTCGAGGACTCTCGTGAACTCGCAGACGCGCCCGTCGGAGACCGCGACGGTCGTGCGGTCATGTCCGATCGAGACGGCGACGCGGGCGGCCTCGGCGCGCTGGCCGGCGGGCAGCGGCTCCCCGCCGACGGCGCGAAGCAGGGCGAACGCCTCGATGTCGATTCCGACGAGCTCGATCTTGGCCGCGGCACAGGTGGCCGCGAAGCGGTCCACGAGATCGCGATAGGCGACGGCGAGGAGGACGCGGTCGGGAGCCGACGTGTCCTCGACGACGTGGTAGTCGAGCATCGCCTCCTCGATCGGGATCGGGAGGGTCTCGTAGGCGCGGAAGCGGATCGCGTTGGCGAGCTGGCGCGGATCGTCGACGGTGGGGCGCTCGAAGACACGGACGCCGGTGCGGCTGCTGCCGATGCCGAGCCGCACGTTCTTGCGCGGCAGGTCGGCGGCCGAGAAGAAGGCGGCGATCTCGTTCGCGAGCGCTTCGGGATCTCGCACCTCGCCTCCGGCGACGACGTCGGCCGGCAGGGTGTGGCGCGCGGCCTTGACGAGCTTGGGCTGTCCGTTGTTCACGACGACGGCGGCGGCAAGCTCGGAGGCGCCGATGCTGAGCCCGACGACCTGCTTGTGCCGGCCGCCGGAGTGCCCGGACGACGTCTTGCGCTGCTTCGGTGCGCGCTTCGGGACCGCGAGGCTGCGCTTGGGCGCTTTCTCCTGCGTCGGCTCGTCGGCGTCTGCCTTCGGCTCGGCCGTCTCGGCCTTCGCCTCGGACGGCTTGCGCTTGAAGGACATGTCCTTCTTGAGGAAGTCGGTGATCCCGCTCACTGTGTGGCTCCTGCGACTCGGAGGCCACGGAGGGCCTCGGGAAGGTGTTCGTCTGACCGTGGTGCGAGGCCGCTGCGTGCGAGCAGGGCGTCGAACTCCTCACGCCGGCTCGTCACGTCGAACGCGGTCTCGCGAGAGATGACGCGGCTCAGGACGAGCTCGGCGAGGCACTGCTCCATCGTCTGCATCCCGCGTGACGTGTTGGTCTGCATGACGGAGTAGATCTGCTCGGTCTTGCCCTGGCGGACGAGGTTCCGGACGGCGTCGTCGGGCAGCAGCACCTCGAGAGCGGGTACGCGCCTGTGGCCGTCGACGGACGGGAGCAGCGTCTGCGTCACGATCCCCTGGAGGGAGGCGGCGAGCTGCATCCGCACCTGGCCCTGCTGGGCGGCGGGGAAGACGTCGATGACGCGGTCGATCGTGCTCGGCGCGCTCTGCGTGTGCAGGGTCGCGAGCACGAGGTGGCCCGTCTCGGCAGCGGTGAGCGCGGTCGAGATCGTCTCGAGGTCGCGCATCTCGCCGACGAGGATCACGTCGGGGTCCTGGCGGAGGGCACCGCGTAGCGCCTCGGAGAATCCCTTCGCGTCGGCACCGACCTCGCGCTGGTTCACGACCGAGGTCTTGTGCTGGTGGAGGAACTCGATCGGATCCTCGATCGTCACGATGTGCACTGCGCGGCTCTCGTTGATCGAGTCGATCATCGTGGCGAGCGTCGTCGACTTACCGGAGCCTGTCGGGCCGGTCACGAGGACGAGGCCGCGCGGCTCGCGTGCGAGCTGGAGGAGCACCTCCGGCAGCCCGAGCTCCTGCGCCGACTTGATGACCTGCGGCACGAGGCGGAAGGCTGCGGCGAGGCTGTCGCGCTGGAAGTAGACGTTGACGCGGAAGCGGGCGATGCCGGGGACCGAGTAGGAGAAGTCGATCTGGCGATCGATCTCGAGCCGCTTCTGCTGCTCGGTCGAGAGCACGCGATAGAGAAGGTCACGCGTCTCCTCCGGAGCGAGCGGCTCGAAGTCCTCCATGGGGGCCAGCCGGCCGCGCACGCGCAGCAACGGAGCCGACCCCGCGGTGACGTGGAGGTCGGAGGCGTTCTCGCTCGCGGCGCGCTCGAGAAGCGTGTCGATGGAGAAAGGCTGCGGCGTCATGCGAAGCCAGCTATCGGCGGGTGGTGTCGCTCGCTTTAGGGACGCCGCCGGGAATCACTCGAACGGGGGGGAGCCGCCGCGGCGCCAAGAAGAGGCCTCCCCCACGGCGGGGGAGGGCGGGTGACGCGAATCACTCGGTCGGGGGGATCAGCCGCCGGGCTCGCTGCCGATAGAGGCCGGGTCTGGGTACCCGTCCATCAAAGGAGACTGCATGCATTCCCTCAGACAGCGCATTAATGCCCGGGACGAGAGCGGCTTCACGCTCATCGAGCTCCTGGTCGTGCTGATCATCATCGGCATCCTGCTTGCGATTGCCGTTCCGTCGTACCTCGGCTTCCGCGACAAGGCGCAGAAGACCGCAGCCGCATCGGACGTCCGCGAGGCGATCCCGTCGGCCGAGGCGTTCTATTCGGACAACAACACCTACACCGGCCTGAGCGTCAACGCGCTAAAGACTACGTACGACTCGGGTCTCAGCTCGGCGATCGGAACCGCGAAGGCCGAGAACGCCGGCGCCAACTACTGCATCGAGGCGACCGTCGGAACTCACAAGGCTGTCGTGAACGGCCCCGGCGGCACCGTCCTCATGGACAGTGACGCAGGCTTCGCCGACTGCGCGTAACGCCTGAGAGAACGGTTCTACCGAGGGCGCGGGAGACCGCGCCCTCTCTTTTTGCCCTCTCCGCCGCGTTATCCCCCCTTCTAGGGAGGCCCGCCTTGCCGGGCCTGCCGATAGGAAGGCCATGAACGCGACGTTGAGCACGCGCCAGCTCCGGCTCGTCGGCATCCTCGTAATGGTCGTCGTGGCCGCCGCCGGCTACCTGGTCGTCACCAAGCACAAGTCGACCACGCCCACCACCGCGAGCTCGACGCCCGCCGTGACCACTCCGGCTCATACGACTCCCGCCCCGAGCAAGGCACACGCCCATCCGGCGACGCCCGTCAAGCTGAACACCCGCGGGCTGCCCGTCAAGGTCGTGCTGGCGCTCCGGAAGCATCCGGTCGTCGTCGTCTCGCTCTACAAGCCGGGCGCCGAGCTCGACGCGCTCGCCGCAGCCGAGGCTCAGGCGGGCTCCGCCGAGGCCGGAGCCGGCTTCGTCGCACTCGACGTCAATCACCAGCGGCCCGGCACCGCGATTCTTCGCAAGCTCGGTGTCGTCGACACGCCGGCCGTCCTCGTGGTGAAGCGCCGGGGCGGCGTCTACTCGCAGTTCCCGGGCTTCGTCGACCGTGACGTGGTCGCCCAGGCCGTCACCGACGCGCGCTGATGAGAAGGCCGGGGCGGGCAAACGCCGAGGAGGCCGAGCCGCGCGAGCTCTTCGTGCGCAGCGCGAGCCGCTACGGCCGTCCCGTCGTGACCATGCGGGCGCGCGACCTCGGTGACGCGTGTGTCGTCGACGTCCAGGTGGACGCGGAGGAGGACGGCGCGGAGCCGCGGGCGTACAGCTTTGCCGACGCACAGCAGGCCAGCACCTTCGTAACCGAAGCCGTCGAGGCGCTCGTGTACCTCGGCTGCGAGATTCACGCCTGAGGGGACGAGCGAGGGAACCGTGGATCCGGCGCAGAGGGAGGACGGCGATTTCCTGGGCCACGACTCCGAGCCCGGTGCCGACATCATCGCGCT
>Ga0308175_100000668_pt1 | contig 22941 bp, 15 predicted proteins | sample PhyCR1_3_FD_203893 | JGI IMG/M metagenome (GOLD analysis project Ga0308175, IMG submission 203893) | Soil microbial communities from UC Gill Tract Community Farm, Albany, California, United States - DLSLS.C.R1 | ecosystem: Environmental > Terrestrial > Soil > Agricultural land | place: USA...
TGTTTCACTCGGTTTTTTGAGTCACATCCAAGGGAGATGTGCTGGTAATATTGGGGCTATATCGACGCTACACTCCGGACTCACTTCCAGAACTGCCACCACTTCTTGTTCAGCTTGGCGTATGGGTTGAACGCGAACCGCTCGGCGCGCTCGATGAGTTGCGCGATCTCCTCCGCCGGTGTTGCCGCGATCGTGAACTGTTTCTCGTCGAGCCATGCGAACCGCGTCCCCACCACGTCTGGTAGGGCCTTCAACGGCACATGGAGCTTCTTGTCGGAGGACAGGGCTAGGTGCGTTGTGGCACCGAACGCCTCGTCTCGTTTTGGGTCCCAGATGCTGAACCCGAGATCTACCGTCAATCGCATCATCGCAGACAGGTTTTCATACTCGATGAACTGAAAGCCCTCGTCCTCGAGGTACTGGATCCGCCGGATCCGCTCAAGCATCGCCTCAGGATCCTGGCCGATTTCGCGCAACATTCGCCGGCCGAAGTAGACCTTGCGAACCGCACCGGTCAGCTGGATCTCCTTGCCTTGCTCGATGAGTGCGTGCAGCGTCGAGATCGACGAACTGAGTTCGCGGGCCATGACCTCCGCGAACTCTTCGCGGGCGTGGCTGAGTACGGCCGTCGTCCCGTCTTCCCCCTCGATCGGCGAGGCACCGACGGCCTCGAGCAGCGTGAACGCGAGGTTCCAGTCCGCCTGGTTCGCACACGCAACCATCCTGATCGAGAGTGCGGTGCCCTTGCGCTCGATCGCGACCCCTCGCGTCGACATGCTGGCGCGATGGACGTGGACGAGCGTCTCAGGCCCAGTCGCCACGGGCCAAGCTCTCGCCACCGCGAACGTCGTGGCCGAGCGCCCTCAGGGTTGCGGCTGCGTTTGGCGGGTGCGATACCGCTACCATCATCGTGTAGGACATTATTGCTGTTCTCCTTCGTGATCGATCACGACCGTTGCTATCTGCGCTGCGATCGCCCACCGCGCGTCTCCGCGGGATACCCTAAGCATCGTCTTCCTCCTTGGCACTCTGGTCGGTGGTCAGCGCTCGCCCTAGAAGCCCATAAGAAGCGCATAGGGTACAATATGACTCCACGGACCTGAAACAGTCGCACGGACCTGATGTTCATCCCTCCCCCTCCCTCAGCGGCTGGACATTCCCGCTAGCGCCAGGACGGCTGCTCGATTTTAGCATCGATGCTCAATTTAGTTCGATGCTAAGAGCTCGGACAGCTGGCTCACCCAAGGCTTTGAGCGATCCGTAGGAGCACTGAGCAGCGTCGATATAAAACTTGAATCGACGCTACTTGAGTACGGCGTGCGCGTGCAGGGAGCGGTAGGCACCTTCCACTCGGCAACCTCCTATAGGACCGGGTTCACCTCAGCTGGTCGCCGCTGCTGGCAAGACATGGCCCGAAATGGCTGTAGCGTGGATACCGTATGAACGACGACGCTATGCCAGCGTCGTCGTGGCATTGCAGAGGTCGGTACGTCCTTTGTGCGACGGATCATCTTCCCAATTGCCCGGCGGACCGGCAAAGCTGCTTCGCGTCGAAGGCTCCGCAGCGCACCCCGGCGATCGGCGCGGCGCGACGTAGCGAGAAAGACGAACCCACAATCATGATGACCATCCCGAACCAGACGACGCCCCATCGAGAGGACATGGTGAAAGTGACATTATTGAAGCGCGCGATGTTCTTGCTGACCTTCGCGGCGGCGTGGATCGTTAGGCACCCGCTGGCCCATGCCGAGGCTGGCATGCTCGTGGTTCATGGCGGCGCCGCGGAGCATCAACGAGCGGTCATAGGTGCCGCGGTCGAGGGTGCGATACGGAACATGGGGTGGTCGCTGTCGGCCAACCTGCTCACCAAGAACGAGACCGACGCCCTGGTCGACTGCTCGTCTTCCAACACGCCGTGGAGCTGCGTGCCCGCCTCGCTGGGCGCCAGGGGAATTCGTGGACTCTTCGTCGTCCAGGTGGAGAGCTCGCAAGCCGACAACGGCGCGCCGCTGGTCATCATCACGGAGAAGATGATCGTCACGAACCCGCCTTCGTTCACGATTCGCCAGCGGTTCTGCGAGCACTGCGCCGACGATAGGCTCGGCGCCGCCGGCGAGGAGCTGACGCAGCAGATGGTGCGTGAGGTCGCCGCCCGCAGCGGGCGGACGGTCATCAGCATCGCCTCCGCGCCCGTGGGCGCCGAGATCATCCTCGATGGTGAGCGGGTAGGTGCGACGGATTCGACGTTCAATACATTCCCGGCGACGCACGTCGTGATCGTGCAGAAGCCAGGCTTCCTCCCTGCGTCGCAGGAGATCACGATCGAGGAAGGAAAAACCGCGGAGGTCTACTTCACGCTTCATCCGTCTGGTCCGCCGCAACCGCCGCCGTCACCCCCACCGCCGCCACCACCGTCTCCCCCACCCGATCCGCGCTCGCTCCCACCGCGATCACCACCATCGTACCTCGGTGCCGGTATTGCCATCGGTGCCGGGATTCCCCTCGTGATCTTTGGAGGCTACTTCTTGTATCGCGGCCAGCAAGGTGGCCCCGGCGACAAGTACATCTACCCTCGCGCGACCGCTGCGGGCGTGGCGAGTGAGCTGGTCGGCCTCGGTGCGATCGGCACCGGGATCTACCTCCTCTGGCGCGATTCGAATCAAGCTGCGCCGAGCGCAAGTGTCACACCGGGTGGCGCGATCGTGGGCTGGGCGGGGAGATTCTAGCTGATGGTCACTGCAGCAGGGATATGGAAGGCTATGATGTTCAGAAGCAAAGCATGGTTGTTACCGTGGATGGCGCTCGGATGCATGGCATCGACGGGCTGTCGGGCCCTCGATGACCTCCTGGGCAAGAAGCTGAACCCCGCGTACTGCAAGGCTCACCCGGAGGATCCCGATTGCCGCCGGGCGTTCCCCGATGCCGCCGTCGTCACGTGTAGCTCCAATGCCACGTGCATGGCGCCTACCGGGGTGTGCGACGTCGTCGGTTCGATGACGTGCGTCGAGTGCATCGCGCCGGATCAGACGAGCGCGTGTGGTGGGATGACCCCGATCTGCGGCCCCGACCATGTGTGTCGAGCATGCGCCGCACACGCGGAATGCCCGGACTCCCATGTGTGCCTCCCCGACGGCTCGTGTGCCACGGTCGATCTGGTGGCCTACGTGGCACAGGACGGCACGGGTACTGTGTGTGCGCAGGAACGGCCTTGTGGCACGCTGAACGACGCTATCTTGACGGACAAGCCCCTGGTGAAGTTCGACACCGGGACGGTCACCGACAGCAATGTAGCTTCGATCGACGGCAGGTCGCTCACCATCCTGGCCGATCCCGGCGCCAAGCTCACCCGGGGCAACGGGGTGATCCTCGATATCAGCAACAACGCCGATGTCCGGATCTACGACCTGGAGATCACCGGAGGCACGGGCATCGCGGCGATCACGTATTCGGTGCCGAATGGAGGAACACCCAAGTTGGCGCTCACGCGCGTGACGATCGATGGGTACCAGGGCCTCGGGATCTCATCAAGTGCGGGTGGCGTGCTGGTCGTCTCGCAGTCCACGCTCTCACGCAATACTGGTGGGGGGGTGTCAATTTCATCTGGTGGCGTGGTGACCATTTCACAGTCCACGTTCTCGAAGAATGGCGGCGGCGGAATCAGGGTGTCCGATAGCCAGTTCGATATCACCAATAGCTTCATCGTCGGCAACGGCAGCCTGGTGAGCGTGTTCGGCGGCGTCCGGGTGGATGCCACCGCGGTCATGTCGACGGGGGTCCATCGCATCGACTTCAACACCATCGCAAATAACCTTGGCCCTGGGGGAGCCGATCTCGGGATTGCCTGTGGAACCGTGCTGACGCCGTTCTTGTTCTCCAACAACATCATCTATGGGAACGCTACGGCGGTCGGAGGGCGGCAGATCAGTGCAAACGCCAGCTGCGCGACGAGTTATTCCGACATCGGTCCCGACCCGGCGGTGGGTAACGGTAACATCAACGCCGATCCGATGTTCGTGGATCCTGCGCAGGGCAATTTTCACCTGATGGCGAGCTCGCCCGCCAAGGACGCCGCGGACCCCAGCGCGAGCCTGGGTAACGACTTCGACGGAGATCCTCGCCCGCTACCTCAGGGAGGGCGATGCGACATGGGGGCAGACGAGATCAGGCAATAAGGCGCGTTTTTCGACCGCCTGCCGGCCTGCGGCTCCTGAGTTCGACCCGTTGCGCGTAGGCTTGGCTGCGATCATCCTCAAGCGTGAATGAGATCTGATCGGGGGGTTGCCGCCTGGCCTCGTGTTGACCGGAGGCGCCCAGGGCTCGCGCGCTGGGCGCTGTGGTCCGTCACCCTGATCAACGCCGGGTGGCTCGTGCTCGCGGTGCTCGTCCTGGCGATCCCGCTGCCCGCGCGCGGCAGCGACTGGTCGGTCGCCGTCGAGTACCGCGATGGCCAGCCGGCGTACGTCTTTCTGTCGCACGATGACAAGTGGCGGCTCCCGGTGGCGCTCGACGAGGTCGATCCGGCGTTCGTCGCCGCGCTGGTCGCGCTCGAGGATAAGCGGTTCTGGCGCCACAACGGGGTCGATCCGGTCGCGATCGCGCGCGCCGCGGTGAGCGACATGTTCCACCTGCGGCGGGTGTCGGGCGGCTCGACGCTGACGATGCAGCTCGCGCGGCTGCTCGAGCCGCGGGCGCGCACGGTGCCGAACAAGCTCCTCGACATGTTCCGTGCCGTGCAGCTCGATCTGCGGCTGGGCAAGCGGGAGATCCTCGCGGCGTACCTGTCGCGCACGCCGTACGGCAAGAACGTCGAGGGCGTCGAGTCGGCGGCGTGGTCGTATTTCGGGCATGGCGCGCGGCACCTGACGCCGCTCGAGATCGCGACCCTGCTCGCGGTGCCGCAGGGCCCGACGCGCTACGCCCCCAGGCCGGGCAACGTCCTCAGGTTGCGGGCCCGGCGGGACGCGATCCTGGGCAAGCTGATCAACGCGGGCGTGATCGCGGCGACCGACGCTGCCGCCGCCACCGCCGAGGCCGCCGCCACCCAGCCGCCCGATCACCTGCGCCGGATGCCGCGCGAAGCGGCGCACGCCGCGGTCTCGCTTCACAAGCATCACCCCGGCGAGATCCGCATCCGATCGACGCTCGAGGCCGGCGCCCAGGCGCTCGCCGAGCGCGAGGTCGCGCTGCGCCGGGCCGAGCTGCATCGCAAGGGCATCTATGGCGGCGCGATCGTGGTCGTCGATCACCGGACCCGCGAGGTCGTCGCGCTGGTCGGCAGCCTCGATTTCCTCGACGCCAGGCACGGCGGGCAGATCGCGATGTTCGAGCGGCCGCGCTCGCCGGGCTCGACGCTGAAGCCGTTCGTGTATGCGCTCGCGATCGACCGCGGCATGGTGCTCCCCGAGTACCTGGTCGCCGACGTGCCGAGCCAGTACGGCACCTACCGGCCGCGCAACTTCGACGGCGACTGGGCCGGGCTCGTCACGCTGCAGGGCGCGCTGTCGCGATCGCTGAACCTGCCGTTCATCGATCTGCTTGACAAGCTCGGGGTCGAGACGTTCGTCAGCGAGCTGGGCCACATGGGCGCCGCACCGGGCCGCACGTCGCCCGGCCAGTACGGGCTGTCGATGATCGTCGGCGGCATCGAGCTCACGCCGCTCGAGCTCGCCGGGATGTACGCGACGCTCGCCGAGGACGGCATCTACCGGCCGCTGCGCCTGGTCGCCGGCGACGGCGGGCGACCGCCGCCGAGCGTCCCGACGGGAACCTCCCAGCCCGCCGGTCCGCGGATCTTCGGCGCGGGCGCGGCGTGGCTCACGCGGCAAGCCCTCGCGCTGCGCGATCGCCCCGACTTCCCGCGCCGGCGCGACGTCGCGGGGGTGCCGCCGGCCATCCACTGGAAGACCGGCACGAGCTTCGGGTTTCGCGACGCGTGGGCGGTCGGATCGGGGCCGGCCTACACGGCCGTGGTGTGGACCGGCAACGTCGACAACAAGTCGAGCGCCGAGCTGGTCGGCTCGGAGGCGGCGGGGCCGCTCCTGTTCGACGTGCTCGAGGGGCTGGCCAGCCGCGCGCCGACCACGCCGGCGCCGCCGCCCGACGACCTCACCGACGTCGAGGTCTGCGCGTACTCGGGGCACCTCCCGAGCGACGCGTGCCCCGACCGCGTCACCGTGCGCGCGCCGATCCACGCCGTCCCGACGACGCCGTGCCCGTATCATCAGGCGTACGACGTCGACCACACGACCGGGCGCGCGGTCCTGCCCGCCTGCCGCAAGCCGAGCCGGAGCTACGACCGCAAGCGCTTCGTGGTCCTGCCGAGCGCGGTGACCGCGTGGCTCACCGGCCGGCACCGCAGCATCCCGGACGCCCCGGTGTTCGACGACGACTGTGCCGCGGAGGTCACGAGCGTGGTCACCGGCGCGCCGCCGGTGATGGTCACGCCGGGCGAAGGCCAGATCGTGACGCTGATCCCGGGCGTCCCCGCGAACCACCAGCTCGTCCCGCTGTCGGCCTCGACGCGCGCGGCGACGCTGTCGTGGTTCGTCGATGGCGCGCTGGTCCGGACCGCGCCCTCGGACGAGCGGGTGTACTGGACGCCGGCCCCCGGCAAGCACGAGATCGTGGTCGCCGACGGCGCGGGGCACAAGGCGCGCCGGATGCTCGCCGTCGAGCTCGGCGCCGCCCAGAAGCCGCGCTGACCCTCCGCGATCGAGCGGGTCAGTCGCCCTGGTCGGCCTGCTCCAGCTCTTCGAGCGGGAGCACCTCGGTGCCCACGGTCGCGGCCTGCTTGGCCGCATCGCCGTCCTGGCGCCTGGGGCACGCCTTGAGCCGTTGCGGGCACGTCTTCTGGATGAACTCGTGCGTGCGCTCGCTCGGATCGGTCGGGTCGACCTCGTAGCGCGTGGACTGCACGCAGACCGCGCCGCTCGCGTCCCACAGCGCCTCGAGCTTGTAGCGTGGGTCGGAGGCCGACCTGCCGGCGGTGGCGCGGAAGATGTGCAGGAGCGTGCCATCGAAGGTGTGGCTGCGGCCGTTGCCGCAGTAGTCGGCGCGCATGGCGCGCACGCAGGCCTGGTGGAGCTGGTCCGAGTGGTCGTCGGTGATGGGGTTCTTCCAGACGAAGCCGTCGCGGTTCTGGTAGACGCACTTGCCGATCGCGCCCCACGGGCAGGAGAACGAGATGCGCCGCGAGTGGCTGTCGAACTTGTGCCCACCGTACTCGGGGCCCTCGTGGAGGTTCCACACACCGCTGACCGGGATGGCGCCGCGGTTGTCGGCGTCGCGGTTTGCCGCACCGCCCGCCGCGCAGACCTGCTGCGGATCCGGACACAACGCGAGCCAGTGCGCCGGTTCCGACCTGGGTTGCCAGGACCGGTCGTCGCACCGCGTGCCGTGGGGAGCGAGCTGGTACTCGAGCGTGTAGACCTTCACGTCCTTGCCCTCCGCTTCGTCGGCGGCGTGGACATCGCGGATGCGCAGGCGCACCTGGCGCTCGTCGTGGATCGTGCAGCCGGTCAGCTCGCCGCCCCTGAGCTCGCTCTCGGAGAGCGGCGCCCCCTGGTCGTTGACAAAGCTCGTGCCCGACAGCTTCACGTCGGGCAGCACCTTGTCCTTGAGGTGCACCCCCATCGCGAGGTCGACGTACACCAGCTCGCGCGCGCCGGGGCCGTGGAAGCCCAGGTGGGTGCCGGTGAGCGAGCGGCCGTTCGAGCCGATGGGGCCCGAGGTGTTGCCCCGAACGAGGGCTTCACCCCCCAGGACGAGGATCGCGCAGGCAGGCAGCAGGATGCGGAGAGAGCTCATGGTTTGGTGTCCTCTTGGTTGTCCGACCAGTCGGCGCAGACGCGCGTGCCCGTGACGATGTCGCGCGCCATGGGTTCCGTTTCCCACCGGTTCTCGATCCGGCCCGCGTACTTGGAGTCGTAGTAGAACTCGCCGCCACGGATGACGTAGCCGCCCTGGCGGTATGACGAGACGACCAGCTCGCCGATGTTGCCCGCCATGTCGTCGACGCCGAACGGGCTGCGCGAGGCGGGGTGCGCGCCGACTTCGTCGGGACCGAACGCGTCGGACACCCGGCCGTAGGTGAAGTCGAAGTTGGCATCGTCGGGCTCGATGCGATCGCCGTGTGGGTAGTGTCGGGCGTCGGCGCCCCGGGCCGCGCGCTCCCACTCGAGCTCGCTGCACAGGCGGGCGCCGCGCAGCCGCCCGCTCGACGCGAGCCAGGCGGCGTAGGCAGCGGCGTCCTCGCAGGTGATGCCGCTCACCGGCATGCGCAGCCAGTCCTGAACGGCACGGCGCGCCCTCCCCCGGTAGTGGAACGACTCGCCCTCCGCCGCGCTGTAGGTCCACCCGTTCACGCGGAGCGTGAGCACGAACCGGCCGTCGGGACGCTGCTCGAGCGCGACGAGGAATCCGGCGCGCCCGCCGAAGTACGGCCGCCGCCGCGCCGCCTCGCCGGGAGGCAGCGCACGCAGCCAGGCGATCCAGTCCGCCCAGGTCACCTCGTCGCGGGCGATCAGGTAGCCGGGCGTCTCGCGCGGGTGGAGCGGGGCGGTCTCGAACCCCACGCGCAGGGTCTCGTCGTCGCTGCCGTACAGAAACCGCCCGGCGGGGACGTACGCGTAGCCGTCGGGGATGGCGCCGTCCCGCGGCAGGCGCAGCGAGAGGCGCAGCGGCTCGCCGGGATCGACGAGCAGCGGGTAGCGGACGGCCGCACGGCCAGGTGCGCGGATCACGAGCAGCCACGAGCCCGGGTCGAGCGCCACGCCATCGAGCGGCGTGGTGCCCAGCGCGTGGAGCGCCGCGAGCGCCTGTGGTCCGCCGGTCGAGGTGTAGCGAGCGGCCTCGACGCGCGCGCCCGGCGCGTCGGTATCGAGGTGCAGCACGCCGGGTGCGTGGAGGCGCGTCCGCTCGCGCGCGCCACCGTCGCACAGCGCCAGTCGCGTCACCATCTCCTCGCGGGCGTCGGTCTGACCGAGCCGCGCTGCCAGGAGCGCGCCCTCGTAGAGCACCTCGCAGCGCAGGTCGCGCACGTCGCGGCGCCGGGGATCGAGCAGGTCGAGGCCGCTGAGCTCGCTCGACGCCGACGCGAGGTCCCGCTCCGACGCCAGGAGCCCCGCGCGCGCCTCGGCCCACTCCCGGTTGCCGGCCTCGGGATCGCGCCGATCGAACGCGAGCAGGGCCGCGCCCGCCTGCGCCCGCCCGCGGCGCTCCGTGTCCCGCGCGTGATCGACGATCGCGGCGGCCTCGCCGAGGCGCTGGTCGATCTCGTGCCCGAGCGAGATCCCGGCGTCGAGCTTCACGCCGCCGTAGATCGCCAGCGCCGCCGCCGGCAGGCTCAGCGCTGCGACCAGGCGGCCCAGGCGGCGCCGCCGCAACACCTGGCGCGAGGCGGCGATAAAGGCCTGCTCGCGCGCGCCCGGCGCGGTCGCGGTCATGGCGCCCAGCTCGTCGAGTTGCACGCGGCTCCACAGCGCCTCCGGCCGGCGCCCGAGGCGCTCCCACTCGGCGGCCGCCCGCTCCACGCGCTGGTGCGCCGCGCGACGCTCGGCGTCGCCGGTCAGCCACTCGCGCAGCGTCGTCCAGCTGCGCACCAGCGCCTCGTGGGCGATCTCATGGCCCGCCTCGCCGGTGATCAGCAGCCGCCCGGCGACGAGCGCCTGGAGCGCCCCGCGCGCGCCGGGGCCACCGGCCGCGAGCAGCTCCGCCTCGCCGCGGCGCACCCGCAGCCCCTCGGTGTTGACCAGCTTGCCGAGGATCGGGCGCACGGCGGCGCGCTCGTCGGGCGACATCCGGTGCAGCACGCCATCGGCGTGGCGCGCCAGCGCACCATCGACGCCGCCGACGGCCGCGAGCGCAGCGGCCGGGATGACGCGTCGCTCGCGCTCGCGCAGCGGCCACAGCTCGGCGAGCGTGAACTCGAGCAGCGGCAGGCCGCTCGCGTCGGCCATCGCCGCCCGGACCAGCTGGTCGACCATCGCCTCGGTCTCGAACGCGAAGCCGAACCGGCGCGCCGGCTGGACGATGATCTCGCCGAGCGCCCGCTCGGCGAGCGGCGGCGGCAGGTAGAGCCGCGGCGCGCGGTGCCCGCCGACGAGCGCGCGGAGCCGGGTGAGGAAGTCGGTGCGCACCGCCACGAGCACGCGCAGGCCGGGGTGTGGCTCCGCGAGCGCCTCGAGGAGCGTGCCCATCGCGGCGGTCTCGGCGGGATCGGCGTGGGTGAACAGCTCCTCTGCCTGATCGACGAACAGCACCAGCCCCCGCCCTTCCCGCAGCCGCTCGGCGAGCAGCGCGACGATCGCCGCCGGCTTGCGCGCGAACCAATCCACCAGCTCCGCCTCCGGTAGCTCGACGATCGGCGCGAGCGCGCGACCGAGCGCGCGGGACGGGTGCCGCCCGGGCACCACCGTCGCGGTCGCGTACGCCCGCCGCCCGTCGATCATCCCCTCGCGGCACAGCGGCAGCACGCCGGCGCGGCACAGCGACGACTTGCCGAGGCCCGAGTCACCGGCCACCAGGACGATCGGCTCGCCCTGCAGGAGGTCGATGATCTCACGCGCCTCCTGCGCGCGGCCGAAGAACAGCGCGCGGTGTTCGATCTCGAACACGGCGAGCCCGCGGTAGGGCGACGTCTCCTCGAGCTGCGCCGGATCGATCGGCGCGGCCTGCTCGATCGCGGCGAGGAACGCCTCGGTCGACGCGTAGCGCTCGGCCGGATCGCGCCGCAGGCAGCGGTCGATGGCGGCGGCGAACCGGGGATCGAGCGCGGGGGCGCGCTCGGCGACGGGCGGGGCGTCGCACGTGGTCACCGCGTGGGTGAACTCGATGAGTTGAATGCGCGTCGTGTTGTCGTGCGGCGGCGCGCCGGTGGCGAGCGCGTAGAGCAGCGCGCCGAGCGAGTACAGGTCGGAGCGGACGGTCGCCGGCTGGCCGAGCCAGATCTCGGGTGGCATGAAGCGCGGGGTCCCGACGATGCCGGTGCGCTGCAGGTCCCTGTCGTGCACGTCGTCGGCGGCGGGTGCCCGCGTCGCGTCCCCCTCGGCTGGGCCGGCGCCACCGAGCAGCTTGGCGAGGCCGAAGTCGAGGATCTTCACGTCGCCGGCCCTGGTGAGCATGACGTTGGCGGGCTTGAGGTCGCGGTGCAGGACACCGTGCGCGTGCGCGGCCGCCAGCCCCCGGGCGATGCCGATCGCGATCTGCCGCACCTGCTCCGGCGCGAGCGGCAGATCGAGCTGATCCAGGCTCTGGCCCTCGACATATTCGGAGACGAGGTACGGGCGTCCGTAGACCTGGCCGAGGCGATGGAGCGTCACCACGTTCGGGTGGTGCAGGCGCGCCACTGCCCGACCCTCGATGAGGAACCGCCGCCGCTCGTCGCTGTCCGGCGTGCGCGACGAGATCCACTTGATCGCCACTTGCCGGTCGAGCACGGTGTCGTGCGCGAGGCAGACCATCCCCATGCCGCCGCGACCGAGCAGCCGCACGACGCGGTACTCGTCGATGTCGCGCGCGACGTCATGCGCGACGTCGGGCAGCGCCGCGGCGGGGGTGAGGGCGACGGTGGCGTCCTTCCCCATGTTCGTCATGCCCGCCCGGTTGCCGGGGGTGGCGTCGTGCGTCACGTCCGTGACCAGCTGCGCGATCCGGCCCCGGCACGCGCCGCACGCGACGACGTGCTGATCAACGGCGTGGCTTACGTCCGTGGCCAACCGCCCGGTGGCGAACAGCGCGAGCAGGTTCTCGTCGGGGCAGTGCGCACGACCGATCTTCTTGGTGTGCTCGGACGGAAGGCCCTCCGGCAGCCCCCCGATGGCAGCCAGCTCCGTGGCCACGTCCACGGTCGGGGGCTCGGCAACCGGCGCATCGCGGTTCGTGGCGGTCGCGTCCGGTTCGACGACGTTGTGACCCTCCGTCGTGATGACGTGCCCGGCGGCGTCACGGTCCGCCTGAATGCCTCGACGGCTGGACATGGTTTCTGTCTCGGCGGCACCCTCTCCGCCAGCGCAACATCGTAGCGGATCTCACGCTTCGATGGTGACGTGCGACTCGCCTCACATGCGTGTGCGGGTCGGCGCCCGGGTGACGCGTCGCGCCGGTGTGCCCGGCTGCGACCGCGGCGCGGCCTTGGGCTTCGCGAGGTCCTTGTTTCTAACCTTGCGGGTTCCTGTAGGGCGCAGCGCCCTTCCAGATTGCTCAGATTCCAGTACATCGCGTCGATAATTTGCGCGAGATCACACGATCGAATGAGGAACTTGACAGTTTTTAATTGCCCATCTATCAGTGTTCCTGCGTCCCGCACCGCCGGCCCACGCCCGATCCTGTTGGCCGCGCCGACGGGATCGGTTCCCCGTTCCCGTTCCCCGTTCCCGCTCCGTTCCCGTCGACCGCCCTGTCAGCTCACAACAACCTGTCCCACGGAGTCGTCATGAAGTCCTTGCTCACCAGCTCGATGTTCCTCAGCTCGTTCCTGTTCGGCGCCTGCCTCGGCGCGGATGATCCCGACCTCGCTTCGGACAACCAGGCCGCAACCACGTGCACCGCCGTGGGCATCATCACCGCCCGCGCATCCGGGGAAGCCGCCGGCGAAGGCATCACCGGCGCGCTGGTCGACCAGATCATCAACACCAGCACCCAGACCGTGTCCCGGGCATCGGTCAGCTACCCCGCGACGCTCAACAACTACGCGAGCAGCTCGGCGCAAGGGGTCGCCGCGCTGACGACGCAGCTCACCGCCGCGGTCCAGAACTGCCCCAACCAGAAGATCGTCCTGCTCGGCTACTCGCAGGGCGCGCACGTCATCCTCGACGTGCTCGGTGGCGGCGGTGGTGGCTCGCTCGGCGCGACCACGCCGCCGATCTCGTCGGCGATCTCCAGCCACGTCGTGGCGGCCGCCTCGTTCGGCGACCCCCGCCACGTCGTCAACCAGGCGTTCGATCTCGGTACCTCGCGCCGCAATGGCCTGTTCCCGCGCACCGCGGCCCAGCTCCAGGTGCTCAGCGGCTTTGCGCCCGAGATCGAAGCTTTTTGTGACTCCAACGACGAGTTCTGCGACAGCGGCTTCAGCCTGCAGGTTCACCTGACGTACCTCGACCGCGATCAGAGCGCCGCGGCGCAGTTCGTGCTGGGCAAGATCGGCGGCTGATCCGCGCGCTCGGCGCCCCGGCGCCCGCTACGGCGGGCTCCACGGCTGGCCGGTCTGGCAATCGATGTGGGCGAGCCGAACGCCCCGAGGCGTGATCGCGATCGTGCCGAACACGATCGGCAGGTGAAACCGCCGCGGGCCGATCGAGCCGGGGTTGAACACGGTCAGCTCGCGCTCCTGACCGATGAACGGTACGTGTGAGTGACCGCACACGACGAGGGAGGCACGCTCGGCACGCGCCATCCGCGCGACATCGGCACGCAGCCTCGGCCCGTTGACCGCGATGTGGATCAAGAAGATCCGCAAGCGCCGATCGGCGCCGATGAGGTCGAGCGTCAGGACATCGGGAAACGTCGCGCGGGTGTCGATGTTGCCGCGCACGACGAACACCGGCGCGATCTCGGCGAGCTGGTCGATCACCACGGGGTCGCCGATGTCACCGGCATGGAGGATCGCGGCGGGCGAGATCGCCGCGAGCCGCTCTCGAGTCGCGGCGTGTGGCTGCGAGTGGGTGTCGGCGATGACGGCGATCATCAGCGTGCCATCCTCACGGATCGCCAAGGTCGCGGACTTCTTGACCAGCCTGGGCGGCATGGCCAGTCGTACCGCGTACCGGCCCAGCCGTCACCTGCGCGGTTCGCTTGCAGCAACGATGCAGGATCATGCTTCAAGCTGCCCGGATTTACTGCGTGGATGTTCACCAGGCGGCCAGGCTCCAAGGCACGATGCAAATGATTCGCGTGTGCATGAAAGTTGCTCTGCCGACAGCAGACAGAAAGTTCACCCCACCAACTGCGAGGAAACATCATGCCACGCAAGCAACGCTTCAAACCGTCACGCAAACCGAAGCCGATCTCACAGACTGAAAGCGTTCCCCCCAAGCAGGGAGATGGCTGGATCGGACAGCCGACTGATCATGAGACACACCACCACGGTGCCCACCCGCACGATTCGCCGCAAGTACGCGACGAGCCGTCCTCGCGGAAGCCTGACGTCGACCAGCACTCTCACTGAGCCGAAGCGCTCGCTGTGGCAGATCGGCGCGTCCGTTCCCTGTCGGCCCCCGTCCGGCGCGTTACAATCCCCGCGGCCCCCGGATGGCGAGCGTCCTGTTCCCGCTACCTGATCGCGACTTCGATCTAACCGAGGTTGCCGTTCCGTGGAAGCTGCTTCGCGAGGCTGGCCACGAGGTCGTGTTCGCCACCGAGGCGGGAGCAACGCCGGCGTGCGATCCGCTGCTGCTCACCGGCGTGGTGTTCGGCAAGCTCGGTGCGCACGAGGAGCCGATCGCGTTCTATCGCGAGCTCGAGCACGCGCCGGAGTTCGTGACGCCGCGCCGGTGGAGCGAATGTGCGGCCGACGGGTTCGCCGCGCTGTTCCTGGCGGGCGGCCACGCTCCCGGGATGCGGCAGTACCTCGGCAGCCAGGTCGTACAGCGGATCACGTCGGGGTTCTTCGCCGCGCAAAAAACGACCGCTGCGATTTGTCACGGTGTGCTCGTCGTCGCACGAAGCATGGATGCCAGCGGACGATCGGTGCTGCACGGCCGCCGCACGACCTGCCTGCCGAAGTACATGGAGCGCAGCGCCTACCTCGCGACGTTCTGGCGGCGCGGGCGCTACTACCGGACCTACCCGGCGTATGTCGAGGACGAGGTCGTCGCCGCGCTCGCCGCACCCGAGCACTTCGAGCGCGGCCCGCGCGAGCTCTCGAACCGCGGGACCCGCGACGACCACACCCACGCCTTCGTGGTCGAGGATGGTCACTACGTTTCGGCGCGGTGGCCTGGGGACGCGTACCTGCTCGCGCACCGGCTGATCGCGCGCCTCTAGCCGGCGTCGAGGATCATCGCCCGCCGCGCGGCGAGCGCATCGGCGTCGACGTGGCGGCCGGCCGCGCGCAGTTCGCCGATGATCGGATCGAAGCTGGCGGGCACGCGCTCGTCGAGACAGCTGGAGATCGCCGAGGTCGCAGTGTTCCCGGCCGGCACCGGAGATCGCGCAGGTCGCGGAAGCGCTGCGCGGGTACCCGCGGTCAGCTCTGCACGCGCGTCGTCTCCGGGAGATCGTGCGTGACGGCGCGCTCTATCATCGGGAGCTCGGCCTCGAGCGGCGTCACCGCGTGGGTCGTGTCGACGTGCAGCACGATGTCGAACTGTTCGGCGAGGCGGGTGTGATAGTGATGGCTGCGCGGCTCGTCGTCGGGTCGATACATGACGCCGATCGTGCGGTGCAGGCGATCGGCGCGCTCTCCCACGGTGCGCCTCAGCGCCGCCGCGGTGACGTAGAACCGGGCCCCCCCGGCAGCGTGGAACAGCTCCTCCCAGCTCCCCGGGAGGCTCGGCGGCACGGGCTCGGAGACCGCCGGCTCGTCCCAGTCGTGCGCGCACCGGACCAACCCGGTGTGCGTGGTCATGCCGATCAGGGCGACCTCGCCGGGGTGGCGCTGGCGCATCAGCTGGCCGAGCGAGACCTCGCCGCGGCCGCCCATCGCGGTCGCGCGCGCGTCCCCGGCGTGCGAGTTGTGGGCCCACACGACGAGGCTCGCGGGGCGGCCGCGCTCGCCGAGGTGATCGGCGAGCATGTCGAGCGTGTCGGCCAGGTGGGTGTCGCGCAGGTTCCAGGCCACGCTGCGGTCGCCGAACATCGCGCGGTAGTACGCCTCGGCGTCCTTGAGGACGTGGGTGTTCTGCATCGCGTGAAACCAGCCGCCGCCGTTCGGCATCCGGCCGGAGCGCGCGGCGTGGCGGCGCTGCACCTCGACGAGCTGCGCGACCACCTCGTGCTCGCAGCTCCCCGGGACGCCGAACGAGGCCTGGCCCTCGTGGTGCTCCGCGCCGCTGACATGATCGAAGCAGCCGTAGCGCTCGCGGGCAGCCGTAGCGATCGCCGGGTCAGCCTCGTCGAGAAACGACAGCACGGCGCGGACCGACGCGTGCAGCGAGTACAGATCGAGGCCGTAGAACCCCGCGCGATGCTCGGCGTTGCGATGCGAGTTCCACATGCGGAGCCACTCGAGGAACGCCGCGACCTCGGTGTTGCGCCACATCCAGGTCGGAAACCGCTCGAACGCGGCGAGCGCGTCGTACGCGGTTTCATCGTCGCCCTGCCGGCGCGCGTAGCGATCGACGCGCAGGGTATCCAACCAGTCGCCTTCGACGGCGACCCCGGCGAACCGGCGCTGCGAGATCAGCTTGCGGGTCAGCGACGCGCGCAGATCGTAGAGTTCGTGGCTGCCGTGACTGGCGCCGCCGATCAGCACCAGGCGCGCGGTGCCGACCAGATCGAGCAGCTGATCGAGCTCCTGCTCCCCGTGGACGACGCGGGCGATGCGCGCGATCGCCTCGGGGGTTTCGCCAACCGGGCCGGGAATCATGCCAGGGGCCATACCAGATGCCATGATCAACCGTGGCCCGAGAAGCAGGAGCGTCAACGCGCGCGATCGCACGCGGCGCGGCGCGCGTGATCGCACACTGCAGCAGCCAGGTTACAGAGTTTCCGCCCCCCCTGCGTGAGGTGCCCGAGGGACACGGGCGGCGCGGAAACGCTCGAGGTCCGCGGCGCAGCTGACCGCGGTCCGTCACCACGCCGCGACGATCGCTTGTCGCACGAGGTCGCAGGCGCGCCGCGCGCGGTCGTTTGCTAGTGTGCGCGATCATGCGCCTCGTCGTCATGCTCGTCGCCGCCGCGGCGTGCTCGTCGGATTCATCCTCCTCCGCGCCGCCACCCTCGCCGGTGAAGGCTCCCGGTCCGCCGCCGGCCGCCGAACCGGTGCCCCCCCACGCGCCTCCGGCCCCGGCCCCGATGACGCTGGCGCAGTCCGGGATCGTGCCCAACTGGATCGATCCGAAGGCCGATCCGTGCACGGACTTTTACGCGTTCGCGTGCGGCGGGTTCACGCAGACCGCGACGATCCCACCGGATCGCTCGTCCTGGGGCGCGATCGAGATCGTCGTCAAGGACTCCGAGGATGTCCTGCACACGGTGCTCGAGGACGCGGCGAAGTCGACCACCGGCGATCTGGCGTCCGGCAAGCTCGGCAGCTACTACGCCGCGTGCATGGACGAGCCGGCGATCGAGCGCGCCGGCACAGCGCCGATCCAGCCGCTGCTCGATACCATCGCCAAGGTGACCGATGCGAAGACCGCCGCCGCCGCGGTCCTCGCGCTCCACGCCGACACCGTGTTCGCGCTGTTCTCGATCTCACCGCAGCAGGACTTCCGCGACGCGACCCAGGTGATCGCCGGCCTCGATCAGGCGGGGCTCGGCTTGCCCGATCGCAAGTACTACCTCGAGGACAAGGGGACGATGGCCAGGACCCGCGCGGCCTACCGCGGCCACCTGGGGCGCATGTTCCAGCTGCTCGGGCAGCGCGAGCCGCAGGCCAGGGCCTCGGCCGACGAGGTGATGCGCGTCGAGACCGCGCTCGCCAGGCTCTCGCAGGACGAGGTGGTGCGCCGCGACCCCCACATGGTCTATCACCGCGTCGATCGCGCCGGGCTCGAGACCAAGATCGCGCCGAGCTTTCCGTGGGGCGCCTACCTCGCGGCGCTCGGCATCCCGAACGTCACGGCGATCAACGTGAACGACCCGGCGTACTACACCGCGGTCGCCGCGCTCCTTGCGTCCGAGAAGCCGGCGGCGCTGCGCAGCTACCTGACCGCGGCCGTGCTGCGCGATCAGGCCGACCTGCTCGGCAAGGCGTGGGTCGACGAGGCGTTCACGATGCGCCGGGAGCTCACCGGCGAGAAGGAGCTGCCGCCGCGCTGGCGGCGCTGCCTGCGCCGCGTGGACCGCGATCTCGGCGAGCTGCTCGGCCAGTCGTACGTCAAGGCCCGGTTCGGCGGGGAGGCCAAGGCGCGGGCGGCCGAGCTGACGAAGACCGTGCTCGCGGCGATGCGCAAGGAGCTCGACGTCCTGCCGTGGATGGACGACCCGACGCGCGCCCAGGCCAAGCAGAAGCTCGACAAGATGGCTTACCTGGTCGGGTTCCCCGACAAGTGGCGGACGTACGACTTCGACGTCAAGCGCACCGAGTTCGCCGGCAACGTGCGCGCGGCGTCGCGCTGGGAGCTCGCCCGCCTGCTCGGCAAGATCGGCAAGCCGGTCGATCGGTTCGACTGGGGCATGACGCCGCCGACCGTCAACGCGTACTACGATCCGACGCTCAACGAGCTCGCGCTGCCCGCCGGTCAGCTGCAGCCGCCGTTCTTCGCCGCGACGTTTCACCCCGCGGTCAACTTCGGCTCGACCGGCGGCGGCACGATCGGCCACGAGATGACGCACGGGTTCGACGACGAAGGCAGCCAGTTCGACGCCGATGGCAACCTGCGCGACTGGTGGAGCAAGCCCACCAAGGACAGGTTCGCCGCCGCGACCAGGTGCGTGGTCGACCAGTACGCCGGCTATGAAGCCGTTCCGAACGTCAAGCTCGACGGCAAGCTGACCGCCGGCGAGAACATCGCCGACAACGGCGGCGTCAAGCTGGCCTATCAGGCCTACCAGGCGTGGCGAGCCCAGCAAGCCACCCCGCCGCCGCACCAGGTCGACGGCTATACCGACGATCAGCTGTACTTCATGGCTTATGCGCAGTCGTGGTGCGACAAGATGACCCCCGAGATGCTCGAGACCCGGGCGCACTCCAATCCACACTCGCCGCCGATGTGGCGCGTCAACGGCGTGATCGTCAATCAGCCCGGGTTCGCCGCGGCGTTCAAGTGTGCGGCCGGGACCGCGATGAACCCCGGCAAGCCGTGCAGCGTGTGGTGACGAGCTAGGCGGCGTCGGCGTCGGTGTCCGCGTCGGCATCGACGCCGTGGGCCGCGCGCTCGAAGGTCTTGCGGGCACGCTCGAACGGCGCCTTGGCCACCTGCCAGTCGCCGTCGAAGGCGTCATCGAGATCGCGGATCAGAAACAGGATGTGCGCGATGGCCCCGGCGAGCGCGGCGGTCACGAGCGCGTGGAGCCAGAGCTCGTCGAACGCGAGCAGGTACACCGAGCCGACCGTGAGCAGCGCGCCGGTGTAGAGCAAGATCGTCATCGCGAGCGGGATCCGCGCGCGCGCGGCGCTGAGCCGGCTGGTGCGCAGATCCGTCAGCTGGTTGAACCGTGACAGCACCTCGCCGTAGACGGTGTGCTGGCAGTCGTTCATCGGCCTGCAGCCGTGAATCGCGATCCAGACCTTCTCGAGCAGCTCGGCGACGCGCTCGATCGTCGCCTCGTCGCCGCTCGCCATCGCCGGCCACTCGTCCTTGAGCACCGCGTCGACGTACTCGCGCAGCCCGCTCTGGATCGCGGTGCGCGAGCGCCGCGGCAGGCCGCTCACCGTCCGGTGGAGGTCGACCAGCGCCGTCGCCTCCCGGTCGAGGTAGCCGCGCGCCTCGTTGAACTGTCCCCAGACCACGTACACCACGAACGCGAGCAAGACCGCATAGATGCCCCCGACGGTCTGCAGGTAGTTGCCGAGCTCGTTCGCGGCCGCGTGCAGCTCGGCGAGCGGCGCGACCACCCGAAATAGCACCAAGCCCCCGACGCTCACGAGGGACACGAACGCGACGATCGGGATCAGGTGGAGGAGGGTACGTAACCAGCGCGGCATCACCGCCCCAGTGTATCGACTCCCGTGCCGATCGGATCGACGCGATGGCGGGCCGGCCCGCGCGCGGTCACTCCGGCAGGGGTTCGACGCCGATGCCGAGCGTGGTCGACGTGCCGTTGATCGACACCGAGCCGCCGACCCCGTCGTGACTGAACTGCACCGTGACGGCCTTGCCGTCGACCGAGATCGCCGCGCCGTCGGTCCCCGGCGTCACCGCATCGACGCTGCCGTCGAGCGAGATCACGTGGAGGAACCGGTTGTCGCCGCCGGCCAGGGTCTCGTCGAGCCGGAACCCCGCGGTGAAGTCGCTGTCCCTGGAGAAGTCGTGCTTGCTGGCCGCGGCGCCCGCCGGAGCGACGCGCTCGACGGTGAGCGTATGACCGGCCGCGGCGAACGTCGCCCGCGTTCCGGAGATCACCGGCGCCGCAGGCGAGACGAGCTGCCAGACCTGCTGGGAGCCGGTCCGCGTCGCCACCCGGTCGTAGACCACGATCGTGTTGGGTTCGAGGAACAGGATCTCGCGCTGGACCTTCTGGACGACCGGCGAGCGATCGTACACGGGCGTCAGGTCCGCCGCCGCGTACAGGAAGCCGTCACCGCGATGCAGCGCGATCAGCGCGGGGTTGGTATCGCGCTGCTGCTCGACCGTCGCGCCGCCGTCGACGATCCGCACCGTGCTGTGGGCATCGATCTGCTGCGTGAGCCCGGACTTCGAGTCGACGACGGCGTCGTAGCCGAGCCAACCGTCCTTGTAGATCATCAGCGCGCCCTGATCCTGGTGGGCGTGCGACTCCGTGAACGAGCCGGCGATCAGGTTGATCCAGGTCGCGTGCTTGTCCCAGCCCGAGCGGGCGTACAGCTCGCCGATCCCGGGCGCGTAGTATGCCGTCCCGAGCCCGTCGAGCGTCGAGGTCGGCACGTCCGCGTTGGGGTAAAGAAAGTCGAACACATACATGAAGTGATTCGCCATCTGGGGCAGGCTCGAGCTGGCGAGGAATGCCTGGGCGCGTGGCGCGAGCGGATCGCTGGGAAACAGCGCGATCAGCTCTTGTAGATAGTTACGGTGGTAATCGAAGAACATCCCGGTGGCGTCGCGCGACTGGTCACCGGTCGGCGCGATCCGATCGAGCGTGGGCACCGTCTGGTGCATCAACGCCAGCATCGAGGCCCGGGTGTGCGGCGTCTTGTCCGCGATCGTCTCGCCGGTCGTGCTGGCCCACAGGTCATAGAGCAGGAACAGGTCGCGCATCGAGACGCCGTAGCCGGTCCCTTCCCGCGAGCCGCCGCCGACCAGGTCCGAGTCGAACTGCGGCACGAGCGCGCCGAGGAGCCGGGTGTCGTGGAAGTCGGTCACCCAGGAGTCCCCGTCGCGCCAGTCGCCGTGCGTCGCGAGGCCGACCAGCATCGTGGCGCGCAGGAACGAATAGTAATAATTATCGGATGGATCGTCGGTCGCCCAGCCATCCCAGGGATACGGCTTGCCGCCCCACTTGGCGCCCTGGTGATTCCAGATGTTCAAGACCGACTGATCGGCATAGGCCAGCCACGCCGCGCGGCGGTCGCTGGGAATCGCCTTGTAGCACCAGTCGTACACCAGCGCGAGGTCGCCGATCGTATCGCCGACGCGGAGGTAGTCGTCGTATGCGACCACGGGCCGCTTGTTGGCGTGGATCAGCGCCAGCTCGGCGAGGACGTTGGCATCGACTTCCCGGACCGCCGCCGCGCAATACTTCGGATCGCCGGTCAGCTGTCCGACCAGCGCCGCCTGCCAGCCTTCGATGCCGTAGATGTCTTCGCCGCTGGTCCAGCGATCGATCGCGTCCAGAAAGCGCATCGCCGCCGGCTGCCCGGAGGTAAGCGCGGCGGCAAGTCGATCGTGATTGGCGGGCAGATAGATCCGCGGATGCTCCGAGGAGTGGTCCGGGAGGTCGTTTCCCACACACGCCGCACACACCACACTTGTAAACACTACCCCACACCAGCTCGATTTCATGATTCTACTGACGTAGCACGAAGACGGGCAACTCGGGAAGTGCGGCCGCGCTCGGCGAGTCAATCGTTACGTTCGGGAGTGTCGGCGCTCGGTCTACGCGTGACCGCCCACGCGGGATGCCATCGTAGGCAGGTGTCAGGGCTGCAGCAGCATAGGTGTACCTGGGCCCTGATGTAGCGCCACCCGCTTCGACATCGTGCGGGCTCTCGGCCCCGTCGCGCGTCATGGCAAGGACGCCAGCGACGCTGGCGACGCGCGCGACGACCGGGCTACTACTTGGCCGGCAGGACCGGCGCGGCCGTCGCGGTGTGCGGCTTGACCTGCGCGTTCCATAGCCGCATCGACAGCCCCAGCCCGATCGCCGCCACTGGGATCATCGCAACCGGCCACGCCTGCCAGTTGCTCACCACCTTCGCCGCCTCCGTGCCCTTCTCCGGCAACAAGCTGCCATAGCCGCCATACACCTGATCCTGAAGCGCCGTGCCGAGGTAGACGAAGCCATCGATCAGGCCGACCGCAACACCGGTGTGGAGCCGGCCGCCAAAGTCCTGGCTCGCGACGCCCGATAGCATGCCGTGCACGCCGATGATCGCCATGGCCATGAACGCGATGATCCAGCTCACTCCGGTCGGCACGCCGAGCAACGGAACGAGCGCGATCGAGCCGGCGAGCATGATCACGTAAAGCGCCGTCGAGACCGGCAACCGGCGCGACCGGAACAGGTGATCCGAGATCACGCCAGCGAACATGCCTCCCGTGATGCCGGCGATGCACGACACCATGCCCCAGTGGAGCATGACGTAGCTGCCCGCCGCGCCAACGCCCCTGGCGAAGTCGCCCGACCACTTGAGGATGCCCTGGCGAAGAAACCCGGAGCACAACTCGATGAGCGCGATGGTGAGGATGATCGGGTTCCTGAGCATCCTCACGATCACCTGCACCGACGACTCGCGCGTCGCGACCTCGCCGCTCGACGCGTCGGCGACGTCGAAGTCTTTGAGTCCGGCGGACGCGGGCGTGTCGCGGACGAACACGAAGGACATCGCCCAGAACACCGCCAGGATCGCCGCCGGGGCGAGGAACAACCAGGCCAGGCCTTGGAGGTCGGTCGGCGACGGCTTCGCGGTCTTCGCGGTACACGCTGGACACCCGGCCGCCGCGATCCTCGAACCCCAATCGAACGCGAAGTACAGTCCGAGCGAGA
>Ga0308175_100000669_pt1 | contig 22940 bp, 29 predicted proteins | sample PhyCR1_3_FD_203893 | JGI IMG/M metagenome (GOLD analysis project Ga0308175, IMG submission 203893) | Soil microbial communities from UC Gill Tract Community Farm, Albany, California, United States - DLSLS.C.R1 | ecosystem: Environmental > Terrestrial > Soil > Agricultural land | place: USA...
ACTGCCGGCCTGGCTACACGAGTACAACCATCACCGGCCCCACACCGCCATCGGCAAGCTCCCACCCATCAGCAGATTGACCAACCTGCCTGGGCAATACAGGCTAGGGCAGGAGCCGGCTGGCATGCCGGGCGCAGATCTCCCGCATGCGGTCCGGGTCCGGTGGGCCGTCGGAGGTCAGGGCGGCGCCGACGTCGCGCATGAAGGCGAGAGCCGGTGCCGCCGGTGACCAGATGCCGAGGAGCAGGGCAGGTTCGTCCGAAGGATTGCTGAACCCGTGCCGGTGCCCGCGAGGCGCGACGAACATCGATCCGGCCACCGCCTCCCCCGGGCCTTGTTCGCCGAGCACGGTCAGGCGGCCGCTGAGCACGTAGATCGCCTCATCGAACTCGTCGTGCGCGTGGGGGATGGGCCCGCCGAAGTGCGGCGGAATGGCGAGTTCGGCCGCTGCGAAACCGGCTGGCATGTCACCGTGGCCGGCCAGAACATGCATCGGCCGGCCCGCGTAGGGGAAGCCGGGTCCATCACCTCGGCCGATCAACAGCGTCATGCCAGCTGTTGTACTCCGCAACGGCCCTCCAACCCACCGCTGTCAGCTACGGGCGCCTCAGAGCCCGCACGGACTGCCGTCGAGCCCGGTGTCGGAGTGCTTGTTCCGAGGAGCCGAGCCGTCGTGTCCTGCGCGGAACCACTGGGCGGCTGAGGACGCTGGGCTGCTAGCTGGCGAGGAGGGCGCAGACGTCGATGGTTCCGCCCGTGTGCGAGATGACGCTGAACGTTCCATCAGCGCTCACCATGCTCACGAGCTCGCCTGTGTAGAGGGTGGTTGCCGGCCCACCAGGGTCCGTGTCGAACAAGAACACGATCGTTCGTCCCGTGGAGGTGAAGGTGAGGGAGCCGTCGGGGTTTTCCTCAGCCTTGAAGGCGCCGGCACCACGGAAGGTGATCGTCGCGCCCGTGGTCTCGTTGTCCACGAAGCTTGTTCCGCTACCCGCCGCCACGACCACCCGGGGGCCGGCCTGGACCGGGTTGCCGTGATTGGTCAAGGGTGTGAGACCGACGTCGAATCCGGGGCAGGACGGAAACACAAAGTCGGCCGCGTTGGCCGGTAGCGCGGTCCCTCCGACCGTTAGGACAACCAGCCCGGCTACGATTCCGGCTCGTCGGATCGCGCGTGAGAGTGACATGGTTCGCTCCTTCCCCGGTCAGATTCCCCCGTCGTGGATGGTCCGGAGAAGCAGCCGGCGCCACGTCCAGACGGCTTCGCCGTCATTAGACCGCAGGTCCACCGTCATCGCCAGGCCACCGTCACGGTTCGGCTTGGCAGACGCGCCGCTAATGCCGCCGACCGCGTGAGCCGGCGAGCGGCACCGGGCGGGCGGCGAACTGACCGGACAGGGCGCGAGCGCGATGGGCGTGGACCTGGATCCGGCGATGCTGGCCGCTGCCCACGCCCGGGTTCCCCGACATCGACGTACACGGCACGGCCGGCCCGGCGATGCCGAGGTTCGCTGTCGTCGGGCCGAGCTGCTCTTGCTTGAGCAGCGCCACACCCTGCCGACCGGACGTCGGAGTCGGTGGCCGTGACGGTCCGCATGGCAGCCGGGTCTCGCCGACCGCGTCGGAGGACTGCTAGTTGGGTATCAGCACATAGTGTCCGATGACGTGAGCGGAGCGGGATCGGTCGACCGGTGTGATCGCCGGTGAGCACGGCCGCGCCGGTGCCGCAGACCGCCCTCATGCCCGGGCACGAGTTCTCCACCGACAGGGCCGTGGCGACTCTGCGGCGGGCTGGATCCTGGCGGCTGCTGCGGGACGCGTTCATCCGGTTCCGGTCCGCGGACGGCTTCAGCCACGCCCGCGCCCTGGCACTGCAAACGTGTCTGGCACTGATCCCGTTGGGGATCGCGCTGATCGGACTCGGCAGCGCCCTGGGTCACCAGACGATCGGCGCCATTGCCAGCCAGGTGGTGCTTCGGTTGACCCCTGGTCATGGCGACGTCGTGGACGACGTGGTCCAGCAAACCCGAAGCCACTCACAGGACACCGGTCAGTTCGCGCTCTGGCTTGGTCTCGCCGCCGCGCTCGTGTCGCTGACCACCGCCATGGGGCAGGTGGAACGCGGCGCCAACCGCATCTACGGCGTCCAGCGGGATCGGTCCACCCTCGCAAAGTACGGACGGGCGCTGGTCCTGGCGCTCATCGCCGGCCTGCCCGCGTTGCTGGGGTTTCTGCTCCTGGTCGGGGGTGGCCAGGTGGGTCATGCTGTCGCCGCTACGTACCACTGGGGCGACGATCTACCCGGCTGGTGGCCACTGGTCCGGTGGCCAGTGGGAATGCTGCTCACTTGGGTCTCCTACACCCTGCTGCTCGCCCATGCCCCGAACCGCCGGCAACCCACCTACCCCTGGCTGGCCGCTGGGGGCTTGATCGCGATCGTCCTGTGGCTGGTCGCCACCGTCCTGCTCGCGCTCTACGTCGGCAAGACCGGCACGTTCCGATCCACCTACGGGCCGCTGACCAGCGTCCTGGCCCTGCTGATCTGGGCATACCTCACCGCTATCGCGTTACTGTTCGGCGCCGCGATCTGCGCCCAGATCGAAGCTGTCCGCGCCGGCACCCCGGAGCCGACCAACGACCAAGAACGCGTGCCGCTGGTTGCGCTGCTCTCCGAAGCGGGCCCGTCCGCTACGCGGGCTGAGCCTTCCTCCACCGGCCACCGGCCGGCGTCGATGCATCAGCCGTAGGAAGTGCTGTGCTGACGGCGATCCTCATCGGCGGGCTGCCGCCGTGTGACGTGAACCCAGCTGGGTATTCGGTATGCGCGGCTCGCTCCGGCTCCTGACCTCCGATAGTCCGGGGCGCGCCGCCTCCATCGGACTGGGTGAGCGAGGTCGAGGCGGAGAGCCGAACAACTGGCCGCTGAAATGAATGCACTAGCTGACGCGGAGCTGCGGGCTCCAGGAGGTGATGAGCAAGTGTCCTGGGGTAGGCGACTACGCCGTCGAAAGGCTTTCCTCGGACTGCGGTGAGAGCGCACGTACCGGGGGCAGAATGGGCAGCTCACCTATGCGCGCCCCGCAATCCTCAGGGGAGTCGTCGGCCCGCCCACCGCAGTACGCGTCCCACACCCGGTAGGCGATGCCAGCCGCGGCGCAGGACCAATTCCCGCCCGGCCCGCAGGACGTCCCGACCCCGGGCCGCGAGCGACGGACTCAGCTCGTCCTCCCGGGCGCGGGCCCGCTGGTGCAGGAAATGCGCGCAGGCCAGGCAGACGGCTACCTCGGGATGACTACCCAGGTACACCAGCCGGTCGGCCGGGCGCTGTTGCCCACAGCACCAGCACCGCACCGTCCCGTCCTCTGAGGCTTCGGCGACCACCGCCGGTGCTGGTTGTTCCGATGTCGTCATCGCTCCCGGCCCTCCTCGTGCAACATGAGATTCTCCTCGTACGAGCTGTCAGTTTTGCTTGACAAGCGTCGTTCGTCAATTGAGACTGACAGGCATGAGCGAGGCAACCCAGCTCGCCGCCGCGGCGGCCCACGACGACCCGGAGATCGGGCTAGCCGCGGTGGTCGCGCTGCGGCAACTGCTTGACCAGCTCGAAGCATTGCAAGTGGCCTCGGCCCGCGAGCACGGCTGGACCTGGCAGCGGATCGCCACGGCACTCGGCGTCACCCGGCAGTCGGTCCACCACAAGTACGTCGGTCGCCGCCTTCCCGGACGGCGCCGGCGATGAAAGCCCGCAAGTCGCCGCGCGGCAGCCTCCGATCGCGCCCCATCGGCCCCGTCCTCACCTCCGCCCGCGACGAAGCCGAACGGGCCCGGCACGGCTACATCGGCCTCGAGCACCTGCTGCTCGTCCTGGCGCACCCGACCGCGCCAGCCACCCATCACCTGCTCTCCGACCACGGCATCACCCTCGACCGGGCCCGGGACGCCGTCTGGCTCGTCGTCGACTCCGGCCGCGGCGACGGACCACGCTTCGACTCGACGACCCTGCTGGCCACCCTCGGCATCGACCTCGACCAGATCCGCCGCCAGGTCGAGCGGCAGTTCGGGCCGGACGCCATCCACCGCCTCTACGCCAGCGAGGTCGGCTGGAACCTCCGTCCTCGTGGACCGCTGTGCGACCTTCCCATCGCGCCGAACCTCAAGAAGACACTCAGCGATGCCCTCGGCGGCTGCTGGGACAACGCTCCGCCAGCACTGCACCCACGCCTCCTGGTCGCCGCACTGGACGCCGACAGCCAAGGACTCACCGCAGTACTCGACGAACTCGGCGCCGACCGGCACGAACTTCGCCGCGCCGCCACCACTGCGCTGGACATCGCCAGCTAGCACCAACCGCTTGGCCGGGGCGCCTCGAAGGCGCGATGCAACTGCGCCAGCGAGGGCGCCCGGTCAAGCCGCCCGTCTTCGTCCCTGTGCAGCCGGCAGGACAGGCTGGCGACCGGTTCCCGTGCGGCGAACGGGTCGGCACCGTCAACGAGCAGGGTGACCGAGCCGGTCATACCAGCCGCGGCTGCGGCCGCCTCACTGGCGACGACCTCACTGAGGATCTCGACGTCCTGCCTCCCGGCCAGCAGGTGGCCGAGGCGTTCGGTGAGGATCCCGACGTTCGGGCAGTCCAGTACGTGCAGGATCCGGAGCCTCATTGGACTGCCTCAGCGTGTATTGCCGGTAGCAACGGGCAGCTGCGGTCGACGCGCAGCCGGGCGCAGGTGCCGACGAGCTCCCGCAGCGAGTCCTGCATCCGGGTCAGGTCGGCGATCTTCCGGTCGAGCGCGGCCATATGGGTCTCCGCGAGCGCCCGGGCGACGTCACAGTTGTCGGGTCCGCCTTCGGCCAGGTTCAGCAGCTCCTCTGCATGTTCACCCCGGCCCTGCCGGCCACCTCACCGATCCGCATGACCCCAGCATCCGGCCGATCCTCATCGGCGGCTGCCGCTGTGGAAGACGAGGCGGCCGAATCGGCGTCCCTTACTCAGGAACTCCTCGTGGAAGCCGAGACTGGCAAGCAACTTCAGGACGCGGGGCTGCACCTCTGCACCCGACTCGTACACCGCGGACGGGTTGTGGTCGATCACGCGGACGAAGGTAGGCCGTTCAACGCTCTCTCAGCCGGGATTGACGGCGCGGCCTTCCTCGATGACTATTGACTCAATGAAGGCTGAGGCGACTTCGGTTGAGCGGCGAGCGGCGGTGCATGCGGCTCTCGGTGATCCCGGTCGGCTGGCGGTCCTGGACGCGCTGGTGTTGGGCGATCGGTCGCCCGGTGAGCTGGGGGAGCTGCTGGGGATGCCCTCGAATCTGCTGGCGCACCACCTGAGGCTCTTGGAGCAGGCCGGCGTGATCCAGCGAGGCCGGTCCGAGGCTGATCGGCGGCGCACCTACGTCAGGCTGGTGCCCTCGGCACTGCCCGGGTCGCCGGCGCCGCGCATTGCTGCACCGCGGGTGGTGTTCGTGTGCACGCACAACTCTGCGCGGTCGCAGTTCGCCTCGGCGTTGTGGGCCCGGCGCAGTGCCGTGCCGGTGGCGTCGGCGGGGACGCATCCGGCGCGGCGGGTGCACCGCCGAGCGGTGTCGATCGGTCGCCGGCACGGGTTGCGGCTGGACGGGGCCCGGACAGCGGACGTGGCCGACGTGCTGTGCGCAGACGACCTCCTCGTTGCCGTGTGCGACAGCGCCTACGAGGAGTTGGGCGGCGCCGGGCTGCACTGGGCGGTGGCCGACCCGCTACGAGAGGACACCCGGGCTGCGTTCGAGCGGGCCTTCGAGGAGATCGAGCAGCGCGTCGACCGGCTGGCCGGCGCGATGGAGACGACGAACGCCGGGAGGGCGACGTGACTGAGACCTTTCCCCGGGCCGACCTGGGGCCAGAGCAGCGGTACGCGTTGACGTCGGCCGCACGTAACCTGGGCGAGCAGTTCGCCGGCGTGTTCGGGCCGGAGACCATCGAGCGGTTCCTGCACAGCAGCTACGACCAGTTCGCCGAAACGGCGACCGTGCCGACGTTCCTGCCGCTGCTGGCGGAGCGGTTCGCGCGCCAGCGGCTGCGGGCGCTGGCGCGCGTCGAGGGTCACCATGACGGCAAGCCAGCGGTGCTGTTCTTGTGTGTGCACAACGCCGGCCGCAGCCAGATGGCGTTGGGCTGGTTCCAGCACATCGCCGGCGACCGTGCGATCGCCTGGTCCGGCGGCTCGGAACCCGGCACGCAGGTCAACCCGTCCGCGGTCGAGGCGATGCGCGAGGTCGGCATCGACATCTCCGGCGAATTCCCGAAGCCGTGGACCGACGAAGTCGTGCAGGCCGCGGACGTGGTGGTCACGATGGGCTGCGGGGACGCCTGCCCGGTCTTTCCGGGCAAGCGGTACGAGGACTGGGTCCTCGACGACCCGGCCGGGCAGGACGTGGACGCGGTCCGACCGATCCGCGACGAGATCGAGCGGCGCGTCCGCCTCCTGCTGGCCGAGTTGCAGGTGCCGGTGGCGGGATAACGGCGTGCACTTCATCGTTTCGGCGGCTGCGCTGCAGACCCGCCAGGCGGCGCTGGAAAAGGACGTGACTGTCGGGTAGTTCGGCCGGCCCGTTGCGCTGTGAGCGCGCTGTTGTCCAGCCCGCGCGCTGGCCAGTGACGCAGCGCCCCGCGTCCCGGATCGGTAGGCCGAGGATGTCACCGGCGAGCATGGTGCCTGCGCGCGTCAGCTGGTTCGGGGGTCCGGGGCCTGATCGTGTGGCGCATCAGGGTGGCGTGGCGGAGCGTGACCAGGCTGCCGGCGATGCGGGTCAGACTGGCGCTGATCGCCAGGATGGCCAGCGGGCGTACCGCCGTGGACGACAGGTAGAGGCCGACGACCGTGACGTCGCTGATGAGGGTGAGCGTTGCGATGGCGATGGTGGCGGTCAGGGCCCGGTGGGGGCTGGCTTCGGGCAGCCAGCGGATCAGCCGGCCGGTGGCGGCGAAGGTCCCGGCGGCGGTGGCGATCGCGATGGCGATCAGGGGGAGGACGGGGATCGCGACCAGCAGGGCGAGCGGGCCGGTGCGCCAGGGCTGTGGTTGGAGCAGCAGGAGCCACCAGACGCCGATCAGGGGTCCGGTGGCGATGTACCAGGCGATGGTATGCCGGGCGTAGGCGGTGGCCAGTTCGTCGCCGAACGCGCCCGCGACGGCTTGTGGGGTGCCGAAGTGGCTGATCGCTGAGTTGACCGCTTCGTCTTCGGTAGATCCGTGTCTGCTGCGTTCGGCGATGGTGTGGTCGAGTCCGTCGCGTAGTTCGGCGAGGATCTGCGCGCGGCGCCGACGGGGGCCGCGGAGCAGGTGGGTGAGCTCGCCCAGGTAGGCGTCAATCCGCGCCTCGGCAGGCGTGCTCGCCGTGTTGGTCAGACGGTCGCCGGCCATGCTCGTCTGCCCAGGATCGTGGTGACCGCGGTGGAGAACTGGTCCCAGACCGCGCGCTGCTCGGTGAGGGCGGCGTGTCCGGACGGGGTGAGGTGGTAGGTGCGGCGGCGGCGCCCGTTCACGGTCTGCCAGTCGCTGGCGATCAGACCGGCCCGTTCCATACGATGCAGGGCTGGGTAGACGGTGCCGGTCGGCAGGTCGAGAGCGCCATCGCTGCTGGTGCGCAGGGCCTCGATGACGGCGTAGCCATGCTGCGGCCCGGGTTCCAGCACGGCCAGCAGTAGGGCGTCGAGGTGGCCTTTGAGCAGCTCGGGTCGCATCGGCAGCATCCGGCCTCCTTCGCCTGGTTGTTGCTTGCCGACCCTTGCCGGCACGGCCTAACGTAGCACCGCAATACTTTGCGACGCTACGTATGGCGGTGACGATGAACTCCGACCAGACGATCGTGGCCCTCGCTGAGGGGAGCGCCGCAGATCGGACCGTGCTCGGCGGCAAGGCCGCGGTACTGGCCGAGCTTCTCGCGGCCGGTTTCCCCGTGCCGCGCGGGATCGTGGTGACCGCCGCAGCTCTCGACGATCCGGACCTGGACACCCGGCTGGCGTCCTTGGCGGAAGGATTCGGTGGTGATCGGTTCGCGGTGCGGTCGTCGGCCGTGGCCGAGGACCTACCGGACGCCTCGTACGCCGGCCTGTACGAGACCTACCTCGACGTGCCGGCCACCGGGTTGGCTGAGGCGGTGCGGCGATGTTTCGCGGCCGCGGCCGGCGGACGGGTCACGGCCTACCACGACCGGCACGGTGGCGGGGCCGCGGCGATGGCGGTCCTGGTGCAGGTCATGGTCGACGCCCGCTCGGCGGGCGTGGCGTTCACCGCCCATCCGGTCACCGGCGACCGCACCCAGACGGTCGTCACCGCGGTACCCGGGCTGGGAGATCCGCTGGTGTCAGGTGAGACGACCGGCGAGGAGTGGACGGCCACCGCGGATGGCACCGTCGCGATGACCCGCCCGGCTCCCGGGGCCGAGCCCGCTCTCACCGACGCCCAGGCCGCGGCGGTCGCGCAGCTGGCGCGGCGCGTGGCTGACCGGTACAACGGCCGGCCGCAGGACATCGAGTGGGCCATCGACCCGGCCGGGACACTATGGCTGTTACAGGCGCGACCGATGACCGCCCTCCCACCGCCAGTGTCCTGGACACCACCAGGGCCGGGGTTATGGATGCGCAACTTCCGGCTCGGCGAGTGGCTGCCGGAAGCGGTCACCCCGCTGTTCGCCACCTGGCTGCTGCCGGTGCTGGAGGACGGCTACCTGGACGGCATGCAGGCCAGCGTCGGGGTGCAGGTGCCGTTCCGGTACGCCCTAGTCAACGGCTGGTACTACAACGCCACCCCGATCCCGTCGCTGAAACTTCTCGCCTGGGTGCTGCGGCAGGGCCGCGGGCGAGCGGTGAAAATCTTGTACAACGCGTTGATCCGGGTCAGTCGAGACCCCGCCGCCGCCGACCACGCGGCGCTGGCCGATCTGGAACGCCAATGGCGTCAGAGCCAGGCGCCCCGCTACCGGCAGCTTGTCGCCAGCGCGGCCGCGGAGGCGGACACGGCCACGCCCCAACGGCTCGCCGAGCTAGTCGACACACTCGGCCGCGAAGCCGGGATTTGGCTGTGGTACCTGGCCATCGTCGGCGGGTCGGCATGGAAGATGGAGGCCCACCTGGCCCGCTTCACCCGCCAGCACCTCGCCGACGTGCTACCCGACAGCGCCGGTGGAGCCCAGGCGCTGCTGCGCGGCCTGTCCCCGCCGGTAGCGGCTGCCCATGCGGTGCAGAGCGTCGACTGGTACCACCCGGTCGCCGGCGAGCTCCCCACGATCGCCAGCCCAGAACATGGGAGCGGCGGCCATCGGCACCGTGACCTCGCCGGCCAGCGCATCGACGCCGAGCGCCGCTGCCGACAGGCCCTGGCCGACCGGCCGCGACTGCTCGCCGAATTTGACCGGCTGGTGCAGGTCAGCCAGCGATACGCGGTTACCCGCGAGGAGCAGGCCGGCGAGTTCACCCTGGCCTGGCCTGTGCTGCGGACGTGCGTACGACGCCTGGGCGAACACCTGACCTCCTTCCAGGCAATCGAGGTTCCTAACGACGTCCACTTCTGCACCCACGAGGAGGTGACCGCCGCACTCGCTGGTCAAGCCACTCGGATCAGCAAGGTCGGCAGCCGGCGTCAGCTGTGGCAGCGTCAGCGTCGGCTGACCGCGCCGTTGACCCTCGGCCGCCCGGCACGGTTGATCGGCGACGTCATCGACCGCGCCGTCCAACAAGCCCGCGGCACCGGCGAGATTCCCGACGATGCACTCGTCGGGCAGCCCGCGTCCGCCGGCCGCGCCACCGGTCCGGTCCACCTCGTGCACGACCCCGCCGACTTCGCTGATTTCGCCGACGGGGACGTGCTAGTCGCGAAGGCCACCGCACCGGCCTGGACACCGCTCTTCGCGCGGGCCGCCGCGGTCGTCACCGACGGCGGCACCCTGGCCGCGCACGCCTCCCTGGTGGCCCGCGAGTACGGCATACCGGCCGTGGTCGGAGCCGGCGACGCCACCCAGCGGCTGCGCACCGGAGAGCTCGTCACCGTTGACGGGACAAGAGGTGTGGTCACCGTCCACACCGCGCCGACCGGTCCCCCGAGCTGACCGGCTGCCGGTGCCGCCGGCTCGCTACCTCGGCTCGGCCGTGTCCACTCAGGACTGTCCGGGCCGTCCGATCATCAGCAGCTCCGGTGTGGTCGGGGCGCAGCAGCCGCCGGCGCTGGCGCCGTCGGTGTCGAACTCGCCCGAGCCGCCGCACACGCCGGTCTCCGGCAGGGTCAGCTCGACCCGCTCCGCGGCGGCGGTGTCGCCGGCGATGGCCGCGGCGACGCTGCGGACCTGCTCGTACCCGGTCATGGCCAGGAACGTCGGCGCCCGCCCGTAGCTCTTCATCCCGACCAGGTAGATGCCCGGCTCCGGGTGGGACAGCTCGCGGACACCGTGCGGGTAGACCGTGCCGCAGGAGTGCACGTTCGGGTCGATCAGCGACGCGAGCCGGACCGGGGCCTGCAGCGTCGGGTCGAGCTCCAGCCGTAGCTCGGACAGCCAGGACAGGTCCGGGCGGAACCCGGTCACCGTGACGACCTCGTCCACCGGTTCCAGCGTCCGACCGCCGTCGTCGACGAGCACCAGGCGCCCGTCGGCCACCCGCCGCACCTCGGCCGTGCGGAACCCGCGCACCGCCTCGATGTGCCCGGCCTCGACGGCCGCGGCCGCCCGCCGGCCCAGCGCTCCGCGGGCCGGCAGTTGGTCGGCGTCCCCGCCGCCGAAGACGTTGCCGACGACGCCGCGGCGCAGCAGCCAGACGATCTCGGTGTCGGGTTCCTGCTCGGCCACCTCGGCGAACGCGACCAGCGCGGTCAGGGCGCTGTGGCCGCTGCCGGCGATCGCGACCCGGCGGCCAGCGTACCGGGCCCGCACGGTCGGGTCGGTCAGGTCCGGAACCTGGTACACGATCCGGTCGGCGGCGTCCCGCTCGCCCAACGCCGGCAGCCCGTCCCCGCCGAGCGGGTTCGGCGACGACCAGGTGCCGGACGCGTCAACGAGCGCCCGGGCGGTGATCCGCTCGTCGCCGGCGGCGGTGCGGACGTGCACGGTCAGCGGCTCGGTGTCCCGGCCGGCGTCGACGACCCGGTCGCGGCCGCGCCGGGCCGCCCCGACCACGGTCGCCCCGTACCGGACCCGGCTCCCGAGCGCGGACGCCAGCGGCGTTAGGTACACGTCCGCCCATTCGGCTCCCGTCGGGTATGCCGTCGGCGCTGGGCGCTGCCAGCCCGAGTCGGCGAGCAGCTTCTCCGCGGCCGGGTCGACCAGCTCGGACCAGGACGAGAACAGCCGCACGTGATGCCACTGCGCCACAGCGGAGCCGGCCGCATCGCCGGCCTCCAGCACCAGCGGCTCGACGCCGAGTTCGAGCAGGTGCGCCGCCGCCGCCAGACCGATCGGACCGGCGCCGACCACGACGACCGGATAGTCCTCCACCACGGGCCTCCTCATATCGATGTAGCTCGATGCGATGGGAGCAACATATCGAGCGGCATCGATTGACGCAAGCATCGATCCGGATCGATACTTTACCGGTGACGATGACGCTGCCGGTGCTGGAGACGCTCCCGGCCCAGGACGCCGCTACCTACGCGGAGTGGTTCGCCTGTCTGGCTGAGCCAACCAGAGTGCGTCTCCTGCATGCGGTGGCGGCCTCGGACGGCGGCGTCACGGTCGGCACGCTTACCGAACTGCTGGGGATCAGCCAGTCCACCTGCTCTCACCACGTCCGCAAACTCGCTGAGATCGGGTTCGTCCGGGTTCGCAAGGACGGCAAGAGCACGATCGTGTCGGTCAACGCGGCCTGCTGTACCGGACTGCCGCATGCCGCCGATGTCGTCATGGGCGCACTCGCCGCGCGGCCGTGCTGCCCCGCTGATCTCCCGGAAGATGTGACCGTCCGGGCGCTGCAGCCCGCCGACTGGCCTGCGGTCAGGCGCATCTACGCCGAGGGCATCGCCACCGGCGACGCCACCTTCGAGGCCGAGGTGCCGACAACCAGAACGCTCGAGGCCAAGTGGCTCCCCGGGCACCGATGGATCGCCAAGGTCGACGGCCAGATCGCCGGCTGGACTGCAATCAGCCCGACCTCCAGCCGCGACTGCTACGCCGGCGTCGGGGAAACCTCCGTCTACGTCGGCGGGGACTTCCGCGGCCGCGGGGTCGGCAAGACCCTCCTGCACAAGCAGGTCACCGCCGCCGACGACGCCGGTCTATGGACCCTGCAGACCTCCATCTTCCCGGAGAACCGGGCCAGCCTCGCCCTGCACCACTCCGCCGGCTACCGCACCCTCGGCGTGCGGGAGCGCATCGCCCAGCAGCACGGTGTCTGGCGCGACACCGTCCTGCTCGAACGCCGCAGCCCCGCAGCGTGACCGCCCCGGTCCAAGTCGCGCCCGCCCCGGTCCAAGTCGCGCCCGCCCCGGTCCGCGACCCTCGCGTGCTGTCTTTGCTGGACGCGCTCACCGCCGAGCTTGCCAGCGCCGGCTATACCCCCGAGCAGACCTTCGGCTACTCCGCCGACAGGCTGGAGCAGGTCGGCGTGCACCTGGTCACGGCCGCAGCTGCTGAGGGTCGGGTCGTCGGGATCGGCGGTATCGAGGTGCACGGCACTGAAGCCGAGCTCAAGCGGTTCTACGTGGTTCCCGACGCCCGCGGGACGGGCGTCGCTGCCGCTCTCCTACACGCGCTCATCGAGTACGCCCACGGCAACGGCGTCCGCCTCCTGCGCCTGGAGACCGGCGACAAGCAGCGCGCCGCGATCCGCTTCTACCGCAGCCACGGGTTCGCCGAGATCCCCCGCTTCGGCCCGTACGTCGACAGCGCCACCTCCATCTGCATGCAGCAGGCGCTGGCCTCGGCCCGCTAGTCCCGGGACCGCCAGGTCACGTCGTCCCGACGGTCTGGGGCTTCCACGTTGAGCGGCGTCGTCCGCTGCGGCCGGTGCCCGGCCGGTCACGCCGACCGGGTGAGACTCAGGCCCCTTCGGGGTCGCCTGCGGCGATCTCACACCGGTCGGGTGAGCGCCGGACCCGCGGCCGGTCGGCCGTCGCCGCTCCTGCCGCGATGGTGCCCCAGCCCGGACGGGACGCACCCGCAACCGGTGCTGCGGGCCGGTCCGGATCAGCCGGTCCTGGCCGTCCTGCGTACCAAAAGGAGCTCGCGGTGTCCACGGTGGACAGGCAGCTGACTCAGCGCAACGCGTCTGTCTCCGACCTCGTCATCCTGCTGCGCGAGCAGCACGCCGCCAAGCTCGACGTCGTCAGCCCCGCCGCGGGCATTCGATCCGCCGCCGGATGCTGGCAGATCGATGGCACCGGCATAGCGGTCCTCGGACCCGACGGCGTCACCACCAGCCCCGGGAAGCTTCGTTCCGACCGGCACCTGCGACGCCGGGATGGCCGACAAGCTCGGCATCCCGGTCGCGTACCTGCGCCGGCTCCGTGCGGAACACCTCGCGCTCTACGACGCCAACGTCAACGGCTGGCTTAGGGGTGTGATCGAGAACGAGCCGTGCCCGGTCTCGGAATTCGACAGCACGAACCCGGCGAACACCAGCGGGTTGTCCGCTCCGCGGGCGCCGGTGAACGGGGGAGACGTAGTCCCTTAGGAGAATGTCGGCGTGGACGGCGACGGACTCGCTGGCGATCTGGACGTACATCCGCCGCTCGGTCAGATCGCACCGGCGCACCTCGACATCCGCGCCGGCGCCCCGGATGCCGTCCAGGACGGCCAGCAGGACGTCGAGGTTGTCCACGAACCGGTATCGCTCCGACAACACCGCCCGGGCGATCCCGTCGCCGTCGTCGCGGCGCAGCGCGCGGATCAGCAGCCGCCGGCCCGGCTGCTGTTCTGCTCGTCGGTGAACCGGCACTGCGCGGCGACTTACTTGAGCGTGGCCCGCACGTCTCGGACCGGGATCCCGGCCCGCTGTTCGATGTCGTCCAGGCTGCGGCGCAGGTAGTCGCCGGTCAGGAACGTGGCGGTGGCGTCGGCGGCCTGGCGGCTGATCAGGTCGATCGCGGCCTGCTGGGTGCCGGCCGACCACTGCACCACTCCCGCGTCGAGTCGTCCGCCGAGGTGGACCTCGCGCATGGCGTCCTTGGTGATCGTGTAGCCGTTGGAGCAGACCTGGGCGATCAGGCAGAGGACGGTTGGGTGGTGTCGGAGAAGACCGTCGCCGACTCGATGCGCCGCCAGAACGTCGTCGCCCGGCAGATCCGGCGGAGTCACGGGCTGACCGTGCTAATTCCAGGCTAGGGAGTCTCTTCGCAGCTCAAGGCGGTATGTACTGACGGTGCCTCCGGCAGGATTCGAACCTGCGACACCCGTCGGCGGTGCGGTCGGCCCCGCCGATGAAGTGGTCGAGGATGGTGGCCTGCTGCGCAGGTCGCCGACCAGCCGGGGCGAGCCGTGCAACCCACGCGCCGCCTCGAACGCTGCGGCGACCGCGGCGTCGACCCGGGCCCGGCGCAGCTCGGTCGGGGTCGGAGTGCGGGAGGCCCACTTGTAGAACCACGAGACCGATCGGCGGTGGAGCCGATATTCTCGCCGCCACCGCCGAACAAGGCCTGGAAGGCATCATCGCCAAGCGCACTAGCCCGGATCTTTCGTGAGCTCCTCGACGACGGCCGAGGCGACGGTGCAGTCGTTGTCTGAAGGCTGGTTCTGTATCAGGGTGGGACAAGTGGCCCGCTGACGAGCGGGTGGTCGCCGGGTCCACGGGCCGGTCGGTGATGCCGGGGTTGTCGGGGCGGATGGGACCGCCGGTCAGGTCGGTGCCGGCAGCGTGCGGATCCTGCACCGCTCGGAAGCCGGCCAGCTGCAGGACGACGACGCCGCCGCGGGCCGTGCTCACCGTTTACATATCGCCTCCCTGGGGACCCCGCCTGCCCGGGCATAGGAGTGGCTAGTGAGTCTCTGCACATCGAGGACGATCGTCGTGCCCCCTGTTGACGGGCGCGCGTGGGCTATCGATCTTCGCTGCGTACCAGGCCGGACCGTGGGGATGGACCGAGCAGGAACACCAGCGCGAGCGCCACCGTCAGCAGCACGGTCGCGACCGGCGAGGCGAACGCAATCAGGGTCGCCCCGGCGTAGGCGACTAGGCCCAACAGGTAGCGGACGTTCACGTCGCGGATGAAGGCGGACTGGACGCCCTCGACGAGCAGGTTCGCCCGGACAGCGCGATGCCAGACCAGGTTGAACCCGACGGCACATGCGGTCAGCGTTCCCCCGTAGAGCAGGGCGGCGGTGCGTGCGTCGACGCCGCTGGTGTGCTCGGCGACCAGTCGGGTCGGCAGCGGCAGAAACGATACGCAGCCGAGCAAGAGCAGGTTGAGCAGCAGCAACAACTGGTCGACGCGGTCGATCAGCCGGAAGAGCGCATGGTGGTTGGCCCACATGATCCCGATCTGGAGGAAGCTGGCAGCGAAGGCGCCGATTTCCGGTAACGCATGATGCAGCGCCGCCGCCAGGCTCTCCTCGGGCGCCTGGTCGACCCGGACCTCGAGAATGAGCAGGGTGATCGCGATGGCGAAGACGCCGTCGCTGAACGCCTCCAGTCGCCCGGCGCTACCGCGCTCGGCCACCCCCCACCACCGGTTCGCCATTCGAGCCATACGCCCTCCCCCAACCTGCTGGTATTCGTCGCCTGCAGGCAAACGTAATCACCGTTGCTCGGCCGGACGCGACTGCCGGCCACGGGTTCGCTCTCGGCTGATCTCGCTCGGCGACTGGCGCTCTCACGGGCAGCTCCGGGGGACCGGTGGACTTGCTCGGGCCGGTCAAGGAGAGGCCCGTCTGGACGCATGTGCCGCGACCGCGGCCGCTGCCCCAGCGGGCTGGGCGGGATCGGGAAGACCGGGCTCGCGGTAGCGGTGGGCGAGCGGCTGGTCGACCGGTTCGGCGGCCGGACCGCGTTCGTTCCGCTGGCGGCGGTCACCGAGCCTGAGCTGGTGCTGGCGGGCGCCGCCCGGGCGGTCGGGGTCGAGCTGGCCGGGTCGGACTCGCCGCTGGAGGCCATCGTCGAGTACTTCGGCGAGGACCGGTGGCTGCTCATCCTCGACAACCTTGAGCAGGTGGTCGACGCGGCCGGCGATATCGACGCGCTGCTGGCTCGCTGTCGTGGCGTGTCCTGGCGACCAGCCGTACGGTGCTGGGGCTGCGGGCCGTCCGCTCCACGAGGGCAGGATCGAGAATGGGTGTGTCGTCTGCCCCTGGCACTCGAGCCGCTATCGCCTCTCTGATGGCCGCGCCCTGAGCGGCCCCACCGCGCATCCCCGGCCGGCCGTCAGGTGAGGGTGCGCGACAGCAGGGTGGAAGCGCGGCGGCCGGTCAACCGGTAGACGCGGTCGTAGTCACGACGCCACAGCTCGGAGATGAACGCAGATGCCGGCGGCCCGCACCTGTTCAGCACCATGTCGAGCTCCGGGTCGCTCGACTCGGCCATGCCGAGATCGGCGCTCTGCCAGCCGGTAGAGACAAGTGCAGCGCGACCACTCCACCCGCAGGCCACCGGCGGCCAGCACCGGATCTCCACTCACTGAGCCCGCCACGACGACCGCGCGCGGTGACACCCGCCTTCAGGAAAGCCGGCGCCACCACATTGCGGCCACCGGCCCGCAGGTGCCTGACTGTGGACGGCACCGGCTGCTCGTAAACGCGTTCTCGAATTTGGTTGTAAGGATGTAATCATGCGTCGAGAATCGCGGTCATGGCGGAGCCCAGGGTCGTGGTGTCGCACCGGGAGCACCTGTGGTGGCTGCTCGCCGAGGCCGCCCAGCTCGAACACATGATCATGTGCCAGTACCTGTACGCCGAGTTCAGTCTGAAGGGTGGCACCACCGACGAGCTGACGGCCGAGCAGGCCGCCGCAGTGGACCGGTGGCGACGCACGCTGCGCGGCATCGCCGTCGAGGAGATGCTGCACCTGGCGCTGGTCGCGAACCTGATGTCCGCCATCGGCGCCGCGCCGTATCTGGGCCGGCCCAACTTTCCGCAGCGCTCCGGGTACTTCCCGGCCGGGGTGCAGTTGGATCTGCTGCCGTTCGGTGAGCAAGCGCTGCGGCACTTCCTCTACCTGGAGCGGCCGGAAGGTATGGAGCGGCAGGACGCGGAGGGCTTCGTTCCGACGGCGCCGCCGCGCACGCCGGTGGCGCCGGACGAACTGCTGCCCCGCGGCCAGGAGTACCGCACTGTGGGTCACTTGTACCGGGGTATTGCCGACGGGCTGCGCGGGCTGGTCGACCGGTTCGGCGAGCGGGCGGTGTTCGTCGGCTCGCCGCGCGCCCAGGCCACCCCGGAGCTGGTCCGGTGGCCGCAGTTGGTCGCGGTCACCGACCTCGCTTCCGGGGTGGCCGCGGTGGAGGAGATCATCGAGCAGGGCGAGGGCGCCCGGGGGGACTGGCGGCACGCGCACTACGGCCGGTTCCTCGGCATCTGGGAGGAGTACCACGCGCTGCGAGAGCGCGACCCGGCGTTCCAGCCGGCCCGCCCGGTGCTGGCCGCGTTCACCCGCCAGCCGTTCGACATTGTCGCCCCGCAACCGGTGATCACCGATTCGCTCACCCTGCACATCGCCGAACTGGCCGGTCTCGGCTACGAGACGGTGCTCCAGTTGCTGCTGCGGTTCTTCACCCACACTGACGAGACCGACGAGCAGCTCGGCGTCCTGTTCGGCGCGGCGATCCAGGCGATGACCGGAGTAGTCCGGCCACTCGCGATGGCGCTCACCCGGCTCCCCGTCGGCCCGGAGCATCCGGCCCGCACCGCCGGGTTCGGCTTCCAGATGTACTACGCCATGGGCAACCTGGTGCCCTGGAGGGAGCCGGCGTGGGCGTTGCTGCACGAGCGGATGTCGCTGCTGGTTGAGCACTGCACTGCAGCCAGCGACAAGCACGGACCGGTCGAGGCGATCCGCCAGGCGCACGAGCAGGCGGCCTCGATCAGCACGGCGTTGGCCGCGCACGTTCCGGCGGACCTGCGAGCCCACTGAGATGTCGCCCTGATCCGGGCCGGCCTCGCCTACGGCGAGTTCTACACGACCATGCCGTTCTCACTGATCGGCCACATACGGGATGTCCGAACCTCGACGGACGGATCTAGGAGCGGTAGCGGCGGACCGCGGGCCGTATAGGTGCGGACCGGTGTTCTGAGCCGGTCAGCCGAGAGACAGCGGTGGGCTCCCTCCCGGATCGGCGACACCGCCGGGAGGGGCAACGCCGCCAGGAGACCGGTCCGGCCGGTTCTGCCAGGGCCAGCGCCCGGTGATTTCCAGCTCGAGGGAGAAGCTCAGGAACGTGCGGATCAGCACGATGCCGGCGAGCACGGCCACGCTGGTCAAAGTCGGCGTCACCGCGACCGTACGAATGATGTCGGCGGCTACCAGCAACTCCAAACCCAACAGGATCGACCGGCCGAGCTGCTGGCGATAGCGCCGGTACGTGTTGACGTCCCGGGCAACCAGACGCGTCCCGGCCATCGCGGTCGCCGCGAGTCCGCCCGACACGATGACAACCACCCCGGCCGCGTCGATGCCCTTGCCGACCACCTCGACCAGATCGACGAACGTCACCGACCACCCACCTCGATCCGCCACCGACGGCACGCCGGACACAGCTGACCGGTACCCAACCACGAACCTCCGGGCCTGGTGCGACGAGCCATCGAACCCGTCACCAAGTCCGCGAACTCCGCTGTCCGGTCGGCGGGCAGGTCATCCGAACGGCCCGCCAGTCAGGAGGTAGGCATCATCGTACGGACGGCTTGACTATGGCATCAGGGACCGGTGGCGCACGACGACTCCCGAGCATGGGCAGTGGCTGCCGCAGCGATGTGGTTGCCAGTCAGCGGTCGAGGTGAGCCCTGGCGATGTCTTCGGGCCGCCGGGCCTGGTCCGTCACCACGATCGCTTCATGTGAATCACCGCGACGCTGCCCGCACCTGCGCATCTTCTGGAACGGCTGGCAGCTGGAGCCTATCGCTGCCCAGTGGGTTGACCTGGTTTACAACCGGACCCGGACAGGTGCAGCATCAGAGACGGAGGCCACCGTCACGGTCTCGCAGGAGCAGGCGCCAGAGCCACCGGGCCGTTATCGAGAGGTCTGCGAGAGGTTTCCGGAAGGTCCCTGCCAGATGCTGACGGGCGTATGGACCCAGTGGGCCGCCCGGGAGGAGCACAAGATCCAGACGCTCCAGGAACTGGCCGAGGCTGCTTGATCCCCGGGAGAGCCACAGCGACCAGATGGAGAATAGGTATGTTCGGGAAGAAGTACGTGAATGACCTCATCAGTCGGAGCGCGGAGAGCGCAGCCGATCGGGCCTGGTTCCGGAAGGCCGCGAGCGCGGCCGGCCTGGGGCTGGTGGGCGCAGGCTTGCTCAGGTGGACGGCTTCTTCGGCACTTGCTGCGCAGGCTGGCAACGCGAACGCAATCTCCGACGCCACGATCCTCAACTTCGCCTTGAACCTCGAGTACCTCGAGGCGGAGTTCTACTCCTACGCGGTGAACGGGGAAGGGCTGCCAGAGAGCCTGACCCACGGCACCGGCCAGCGCGGCCCGGTAGTTGGCGGCCACGCGGTGCAGTTCGGCAGCAACTCGATCCGGCAGTTCGCGAAGGAGATCGCCCGCGATGAGCACCAGCATGTGGAGTTCTTCCGCTCGGCGCTCGGATCTGCGGCGGTCGCCCGGCCCGCCATCAACATGCAGCAGAGCTTTAACGACGCGGCAGCCGCAGCAGGCCTGATCAAGGCCGGGGAGACCTTCGATGTATTCGCCAGCGAGGACAATTTCCTGCGCGGCGCCTTCCTCTTCGAGGACGTCGGGGTCACCGCATTCAAGGGGGCAGCGCCGCTGATTGACAATAAGACCTACCTGGACGCCGCCGCGGGAATCCTAGCCGTGGAGGCTTACCACGCGGCAACGGTCCGGACCGTGCTGTACGAGCGCGGCGGCGCCGAGGATGCCAACGCGATCTCAAGCGCCCGCGACAGCCTCAACGGGCACCCCGGCCTGGACCAGGGCATCACCATGGATGGGGAGGCCAACATCGTTCCTGATGACGGCCACGGCATCGCCTTCGGCCGCACCCCAGGCCAGATACTCAACATCGTCTACCTGACTCCGGGGCAGGCATCCTCGGGAGGGTTCTACCCGAATGGCCTCAACGGCGAGCTGAATACCAGCGGCTGACCCGGCGGCCGCCTATTGCGCGGATGTCACCACCGGTGCCGCAGGGGTTCACTTGCGCCCGCCTGCCGATTCACCGCCGCCCCCTCCGCTCCCCTCTCGCTTCCCGGACGGCCGCACGCTGACAGGGCTGGATGTGGGCGCTCGTGACGAGGGAACGGCGCCGAATTATGGAATCGGCCCGCATCTGTGCCACACACCGGCGATCTGTTCAGAGGGTGATTTCAAGCGCTTGCATGCCGCCGAAATTCATCCATATGCGCGTGTCGGCTTCGACGATCTTTGCCACGACATTGTCACAGTGCGGGCACCGCATTACGATTCCAGCGCCCCGGAAGACACGCATTGCCCCGACCGCGCCGGCCATGCCGCAATTGCCGCAAGTCATGGTCGCGGTCGTCATCTCGGCGGTGAACACCTGCCCAAGCATGCCTGCGACCGCATTACCGTCGAGCATCAGTTCGTCCATCTCAGCTCCCCGTCGGCCCGAACCGTTCGGTCTTGACTGCTCCCGGCACGTGCCCGAGGTGTACCAGTGCCTCGGCAGCAGCCTCGACGAACGGCGTCGGGCCACAGACGTAGACGAGCGGCCGTTCGGCGGGGCCAGGGCCGACCTCCGCGAGCATGTCCGCGTCGACGCGGCGCGTATAGCCCTGCCAGCCGGGCGGCTGCGACGTGGTCAAGGTATGCACGACGGTGAGGCCGTTGCCATTGAGCCGCTCAAGTTCTTCTCGGTAGATGATGTCGTCCCAGCCGCGTGAGGACAGCAGCAGCCGGGTGTTCACATCGCTCCCGGCGGCGGCGCGAAGCCGGATCATCGCCATCAGCGGCGCGACGCCCGACCCGCCGGCGATCAGCAGCAGCGGACCGCCCAGCGGCGGCTCCCAAACGAAGTAGCCGCCGATCGGGCCGCGGAGCTCGATCCGGTCGCCCGACTGCAGGTCGTCGGTCAGGTACGGTGAGACCTCGCCGTCGGCGATGCGCACCACCGTGAGTTCGACGCGCGTGCCATCCGGTGGCGACGCGATCGAGTAGCTGCGCTCCGCCTGGTAGCCGTCCTCGGCCGTCAGCCGCACGTCAACGTGCTGCCCCGCGCGGTGCCCGGCCCAGCCGGGAACGTCGAACGCGATCGTCTTGGCGCGCGACGTCTCCGCGACCATGCCGATCACGTCCGCGGGCTGCCAGGTCAGTCTCCCCAGTACCGTTGTTCCCTCCACGGATCTCCGTAGTCGTGGTACCCGTTGACTTCCCAGAAACCAGGCTCATCGGCCACCGTGAGCCGCAGCCCCCGCACCCACTTGGCGCTCTTCCAGAAGTACAGGTGCGGCACCAGCATCCGGGCCGGGCCGCCGTGTTGCGGATCCAGCGGCTCACCGTCGTAGCTGAACGCGACCCAGGCCTTCCCTCCGGTGAGGTCTCCCAGCGGAACGTTCGTCGTATACCCCCCGTCGCTATACGCGACCGTGTACTCGGCCGACGTCTCGATGCCCTGGAGCAGGGTGTCGAGCCGGACACCCTGCCACCTGGTGTCCAGTTTCGACCACTTCGTCACGCAGTGGATATCCGTGGTGACGTCCTCGGCCGGCAGCGCGCGGAACTCGTCCCACGTCCAGCGGCGGGGCTCATCCACCTCCCCGTCGATCGTGAAGTCCCATCGTTCCAGCTGCGTATGCGGGGTCGGACCCGCAGACAAGACAGGAAAATCCCTGGTCACGTACTGCCCTGGCGGCACGCGACCGGCAGGCGCGTCTTCGCGGCGGCCCCTGAAACCCCGGGAGATGATCGGCGGCATAATCCCTACCACGCTCACTGATCACCCATGGTCTCGCAGCACGCCGCGCCCCACAACACCACCCTTGGCGCCGTCACCAGCGCCGCCAGCCGGGCCGAGCGGAGGTCATCGAGGCGGCCTGCCCTGGCGTTCCCGACGTCACTGTGGAACCCACCGGGGCCCGATCGCCGATCCAGCCACGGCTCTGCCCGCCGATCGCCGAGCACTGCCGGCCGGCCCTAGCCGAAACGCTTCCTCGCTCTCGGCGCACAAACCCCTGCGTGGCCACGGTGAGAACACATGACGCACGCCTTCGAGGTAGTGGGTCGCCGGGCTAGCCAATCGGCGGTGGCTCGCGGGATGCCGATGGAGGAGAGGACTGGTCAGTGACCAGCCGGGCTTGCTGTCCGATTTGATCGGGCTGCTCTAGCTGAATTTCGTCAGGGGCCGCTGTTGGAGCTCACCCTCGATGACAAGGTCGACCCGCTCGTTGAGGAAGGCGATTAGCCCGGCGATCTTCTCGCTCTCGGGCAGCGTTGTGCGATAGGACCAGGCGAGGTCCGGGACCAGCCGGTCACCCACGCGGGCCGACCAGTACTCGGCCTTTCCCTTGTACGGGCAGTGGGTGACGGTGTCGGTGGGCACCAGTAGGTCCATCCGGACGTCGACTTTCGGGATGTACCAGCGCGGCGGCAGGCCGGTCTCGAACAGGGCGTGGGCATGGGTGGACTCGGCCAGTACGGCCCCATCGACCTCCACCAGAAGGTGCCGCGATGTGGCCAGAATGTCGACGCGGGTGTACGGGTCGCGGGGATGGGTGTAGACCTCTTCGTCCTCCTCGAACCACCCGTCCATCGCATTCCAGTCCAGCCGAATGAGCTGGCGGAGACCCTCGATCGGTGAGCCGCCGTACCTCAGGGCAGCGTCCTCGGCTTGCTTGCCACCGGCCTTGATCGTG
>Ga0308175_100000670_pt1 | contig 22904 bp, 22 predicted proteins | sample PhyCR1_3_FD_203893 | JGI IMG/M metagenome (GOLD analysis project Ga0308175, IMG submission 203893) | Soil microbial communities from UC Gill Tract Community Farm, Albany, California, United States - DLSLS.C.R1 | ecosystem: Environmental > Terrestrial > Soil > Agricultural land | place: USA...
TCCGGCGAGTTGAAGCACCTGGAGGTGCTGCCCGCCGGGGTCGGGCACACCGACCTGGACCTGATGATCACCATGACCCCGGACGCGGGCACCGTCCGCCTCGACCACAACCTGGACATCCTGGACGCGGACACCGCCGCTCGACTGGGAGAGGAGTTCCTGCTGTTGCTCACCAAAACCACCGAGGACGCGACCGGCCCGGTGCGCGAGCGGCGGCCCGAGCCGCCCGCCGAGGGACCGCGCCTCGCCTTGGCCGCCACCTTCGCCCTCGGCCATCTGCCCCTGATGTGCGAGGCGGCCCTGGAGGACGAGCGGGCGAGTACCGCCGAGGCGCCCTACCACCAGGTGCTGGCCGCCCTCCAGGACCCGTCGGGCGTCCTCGCCGACCCGGCCACCGCGGTGGGCGTCGTCCTGCTGCGCGCCGCCGACCTGGAACGCTTCGGACCGGTCGACGACGCCCTCCTCGCCGAACTGCGCGGCGCCTACCCGGCCGCCCTGAAGTCCCTCGCCGAGCGCACCCGCAGGCCCCTCGTCGTCGGCATCCTGCCCAGCGCCGGGACCACCGACCGGCTCCTGGACTGGGAGCGTGGTATCGCCGCCGACCTGGCCGAGCTGCCGGGGATCGCGGTGCTCGGCCCCGACGAGTGGACCCGCCACCACCCCGTCGGGCAGCGCTTCGACGAGCGAACCGAGCGGCTCGCCCACCTGCCCTTCACCCCCGACTTCCAGGCCGCGGTCGCGCTGCGCCTCGCCGAGGTGGTCCGGGCCGTACGACGGCCCGCGCCCAAGGTGATCGCCGTCGACGGCGACGAGACCCTGTGGGGCGGGGTGGCGGGCGAGATCGGTCCCGACGCGGTGGACCTCACCGGCCCGCGCGCCCTGCTGGCCCGCAGGCTGCTGCGGTGGCGGGCGGCGGGCGCGCTGCTGGCCCTGGTCAGCAACAACGACGAGGCCACCGTCCGGGCGGTCCTCGACCGGCCCGACAGCACCCTGAAGGCCGAGCACTTCAGCGTGATCTCGGCCGCCTGGGGGCCCAAGCCCGCCCGTCTCGACGAGGCCGCCCGCGGCCTCGATCTCGGCCTGGACAGCTTCCTGTTCCTGGACGACAACCCGGCCGAGATCGCCAAGATGCGCGCGGCACTCCCGCAGGTGCTTTCGGTGACCTGCCCGCCGACCGGTGAACTCCAGGCGTTCCTCGACCGGTTGTGGCCCCTGGTACCGGCCCCGGCGACGGCCGAGGACGGCCTCAGGGCCCGGTTCTACGAGGCGGAACGCGCCAGGGACGCCGTCCGCGCGGACGCCGGGTTCGAGGACTTCCTGGCCCGGCTCGACCTCGAGGTCGACATCCGTGAACTCACCGACGCGGACGTCGAACGCGGTGAACAGCTCATCCGCCGCACCAACCAGTTCACCCTGCGCGCCCGCTCCGCCGACGGCGGTGACCTCACCCGGTGGCGCGAACGGGGCGAGGTGTGGACGGCGGCGGCCCGCGACCGGTTCGGCGACTACGGCCAGATCGCGCTGCTCGCGGTCGCCGCCGACGGCGACCTGCTCGACGTCCTCGCCTGGCCGATGAGCTGCCGCGCCCTCGGCCGCGGGGTCGAGGAACGGCTGCTCGCCCGGCTCGCCGACCGGGCCGAGGAACTGGGCTGCACCAAGGTCCGGCTCACCGCGGAGCGCACCCCGCGCAACGCACCCGCCCGCCGGCTGCTCGCCGCACTCGGCGGCGGCGACCCGGACGACGCGCGGCTGGACGTAGTCGTCACGCCCGAGCACCTGCGGGCGTTCCGCTCCTGGGAGCAGCAGTGAGCGACAAGACCAAGCACAACGCGAAGGGCTCTCATGCGTGACGTGAACGAGGCGATCGCCGAGTCGATCGAGCGGGGCGGCGGCGGAATCGGCGTGTCCGACCTGCTGGCCAGGGTGCGGGCGGCGGGCGCCGGCCCCGAGCCCGCGCCGGCCCCGGCGCCGGACCTGGACGGCCTGACCGCCGCCGTCGCCGCCGCGGCCGGCCGCCACCTGCCCGCCGGCCGGCTGGACCCCGACGCCGACTTCTTCGACGCCGGCGGCACCAGCGTGGACGCGGTGGAACTCATCGCCGAACTCGAGGGCGAACTGGGCATCGAGGTCGACCTCGACGAGGTCTTCGCCGACGCCCGCCCCCGCAGCCTGGCCCGCCGCTGGCTGCCGCTCCTGGCCGCCGCACCGGCGGCGGCGCCCTCCGGAGCCGCCGGCGCGGCGCCGGACACCCCCACATCTCCGCCGAGCCCGGAGTCCATCGCCGCCGAGGCATCCCTCACGGCTCCGCCGGGCCCGGCCTCGGCTGCCGCTGAGGCCGGCGGCGCCGCCCCGGCCCCGGCACCCGGCCCGGCACCCCGCGCCACGGGAACCCCCGCTGCGGCACCGGCCTCCGCCTCCGCCCCGGCGTTCGCGGACGCCCCGCCCGCCTTCCCCGCACCGGCGGCGGCCCCCGGCACCCTCCCCGTCCCGTACCCCCGAACCCCGCCCGCCGTACCCGGCACCCCGCACCGCACCGACGGCGACCGCTACTCCCGCGCCCGCCCGGAGGATCTCGAGCAGATACTCGCCGACCTGGCCCTCGCCGACCGGCTGCCGTTCACCGATGTGCCCGAGCCGGTGCCGCCCCGCCGGGTCCTGCTGACCGGCGCGACCGGCTTCCTGGGCAGCCACATGCTGCTCGACCTGCTGCGGCACAGCGACGCCCATGTGTACTGCCTGGTCCGCGCGGACGACGAGGCGGCGGCCACCGCACGGCTCGGCGAACAACTGCGCGGCTACCGGCTGCCGTGGTCGTCCGAGGTCCGCCGCCGGATCACCGTGCTGCCCGGCGACATCCGCCGCCCGCGCCTCGGCCTCACCGACGAGCGGTGGCACACCCTCGCCCACGAACTCGACAGCGTCGTCGGCGTCGCGGCCGCCGTGGACTTCCTGCGCGGCTACCAGTCGCTGCGCGGCAGCAACGTCCTCGGCGCGCTCACCCTCGCCGAACTCGCCGCGACCGGCCGCCCCAAGCCGCTGCACCACATCTCGTCGATCGCGGTGTTCAACGAGGTGGGCATCACCTCGATGGGCGAGGACGACCCGCTCGCCCACATCGACCGGCTCGTCTCCGGCTACGACCAGTCCAAGTGGGCCGCCGAGGTAGCCCTGCGCCGGGTCCGCGACCACGGCCTGGTCGTCACCGCGCTCCGCCCCGGCGGCATCGGCGGCCACACGAAGACCGGCGCCTACAACCCGCAGGACCTCAGCAGCGGCCTGATCTCCGCCTTCGGCCGCTTCCGCACCGTGCCGGCGTTCCGCCATCTCAACGCCGCTCCGGTGGACTGGGTCAGCAGGATCGCCGTCGCCACAATCTGCGAACCCGACGCGTGGGGCTTCGACTACAACCTCACCGGCGTACCCAACACCCTCGACGACGTCGTACGGGACATGGCCTTCGGTGGCATGCACGTACGCGTCCAGGACTGGGACGAGTGGCGCACCGGCACCCTCGCCCGGCTCGAGGCCGAGCCCATACCCGAACTCGGCTTTCTCTCCCGGGTGTTGCAGAGCCCCACCGCCCTGAAGCTGTGCGAGGCCACCCTCAAGGGCCCGGCCGCCGAGGCCGAACGCACCGACGCCCTGGTCGCCGCGCTCGGCCTCGCCCCCGCCGCCCGCTACGACGCCCAGGCCCAGTTGAAGACCTTCGAGAAGCTCGCCGGCGACGGCCTCGCCCGGCTGCCGCACAAGGACGACCAGCCCTACCTCTGGTTCTCCGAGACCACCGAGGGCACCGTCGGACCGGTCGGCGCCAACGCCGCGACCCCCTGCTCGATGGCGCTCACCCTGTCCATCGCGAGCATGTACCAACTGGTGAAGGAGCGCCGGGTGGACGTCACCGGACAGGTGACCTGCCCCGCCCTGCACCCCGAACCGCTCACCGTGGAACGCGGTGACCTGTGGGTGCGCCCTGAGGAGGGCATTCCGCAACAGCACGGCATGCGGCACCAACTCCTGCGATACCGGCTCAAGTTGCGGGACGCGGACGGTGGCCCGTGGTGGCTCGAGGGCCGCAAGTACGCGCGCGCCCGCCGGGACCTGTGGCGGCAGACCCGGGCGCTCACCGTGGAGATCGGCCGCGAGGGCGAGGCGGCGAGCCTGCTCGGCGAGGTCGTGGTGCCCGCCGACTCCTACGTCCGCGACCAGATCGACGGCATCCGTGTCGACCCGCGCCTGACCGGCCAGGAGAAGCGGGCCGCCAAGCTCACCTGGCTCGCCTGGTTCGGCCTGGAGATGGGCCGCGGCCTGGTCGCCCCGTTCGCCCGGGCCGCCGCCGACCTGCTCGACCTGCGCCGGACCCCGACTCCCACGGAGCACAACCGATGATCTTCAGGACCACCCCCGCCAAGGGGGCCCGCCCGGCGCTCCGCAAAGTCCGCACCGGCGTGGCACCGCGCCCCCTGCGCCACCGCCTGGACCCGGCCCACGTCGAAGAGGTCCCGTTCCGGACCGGCGACGGCGTCCGTCTCGGCCTGACCCGGATCGGCCCGGGCGACCCGGGCCGCCCCGCCGTGCTGCTGCTGCACGGGCACACCGCCTCCGCCGACATGTTCCTGCTGCCCGAGACCCGCAACCTCGTAGACGTCCTGCTCGACGACGGCTACGAGCCCTGGCTGCTCGACTGGCGGGGCAGCCGCAGGCTCCCGTACAACGAGACCGGGGGCCGGTACACGTACGACGACGTGGCCCTGTACGACATCCCCGAAGCCATCGCCCGCGTCCGTGAACGTATCGGCGACCGGCCGCTGTTCGTGATCGCGCACTGCATCGGCTCGCTCACCCTGTCGATGAGCATGGCGGCCGGTCTCGTCCCGGGCCTGGCCGGGGTGGTGTCCCAGGGGGTCTTCCTCACGCCCAAGCTGGCCGGGCGGACCTCGCTGCGGATGTCCGTGGCGGGGGAGCTGCTGAAGACCCGGATCGACCACATCCCGGTCGACATCCGCAAGGTGGGCCTGTGGTCGAAGTACACCCCGCTGTTCGCGCTCGCCTCCCGCAAGGCGGCCTGCCCGGACCCGACCTGCCAGATCCTGCACAACTCGGCCTGGGGGACCGGCGCCTCCCTCTTCGTCCACGAGAACCTCGACCCGGCCACCCACGACCGGCTCGCCGAACTGCTCGGCCCCGCCCCGCTGTGGATCCTGCCCCACCTGCGCCGGATCGAGCTGGCTCGCACCGTCGTCCGCTGGCACGACACCGACCACCGCTACCGAGCGCTCCCGCCCAACGCGCTGGACGCCGCCGGCCGCATCGACACCCCGGTGCTGCTGCTGTCCGGCAGCGAGAACGGGCTGTGGCTGGACTCGCAGAAGCTCTGCCACGAGGTGCTGTCCCGCCGGCAGCCGCAGCTCGACGTGTCCTACACCGAGATCCCCGGCTACGGCCACCTCGATCCGTTCCTGGGCCGCGGCGCCGCGCTGGACGTCTTCGGGTACATCCTGGAGTTCCTCGGCGCACACCGCTGAGAATCATCCCCGGAGGCCGGTGACGGCGGAGGGCGCCGCCGGTTACCGTACCCGTCAGTAACCGGACTCGCCCCGATCCGCACCCCAGGAGGCCCCATGCCCCAGCTCGACGTCGCCGGCGCCGTACTGACGTACGACGACGAGGGCCCCCGCGACGGCGCGGCGGTGCCCCTGGTCTTCGTGCACGGCTGGACCGCGAACCGGCACCGCTGGGACCACCAGGTGGCGCACTTCTCGGCCGGCCGGCGGGTGATCCGGCTGGACCTGCGCGGGCACGGGGAGAGCACCGGGGCCGGGGTGCGGACGGTCGCGGAGCTGGCGACGGACGTCCTGGCGCTCCTCGACCACCTCGAGGTCGAGCGGTTCGTGCTGGTCGGCCACTCCATGGGCGGGATGATCTCCCAGACCATCGCCCTGTCCCACCCCGAGCGGGTCGAACGGATGGTGCTGGTCAACTCCATCGGCCGGATGACCTACAGCCGTGGCCGGGGACTTCTCATGGCGGCCTCCACGCTGGCACCGTACAAGCTGTTCATCGCGGCCAACATCCAGCGGGCCTTCGCGCCGGGCCATCCGCGCGAGGAGGTCCGCGAGTACATCCGCGCCTCCGCGGAGACCCCGCGCGAGGTCGTCATGACGCTGTACGGCGCCATGCGCGCCTTCGACGTCCTCGACCGGGCCGGCGAGATCCGCACGCCCACCCTGATGGTGCACGGCTACCACGACATCCAGCTGCCCGTGCGGCAGATGCTGCGGCTGGCCAAGGCCTACCCGGACGCGGTCGTCCGCATCATCGACGCGGGCCATGAACTGCCTGTGGAGAAGCCGGCCGAACTGACCGCGGTCCTGGACACGTTCCTGACCCCGAAGCCTGCGGAGACGGAGAATCCCGAGGAGCCCCCGCAGCCTGCGGAGAACGAGCAGCCCAAGGAGACCCCGAGGTCCGAGGAGACGGCACAGCCGCCGAAGCCCGCGGCGACCACACAGCCGTAGCCCCGCCCCCGGAGCGGCCCCGCCCCGGGAGCGGCCGCGCGCCCGGAGCGGGTCTCAGCCGACGCCGAGAGCCCGGTCCGCGGCCGCCGCCGTCGCCTGCCACCACGTCGTCACCGGCTCCCACACCAGCACCTCGTTCCCGGTGCCCAACCGGGCGGCGGTGAAGGAGCGGCCCCACTGGGAGGCCGACGCGGCCACCGTGACCGAGCCCGTCCGGCGGGCCTCGGGATCCACCGGGTCGGCGATCGTGCGCACGGCCGCGTACGCCGTCCTGCCCGCCTTGAGCGCGTACGTGCCACTGCCGCCCTCGGGCACCGGCAGCGCGGCCCCGTCCAGGTCGCCGAACGTGATCGTGGGCACCCGGTCGACCACACAGGCGTGGCCCCCGCGATTGGTCACGGCCACGCGCAGCACGGAAGGATCGGCGGACGCGGCCTTCGCCCGTACGATCAGGGCCCGTTCCGCACAGCGGGCGGGCCCGGCCTGCTGGGCGGCCGCCTGGCTCTGCGGCGCGGCGCACAGCAGTGCGGCGGCGGCGCAGACGGCGGGTACGGCGACGGCGGCTCGGATGCGCATGGCGGGTTCCCCCTGTCATGGTCGGGTGCGGGTACGGCGGGCCGGGGCGCGCCTTGTCGGATGTGACGATCCGGGCGGCCGGGAGGTTGCGCCGCGATCGCCCCTGTCACCCGTTCGCTCCATGTCCGTCGTCAGTGGGCGGTGCCGGACGTGGGACTCCAGCCCTTCCGGTCCGCCGGGCAGGAACTGCCGTCGGCGGGCAGGGAGCCGTACAGCAGGAAGTCGTCGACCTTGCGGTGCACGCACTTGGACGACGAGTAGCCGGTGTGCCCCTCACCCCTGTTGTCCAGCACGACGGCCGCCGTGCCGAGCCGCCGGGCCGTCTCCTCGGTCCAGCGGTACGGCGTCGCCGGGTCGCCGCGCGTGCCGACCAGCAGCATCTTCGCCGTGTCGACGTCCTTCACCCGGTCGCGGATGAAGTCCGTGCCCCTGGGGCGGCCGTAGCACATGAGGAGCTGGGTGAGCTTGAACCGGCCGAAGACCGGTGAGGCCCGGTCGTAGGCGGCCCGCAGGTTCTTCAGGTCCTTGGTGAGCTGTGCGTCGGTGGGCCGGTCGGGGTCGTCCGCGCAGTTGATCGCCAGCAGCGCGGCCGGCAGGTTGTCGGCCGGGACGTCGTCGGAGTTCACGAGCCCGCCGTCCCGCTTGTCCACCGCCGGACCCTGGGCCGGTCCGGGCCGCCGGACGGGCGGGGTGAAGCCGCCGCCCGGCCAGAAGGCGCCGGCGGAGAAGCTGAGCACGCCCCGGGTGTCGCCGTCGTCGACCAGCGAGGCGAGCGCGCGTTCCAGGGTGGGCCACAGCTCCTCGCTGTACAGGGCGGTTCCGATGGCGCCCGCCAGGTCCTGCCCGGAGAAGGCGCCGCCGAAGTCCGTGGGCACCGGGTCCTCGTCGAGCGAGCGCACCAGACGGAGCACCTGGCTCCCGGCCATGCGCCGGTCCCGCCCGAACGGACAGGCGATGTCCGTCGTGCACCAGTCCAGGAAGTCGTCCAGCGCCGTCTGCAGCCCCTCGGCGCCCGCGACACCCTGTTCGGACAGTGGTTCGGTCAGGGTGTCGACACCGTCCAGGGTCATCCGGCCGACCCTGTGCGGGAACTGCGCCGCGTACACCGCGCCGAGCCGTGTCCCGTAGGAGAAGCCCAGGTAGTTGAGCTTCTTGTCGCCGAGTGCCTGGCGTATGACGTCCAGGTCGCGGGCGGCGTCCACGGTGCCTATGTGCCGCAGCACCGGGCCGGAGTTCCGGGCGCACTGGTCAGCGGCCTGCCGCAACCGCTTCAGCAGGGGCTGGGGCCGGGTGATGTCGAGGCTCTGGCCCGTCGCCACCGAGGTCTGGTCGCCGCCCTCGCCGCAGCTGACGGGGGAGGACCGGCCGACCCCGCGCGGATCGAAGGTGACCACGTCGTAGCCGTTGGTCAGGCCCATGAACTGCTTACCGCCCAGCGCGAGTTCATGCACGCCGGAGCCGCCGGGACCGCCGAAGTTCAGCAGTACCGAGCCCCGCGATCCGCCGGTGGCCCGGTAGCGGGCCAGCGCCACGTCGAGCGTGCCGGCGCCGGGGTGGGCGTAGTCGACCGGGACGGTCACCTTCCCGCACTGCAGGTCTCTGGGCATGTCCGCGCCGTCGCAGGCCGCCCACGCCACCTTCTGCCCGTAGAAGCGGGACAGGCCGGGCCGCGGCTCGTCGGCCGCCGCCGCGGGCAGCCCGGACCCGAGCAGCGCCAGGGTCAGCGCGCCGGCGCCCGCGCACTTCCGCGCGGCGGGCCGGGTGGACAGCTTGGCCAGCATCGTTCGCCTCCCGGGGGTGCACCCGACGGGGACCGGGCGGCGCCCTCGCTCACCATAAGCGGGCTCCGGAAGGGCCGCCTCCGGGCGAGCGGCACGACTGTCGATGATCTATTCTTCGCACTTTCTGCGACGATCGGTGACTATTCGAAACTTTACGTGCGACTCGAAAGATCATGTCGCTCAATGGGGTGAAAGACTGATACGCCATAACCCCGATGGTTCGTCTGCGTTCTATCCGGTGTGGGCAAGTGCCCGCGACGATGTCTAGAAAGCAGGGAAATCCATGAGACGGGCTACCCGAAACGGTGTGATCGCTGTCGTTGCCGCCTCAGGTGCGATGGCCGTGGCGATGCCGGTGTCCGCTGCGTTCGCGGCCGACGGGGCCTCCGCCGACGGTGCGGCGACCGGTTCGCCCGGGGTGATCTCCGGCAACACCATCCAGGTCCCGGTGCACATCCCGCTGAACGTGTGCGGCAACACCGTGAACGTCGTGGGACTGCTCAACCCCACGGCGGGCAACGCCTGCAGGAACGGCGGTGACGAGGACGGCTCGGACAGGGCCGGTTCCTCCTCGTCCACGGGCGGTGCCTCCGCGCGCGGCGGCAGCAAGGACTCGCCGGGAGTGATCTCCGGCAACACCATCCAGCTCCCCGTGCACGTGCCGGTGAACGTCACCGGCAACTCGGTGAACGTGGTGGGCGTGGGCAACCCCGCGGTGGGCAACCACTCCACCAACCACCACTCGGACACGCCGGTGACCACCACGCCGGAGCCGACCCGCACGACTCCGGTCAGGTCCCACCCGGCCCCGCACACCCCGCAGGCCGCTCCGGAGCCCTCCGTGGCCACCCTGGCCCACACCGGAGCGGACATGACGGCGCCCGCCGTCGCCGGCAGCGCGGCTCTGCTGCTCACCGGAACGGTCCTGTACCGCCGCTTCCGGCCGAGCCGCATGCGCTGACCCCATCGGTAGTAAGGCCCCACCGGACGCCGGCCCGGTGGGGCTCACCGCTGTCCCGGCCCCGGCGGCGACTGTCCGAAAGCCGGTTGGGAACCGCGCCACGGCCGGTCCCGGCATGGCGCGGGCCCGGGGTGATCGGGAAGGATGCCCGGTGCGCGGCCGAGCGCCGCGCTGTACGGCAGCCAACCTCACGGACAGTGGAGCGCACCGATGACCTCACCGGCCCCGCAGGACCTCGTCGTCACCCAGGCCACGCTCGCCGACTGGCCGGTGATCAGCGAGTGGGCGGCGGCCGAGGGCTGGAACCCCGGGCTGTCCGACGGGCCCGCCTTCTTCGCCCAGGACCCCGACGGCTTCTTCCTCGGCCGGATCGACGGGGAGCCCGTCTCGGCCATCTCCGTCGTCACCTACGGCGCCGGCTACGCCTTCCTCGGCTGCTACCTCGTCCGCCCGGACCTGCGCGGCCACGGCCACGGCCTGACCACCTGGAAGACCGCCCTGGCCCATGCCGGGAACCGCACCGTCGGCCTCGACGGAGTCGTCGCCCAGCAGGACAACTACCGCCAGTCCGGCTTCGAACCCGCCCACCGCACCGTCCGGTTCACCGGCGTCGCGCCCGGCACCGGATCACCCGCGGGCGTCCGCCCCGCGCGCCCGGCCGACCTGCCCGCCATCACCGCGTACGACGCCCTCTGCACGCCCGCCGACCGCCCCCGCTTCCTCGCCGAGTGGCTCACCGGCCCAGGCCACCGTGCCTTCGTCCGCCACGACGGCGACCGGCTCACCGGCTACGGAGTGATCCGCCCCGGCCGCGACACCCTGCGCATCGGCCCCCTCTTCGCCGACACCGCCGCCGACGCCCGGGCGCTGTTCGCCGCCCTCACCGCCGACGCCTCCGGCCGCGCGGTCGCCGTCGACGTGCCCGAGCCGAACACAGCCGCGATCGCACTCGTCGAGGAGGCCGGCTTCAGCGCCTCGTTCGAGACGGCCCGCATGTACACCGGGCCGGTCCGCGCCCACGCCGAGGAACGGGTGTTCGGCGTGACCACACTCGAACTCGGCTGACCCGCGCGGCACGCTGCCCGCACGTCACCGGCTGAGGCGGCACCCCGGCTCAAGCGGCCCCCGGCCCGCGCTGCACACGACCCGCGCGGCGCAGCACCGGCCGGCGCGGGACTCTGTCGGCACGGCGCCCGGCTCACACGGCACCTGGTCTCGGCGACCCCGGCCCCAGCGGCACACCGACCCGAACGGCTCATCGCCGGACTCCAGCGCGTCGCACGCGAGTTCCACGCCACGGCGCAGATCGGGCAGCTCGCCGTCCGTCACCATGACCTCCGGCCCTCCTCACCCGACAGCCCCGGCGTGGCACGCCACGGGCCCCGCCCGCTCCCGGCGACCGGAAAACCCCGTTGCCCCGGAGGGGAAGCCGGTGCTGGAGTGGGGGCATGGATCATGCCGCGGTGCTCGCCCTGTACGACCGGGACATGCGCGAGGGCGCCCGCCCCGACGGGCCCGGTGCCCGGATCGAGCGGGCCGGTGCCGTGGTGCGCCAGACCGGCGACACGCACGGTTGGAGCGCGGTTCTCTGGTCCGGCCTGGACGAGGCTACGGCGGACCGTGTGATCGGCGAACAGATCGCCCACTTCACCGGCCTGGGCCTGGACTTCGAGTGGAAGCTGTACGGCCACGACCGGCCGGCGGACCTCGGCGCCCGCCTCACCGCGGCCGGCTTCCGGGCCGAGCCCGAGGAGACACTGCTGGTCGGTGAGGCCGGCCGACTGGCCCTGGATCCCGGAACACCCGACGGGATCCGGGTCGTCCAGGCCACCGACGCGGCCGGCGTCGAACTCGTGGTGAAGGTGCACGAGTCGGCCTTCGGCACCGACGGCACCCGGTTGCGCCACCAGCTGCTGGCCCGGCTGGCCGCCGACCCGGGCACGGTCGTCGCCGTGGTGGCGCTCGCCGGGGACGAGCCGGTCTGCTCGGCCCGCATGGAACTGGTGCCCGGCGCCCGCTTCGCGGGCCTGTGGGGCGGCGGCACCGTGGAGGCCTGGCGGGGCCGGGGCGTCTACCGCGCCCTGGTCGCCCACCGGGCCCGCGTCGCCGCCGCCCGGGGCTATCGCTACCTCCAGGTCGACGCCTCACCGATGAGCCGCCCGATCCTGGAACGCCTCGGCTTCCACGCGCTCAGCACCACGACGCCCTACCTGTACGGAAGCTGACCGCCCGCTCAGCGGTGGGCCCTGGCCCGGTCCAGCGCGGCCACGCCCACGGCCGCCAGGGCGATCTGGATGAGCCACTCGATCCAGTCGGGCCCCTTGGTGTCCGCGACCCCGATGCCGGCGGCGATCGCCGAGCCCACCAGCGCGGCCACGATGCCGACCACGAGGGTCCACAGGATGCCGATGTGCTGCCGCCCGGGTACGACGAGCCGGCCCAGCACACCGATGATGACGCCGATGACGATGGCACTGATGATGCCTGATATCTCCATGTCAGCCCCTCGGTTGTCGCCCCCGCCGATGTGCCGTCTGCCCGCTGCCGCCGGATGCACGCCGGCGCGGTCATTGCCGGGACTTTCTGTTCACCGGACCTTTATGCCATGTACCTTTCAATCAATCGACGCGTGTAGAACCCTCATGCGTGCTCTACGCGCGCAGACAAGGCGCCCCCACCGCCTCTCCCCACTCCCATGGAGGTTCGCCGGATGTTCGGATCGAGGAGATCCCCCCGCTCGCTCACCACCGCGCTGGCCGGACTCGGACTGCTCGTCACCGCCGCGGCACTGCAGTTCGGCGCCGCATCCGCCCCCGCCCACGCGGCCACCACGCATCGGATCCTGTTCGACAACGCCCATGCCGAGACGGCGGGCAACGCGGACTGGATCATCTCCACCAGCCAGCCCGACCCGCTCGGCCAGGACTCCACCCCGTCCGCGGAGACCGACTGGACCGGCGCCCTGTCCTCCTGGGGCGTTTCCCTGCAGAAGGCCGGCGGCTACAGCCTGAAGACACTGCCGTCCGGCTCCAGTCTGAGCTACGGCGGCTCGTCGACCACCGACCTGTCGAACTTCGACACCCTGGTGCTGCCCGAGCCCAACACGCTGTTCACGACCGCCGAGAAGACGGCGATCATGAACTTCGTGAAGAACGGCGGCGGCCTGTTCATGATCTCCGACCACACCGGCGCCGACCGCAACAACGACGGCCAGGACGCGGTCGAGATCCTCAACGACCTGATGACCAACAACAGCGTCGACTCCACCGACCCGTTCGGCTTCTCCATCGACTCGCTGAGCATCAGTTCGGACCACCCCTCGGCGATCAGCGACAGCACCGACCCGGTCCTGCACGGCTCGTTCGGCACGGTCAGCAAGAGCCTGATCGCCAGCGGCACGACGGCCACCCTCAAGCCCGCCGACAACTCGAGCGTCAAGGGCCTGCTCTACCGCACCGGCTACTCCGGGAACACCGGCGCCTTCTTCCTCACCAGCACCTTCGGCAGCGGCCGGGTCGCCTTCTGGGGTGACAGCTCGCCCATCGACGACGGCACCGGCCAGTCCGGGAACACCCTGTACGACGGCTGGAACGACACCGGCGCCACCAACGCGGCCCTCGCCCTCAACGCCACCGCCTGGCTGGCCGGTTCCGGCACCACGGGAGGCGGTGGCGGCACCGGCACCTGCACCGCCGCCCAGCTGCTCGGCAACAACGGCTTCGAGTCCGGCGCCACCTCCTGGACCGCGTCCAGCGGTGTCATCACCAACGACTCCGGCGAGGCCGCCCGCACCGGCTCCTACAAGGCCTGGCTGAGCGGCTACGGCTCCGCCCACACCGACACGCTCGCGCAGACGGTGACCATCCCCGCCGGATGCACGAACGCCAACCTGAGCTTCTACCTCCACATCGACACCGCCGAGACCACCACCTCCACGGCCTACGACACCCTGAAGGCGCAGGTCCTCAACAGCGGTGGCACGGTGCTCTCCACCCTCGCCACGTACTCGAACCTGAACGCGGCGAACGGCTACACCCAGCGCGGCTTCAGCCTCGCGGGCTACGCGGGCCAGACGGTCACGGTCAAGTTCACCGGTACCGAGGGCTCCACCCTGCAGACGTCGTTCGTCGTCGACGACACCGCGCTCAACGTGAGCTGACCCCTTCAGCGACACCATGGGCCCGGCACCTGGTGCCGGGCCCATGGTGCTGTCTACCGGATGGCCCAACCCCACAAGCGCTCACCGCCCCCTGCGGTCAGAGTGGGCAGCATGACAGAACCTGGCGGGCGACGGCGTGGCGGCACGGCTTCGACCACGGCGCGCAGGCGCGAACCCCGCGGCGCCCAGGACGCCGCGCGGATCGCCGCCGACGAGCTGACCGAGCTGATCAGCCACCGCCTGGAGGGCGTCTCCGCGGTGAGCCGCAGCGAGGACGGCGGCTGGATCGTCAACGTCGACGTACTGGAGCTGGCCCGCATCCCCGACACGACCAGTCTGCTCGCCACCTACGAGGTCGAGCTGGACTCGGCGGGCGAGCTGCTGCAGTACCGCCGGGTCGCGCGCTACCGGCGCGGTGCCCAGGATCAGTGATCAGCCCGTCGGGCTCGTATCCGGAAGGACCGCCGCATGATCACCTACGACGACGAAATAGTCTGCGCGCCTCGCGCCGGAACCCTCTACGACGTCCTCGAACTCATCCTCGATCGCGGCATGGTGATCGATGTCTTCGTGCGCGTCTCCCTGGTCGGGATCGAGATCCTCAAGGTGGACGCCCGGATCGTGGTCGCCAGCGTGGACACCTATCTGCGCTTCGCCGAGGCGTGCAACCGCCTCGACCTGGAGCACGACGTGCGCAGCAAGACCGTGCCCGAGCTGTTCGGAGGAGGGGCCGCCAAGACCGTGGCCAAGGCGGGTGCCAGGCGAACCGCCCGCTCGCTGACCTCGAAGGTGCGGGACATCCTCACCCCGGAGGAATCCGAGGAACCGGAGGAGTCGGAGGAGTTGGAGGAGGAGCCCAGGAGGGCCCGCGGCACTCGCGAGCCGGAACGGAAGCGGCCGCTGCGCCGGCCGCCGGAGGAGGGACGCGGTGGTACGGGCCGGCGCCGCGATGACGACGAGCGGCCCCGTCCGCGCTCCCGACGCCCCGCCAGAGAGGACTGACCGTGACGGACACCGCCACCACCCAGGGCACGCTCTACGTGTACGGCATCGCGCACGCCGGTGTACGGGCCCCGCGCACGCCGGGCGTGGGCGGGGCCCAGGTACGGCTGCTCACCGAGTCCGGTCTGTGCGCCGCGGTCTCCGACCCGCCCGAACAGGTCCGTGCCCGGCGCCGCGACCTGACGGCCCACCAGGCGGTGCTCGGCGAACTCACCGCGCAGGGCCCCGTCCTGCCCATGAGGTTCGCGGTCGTCAGCCCCGATCCCGCCACCCTGCGGGCGCAGCTGCGCGCCGACCAGGGCCGTCTGTCGGCACAGCTCGACAGGGTGCGGGGCTGTGTGGAGATGAATGTCAAGGGCTCGGTCGTGTCCGGCTTCTTCGCCGATCTCGTGCGCCGGGACGAGAAGCTGCGTGATCTGGCCCGCCGGACGCGACGCAGACCCGACTACGAGGCCAACGTACGGCTGGGCGAGGCCCTCGCCCGCAGTGTCCGGCGCGAGGCGCGGCGTGCGGCGCAGGAGGTCCTGAGCCGCCTGGCGCCGCTGGCGGTGCGAACGGCCCAGGGACCGCTCGACGACGAACTGGTGCTGAGTGCCTCCTTCCTGCTGCGCTCCGCCGACGAGGAGCGGTTCAGGCAAGCGGCGGCCGCGCAGGCGCGAGGCTTCGGGGACCGGCTGGCGCTGAGTGTGACCGGCCCCCTGCCGTGCTACAGCTTCGTCGAGACGCGCCCCGCGCCGGCCGGGCGGTGAAGCGATGGGCATCGTGAGCGGACTCCTGCTGCTGCCCCTGGCTCCGGTACGCGGCACGGTGTGGGTCGCCGACCATCTGCTGCACGAAGCCCGGCGTCAGACCCACGACCCGCGTGCGGTGCAGGCACGGCTGGCCCAGCTCAACCGGGACCTCGACGACGGCGTCGTCGACGAGGCGGCCTTCGAGAAGGAGGAGGAGCGGCTGCTCGGTCTTCTCGACGATCCGGCGCGCCCCATGGGCCATGCGCCGGGGCCCACCGGCTCCGCGCGGGGGAGGCGCGGGTGAGTGACGACGCGGCGGAGACGCGGACGAGGGACGACAGGGTGATCCTGGCGGCCGCCGTGGCCGGCGGGTACGCGCTGGGCCGCACCAGGAGGGCGAGACTCGCCTTCGCCGTCGGCACCTACCTCGCCGGACGGCGCCTCGGCGTCGCACCGGGCCATGCGCCGGTATCCGGGTCCCGGCGGACGGGACAGCTCCAGGACATCGTGGAACAGGTGCGGGGCGAGCTGCTGACCGCCGGACGCGCGGCCGTCACCGCGGTGGTCGACCGCCGGCTGGCCCGCGCCGCCGAGGCGCTTCGGCACCGCACCGACACGCTCGTCCGTGCGGACGAGGCCGGCCGTCGGCGCGCGGGCGGCCCCGACGAGGAGTACGGCGAACCGGCGGACCGGCACGGTCCCGGGCGCACGGCGGGGCGGTGAGCGAGGATGGCGACCACACCGGCGCGACGTGGTGCGCGGGCAAGCGGTCCCTCGCCGCTCGACGACCTGGCGGACGCACTGGGCGGCTACCTCTGCGCACTGGGCGGAAGCCTCGTCCTCCGGGCCGGCGAACGGGTCGGCGACCTCACCGACGCGCTCACGGACGTCGCCGACGGGCAGCGGTCCGGCGGGCCGGGCGCCCAGCGCAAACCCGGGCGGGTGAAGGACGCCCTGCTCGGCGCGGTGAGGTCGCGTGGCGGCGGCTCGCGCGGCGGCGCACCGGGCGGCAGCGTCAAGGCGACCCACATCCTGGAGACCGTCGACGTCGGGGTCCCGCTGCGCACCGCCTACGACCACTGGACCCGCTTGGAGGACTTCGGTGGCTTCACCAAGGGCGTCCGCAACGTCAGCAGATCGGACGACGTCTCCTCGGACTGGAACGTCAAGGTCGGCCCGTCGAGCCGCAGTTGGAAGGCCTTCGTCCGCGAGCAGGTGCCCGACGACCGGATCGTGTGGACCTCCGAGGGAGTCAAGGCAACCACGCGTGGCGCGGTGACCTTCCACGAACTGGCGTCCAGCCTCACCCGGATCGTCGTGGTGGTCGAGTACTACCCGGCCGGGTTTCTGGAGAAGACCGGCAATCTCTGGCGTGCCCAGGGACGCCGGCTGCGTCTGGACCTGAAGCACTTCGTCCGTCACGTCACCCTGCACGGGGACGAGGAGGTGGAGGGCTGGCGCGGTGAGATCCGCGACGGCGAGGTCGTCCGCACGCACGAGGAGGCGTGCTCCGAGGAGGACGGCGAAGAGGTCCAGGAGTACGGCGGCGCGTACGACGAAGAGGACGAGTACCCCGGCGCGCACGACGAAGAGGACGAGTACCGCGAGGGCGAAGAGAACGAAGAGAACGAAGAGAACGAAGAGGCCGAGACCGCCGACGAGTACGACGACGCCCACCGTGACCGCGTCGCCCGGCAACGCTGAAATCCCTGGAGCCCCTGTGACCGACGTCTCCGCCTGGCACACCGATCCGGCGCCGCAGGATTACGTGCCCGCGACCACCAACCTCGCGGACCTGCTCGAACGTATCCTCGACAAAGGCATCGTGATCGCGGGCGACATCAAGATCGACCTGCTCGACATCGAGCTGCTCACCATCCGTCTGCGGCTGTTCATCGCCTCGGTCGACACCGCCCGAAGGGCGGGCATCGACTGGTGGGAGACCGATCCGGCACTGTCCTCGCGGGCCGCCCACGACGTGCTGGCGGAGGAGAACGAGCGTCTGCGCGCGCGACTGGACGCCCTTGAGGGCACCGAGCCCGACGCGCTGGGCACCTCCGAGGAGGAGGTCCGGTGAATCGGCCTCCGGCACGCGCCACCGTCCCCGCCGGCCGGCAGAGCACGCGGGAAACCCTCACCTATGTGTTCGCCGTGACCCGCACCCCGCCGTCCTCCGACGTGCTGACCGCGACGACGGGCCACGACGAGGGCGGTCCGCTGCGCCTGGTGGCCGCCGGACCCCTCTGGCTCGTGGCCCAGGACGTCCCGGCCGCGGCCTTCGACGCCTCCTCGCTCGGGGAGCGGCTGAACCGGCCGGAGGAGCTGGAGCGTTGCGCCCTCGCCCATCACCGGGGCGTGGAGGCGGCCGCCCGGCCGGGCCCCGTGGTGCCCCTGCCGATGGCGACCCTCTACCTCGGTGACCTCAACGCGGCGCGCGCCGTGTCCGAGCGGGAGGGGGATCTGTGTGTCCTGCTGGACCGGCTGCGCGGCCGCACGGAGTGGTCGGTCAAGGTGCACGCCGCCGAGGCGTCCGCTCCCGGTGGCGCGAGCCCCGGCGCCGCCGAGGAGGCCCCGGCCGGCGGGCGGTCCTACCTCAGCCGGGTCAGCGCGCGACAGCGCACCCGCTCGGAGGCACATGAGCGAGCCCTGGCCGGGGCCCACGAGGTCGACCGGGAGCTGCGGCGGTACGCCGTCGCCGCGACCCGGCACCGCACGCAGAGCGAGCAGCTGACCGGCCGGACCACCCCTCAGCTGCTGAACGCCGCCTATCTCGTCGACGACGCGGAACGCGCGGGCTTCGCCGGGGCGCTGGCACGGCTCGCCGCCGTTCCGGCCCGCCCGCGGATCGAGATCACCGCGTCGGGGCCCTGGATCCCGTACTCCTTCGCGCGGCTCGACCAGGAGTGGGACGTCTTGGCGGACCCGGAAGGGGCCGCCCCGGAGCACGAGGGCCGGGCATGACCGCACCGGCGAACCGCGAATCCGCCCCGGCGGCCGTGCCCTGGGAAGTGCCCGAACCGTACGCGCCGATCGGGGTGCCCCTCGTCGACCTGCTGGACCGCGTGCTGGGGACCGGGGTCGTGATCAGTGGCGACCTGGTCCTTGCGGTCGCGGACGTGCCACTGGTGCGGATCTCCCTGCACGCCCTCCTCGCGTCGGTCAGCGACCGGGTGCCGGCGCCCTGGCCGGACAGCGGGCCGCTGTGACCACGCCGCGCGCCCACGCCCTGGACCTCGACCCCGAGGCGGTCGCGGGCGACCTGGCCGCGCTGGTCCTGACCGTGGTGGAGCTGCTGCGCCAGCTGATGGAACGTCAGGCCGTGCGCCGCTTCGACGAGGGGACGCTGAGCGCCGAGCAGGAGGACCGCCTCGGGACCGCGCTGATGCTGCTGGACCGGCGGATGGACGAGCTGTGCGCGCAGCACGGTCTGAGCCGAGCCGACCTCAACCTCGACCTGGGCCCGCTCGGCCCGCTCCTGGCCGATCCCGGTCCCTGACCCCCGCGCCGCTGCCGTCCGGGACCGCGTCAGCCGGCCGGCAGCGTCCGCTCCGGGGTGTTCCATCCTGACACCCGCACACGCGGCGCCGAGCCGTGCAGATCGGCGGTCCGGTAGGTGGCGGTCAGCGTCACCGACTCGCCCGGCCAGAGACCGGCCTCGTTGTCCGACCACCGCACCGGCAGCACCGGCCGGCCCCGGTCGTCGACCACATGCACGTCCGTGAACAGGGACGGCGTCCTCCCGCTCCCGGTGTGCCGCAGGGTCACCGTCGTCGTGGACGTGTCGCCGGACGACCTCGTCGCGGCCGTCGCCTCCACCGGCACCTGGGCCATCGAGGCGAGCCCCTTGAGGTCGGCGTAGCGGCTGGTCGGCGTGTAGTACCAGTCGGTGTGCGCCCAGTCCAGCGTGTCCTGTGCCGTGGAGAGCCAGTAGACGTTACGGCTCACCTCCCGGCCGTCCTCGTCGGTCAGCGTCAGCCGGAGCAGATACGTGGAGGGCAGCCCGCTCACCGACGCGGGCAGGGTGAGGGCGGTGCGGCGCGCGCCGTCGCCGTCCACGGACACGTCGCCGACGGACCTGTCGTACCTCTGCGTGCCGTCGGGGTCGAACAGCGTGGCCCGGGCGGTGAGCCGGCCGGCCGGGCCGTGCCGGCCGTTCACGACGACGACCGAACGGTCGTCGTAGGAGTACTGGATGTGCAGCGGCTCGTTCGCCTTCTTCGCGCCGAAGTAGGCTCCGCCCTGGTCCAGGTAACGGTCCGTCAGTTGCCAGTGCAGGGACGTCCAGCCGCTGTTGAACATCCAGTAGACCACCCCGGTGGCGGGCTTGTCCGCGTCCGTGGCGTTGCGCGCGTAGGCCTCGTACTGGGCCCGGACGTTCTCGTACTGGGCGAGCTGCGCCTTGCGGACGTAGTCGGTCAGGTCCTTCGGAGCGCCGTAGCGGCCGGTGAGGGCGGCGTCGTAGATCTTCAGCGTGCCGAAGACGGACGAGGGGGAACGGTGGTACTGCCGGGCGCCCGGGTCCTTCCAGAGGGTGTCGAGCTCGGCCGGGGTCATCATCCGGCGCAGGGTGTCCAGGGTCGGGATGTCGGGGCCCGCGCTGGTCTCGGAGTTGAAGCCGGTGGCCCCGCCCTCGCGCTTGGCGTACCAGTAGCCGGGCGGGACCCAGTCGTACGGCCCGGTCATCTTCATCCCCGAGCGCCCGAGTTGCGGTGAGGACTTCTCGGAGGCGGCCGGGATCACCGGGTTGGGCCAGTCGGCGGCCTTCAGGGCGTCCAGGTAGTTCCGCTCGATCGTCGCGTCCGGAGCCGCGTCGCTGCCGATCAGGAACGAGATCACGCTCGGGTGACCGCGCAGTCGGGCGGCCTCGGCGGCCATGGACGCCTTGGCGACCCGGTGGTCCGCGTCGGTCCACTTCTCGCCGGAGCCGTCCTCGTTGACGTTCCCCTCCCACTTGTCGCAGCACTCCCAGCCGGGCAGCGCGAGCAGGCCGTAGCGGTCGGCGAGGGCGAAGAACTCGTCCGGCTCGATGTGGCCCTCCAGCCGGAGGGTGTTGAGCCCGAGGTCGCGGGCGTACTCGAGCCGGTCCGCCGCATAGGTGGGGTCCCAGCGCAGGAACTCGTCCGGGGACCAGCCGCCGCCCTTGATCAGCAGCCTGCGGCCGTTGATCCGGTACTGGCGGGCGCCGTCGGCGTCGAGGGGGGCCTGGACGTCACGGATGCCGAAGGTCTCGTGGGCGGTGTCCGAGGCCGTGCCGGACACCGATGCGGTGAGGTCCAGGTCGTACAGGGGCTGCTCGCCCATGCCGGCCGGCCACCACACGCGGGGGGAGGCGAGGCGCAGAGAGGGGACGTCGGCGGGGGAGAAGGTGACGGCCTTCGTCTCGTGCGGGGCGAGCGGCACGCTCCGGGTGAAGGCCGTCCCGGCGACATGGCCGGTCACCTCCGCGGTGACCGGCTCGGCGGAGTCGTTGCGGGCCCGCGCCTCGACGGTCAGGTCGGCGGTGGCGAGGGACGGCACCGTCAGCCGGGTCACCACGTGCGCGTCGCGCAGCGCCACCGGGCCACCCCGGCGCACCAGGACGTCACGGACGATGCCCATGTTCCGGTCGGGCGGCGGCTGGAGCCAGTCGAGCCAGCCCATGGTGAGGTCGGCGTCCGGGTTGTTGGGCCGGATCCGGAACGCGACCGTGTTGGTGCCGGGCCGCACCAGCGAGGTGATGTCCAGCTCGTGACGGGTGTAGGCGCCGGTCACGTCCGCCGCCCCGGCCACCGCGTGGCCGTTGACGTAGACGTCGGCCGCGGAGACGACCCCGCTGAAGTCCAGGTGGCTGCGCCGGCCGGTGTCCTCGACGGTGAAGTCGGACCGGTACCACCAGGGGACGTCGAAGTCCTTCCGCGCGATCTTCGTCAGGTTGGTGGAGTGGAAGGGATCGGCGTACACGCCGTCGGCGAGCAGAGCGGCCAGGACCGTCGACCGGGGGCCCGCCGGATGCCAGCCGGCGGCCCGGTAGCCGGGGGAGGAGACGGCCGCCGCCGGGTCGCTCACCTTCGCCGTCGACTGGATGGCGTACCCGGCGAGCGGGGTGGCGGAGCCGGCCGCGGAGGGCACGCGGGTCACCGCGGCCGGCTGCTCGTGGGGCGCCGCACTCCGGTCCGCCGTCGCGGCTCGGGCGCTGGTGGACAGTGCGGCCAGCAGGCCCAGGAGCACGACTGCCGTGGCCGGCCGGCGTCCGGGGGCGGGGCGAGCGAACACGGCGGTCTCCAGCCTCGTGAAGTCAGGAGCCCAGTAAAGTCAGGAAACTTTACTAACCTGGCTCAAGGTAGGGCGCGGCGCGGGCCGCGTCAACGACCGTAGGCCCCGCCCGCCTTGACGAGCGGCACGAACCGCTCGGCTGTCGCCCGTCCGGCGCCGTAGGGCCGCACAACTTCATCCGCCAGCCAGTCCGGCCGGGCGACCGCCGCCGCGCACGCGGTCCGCGCGCCCGTCGCGTCAGGAGTCCCCATGTCCGGTAGCCCGCCACCCACGGGTGGCTTCGTCCGCCGTGTCGGCCCTTTCCAGGCCACGGCCATCAACATGAGCCAGATGTGCGGCATCGGCCCGTTCGTGACCATCCCGCTGATGGTGAGCGCGTTCGGCGGCCCCCAGGCGGTCGTCGGTTTCGTCGCGGGCGCCGTGCTGGCCCTGTGCGACGGGCTGGTCTGGGCCGAGCTGGGCGCCGCCATGCCCGGTTCGGGCGGCAGCTACGTCTACCTCCGCCAGGCCTTTGGGCACCGCACCGGCCGTCTGATGCCGTTCCTGTTCGTGTGGACGGCGATGCTCTTCATCCCGCTGATCATGTCCACCGGCGTGGTGGGCTTCGTCCAGTACCTCGGCTACCTCGCCCCCGGCCTCGGCCGGACCTCCGGCGACCTCGTCGGCCTCGGTGTCATCGCCCTGGTCGTGCTCCTGCTCTGGCGCGGCATCGAGCACATCGCCCGCATCACCGCCGTGATGTGGACCGTGATGATCGCCTCGGTGCTCCTGGTGATCGTCGCCGCGGCCACCGGCTTCAGCCCGCACCTGGCCTTCACCTACCCGGCGCACGCCCTCGACGTCACCTCGGACCACTTCTGGCCCGGCTTCGCGGCGGGCCTGACCATCGGCATCTACGACTACCTGGGCTACAACACAACCGCCTAC
>Ga0308175_100000671_pt1 | contig 22894 bp, 18 predicted proteins | sample PhyCR1_3_FD_203893 | JGI IMG/M metagenome (GOLD analysis project Ga0308175, IMG submission 203893) | Soil microbial communities from UC Gill Tract Community Farm, Albany, California, United States - DLSLS.C.R1 | ecosystem: Environmental > Terrestrial > Soil > Agricultural land | place: USA...
CGCCACCAGCACCAGTAACCACGGCAGCCGCCCGAGGCGTGCGAGACAGGCCACGCCTGCTGGCCCGCGGCGCCTGCGGGGGGATTGCGCCAGCGCGGTTGCCACCGAACGCAGACAACCCGTCTCTCGCGACGTTGCAGGCATCGAGCGCGGTCCAGCTGGGAACAGCCTCGACCCCGTGAGGACGCCAACGCGCAGCGCAGCGACGCGGGCTGGGTCACCTCGCGAGATAGATTGCACGGCCGGGTGGTAGCACGCCGGCGGGTCGTGGAGATGGCACCGAGCGTGGGTCGCAATCCGGTGGTCGACGGACGAGCGAGGGGCCCAGACCCGCGCCGCCAGCAAGCGTGTGCGCGGTCTCTCGGGAGCTCCACAGAACGCGGGCGGTATTTCGTGGCAGCGAGGGGCCCAGACCCGCGCCGCCAGCAAGCGTGTGCGCGTTCTCTCGGGAGCACGCCGCGTGCTAGCGTGCTCCTCGTTGTTCGCGCCGTCCGACTACAGCTTCGAGCTCCCCGCCGAGCTCATCGCCCAGGAACCCGCGGAGATCCGCGACGCATCGCGCCTCTTGCACCTCCGCCCCGACGGCGGCGTCACCGATCATTCGTTCGGCGAGCTCGCCGAGCTGTTGCCCGCCGGCGCGGTCGTGATCGCCAACGACACCCGGGTCATCCCGGCCCGCGTCCAGGGCCACAAGCCCTCGGGCGGCGCGGTCGAGCTCCTGTTCCTCGAGCCCGAGCCGGCCCTACCGTCACCCACCGGCACCTCCGCCTGGCGCTGCCTCGCGCGCGCCCGCCGGCCGCTGCGCCCCGGCCAGACCATCGCGATCGACGGCGGCCCCACGATCCCGATCCTCACCGAGCGTGCGGCCGACGGCACCATCGCCGTCGCCGCGCCGGGCGACGGCCTCGGCTTCCTCGACGCCCACGGCCGCATCCCGCTTCCCCGCTACATCGGTCGCCCCGATCGCCCCGACGATCGCGAGCGCTACCAGACCATGTTCGCCCGAAGCCCCGGCGCCGTCGCCGCGCCCACCGCCGGCCTCCACATGACCCCCGCGATCGCCGATCAGCTCGCGGCCCGCGGCATCACCCTGGCGACCCTGACGCTCCACGTCGGCTGGGGCACCTTCGCGCCGATCCGCGAGCCCGATCTTCGGGAGCACCGCATGCATCGCGAGCGCTACGTCATCCCCGCCGCCACCGCCGCCCTCGTCGCGTCCGGCCGCCCGATCGTCGCCCTCGGCACGACCGCCCTGCGCGCCCTCGAGGCCGCCGCTACCGGCCCGCACAGCGTCGCCCCCGGCCCCGGCGCCACCGAGATCTTCATCTATCCCGGCTCGGACCACAGCTTCCGCGTCGTCTCGCACCTCGTCACCAACTTTCACCTCCCCGAGTCGACCCTCCTCATGCTGGTCTGCGCGTTCGCCGGCACCGAACGCGTCCTGGCCGCCTACCGCCACGCCGTCTCTGCCCGCTATCGCTTCTACAGCTACGGCGACGCGACCCTCTTGCACCGCGCCTGATCCAAACAGATCGCGTCGTGGCGGAGATCAAATCGCAATCGAGCGGTGTACGGACGAGACGCCGCGACCAGCAGCTGGCCGCCCCCAGGATGAAAAGCGGTGGCGTGCGAGCCATCTCCCCATCTGTCCCGTGAAGACGGCAACGCGCCGCGCAGCGACGCGGGCTGGGTCCGGCGCGAGATACATTGCACGGCGGGTGGTCAAGCGCCGGTCGGTCGTGGAGATGGCACCGAGGTCAAATCGCAATCCGGCCGTCAACGGACGAGCGACGGGCCCAGACCCGCGGCGCAAGCAAGCGTGTGCGCGTTCTCCCGGAGCTGCGCACCCGGGCAGATCCTCGGTGAGATGGAGGAGAACGCGAAAGGTCCACGGCGTGGCGGTCGTGGGCACATTCGGCGTATAAGCCGCGGTCGTGCGGTTCGATCTCCCGACTGCTGGCTTCTCGTTCGAGCTGCTCGCGACGCACGGCCACGCCCGCGCCGGCATCCTGCACACCCCGCGCGGCGACATCCCGACGCCCGTGTTCATGCCGGTCGGCACGCTGGGGACCGTGAAGGCGATGACCGCGGACGAGCTCCGCGCCGAGCCGATCGACGCGCGGATCATCCTGGGTAACACGTACCACCTGTACCTGCGCCCCGGGCTCGAGGTGATCGAAGCCGCCGGCGGGCTGCACCGGTTCGCCGCGTGGGATCGCCCGATCCTCACCGACTCCGGCGGCTTTCAGGTGTTCTCGCTCGCCGCGATCAACGAGATCGACGACGACGGCGTCACGTTTCGCTCGCACATCGACGGCAGCAAGCACCGCCTGACCCCCGAGGTCTCGATGTACATCCAGGCCGTGCTCGGCTCGGACATCGCGATGTGCTTCGATCAGTGCCCGCCCGGCGACGCCCCGCCCGAGGTCCACGAACTCGCGCTCGCGAGGACCACCGCGTGGGCAGCCCGCTGCCGCGCGGCCCCGCGCGCCGATGGCCAGGCGCTGTTCGGCATCGTCCAGGGCGGCATCGACACCGAGCGCCGCAAGCGCCACGCCGCCGCGATCACCGGCCTCGACTTCGACGGCCATGCGCTCGGCGGCCTCGCCGTCGGCGAAAACCTCGACGATACGTATCGCATCCTCGACGAGATCGCGCACACGTTGCCCGCCGAACGCCCGCGCTACCTGATGGGCGTCGGCACTCCGCGGGATCTGGAGCGCGGCATCGCCGCCGGCATCGACATGTTCGATTGCGTGATGCCCACCCGCAACGCGCGCAACGGCTACCTGTTCACCCAGGCCGGCCGGGTGAACATCCCGAACGCGCAGCACCGCCTGGACCTGGGGCCGATCGACCCCGAGTGCCCATGCTCGACGTGCCGGACCTACTCGCGTGCCTACCTGCGACACCTGTACATCGCCAAGGAGATCCTGTACTCGCGCCTCGCAACCCTGCACAACCTCACGTTCTACGCCCGCCACGTGCGCCGCCTCCGCGACGCCATCCTCACCAACGGCCAGCCAGCTTGACCCGATAGGCGCCCGATGCTACTAACCCCCCGAATTTCCGAGGTCTAGCCGCCATGCAAGCCTTCTCGATGCCCGTGATGATGTTCCTGATATTCGGGATCTTCTACTTCATGCTGATCCGACCTCAGGTGAGGAAGCAGAAGGAGCAGCAGGCGATGCTGCAGAAGCTCGGCAAGGGGGACGAGGTCATCACGCGTGGCGGACTGATCGGCAAGATCACCGGCGTCAGCGACGACGGCATCCTGGTGATCGAGCTGCAGGAGAAGGTGCGGGTCCGCATGCCACGCGCCTACATCGAGGCGAAATGGGATGGAAAACTCCCCGCCACCGCTACCAAGAACGCTGCATAAGTCTTACGGCTAGAGGACATCTATGGATCGCAGTCTCAAGTGGCGGACCGTCGCGCTGCTGCTCGGCCTCGTGTTGTGCGCGTGCTTTCTGGCGCCCACGTGGCCCGGCTCGAGTGCGCTGCCGTCGTGGTTTCCGTTCAAGAAGAAGATCAGCCTCGGACTGGATCTTCAGGGCGGCATGCACATCGTGTACTCGATCGACCTCGACAGGGCGGTCGAGGACAAGGCGTCCGACATCAAGCGCGATCTCGACGCCCGGTTCATCGACGAGAAGATCAAGGCAGATGTCAAGCTGCCCCGCGCCTCGGCCAAGGTGCCGTTCGGCGCGGTGACGGTCATCCTGCCCGACGGCACGCACAAGGACGAGATCGCGAGTCAGGTCAAAGCGGATTACGGCAAGTTCGTCAACATGCGCGAGTGCATGCCGGAGGACGGAGCCAACGCGATCTGCTTCAACGTCTCGAGCAACTACGCCGATGACATCAAGAAGTCGGCGCTGACCCAGGCGGTCACGACGATCCGCGAGCGGATCAACGAGAAGGGGGTGTCCGAGCCGAGCGTGGTCGAGAAGGGCGACGACATCATCGTCGAGCTGCCGGGAGACCCCAAGGATCCGGCGATGCAGGAGACCCGCGAGATCATCGCGGGCACCTCGAAGCTCGAGTTCAAGGTCGTCGACGACGGCTCGCCGTACATGTCGAAGCTGTACTCGCACGTCCACCCCGCCGACAAGGACGACACCTCGACCGACGAGCGGGCTCGCAAGCTCGGCATCAAGGCCAAGGTCGATCAGTGGCGGCCCGAAGAAGGCGGCAGCAACCACACCGACTACTACCTCGAAGCCTACGACCGCGAGGAGAGCCTGCCGAAGGCGTGGGCGGCCAAGCTGGGCTGCTCGGCCGGCGACGACGGCGGCGACGAGGTGCGCTGCAAGGTCACGGGCCAGCAGGAGATCCAGCGCTATCTGTTCGGCGACCACGCCGTGTTCGGCGACAAGATCGCCGGCGGCGAGAAGGGCCTCGTCGAGACCGATCCGAGCTTCAAGATCCCCGACGACCACCAGATCGCGTTCGAGCCCATCTACCCCGACCCGGGCGCGAAGGAGCAGCGCACGTTGTGGCGCTCGTACTACCTCGAGAGCGCGGTGCGGCTCACCGGCGCCGGCATCTCGAACGCGCAGCCCAACAACGATCCGAACACCGGCCGGCCGGTCGTGCTGCTCGACTTCAACCGGTTCGGTGGCCGGGTGTTCGGTGATCTCACCTCGCAGATCGTCGGCAAGAAGCTGGCGACCATCCTCGACGACAAGGTGCGGAGCGCGCCGATCATCAACCAGGCGATTCGCGGTGGTCGTGCCGCGATCACCCTCGGCGGCGGCGATGTCGAGCGTCAGGAGCGCGAGCGCGAGTCCCTCGTCAACGTGCTGCGGACCGGCTCGCTGCCGGCCCCGCTGGTCGAGCAGAGCAAGTCCGAGGTCGGCCCGACGCTCGGCCGCGACGCGATCGATAAGACCAAGGTCTCGTTCATCATCGGCATCATCCTCGTCGTCCTGATCATGGTGGGGGTCTACCGCTGGTCGGGGTGGATCGCGGTGTTCGCGGTCGTGTTCCACATCGTGATGACGCTGGCCGTCATGGCCGCGTTCGGGGCGACGCTGACGCTGCCCGGCGTCGCCGCGATCGTCCTGTCGATCGGCATGGAGGTCGACGGCAACATCCTGATCTACGAGCGAATACGCGACGAGCTGTTACTCGGTAAGTCGGTCCGCGGCGCGATCGACCTCGGGTTCTCGCGGGCGTTCTCGGCCATCCTCGACGGCCAGCTCACGACCGCCACCGCGGGCTGGGTGCTCCTGTCCTACGGCTCGGGTCCGATCAAGGGCTTCGCCGTGATGCTGCTCGTCGGCGTCTTCACCACGCTCTCCACCAACATCTGGGTCACTCGCATCTTCTTCGACTGGTACGTCTCCAGGAAGAAGGGCCAGCTGGCAACCATCTCGATCTGAGCGGGCGATCCCATGACCGACCACCACAAATTCCGTTATCTGCTCCCGCCGGGAAACAACTTCGCGTTCGTCGCGAAGTTCAGGATCTGGATCATCATCTCGATCCTGCTCATGGCCGCCGCGATCGGCTCGTTGTTCGTCAACAAGTCGGTCCGCGGCGAGTACATGAACTGGACGATCGACTTCAAGGGCGGCACCGAGATCGTCGCCACGTTCAAGAACAAGACGAGCCACGCCTACGTCAAGATCGATCCGGCCAAGGTCCGCGACGCGCTCGGCAAGTCCGGCGAGGAGGGCTTCGACGTCTCGGAGATCGACGTCGAGGGCCACGACGGCATGATCATCCGGACGCCTCGGTTCTCGGCGCTCAAGGCCGAGGCCGAGGAAAAAGCGGCCGATGATTTCCAGAAGCGCTTCGCCGATCGTGAGGTCAGCAAGGCGCGGTGGTCGGGCGACCGGCTGTTCGTGCGCAGCAAGAAGAAGATCACCAACGAGGAGGCGGCGCCGGTGTTCGCCGCCGCCGGCCTCGAGCTCAAGCCGTGGAGCGAGAAGGACACGGATCGGTTCACCACGGCGGTCAAGGACAGCGGCGAGCTCAACGCGGAGTTCGCGATGTGGGGCGTCGACCGGCAGATCCAGCAGGTGCTGGAGAAGCAGCTCGGCGACACCGAGGTCGTCATCGCCCAGAGCTATGGCGTGGGCGCCAAGGCCGGTGACAAGCTGCGCGATGACGCGACCAAGTCGATCATCTACTCGATCTTCCTGATCATGCTGTACCTCGCGTTCCGGTTCGACATCCGGTACGCGCCGGGCGCCGCGTTCGCCACGATCCACGACGCGATCATGGTGATCGGCGTGTTCTCGCTGACGTGGAAAGAAGTATCGCTGACGTCGGTCGCCGGCCTGCTCACCGTGATGGGCTACTCCGTCAACGACACGGTGATCGTGTTCGATCGAATCCGCGAGAACCAGGCCAAGCTCAAGGACAAGAAGATCGAGCGCATCATCGACATCTCGATCAACGAGATGCTCGTGCGGACGATCTTGACCTCCTCGACGGTGTTCGCGACCACGCTGATCATGAACATCTTCGGCACCGGCGAGGTGAGGAACTTCGCGTTCGCGATGAACATCGGCGTGATCGTCGGGACCTACTCGTCGATCTTCCTCGCGGCGCCGCTCTTCATGTACATCTCGCGAAAGTACTACTCGGGTCCGGCGCCCGCGCGGCGGCGCTTCGCGCCGATCGGCGCCGCTTCGCCCTCCGAGCCCGAGCCCTCCGAGCCCACGGCGCCGTCGTCGGACGAGTAAGCGGCGGCGATCGATCGGCGATCGATCCTTTGGGGGCCGATGTCGGCCCCCACGAGCGATCCCGGGATCGCTTCGAAGCCAGGGATCTCGCACGGTTCGGTGTCAGACCCGGGCACTAGCGTGCGAGGCGTGCAACTGCGGCTGCGTCGTGTCGACGAAACCATTGTCTCGAAACTGGCGGGGGCGTTGCGCGTGCGCCCCGCGACCGCGCGCTGCCTCGTCGGGCGCGGTGTGATCGAGCCGCGCGATGCGCAGGGCTTCATCGATCCCAGGCTCGCCGCGCTGCGGCCTCCGACCGGCCTCGCCGGCATGCCGCGCGCGGTCGGCCGGATCGCAGATGCCGTCGTCGCCGGTGACCGCATCGGCGTGTTCGGCGACTACGACGTCGATGGCGTGACGACCGCGGCGCTCCTGACGGCCTTCCTGCGCGCGGCGGGGGCGACCGTCGAGGTCGCGGTGGCGCGGCGCGACGCGGGTTACGGCTTCACGGTGGCCGCGGCGGCGGACTTCGCGGCGCGCGGCTGCCGCGTGATCGTGACCGGTGATTGCGGGACCAACGATCTCGATGCGATCGCGGCCGCGGCGGCCGCCGGCATCGACGTCATCGTCGTCGATCACCACACCGTACCCGCGGCCGAGACGCCGCACCCGGCGCTGTCGCTGGTCAATCCCTATCGCGCGGACTCGACGTTCCCGTTTCGCGGCATGGCCTCGGTGGGCCTGGCGTTCTACGTCGCCGCCGCGGTGCGCACCGAGCTCCGCGAGCGCCGGTATTTCGAGCGCCTGGCGCGCCCCGAGCCCGACGTCCGCGACCTGCTCGATCTGGTCGCGCTCGGGACGATCGCCGACCTCGTCCCGCTCGCCAGCGAGAACCGCATCCTCACCGCGCTCGGGCTACGCCGGCTGTCGAGCCGGGCGCGGCCGGGGGTCGCCGCGCTGCTCGCCGCCGCCGGGGTGGACGGGGATCGCGAGGTCGACGCCCGCATGGTCGCGTGGAAGCTGGCGCCCCGGATCAACGCGCCGGGCCGGCTCGGCGCGGCGGAGCCGTCGCTCGCGCTCCTGCTCGCGGAGGCCGGATCGGCCGCCGAGCGCGCGCAGGTGCTCGAGGCCGCGAACACCGAGCGCCGCGCGATCCAGGACCGCGTGATGACCGAGGCGCTCGCGCAGCTCGGTGATCGCGATCCCGGGCCCGCCGTGGTGATCTCCGGCGAGGGCTGGCCGGCCGGCGTGGTCGGGATCGTCGCGGCCAAGCTCGTCGATCGCTACCAGCGGCCTGCCTTCGTGGTCGGGGTCGATCCCGAGAGCGGGATCGGCCGCGGCTCGGCGCGGACCGCGGGCGGCGTCCACCTGTACCGTGCCTTGTCCGAGGCGGCGCCGTGGCTGGACAGGTATGGCGGCCACGCGGCTGCCGCGGGCTTCACCATGCAGCGCGCATCGTTCGACAGGGTGGCGGAGGTGCTCGGCGCCGCGTGCGCGAAGCTCGCCGCCGGCTCGGGGCCGGTGGCCTCCGGGAGAGACGTCGACGCCGAGGTCCGGCTCGCCGAGGTCGACGAGCGGCTCGCCGAGGAGCTCGCGGGCCTGGGGCCGTTCGGGCAGGACAACCCGTCGCCGGTGCTGGTCACGCGCAACGCCCGGGTGACGGCGGTGCGCCGGGTGGGCGATGGCTCGCACCTGAAGCTCACGCTCGAGGATGACCGCGCCACGACGCGCTCGGCGATCGGCTTCAACCTGGGCGACCGCGAGGTCGGCGTCGGCGCGCGTGTCGATCTCGCGTTCTTGCCCACGCTGTCGACCTGGCAGGGCCGGCGCAGCGCCGAGCTCGAGCTGTCGGACCTGGCGATCGTTTCCTAGGCGCGCTATCCACCAGCAGTGAGCGAGCGAGTGAAGCCACCGGCGGATCCCGCCGCGGAGCCTGCGACGGCGGACGACGTGCCCAGGCTGCCGCGGGGACGCGGGCTGCGGCTGTCGGGGCCCCAGCTGGTGCGGATCGCCGGCACCGTGTGCCTGCTCGTGTTCCTCATCGTGGTGCAGCGGCCGTGTGCGAACGCGGTCTCGACGTTCGTCACGAGCTTCGGGAGCTCGGCGGATCGAGGTTCCGCGGCGGCGGCGATGCCTCGGCCCGGCACCGTCGATGTGTCCCAGGGCTCGGGCTCGGCGGGTGCAGCGGGCTCCGGTGCCGCCGGGAGCCAGGGTCTCCGCCTCGACCAGTACGAGCGGCTGCGGCCCGGTATGACCGACGACGAGGTCAAGGCCGTGATCGACCGCGCGCGCCGCAAGGCGGGCGGCAGCGCCGCGCCGTGACCGCGGGTCCGGCCGGCTACTTCCAGAGCACGGCGTGCGACAGGCACGGCATCTGGGTCCGGCGCTTGTCGACGGCCGCGCTGTCGAGCGTGGCGAGCACGACGCCGTCCCCCTCGGCGCGCTCGCCGACGATCGTGCCCCACGGGTCGACGATCAGCGTGTGGCCGTAGCTCTCGCGCTTGTCGTTGTGGCCTCCCCACTGCGCGGCCGCGACGACCCAGGCCTGATCCTCGATCGCGCGGGCGCGCAGGAGGATGTGCCAGTGCGCGGCGCCGGTATGCGCGGTGAACGCCGCGGGGACGAGCAGCACCTCGGCGCCCATGTCCTTGACGAGCTGGCGATACAGCTCGGGGAAGCGCACGTCGTAGCAGATCGATACACCCACCGGCGCGCCCGCGACGTCGATGACGACGAGCTCGTCGCCCGGCGCCGTCGAATCGGACTCGCGCAGCACGGCGCCGCCGGGGATATCGACGTCGAACAGGTGGATCTTGCGGTAGCGCGCCACGAGCTCGCCGCTCGGCGCGACCGCGAGGGCGGCGTTGTAGGCGCGTTTCTGATCGCCGGGCACCAGCTCGGGGGTGCCGCCGCCGACGATCCAGACGCCATGCTTGGCGGCGAGGTCGCGAAGCGCGCTCATCACCGGCCCGGCGACGCCAGCGGCGTCGAACGACTCGGCGACCGAGAGCTTTTCGCCCTCGCGCTGGCCCAGGAACGAGAAACACTCGGGGAGGACGACGAGCTGGGCGCCCTCCGACGCGGCCTGAGCCGTTAGCTCGCGACATCTCGCGAGGTTGGCCGACAGATCGGAGGTCGACCGCATCTGAACTGCACCAACGCGAAGCTGCCAGGTGGACATGCTGCTTCGTAGCACGGTGTAACTACGGACAGATCACCTACGGCAACTTGGAGGAAACCTCTTGCTCCGTGATCCAAGCGATGGTACCCATCCACAGCTTCAATCGCTCGGCGGTAGAGGTGGCCCTTCGGCCACCTTTTTTTTCGGCTCTTGGTTCGGCTCTTGGTTCGGTTCCCGGTTCGTCACCTGAGTTCACTTCTCCGTGCCCAAAACTCCCCTTCAACAACGCCTGATCTCGATCGTCGAGCCGGTCTGCGAAGCCGCCGGCTACGAGCTGGTCGATCTGCGCTTCGTGCTGGAGCAGGGCGGGTGGACGTTGCGGGTCGCGGTCGACCTGCCGCTCGACGAGCATACCGACCCTCATGAGGTCCCCTCGGATCGCGTGGATCTCGAGGACTGCGAGAACCTGTCGCGCGAGCTCTCCGCGGTCCTCGATGTCGAGGATCCGATCCCGCAGGCGTTCAACCTCGAGGTCAGCTCGCCGGGGATCGACCGGCCGCTGCGCACCGTCCGGCATTACAACTACTTCGCCGGCAGCGAGGCCAAGATCCAGCTGGCGACGCCGCTCCAGGAAGCATCACCGGCCCAGCCGGGAGCGCCGGCGCCGGTCGAACGCCGCAACTTCAAGGGGATCCTGCGAGGGGTCGAGGACGACAAAGTCGTGATCGAGTGCGATGGCACGACGTTTCGCCTTCCGATCGACGATATCGATCATGCCAAGCTCGTCCCGGACTGGGATGCGGTCATGAAGGGCGGGAGCGGCGCCGGCAAGCCCGCGGGGCGCGGGGCGCCGGCGAAGAAGCCCGGGCATCGGCCGAGCTCGAAGCGCCGCGCCAGGCCCGGTCAGCCATCGGAACAGCAACCGCACTCCGCGTCGAACGGCACCGCCGCCGTCGACGACGCAGAGCGCGCGGAGATCAAGGAACAGGGATAGCCATGGAAGCCAAACTGGACATGGTCCTCGAGCAAGTTGGCCGGGACAAGAACATCGACAAGAGCGTGCTGATCAACGCGCTCGAGCAGGCCATCCTGACCGCCGCCAAGCGCACGTTCGGGATGAACCGCGAGATGGAGGCGAAGTTCAACCCGGAGACCGGCTCGGTGGATCTCTTCCTGATCGTCAACGTGGTCGACGAGGACGACGCCATCGAGGGCCGCGAGATCACCGTCGCGGAGGCCCACAAGGCCGGCCTCGAGGCCGAGCTCGGCGACGAGCTCCTGTTCCAGGTGTTCTACCGCTCGGAGGACGACGATCGCGCGCGCGAGCAGGACGAGAAGTTCGGCACCCTGATCGATCTCAAGAACGCGTCGAAGAAGTTCGGCCGGATCGCCGCGCAGACCGCCAAGCAGGTGATCTACCAGCGCGTCCGCGAGGCCGAGCGCGACAACGTCTACAACGAGTTCAAGGACCGCAAGGGCGAGATCATCTCCGGGATCGTGCGGCGGTTCGAGCGCGGCGCGCTGGTCGTCGACATCGGCAAGGCCGAGGCGGTGCTGCCGATGCGCGAGCAGGTGCCGCGCGAGAGCTACCGCGTCGGCGATACGATCAAGGCCTACTGCCTCGACATCGATCGCAACGCGCGCGGGCCGCAGGTCATCCTGTCGCGCACGCACAAGGGCCTGCTCGAGAAGCTGTTCGAGCAGGAGGTGCCCGAGATCTACGAGAAGATCGTGCGGATCGAGTCGAGCGCCCGCGAGCCCGGCGCCCGCGCCAAGATCGCCGTGTCGTCGCGCGACCGCGACGTCGATCCGGTCGGCGCCTGCGTCGGCATGAAGGGCAGCCGCGTCCAGGCGGTCGTCCAGGAGCTGCGCGGCGAGAAGATCGACATCGTGCCGTACGACGACGATCCGGCGCGCTTCGTGTGCAACGCGATCGCCCCCGCGGAGGTCTCGCGCGTCATCATCGACGCCGAGGGCCACCGCATGGAGCTGATCGTCCCCGACGACAAGCTCTCGCTGGCGATCGGCAAGAAGGGCCAGAACGTCCGGCTCGCGTCGCAGCTCACCGGCTGGCGCATCGACATCCACAGCGAGTCGAAGATCTACGAGCTCGAGCGGCGCGCCAAGGAGCAGATCTCGCAGGCGATCGACAGCGCGGGCTTCGACAACGCCGTGGCCGACACGCTGTTCAAGCTCGGCTGGCGGTCGGTCGGCGAGCTCGGCCGCGCGCATGTCGACGAGATCGCCGGGCTCCCCGGCGTCGGCGGCGCCGAGGGCGCCCGCAAGATCATCGACTCGGCGCAGCAGTACATGGCCTCGGGCGGCCGGCGGCGTGACGATGCGCGCAAGGAGGCCGAGCGGCGGGCACATATGTCGGGCACCCAGCAGCTCATGGAGCTCGACGGGGTCGACGAAGACGTCCTGTCGGTCCTCGCAACGGCGAACATTCATTCGCCCGAGGACCTCATCAAGACCCCGATCGAGTCGATCGCGACCACGACGGGGATCGATATGGGAGATCTCGCACGGCTTCGTCAACGTGCGATCAGCTGGCTTTCGGAGGTGTCGTCCTGAGTTCCCATGTCCCCATGCGCACCTGCACTGGATGCAGGTCGATCGCACCCCAACGCGAGCTCGTGCGGCTCGTGTTCGACGGCCAGCGCCTGGTCGTCGATCCCACCTCGCGTGTGCACCACGCCAAGCTCTCTCTACGCGTCCGCCGGCTCCCCGGTCGTGGCGCGTATGTTCATGCCAACGTGGCGTGCGTGACGGCGGCGGGCCTCTCCCGCAGCCTCCGCTCCAGGGTCAGCCCCGCGGATATTGCGCGGATTGCTTCGGAGATGTCACCAACCCGCGACAATCGGGGGGATCAACCCCTCAGAAATGCTAGCCAAAACGGCCCTGGCCTTGAGGATGGAGACACTGTAGAAATGCCCCCTCGGATCAAGGCAAAGGACGACCGGAGCGAAGATGCGCGTCTATGAGATTGCGAAAGAGGTGGGCATCCCTAACAAGGACCTCATCGCCAAGATCCGAGCGCTCGGTCTCGAAGTGAACAATCACATGTCGTCACTCGATGCCGACGATGTCGCGCGCATCCGGCGGTCGCTCGAGAAAGAGAAGCAGTCCGTTGCCCAGCCGCAACAGACGCAGCGGCTGTCGACCGGTGGCGCCGTGCTTCGCCGGCGATCCAGCGGCGACAAGCCGAGCGATGGCGGCGATGAGCGCAGCACGGAGCGCGAGCCGGTACGGGGACGCCCGCCGGAGCCAGAGCGCAGCGCCCCGTCGAGCCACCCGCACGCCGCCCCCGTCATCCGCCGCCGTGCGGACGACGCGCCCGCACCTGCGTCCTCACCAGCGCAGGCCGCGAGGCCGGTCACCGTGCGGGCCGCCGAGCCCGCGGTCACGCCGCCGGCCGCCGAGCGCGTCGCGCCGTCGCATCACCAGGAGGCTCGCCCATCGGAGCGCCCGGAGCAGCGTGGCGAGCAGCGTGGCGAGCAGCGTACCGAACCTCGGGTCGAGCAGCGTGCCGAGCAGCGCCCTGAACCGCGGCCTGAGCCGGTCGAGCATCGGGCCGAGGCTCCAGCCGAGCCCGCGGTCAAGCAGCCCGCGGAGCGCAGCGAGCGGAGCGAACATGCGGAGCATCTGCCCGTGCCTGCCGAGTTGTCCGGGTCGTCCAGCGCGCAGGAGCGCCCAGATCGCCCCGAGCAAGCCCAGCGACCAGACCACGTCGAGCAGGCGGCTCATCCCGAGCAAGTCGCGCGTGCGCCCGAGCGTGCAAACGACCGCGTGCCCGAGCCTGCGCCCGAGCGTGCGCCTGAACGTGCGCCCGAGCCTGCGATCGCTCGTCCCTCCGAGCCTGCCGTCGCCCGGCAGCCAGAGCGTACGCCGGATCGCCCGGTGGCCGAGCGCGCGCCGGATCGCCCGATGGAGCGCCCGGCCGACCGTGGCGGCGATCGGCCGCACCAGCGTCCGGTCGAGCGGTTTTCTGAGCGCCCGGCCGAGCGCCCGGCCGCGCAGGAACGCCAGGCGGCACCCGTCGTGAGCCGTCCTGCAGAGAAGCCGCCCGCTGGCGACGGTGGGCGTCGTCCGGATCGTCCCGAGCAGCCCATGGCGGCCCAGGGTGACCGTCCGCGTTCGCGCGTGATCGTCGCGGGGCCACAAGTTGTGGGAGGCCGCGGCGGCGAACAGGCGCAGGCGCAGACCGCGCGGGCGCCCGAGCGCCCGGCTGGACCCCCGCCGTCGACACCGCTGCCGCCTCGCGTCGTCTCGCCGCGCCAGCCCCAGGTCGAGCACAAGCGGCCGAGCGAGCAGCCCGGCGACGCCCGCAGTCGCTTCGAGCTCGAGCTCGAGCGTGCCCGCGCCCGCACCGCCGAGCGGGATCCCTCCCGCGCCGATGAGCCGGCGGCCGCGCCGGTCGAGAACGGCGAGCCCCAGCTGCCGGTCCGTGATCCGTCGCGTCCGGCCGTCGGCACGGTCATCGCGCTGCCACCGCGCATCAAGATCACCGAGCGGACACCTGCGGCGGGTCGGCCGCCCCCGGGCCCGCAGCCGGTCAACCCGATCCGCGATCGGTACAAGCAGCAGATGCAGCAGCGCGGCGGCCAGCGCGGCCCCGGCGGCCGCCCGGGTCCGCACAACGACTTCGGTCGCAAGAAGCTGCCGCTCGGCAAGAAGGGCAAGCAGACCACGATCACGACGCCCGCCGAGCACAAGCGGGTGATCCGGATCGAGGACTCGATCACGGTGGCCGATCTCGCGCGCAACATGGGCATCAAGGCACCCGAGGTGCTGAAGAAGCTGTGGGGCATGGGGATGACCGGCGTGAACATCAACGCCGCGATCGACTTCGACACCGCCCAGATCCTGGCGAGCGAGTTCGGCTACGAGGTCCAGAACGTCGCGTTCAAGGAAGAGGACGTGTTCGCGCAGAAGACCGACGACACCGAGCACATGGTGCCGCGCTCGCCGGTCGTGACCGTGATGGGCCACGTCGACCACGGCAAGACCACGCTGCTCGACTCGATCCGCAAGGCGCGGGTCGCCGCCGGAGAAGCCGGCGGGATCACGCAGCACGTCGCGGCTTACAAGGTCGCGGCGCCGGGCCACGGCGACATCGTGTTCCTCGATACGCCGGGCCACGAGGCGTTCACCGAGATGCGCGCCCGCGGCGCTCAGGCGACCGACATCGTCGTGCTGGTCGTCGCGGCCAACGACGGCGTGATGCCCCAGACGCTCGAGGCGCTGTCGCACGCCAAGGACGCCGGGGTGAAGATCATCGTCGCGGTCAACAAGATCGACATGCCGGACGCCGCGCCCGATCGCGTGCGCCAGCAGCTCGCCGATCACGGCCTGATTCCCGAGGAGTGGGGCGGAGATACGATCTACGCCAACGTCTCGGCGCTGCGCGGCGAGGGCATCGAGAACCTGCTCGCGCAGATCGCGGCGACCGCCGACTTCCTCGAGCTCCGCGCCAACCCCGACAAGCCGGCGTCAGGGCTCGTGATCGAGGCCCGGCTCGATCGCAACCGCGGCCCGATGGCGACGATCCTGGTCCAGGAAGGCACGCTGCGGGTCGGCGACATCGTCGTCGCCGGGCGCACGTTCGGCAAGGTGCGCGCGATGCTCGATGATCGCGGCAACTCGCTCGAGGAAGCGGGGCCGTCGACGCCGATCGAGGTGCTCGGCCTGGACGGGGTCCCCGAGGCCGGCGATCAGGTGAACGCGGCCGAGGACGACAAGGTCGCCAAGCAGGTCGTCGAGCACCGCCGGCAGCAGGAGCGCAAGCGCGAGCTGGGCTCCAAGCAGCGGTTCTCGCTCGAGAACATGATGGAGCGTAACGCCGAGGGCGCGACCAAGGAGCTCAAGGTCGTGCTCAAGGCCGACGTCCAGGGCTCGGCCGAGGCGATCAAGGCCTCGCTGACCAAGCTGTCGACCGAGAAGGTCAAGGTCAACGTGATCGCGGCCGCGGTCGGCGGCATCACCGAGAGCGACGTCAACCTGGCGAAGGCCGGTGGCGCGATCATCGTCGGGTTCCACGTCCGCCCCGCGGGCAAGAGCAGCAAGCACGCCGAGCAAGAAGGCGTCGAGATCCGGCTGTACGACATCATCTACGACGCGCTCGACGACGTGAAGGCGGCGATGGCCGGCCTGCTCGCCCCGATCAAGCGCGAGGTGGCGATGGGCAAGCTGCAGGTTCGCGATACCTTCCCGATCCCCAAGATGGGGACCGTGGCCGGCTGCATGGTCACCGAGGGCAAGATCACCCGCAAGGCGCACCTCCGGATCATCCGCGACGCCGTCCAGGTCTACGAAGGCAAGGTCGGCAGCTTGCGCCGGTTCAAGGACGACGTCAGCGAGGTCCAGCAGGGCTACGAGTGCGGCGTGATGGTCGCCGGCTGGAACGAGATCAAGCAGGGCGACGTGATCGAAGCCTACGAGGTGATCGAAGAGGCCGCGCAGCTGTGATCTCCGGGGCGCTCGGGCCCCCCTGTGCAAAGCTCGAACGGTGCGCCCGTGCTGCCAGGGGCCTCGGTAAGCCTCGGAAAACCGGGGCGATGATGAAGACTGGCACACCGCGAACCCGGCGGGGTAGGGTGTGCTGTGTACGTCGGTATGGCTCGGATCAGCTTGGCGCTCGCTGATGCCCACTCGCTCAAGGAGAAGCGGATGGTGATCCGGCGGATCAAAGATCGCGTCCGCGAGCGCCTCGGCGTGTTCGTGAACGAGGTGGGCTCGTCCGAGATCAAGGATTCCTGGCAGCGCGCGGAGCTCGGCGTCGCGGTCGCCAGCAGCGATCGGACCAAGGCGCTCGCGCTGATCGATGACGTGATCCGCGTCGCGATGGCGGCCGGCGGCGCCGAGATCACGGCGGTCGCCAGGGACGCGATCACCTTCGATGCCGCCCCGTCGCCGATCGCGGTCATCGACGACCGCACCGGCTCGGGCGACAAGGCCGTCGGCGGGGACGACTGGGTGCCCGACGCGTGGCGCGAGGAGGTCGACTCATGAGCCAGCGCAAGCAGCGCGTCGAGCACGGCCTGCGCGACGTCCTGACCGAGATGATCGCGCGCGAGGTCAAGGACCCGCGGGTGCGCGCCGCGACCCTCATCACCGTCACCAAGGTCGAGCTCAACGTCGACCTCTCGGTCGCGACCGTCTACATCTCGATCATCGGCGACGACGCCACCGCCGACGGCGTGCTCGCCGGCCTGGCGAAGGCGGCGGGCTTCCTGCGTGGCCCCGTGGGCCGCAAGCTCAACCTGCAGCACGCCCCGGAGCTGCGGTTCCAGCAAGATGCGTCGATCGACATGAGCGAGAAGCTCGCTGCGATCATCCGCGATGACGAGGAGCGGGCGCGGGCCGCCGGGCGCGAGGCCGGCCGCGATCCCGCCCCGGATCCCGCCCCGGAACCCGCCCCCGATCCCGCCCCCGCGCCACCGCCCTCGGCCGACAAGGATCCGGTATGAGCGAGCCGCCTCGCCGCGTCACCCCGTCCCTCGAGGTGACGTCCGTGCAGGGCACCCACGACGCGATGCTGCGCGCCTGCGAGGTCCTGCGCGGCGCCGAGCGGATCCTCTTGACGAGCCATCGCCGGCCCGACGGCGACGGCACCGGTTCGATGGCGGGCCTCGCGTCGCTGCTTCGCGCCCGCGGCAAGACCGCCGTGATCTACTCGGTCGATCCGATCGCGCGGCGCTACAAGTGGCTGCCGCTGATCAGCTCCACGGTGCACATGATCTCGTTCGACGAGCGGTTCGATTGCACCGTCGTCGTCGACTGCGCCGACGCCACCCTGCTCGGCGATACCCTCCCGCCGCCCGAGGTGCGCGGCCACCTGATCACGCTCGATCACCACGCGAGCGGCCATCCGTTCGGCGACATCGCGGTGTGGGACCCCACCGCCGCCGCGGTCGGCGTGCTGGTGCATCGCATCGCCGTGCACGAGGGCTGGCCGATCACCAACGAGGCCGCGGTGCCGCTCTACGTCTCGCTGATCAGCGACACGGGGGGCTTCCGCCACGCCAACACCAACGCCGAGGCGCTGTCGGTCGGCGCCGCGCTGATCCGCGCCGGCGTCGTGCCGTCGACGATCGCGGCCTCGCTCGAGGAGCGCCCGAGCCCGGGCAAGCTGCGCCTCCTCGGCTCGGTGCTGTCGACCCTCGAGCTCCACTGCGCCGGGCGGGCCGGCCTGCTCAGCGTCACGACCGAGATGGTCGACGGCGCGCGGGCCTCGTGGGAAGACATCGAAGGCATGGTCAACTGGGCGCGCAACGTCGAGGGCGTGCAGGTCGGCGTGCTGCTCACGACCGCCAAGGGCGGCGGCGTCCGGGTCTCGATGCGCTCGCGCAGCGACAAGGTCGACGTCGGCAAGGTCTGCATGACCCTCGGCGGCGGCGGCCACCCCGGCGCCGGCGGCTGCCACATCCCGGGCGACCTCGCGACGACCAAGGACCGCGTCGTGCGTGCCCTCGAGCAAGCGTTCAACCGCTACAGCCGCCCGGTGAGCGAGCCGCCGCCGGAGCCCGCCGGCGAGTGATCCGGATCTGACCGAGCGCGACCGAGCGCGATCAGTTCGCGCGTGGGGCAGGGGCCCGGCGCCACCCTGCGCGGCAGAATCCTCGTAGGATGACCAACGTGCACGGCGTCCTCGTCATCGACAAGCCGGCCGGCGTGTCGTCGGCCATGGCCGTCGAGCGCGTGCGCCGCGACCTCCGGATCGATCGCGCCGGCCACGGCGGGACCCTCGATCCGCTCGCGACCGGCGTCCTGGCGATCTGCGTCGGCGCCGGCACCAAGCTCGCGCAGTTCCTGCTCGCCGACGACAAGGCCTACGAAGCCGAAGGCCTGCTCGGCGTCGAGACCGACACCCTCGACCGTACCGGTCGGGTCATCAGCGAGCGCCCGGTCCACGTCACGCGCGACGCCTTGCTCGCCGTCCTTGGGGCCCACCGCGGCGAGCAAACCCAGGTCCCGCCGATGTACTCGGCGATCAAGCAGGACGGCGTGCGGCTCTACCGGCTGGCGCGTGCCGGCGAACAGGTCGAGCGCGCCCCGCGCCCCATCCGGATCGATCGGCTCGAGCTCCTCGCCTTCGAGCCGCCCAGGTTCCGGATCGCCATCGCCTGCAGCAAGGGCACCTACGTCCGCAGCCTCGTCGCCGACATCGGCCAGGCCCTCGGCGCCGGCGCGCACCTCACCGAGCTTCGCCGCACCCGCTCGGGCAAGTTCACGATCGAGCAGGCGGTCCCGCTCGATCGGCTCGCCGAGGCGACGCTGATCCCGCCGGCGCAGGCGACCGATCTACCGTCGGTCACGGTGCCTCGCGCGCTGGTCGCACAGGTCCATAGCGGCGTCCAGCTGCCGGTCACCGCGTTCGGCGCCGACGGCCTCGCGCGGTTCCAGCTCGTCGACGAGGCCGGCCAGCTGCTCGCCATCGCGCACCCCCAGGCCGGCCGCACGGTCTACGACCGCGGCTTCCCCGAGCTGACCCGAGCCTAGCTGGACACGCTGTCACGTCTGGAACACGAGCTGGCGACGGTCAGAGCAGGGCTATTCGTTCCATGCGCGAAGAACCGCCAGCGCGAGATAAAATGCAAGACATACGATCACTGCAGTGACGATCGTCGCCACGGCAACGGCGTCGGCGGCGTGCGCCGTGAACCTGGCTGAGATCCCAAATGACAGGAACCATGTCGGGATCCCAGCAGCGCCGGCCCCTAGCCAGGCCTTGTCTCTGCGTTGCCTGGTTCTGTTCGAGCCTGCCATGTTACGACGACCGGCGCGCGGCAAGGTGACGCGTCCCATGCGGCCGGAGCTCTGCCGAGGTGGTTCCTCGCCGTCACGGACCGTGTGAGCTCGCGCCTCGGACGGACCCGGGGCCATGGGCACGGTCATGGTGGATGGCTGCGTGGGCGCTGCACCTTCCCCCGAGCCCTGCTCCGTCGCGGCGCCAACGTCGAGGATCGGGACCAAGATATCGCCCCGATCGTCCAGGTCAAATGTGCCAACATCTGGCGTCTGGCTTGACTGCGGATACGAGCGGACGCGCCGTACGACGTAGTCCCCGATCTCCCTGCCAGTCGCGACTTGCGTCCCGTGCTGCACGAGCCCACCGCCGAGCCCTTCGATCAAGCACCCGGTGAACAGCGAGTGACCTGGAACAGGTCCATTGTCCATGGCACGTTCGTCGTCCAGCGCCGACGCGATGACGCGGCGGCTGCGGCGCCTTTGCATCGCGGCATACTGGTTCATGCCAATCGGGATCGCTTCTCGCCATTGGTTGCATCCGGTGAGCGCTACGCCGCTGTGACACGCATCGACGATCACCAGGATATGCACAGGTGGCAGCCGCGCGATATCGTTGAGCCAGCTGTCAATACGTAGCCAGGTCGGGCTTGGTACTCCGCTTGGCCGAGCTCCGTCGACAGGAATCAAGAAACCTGTCTTCACGGAAGTGCCTTGGAGGTTCGGGGTGTGCGTATGGCCGTGCCCTGCAAAGAACAGCACGAGGCTGTCTTGCGGGGTGAGAACGGCGAGGTCTGCTGTCACCAGGCGTCGCATGGCGTCACCGGTGGCCTGGCCATCGAGCAGGGGCTCGGCCACCTCGATGAACCCCAGCTGCGTGAACAGCCGTGCGATGCCTCGTGCATCACTGACCGCATTGCCGAGCCGCGGCCAAGTGGCGTAGTCGTCGATTCCGATAACAGCGATGAAAGATCGACCACCCCGCCCGCTGGGCGCAGGAGGCGCGAGTGCTGCTTCAGCGATGTCGCGGTGCATGGATGGTAGCTCTTTGCCGGATCCCGCCATGGTGGTCGGATGGCGCAGGTCTATTCGACCGGCAGGTCGTTACACCGCAGCACGGTGTGGGACGCCACGATGCCGCCACTACCATTGTCTTCGGCAATGACGATATGCGCACTCAGGGAGACGTGCTTGCTTGGATTGCGGGCGTTCCCGGAAGAAAAGGTGACAGGCTGCGGCTCCTCGCGCGTGATCTTCATGCCCGTGCGATAGACTGACTTGGCATAATCTGCGCCTGGAGTGTACCATTGCTCGGTTGGGAAATCAACGCCCATTGCTGGACTAGGATTGTGTTCATCGTCATTCAGCTGCATGCTTGGCCATATTATCGTGACAGAGATCGGCGTGTCGAGCTTGTTGGCCAGTACCAGCGTCAGCCTGTATGTGCTGTCCTTCCGGAAGACGGCATGAACGCTTTCGATGTTCAGCCACTGCTTGACTCCAGAGCAGACCGCCGGGGCGCCGGGGGACGCGTTGGCGGCGGATGGCGGGGCCGAAGCCGCAGGCTCCGCGCTGCTGGGTAGTGCAGGAGCCGGATCGGTCCCCACGGGCGGGTGGTCGGAGGCTGGTGCCGTTCGATCCACCGGCGCCGAGCCCACAGGGATCAGCACCGGCTCGGCGCGACGCGCCGGGGGCGTCCCCTGGTTCGCCGGGATGATGATCGGGTTGATCGTGGGGCTGATCGTGGGGCTGATCGTCGGATTGATCGTGGGGCTGATCGTCGGATTGATCGTGGGGCTGATCGTCGGGCTGGTCGTCCCGACGTTGCTGGCCACCGGGTCCCGCCCGTCATTCCTGAACACGAGCAGCCACGTGAGGCTGGCTGCGATGGCCACGACGGCAAAACCTGAAGCCGCCATGATCCACCCCCTGCTCGACTTCGTGGGCTCGATCTCGACCGCGTCGTTCACTTCTGCATGTTCTGGCATGTGCATTCCCTTTCGTGCCGCGATAGTGCGGCTATTGCCGACCCTGATTCCCGTTGGGCGACGGCTCAGCTGTTGTCACGACACCTCCGTTGCGAAATTCCCGCGAAAAGCTGGCGCTGTTCTCGTGGTGCTAGAATCAACCGCTGGCGACGGATGACCGGGCGCTTGAAGGCTCTGGACTTCGGCTCACCTGCCAGGCTTCTACCGGGCGAGCATCGCCTCACGCGTCGGGTGCGCGGGCTCGGGGCGCTCGGCGGGCCGCCGACGCATGATCCACACGGTACTGCAATGTATCTTGCTCGAGCCCCAGCCCGACCGGTTGCGCGGCGCGTTGCCGTCCTCGCGGGATCGGTTGCTGAACCAACCAATCATCTTCACTGCGGTGAGGTACTAGCTATGTGCCATGATGGAGTACGAGGATGGCGGCGGTATCGCTGATGACGATGGAATCACCGATGATAGCCAGACCGGCGGGAACCGAGAATCGGGGTGTTGCGCCCAGGCTGATGCCTTTCATGCCGGCCATCCCTGCGCTCGTCGTCGTTGTCCCGGTGGGGGTGATCTTGCGGATCGTGCTGTTGCCCCCGTCGGCGACGTAGACGTTGCCGGCGCTGTCGACTGCCACGCCGTCAGGGTCGAAGAAGCGCGCCAAGGCGCCCACGCCGTCCGCGCTGCCACGCGCGCCGGCGGTGCCTGCCAGCGTCGTCACGACCCCGGCGGCCGTGATCTTGCGGATCGTGTGGTTGCCCTGGTCGGCGACGTAGACGTTGCCAACGTTGTCGACCGCCACGCCGAACGGTGCGTCGAAGCGCGCGGCCGCGCCCACGCCGTCCGCGCTACCAGGCATGCCCGCGGTGCCCGCCGGGGTCGTCACGACCCCGGTGGGGGTGATCATGCGGATCGTGTGGTTGCTCAGATCGGCGACGTAGACGTTGCCGGCGCTGTCGACCGCCACGCCGGTAGGTGCGTTGAAGCGCGCCACGGCGCCCGCGCCGTCCGCGCTGCCAGCCATGCCCGCGGCGCCTGCCAGGGTCGTCACGACCCCGGCGGCGGTGACCTTGCGGATCGTATCGTTGCTCTGGTCGGCGACATAGACGTTGCCAGCGCCGTCGACCGCCACGCCGGTAGGTGAGTGGAAGCGCGCCGCGGCGCCCGTGCCGTCTGCGCTGCCCGACATGCCCGCGGTGCCCGCCAGGGTCGTCACGACCCCGGCGGCGGTGACCTTGCGGATCGTGTGGTTGCTCTGGTCGGCGACGTAGGCGTTGCCGGCGCTGTCGACCGCCACGCCGATGGGGTTCCTGAAGCGCGCCGCGGCCCCTGTGCCGTCCGCGCTACCAATTGCGACTGCGGCGCCGGCCAGG
>Ga0308175_100000672_pt1 | contig 22875 bp, 23 predicted proteins | sample PhyCR1_3_FD_203893 | JGI IMG/M metagenome (GOLD analysis project Ga0308175, IMG submission 203893) | Soil microbial communities from UC Gill Tract Community Farm, Albany, California, United States - DLSLS.C.R1 | ecosystem: Environmental > Terrestrial > Soil > Agricultural land | place: USA...
CGTTTGTGGCGATCCCGTACAACCAGGGCAGTACCTTCCCCGGCGGCAGCTGCTTGCGACGGCGGCGCCAGGCCTCGAGGAAGACGATCGAGAGCAGGTCCTCGCCGACGCTCCAGTCGCCGACGCGTCGGGAGCAGTAGTTGTAGATCGTCGTCGCGTGCCGCTCGAAGAGCATCGTGAACGCGTCGGCGTCACCGGCGCGGGTGCGCTCCCACAGAACGGAGTCGTCGGGCTGCACTACACCGGGTTCATGTCCGGCCGGCGCGGGCCGGTTCCGCCATCGTCAGGAAGGGCACCTTGCCGAAGCGCTCGAAGCTGCGAACGTGGCGCGAGACGACCTCGAAGCCTGCACGCTCGTAGACGCGGCGCGCGCGCTCGTTGAACTCGGCGACGTGGAGGTAGACGCGCCGTGGCTCGTAGCGTTCGCGCGCGAAGGCGAGGCCCGCGTTGAAGAAGTCGAGCCCGAGTCCCTGGCCGACGAGATCGGGCCGCAGGCCGAGCCCGTAGTCGAGGTCGGGTGACTTCTCCTCGAAGTAGTAGAAGCCGACCAGCTCGCCGCTGTCGAGCGCGACGAAGAACCGCTCCGGGTTCGACGGCGGGTCGACGTCTCCGTCGTAGAAGTCGTACGGCGGCGGGTAGCGCCACGACCGCATCGCCACGTGGCTTTCCTCCGACATTTCCGCGATCGTGAGTTCCGCGAAACGGGCCTTGGTATCCCTGTTGGTATCCCTCAATGCTCCATGGCCTCCCGTGGTCAGTCCTCCGCCGTGGGCCTGACGTTCCCTAGGTTCGCGATGGGGCCGGCGTGCAGCTTGCAGCCTCAGGGACCGTGGACATCGTTCCCCCTCTTCGCGGTAATCACGGTCATACCACTGAGCGGCGTGGCACTCAAGCAGCTCCGGGCCACTGGCCAGGTTCTTTCGTTCGGAGGAGAACGGGAGCCGGGCGCTCCTCCGCTAACTCCTGGGAGAACTGCCGCCCAGCCTCCCCGGAAAAGCAAAGGAAAGCCTAAGAATCCTGTACGACGAGCACTGGGGGTTGTCGCCGGCCGGACGACTAGCTGAGCCTAGGAGATTGTGGTTCGAGCCATTAGGGTCCCAAGCCAACTGAAGGGGGAAAGGCATGGCTGACCGCAGATTCGGTGGAATAACGCTTGGCGGGATCATCGTGATTCTCGGGATCGTCCTGATCATTGTCTGGAGCTTCTGGATCGGACTGGCCGTCACGCTCGTCGGGCTGATCGCGTTCGGCGGCTTCGCGCGCGGCAAGTGGTACTGAGCAACCGCGCTGGTACCCAGTTGGGATCCATCGAGGCCCGTGAGCAGGCCATAGCTGGTCTGAGCCCCAAGGCCCCGTTTCGGCTCGTACGGCGGCGGATAGCGCCACGCCCGCAGCCGCGCTAGCGGTCGTCCGAGGCGGGGTCGATCCTGAGCTCCCGCACGGCTATTGACTGTAGGGCAGGAGTGTCCGACGCGGTCCCTAAGGTGTCGCCGTGACGGTTCTCGGCATCGATCCAGGGACGGCCGCATGCGGCTTCGGGATAGTCCGCGAAAGAGGAAACCGCCTCAAGGCGATCGACTTCGGGTGGTGGCAGACCACCGCCCGCCAGCGGCCGGAGGTTCGGCTCAAGACGATCTTCGACGGCGTGGTCGAGCTGATCGAGGAGTACACGCCTCGTGCGGTCGTCCTCGAGGAGTCGTTCGTCGGCGTCGACGCCCGCACCGCGCTCTCCGTCGGGCAGGCGCGCGGCGCCGTGCTCGTCGCGGCCGCGTCCTACGGCATCGAGTGCGCTGAGTACGCGCCCTCGAGCGTCAAGCAGGCGGTCTGCGGCTACGGCCGCGCCGAGAAGGCGCAGGTGCAGCGGATGGTCGCGGCGATCCTGGGCCTGAAACAGGTGCCCCAACCGCACCACGCAGCCGATGCGCTCGCGGTGGCGATCTGCCACGCGATGGCGCCGCCGCTGATGAAGGCGGTCGGATGATCTCGCGTCTGCGCGGGACCGCGGTCGCGCGCAACGGCGAACGGATCGTGTTCGACGTCGGCGGGGTCGGCTACGCGCTTGCCGTCACGCCGACGGCCGCGCGGCTCGCCGAGGGCGGGGGAGAGGTCTCGCTCGACACCTACCTCCACGTTCGCGAGGACACACTCCAGCTCTACGGCTTCGGCGAGCCCGCCGAGCGCGAGCTGTTCGAGCATCTGCTCGCGGTCTCGGGCGTCGGGCCGAAGGTCGCCCTGGCGATCGTGTCGGGGTCGTCGCCGGGCGACTTGCGGCGCGCGATCGCGCTCGACGACACCGCTCGTTTCGAGGCGATCCCCGGCATCGGCAAGAAGACTGCGCAGCGGGTCGTGCTCGAGCTGAAAGAGAAGCTCGGCTCGATGGACGAGCCGACGCCGATTGCCGGCAAGCCGCATGCCGTCGCCCGCGACGCGCTGGTCGAGCTCGGCTGGTCGGTCACCGAGGCCGAAGAGGCGCTCGCCGCGACCGATCCCGAGCTGCCGCCGGAGGAACGCGTGCGGCAGGCGTTGAAGGCGGCGGCGTGACCGAGATGGAGACCCAGTTCCTCGCGCCGGCCGAGCAGCCGGACGAGGACGAGCTCGACCGCTCCCTCCGGCCGCGGTCGCTCGACGAGTTCGTCGGCCAGGAGCGGGTCAAGGAGCAGCTTGCAATCGCACTCGAGGCGACACGGTCACGCGGCGAGGCGCTCGACCACCTGCTGCTGATCGGCCCTCCGGGGCTCGGCAAGACGAGCCTCGCCTTCATCGTTCGCGAGGAGCTCGGCGTCGGCCTCCGCTCGGCGGCCGGCCCCGCGCTCGAGCGCAAGGGCGACGTGGCCGCGATCCTGACCGGTCTCGGCGAGCGCGACATTCTCTTCATCGACGAGATCCACCGGCTCAACCGGGCCGTCGAGGAGATCCTCTATCCGGCGCTCGAGGACTTCCGGCTCGACATCATCGTCGGCCAGGGGCCGGCGGCGCGCACGCTGACGCTCGACTTGCCTCCCTTCACCTTGATCGGCGCGACCACGCGCACCGGCCTGCTGACGACGCCGCTGCGCGACCGCTTCGGGATGACCTTCCGGCTCGAGCACTACGAGCCCGAGGAGCTCGCGCGGATCGTTCGCCGCTCGGCGCGGATCCTGGAGGTCGAGATGGAGGCCGAGGCGGCCGAGGAGATCTCCCGGCGCTCACGCGGAACGCCGCGAATCGCGAACCGAATCCTGCGCCGCGTGCGCGACGTCGCCGAGGTGCGCCACCAGGGCGCGATCACGACCGAGATCGCGCGCGAGGCACTCGAGCTGCTCGAGGTGGACCAGTGCGGGCTCGAGCGCACCGACCGCGCCCTGCTGCGCGCGGTGGTCGAGAAGTTCGAGGGCGGCCCGGTCGGGCTGTCGACGCTCGCGGTCGCGCTCGGCGAGGAGCCGGACACGATCGAGGACGTCTACGAGCCGTACCTGCTCCAGCTCGGCTTCCTGCAGCGCACGCCGCGCGGGCGCGTGGTGACGAAGCTGGGACGTCAGCACGTCGGCGCCGCTGCCGACGCCGACGCGCTGTTCTAGTCCAGCTAGTAGCTCGACGCCTTCGCGGCGTAACCCTCGAGCACGCCGTTCCAACCACCTGCATAGCTCTCTCGCGCCGCGGCAGCATGCTCGCCGAGCCGCTCCCACCCGCGATGCTCGAGCTCGACGAGCGTCTTGCCGTCGCCGGCGTCGGTGAACGTGACTTCGACCTCGGTCTGCGGCCGCTCCTGCTCGCGGCTCGGGTTCCACGCGAGCACGAGCCGATGTGGCGGTTCGTAGGAGATCACGTCGGCCCACTTCAGGTCTTCGCCGTTCTTGGTGCGCTCGAAGACCTGGCCGCCCGCGCCGCCCTGGAAGATCACCGTCGTCGGCGGAGAACCGGTCTCGCCCATGTCGATCGAGTGCTTCGCCAGCGGCCACCACTCGTGGATCCGCTCGGTGAACGTCGCGAACGCGTGCTCCACCGGGCAGTCCACCGTGACGGAGCGCTTGATCGCCTCCGTCTCCGTTGCCTGCGTGCTCATGCCGTCCTCCTCTCGTCCTCGGCCATCGCCTTGAAGGCGGCGAGGGCCCCGCTCCAGAAGTCGTCGAAGTAGTCGCGGAGCTCTCCCAGCCCGTCCGGATCGAGCCGATAGATCCGCCGCGTGCCGTTGCGTCGTTCGGTCACGAGGCCGGCCTCCTTCAACACGCGCAGGTGCTGCGAGACGGCGGGACGGCTGACCGGCAGCTCGTCCGCGATCTCGCCGACCGCCTTCGGGCCTTCCCGCAACTGCTCGAAGATCGCCCGCCGGGTTCGGTCGCCCAGCGCATCCATGGCATCTCTGTAAGCCATGACTTACGTAAGTGTACGCTTACGTAAGCTTGAGGTCAAGCTCAGCTGACGTGAAGGCGGAAGACCTCGGTTCCGCGGGAGCTCGGGACCCAGATGTCGCCGAACGCGCTGGCCGCAGGGAAAGGCCCGGCGCCGACCGGGATCGTCTCGATCACCGTGTTCGTTGCAGGGTCGATGCGCGAGACCGTGTCCGAGCCGACGTTCGGGACGAAGACGGTTCCGTCCGACGCGACCGCAGCGTTCTCGGGCGCCTGGCCGACGCGGATCGTGGCCACGACCTTCCGGGTCTTCGGGTTGATTCGCGAGACGGTGTTCGAGCCGTTGTTGGAGACCCAGACGGCATTGCTCGTCACCGCAACCGAGCGCGGCTTCTGACCGACCCGCACGCTCGTCACGCGGTTGGTGCGCGCATCGATGCGAAAGACCCGGTTGCCGAAGAGCGAGCCGATCCAGACCGCACCGCCGCCGTAGCGGAGGTTCGCCGGCCCGGACTTCGGGATGTGGATTCGCCGGCCGACCTTGTTCGTCTTCGGGTTGATCCGGTCCACGTAGGCGCGGTTCGGCTCAGTCGCCCACACCGAGGCGTCGCCGTACGTGACGTCCCAGATCTGGTCGCGCATCGGGATCCGCTTGGTGACCTTCATACGCGCCGGGTCGACGCGAATCACGGAACTCGTCCCGTAGCCGTCCACCCAGACGCTCCCCGCGCCGATCGCGACCCCGCACGGGCCGAAGCCGACGTCGACCGAGCCTGTGACGGTGTTCGTGGCCGGGTCGATGCGCGTGAGGCTCCCGGCGCCCCCGACGCCGACCCAGACACTGCCGAAGCCGCCGGTCTCCGAGCAGGGGCCGGCGCCCGTGTCGATCTTCGCCACGACCTGCGTGCTGCCGGACGCCGCGAGGGCCGCGACGGCGATCACACCGCCGGCGACAATGCTGGTGCAGAAGGCCACGATCCGTCTCATCAGAACCCCTCCGATCCGCGTTTTACCGGCATCGACGGGATGCAGGCTAGAGGTGCGATTGACCACTGTTAAGGTCCACATCGGTACCGATTTCGTGGACCAGTGAGCGAAGCCCGCGAACTGCTCGTCGAGCTCGACCGCAGCTCGCCCGAGACGCTCTCGTCGCAGCTCGAGAGCCAGCTTCGCGGTGCCGTGCGCTCGGGACGGCTGAAGCCGGGAACGCCACTGCCCTCGACTCGCGCGCTGGCGGCGCAGCTCGGTGTCTCGCGCGGGCTCGTCGTCGGGGCCTACGCGCAGCTCGGGGCGGAGGGTTACCTGCTGCTCCGCCGAGGCGCGAGCCCACGCGTCGCGCGCGTCGCCGCCTCGCCCGACCCCGCGGTCACCGCGCAGGCCGACCACCCGGCCCACAACCTGCGACCCGACCTGCCCGACTACTCGGCCTTCCCGCGCGACAGGTGGCTCACCTCGTATCGCGCAGCGCTGAAGGCCGCGCCCGACCTCGACCTCGCCTACGGGGACGTCCGTGGCGCCCTGGCGCTGCGGTCGGCGCTCGTCTCGTACCTCGGGCGCGTGAGCGGGGTCTCAGCGACCGCCGAGCATGCGTTCGTCTGCGGTGGCTTCGCGCAGGCGATCGGGTTGCTCTGCGCGACCTTACGGCGTTCTGGCCGCTCGTCGATCGGCGTCGAGGACCCCGGGCACGCCGTCATCCGCGAGATCGTCGCCCGCACCGGCCTGCGCCCCGTCCCGATCCCGGTCGACGCCGAGGGAATCGACGTCGACGCGCTCGAGGCCGCCGGGCCGGATGCGGTGCTGGTGACGCCCGCGCATCAGTTCCCGACCGGAGTCGTGCTGTCGCCTGAGCGTCGCGCGCGGCTGTTGGCGTGGGCCGAGCGACGCGACGCGATCGTCGCCGAGGACGACTACGACGCCGAGTTCCGCTACGACCGCGCGCCGGTCGGCGCCCTGCAGGGTCTCTCCCCGGACCGCGTCGCGTACCTGGGATCGGCGAGCAAGACGCTCGCTCCGACCTTGCGCCTCGGCTGGCTGATCCCGCCGCCGCGGCTCGTCCGGCCGCTCGCCGACGAGGTGCTCTACACCGTGATCGCACCGCCGCGGCTCGAACAGCTCGCTTTCGCCGACTTCCTCGAGCGGGGTGAGCTCGACCGGCACCTGCGGCGGATGCGCCTCCGCTACCGTCGCCGGCGTGACGTCCTCATCGACGCCTTGACCGACAAGCTCCCGCAGATCGAGGTGCGCGGGATCGCAGCCGGCCTGCACATCCTCGCCGTCCTGCCGCCGGGCTCCGACGAGGCGCGCGTCCTCGCAGAGGCGCTGGCGCGTCGGATCAGCCTCTACGGGCTCGCCGAGCACGCCGTCCGGCCACGGCCCGAGGCGGCGCTCCTGCTGGGCTACGCGGTCGCGCCGGAGCCGGCGATCCGAGCCGCCGTGGCGAAGCTCGCCGAAGCGGTGAGGGCCGCCGCGTGACCGATGCACGACCCGTCAAGCAGCGCGTCCGGTATGCCGATAATTCGGGGATGGTCGACTCTGCCGCGTCTGGGGTCACGCGCGCAACCGTGCGTACCAGGTTCAGTGCGCGCGGGCTGCCCTTACCCGACCGGTTGCTCGTGTGGGGGCTGAACGTCGCCCTCGCGGTTGTCGTCGTCCAGACGATCGGGCACCTGGTGGACTGGCTCGCCACCGACCTGGACATCGTCCTGCTGAACGCCGACAGCGACCAGAGCATCTACCCGTGGGTCTCAGTGGTCGCGATCTTCTCGGGGGCGCTCGCCCTGTTTCTGTACCAGCAGCTCACCGGAGCCGTCGGATTTCGCCGCTGGCTGCCGTTCATCCTCGCGTACCTGTCGCTGGACGAGATGGTCGCCCTGCACGAGCGGATCGTGAGGGTGCTGAAGGCGCTCAATGTCGACGAGTCGTACGCGCGCGTGATCTGGCCGGTTCTCTACCTGCCGCTGATCGCGGCGACGGCGCTGGCGCTTTGGCGGATGTCACCCACGTTCGTGCCGCGCGCCGCTCGGTTCATCAAGGTCGGCCTCGTGTTCCTCGGCACCGCTGTCGCGCTCGAAATCCTCTCGAAGGCGCTCGTGGACGACTATCCGAACGCCTACCAAGTCGAGGTGATCGTCGAACAGAACCTCGAGCTCGCCGGCTGGACGCTGATCGGCACGGCGCTCGTCTCGCACGTCGTCCGCAATCTCCTGCGGACGCCGCTTGCTGACGTCAGCGCCTGAACTGCAGCTCGTGCCAGGAAGGCGTCGGCGCCAGCTCGAGCAGCGCGCGCTCGCCGCCCGGTTCGAGGTAGGCGAACTCGGAGGCCCCCTCGTCCCAGGTGACGTCGAGCCGCCCGTCCTTGACGCGGTGGTCGAGCCAGGCGCCACGGAAGACGAGCTTGCGCAGCCAGTAGACGAGCGACTCGCCTTCGACCAGCGAGAGCCGCTCCCAGTGGCGCACGAGGTAGCGCCCGAGCTCGCTGCGCGGCTCCTCGATCACGCCGTCGGCCGTCAGCTCGACGAGGTCCTCGGTCTCCTCGGCGTCGAGCTCGTTCTCGTCCACGAGCCCGAGCCGGAAGGCCGCCGCGCAGACACGCTGGGCGAAGTCGGCGGCGTTGAAGCTGAAGCGGAGACGCAGGAACTCGACGACGATGTCGTTCCCGGACGAGTAGTTGTCCGCATCCACGGGCGGAGGATAGCCCTCGCTCTAGACTGCGGCCGGTGAGCACCAAAGGCGCGGTCGGGTCGGGATTCGTCATCGCAGCGCTCGTGCTGGCGGTGGCCTGGGCCTTCGAGATCTCGCTCTCGCGCGCGGCACTGCTGGCGCCGGTGATCGTCGTCTGCGCCGCAGCCGCGGCGGGGCTGGCCGTCCTCTGGGCGAAGGTCGGCTGGGAGGCGCTCCGGAGGCAGAGACGGCCGTGGCTCGTGGCCGGGATCGCCTTCGCCGCGTTCGCGTTGATCGCAGCGCTCTCATTGCTCGGGCTCGAACTGCCCCGCGAGTAGCTCCGTCCGAAGGCCTCCGTACCGTGGACTGCCCATGTCGTGGCAGCTGCGAAACGAGTGCGAGCGGCGCGAGGTCGAGAGCCTTGCGGCCGAGCTCGAGGTGAGCGAAGTGCTTGCCTCGGTGCTCGTGCGCAGGGGCTTCGACGACTCGCGGCAGGCGCGCGCGTTCCTCGAGGCCGAGCTGCCGGCGCACGATCCGTTCGCGCTCGGCGACATGCGTGAGGGGTGCGAGGCGATCCGCGCAGCGGTCGCGGCGGGGACGCGGATCTGCGTCCATGGTGACTACGACGCAGACGGCATCTGCGCAACGGCTCTCGCGGTGCTGGTCCTGCGCGAGCTCGGCGCCGACGTGACGTACCACCTACCGAGCCGCTTCGAGGAGGGCTACGGCGTCTCGGGCGAGACGCTGTCACGGCTGGCCGGCGAGGGCGTCGGTCTCGTACTTACCGTCGACTGCGGCGTGACCGCGGTCGAGGAGGTCGCGCACGCGCGCGAGCTCGGGCTCGAGGTGGTCGTCACCGACCATCACCGCCCCGGCGAAGAGCTGCCGGCGTGCCCGGTCGTCGGGCCCTACCGCGGCGACTATCCGTTCCGCGAGCTCTGCGGGACCGGGGTGGTGTGGAAGCTCGGCCAGGCGCTGCTCGGCGCCGACTCGGAGGCGCTCGCGCGCCACCTCGACCTCGTCGCGGTCGCGACGGTCGCCGACGTCGTGCCGCTGCTGGACGAGAACCGCGGCGTCGCCGTCGCCGGACTGCGTTCGCTTGCGAGAACGCAGAAGCCGGGCCTCCAGGAGCTGATGCGCGTCGCGCGCGTCGACTCGGCGGCGGTCGACGCGGGGACGATCGGCTTCAGGCTCGCGCCCAGGCTGAACGCGGCAGGACGGCTGGGGAGGCCCGAGGCCGCGCTGGAGCTGCTGCTGACCGAGGAGCGCGAGCAGGCCGCGCAGCTTGCGCGACAGCTCGAGGAGCTCAACCGCGACCGGCAGGCCGTCGAGGAGCGGATCCTGCGCGAGGCGGTCAACGAGATCGAGTCGTGGCCGGAGGAGCAGCACCGCCGCCGCGCCTACGTGGTTGCGGGCGCCGACTGGCACGAAGGCGTGATCGGGATCGTCGCCTCGCGCCTGGTGGAGCGCTACGCCCGGCCGGTAGTCCTGATCGCGGGCACCGACGGCGACTGGAAGGGCTCCGGCCGCTCGATCGCCGGCTTCGACCTGCATGATGCGTTGCGACAGTGCGCGGGCCACCTCGAGCGCTGGGGCGGGCATTCCGCCGCGGCCGGGCTCTCGATCAAGCCCGAGAACGTCCCGGACTTCACCGAGGCGTTCGCCGCGGTCGGCGACGGCGCGCTCGCCGAGGACGATCTGCGTCAGCCGACGGTCGTGGACGCGCTCGTCCACGGGCCCGACCTGACGCTCGAGCTCTGTGAAGAGCTGGCGCGGCTCGCGCCGTTCGGGCTCGGCAACCCGAACGTCACCCTGCTGCTCGCGGGCTGCGAGTTGGCCGACCTCGCGGCGGTCGGCGAGGGCAAGCACCTCAAGTTCCGCGTCCGCGCCGACGGCCGGGACGCGGGCAGCGCGATCGCCTTCCGGCTCGGGCGGCAGCTCGACCGCCTGCGGCGCGTCGGTCACTACGACGTCGCCTTCAAGCTCGAGGCCAACCAGTGGAACGGCACGGTCGCGCCGCAGCTGAACGTGCGCCACGTCTTCGACGCCGACGAGCACTACGTGGCCAGGCGCGAATGGCTCAAAGCCGAGTGGCGCAAGGAGGCTCGCGACCCCGACGCGGCCGCGATCTTCGCCGAGCTCGGCCTCACCGAGGGCGGCGCGAAGCGGCATCTGCTCGAGTCCGAGCGCTTCGTCGCGCTACTGGCCGAGCCCGAGCTCGCGCGCGCGGCCTAGGCACGTACCATTCGGGTGTGCGCTGGCTCGAGAGGCTGAGGCAGAAGCTGAAGCAGACTGGGTTCCTGCCGTTCGATCGCAGCGACCGGATTCCCGAGCTCAGCGGTCGCACCGTCGAGAACGACGACGCCTGGGCGCAGCTGGCCAGCGGGGGCGAACAGTTCCCGCCGAACTACGTGCGTCCGGCCGACGAGGGCCGGCCCCGGCACTGAGCTACGTCAAGACGGACGACGGCCGCCCGCGGCACTGAGCCGAGCCGGCTGAGCGCGCCGCGGCAGCCAGAGCCGCTGCTCGCACGCTGCGCCGTCGAGCGCCACCAGCATTCGCGCCAGCCGCGCCGCCTTTCGCTCCTGTCGTCTTCTGCGCACGAGAGCCATGGTTCGATCTGAATGACTTCGCTCCTGCGCGGGGAATTACGCGCGACGGCCACGGGAAAGGCCCTGAGTACACTTTTCCTATGACGGTCATCGAGTCTGCAGAACGGCATCAGGAGCTGATCGACGAGCTCATCGAGTCCGTCGCTGCCTACAACCAGGACGTCGACCGCGACCTGCTCGCGCGGGCGTTCGCGTTCGCGGCGGCCGCGCACGAGGGCCAGCAGCGGCGCTCGGGCGAGGACTTCATCCACCACCCGTGGGGCGCCGCGAAGATCTGCGCCGAGCTCCACCTCGACGAGCAGACGATCGCCGCCGCTCTGCTGCACGACGTGGTCGAGGACACCGGCACCGACATCAAGGAAGTGCGCGCGGAGTTCGGCGACGAGATCGCGCAGTTGGTCGAGGGAGTGACGAAGCTGACGCGGATCCAGTTCCAGAGCCGCGAGCAGGCCGAGGCCGAGAACTACCGCAAGATGATCGTGGCCATGGCGCAGGACGTGCGCGTGATCCTGATCAAGCTCGCCGACCGGCTCCACAACATGCGCACGATCGAGTACCTGGGCAAGCAGAAGCAGGTGCAGAAGGCCAGGGAGACGCTCGAGGTCTACGCGCCGCTCGCCCACCGGCTGGGAATCAACAAGCTCAAGTGGGAGCTCGAGGATCTCGCGTTCGCGACGCTGCACCCGCGCAAGTACGAGGAGATCAAGGCAATGGTCAGCGAGCGCCGCGCCGACCGCGAGGAGCATGTGCGCGAGGCGGCGATGACGCTGCAGCGCGAGCTCGAGAAGGTCGACATCCCGGCCGACATCGCCGGGCGCGCGAAGCACTTCTATTCCATCTACGACAAGATGGCCAAGAAGGGTCGCGAGTTCAACGAGATCTACGACCTGACCGCGATGCGGGTGATCGCGGAGCGCTCAGGCGAGGAGGGCGCACGCGACTGCTACGGCGCGCTCGGGCTGATCCACTCGCTCTGGAAGCCGATGCCCGGCCGCTTCAAGGACTACATCGCGATGCCGAAGCTGAACGGCTACCAGGCTCTGCACACGACGGTGGTCGGGCCTGAGGGCCGGCCGCTCGAGATCCAGGTGCGTACGCGCGAGATGCACGAGACGGCCGAGTTCGGCGTCGCCGCGCACTGGGGCTACAAGAGCGGCAAGAAGGACGCCAAGGCCGACGAGGAGTGGCTCGCCTGGATCCGCCAGCTGATGGACTGGCAGGAGGACGAGAGCGACCCCCGCGAGTTCCTCAAAGCGTTTCGCACCGACCTCTTCGACGACGAGGTCTATGTCTTCACGCCGAAGGGCGAGGTCAAGGTGCTGCCATCGAACTCGACGCCGATCGACTTCGCTTACGCCGTTCATACCGACGTCGGCCACCGCACCGTCGGCGCGAAGATCAACGGCCGGATCGTGCCGCTGCACTACCGCTTGAAAAGCGGCGACTTCGTCGAGATCCTGACTACCAAGAGCGGGCGCGGGCCGTCGCGCGACTGGATGTCGCTGGCCGCCTCCTCGCGCGCGCGAAACAAGATCCGGCAGTGGTTCTCACGCGAGACGCGCGAGGAGACCGAGCACAAGGGCCGCGAGACGCTCGAGACGGCGCTGAAAAAGCAGAACCTGCCGTACAAGAAGCTCCAGGGCTCGGCCGTGCTCGCGCAGGTGATCCGCGAGAGCGGCTTCAAGAAGGCGGAGGACTTCTACCTCGCGCTCGGCTCGGGGAAGCTGCAGCCCGGCCAGATCGTGAACAAGGTGATCCAGCGTCTGAAGACCGAGCAGGTCGCCGAGGAAGAGGCCGTCCCGCTCAAGGCGCCGAAGGCCCGGCACGCGATCTCGAGCGAGAACTTCGGCATCAACGTGCGCGGCGTGGACGACGTGTTGGTGCGACTGGCCAAGTGCTGCACGCCGCTCCCCGGCGACAAGATCGTCGGCTACGTCTCGATGGGCAAGGGGATCACGATCCACCGCGAGGACTGCTCGAACGTCAAGGCGCTGAAGCGCAACCCGGAGCGGTTCACCAAGGTCTCCTGGGACGGCGGTGCAACGCAGAGCTTCCGGGTGCAGATCTCGGTCGACTCCTGGGACCGGCCGCGGCTGCTCGAGGACGTGGCCCGCACCTTCGCCGAGCATGGGGCGAACATCGTCGAGTACGGCGGCCACGTCGAGGACCAGCTCGCCAAGAACTGGTACGTGGCGGAGGTCGGCGACGTGAAGGCGCTGCGCTCCCTACTGACCGCGCTACGTAACGTGGACGCGGTGTTCGACGCGTACCGGGTAACCCCGAGCTGAGGATCGCCCGTTCGAGGGATCATCCCTCGAACGGGCGGGGTACCTCGAACGAGGGATGGCGCTTTTCGCCGGGCCGACTACAACGTGAGTAGGGGAGAGGGTCAATCTCGCAAAAGGCTGCGGCGCCCGCGCGTTCCGAGGACAGCGGGTGGGCGCCCGGCGCGCCCGGCCGGTGGCGGCCGTCCGGGCGCGCCGGGCACCTCAACTCAGGGTACTGCGAAGACGACAGGCGGCTTGCCGCTGAGCTTTGCGCGCGGAACGAGCGCCCAGAAGCGGCCCTGGACGACCGGGTCGACCGCGACCACGCGGCCCCCGGCGACCACCGCCACCGAGCGGCCGATTGCGCGACCGCTCACCTGGACGACCGTGCTCGAGAGGTCGATCGGGTCAAGCTGGCTCACGCGGCGGCCTCCCTCGAACGAGCGACCGAGTAGCGCGCGGTCGGGCCCGACGGCGTACAGGGCCGAGCTCGGCCGGCCGGAGCCGAACAGCCCGAGCTGTCGCTTCAGCGCCTGCTGACGCAGCCGTAGCAGCCCGGCGGCAGGGAGAGTGAAGCGCTCACCCTTGTCCTTGACGAGGATCACGTTCGGCTCAGCCGGGCGCGGGCCGAGCAGCGAATGGCCGTCGACGTGCCACGGGATACGGACGCCGCTCGCATCGGCGAGCGTGGGGAAAATGTCGGTCGTGCGAGCGGCCTCAGCCGCGACCCGGCCGCGGCGCTGGCCGGGCGTCTTCACGAACAGCGGCACGTAGGCGATGTCCTGGCGGTTGGTGTCAGACAGCGGCCGTCGCTTCTCGCCCGCGCGGAAGCTGACGCCGTGGTCGGCGGTCACGACGAGCACCGCGCGGTCGTAGAGGCCGGTCGCGCGGAGCCGGTGGAGCAGGCGCCCGAGCACCCGGTCGGCGTAGCCGAGCTGCAGCAAATGCCGCTGCCAGTACTGGTCGACGGCGGCCTGGTTCGGGTTCCAGACCTCGTCCGAGCCCCAGCCCGGCGCGGCGCGCACGTCGTAGCGCTCGCCCGAGGGCAGATAGGTCCACGGGCTGTGCGGCAGCATCAGGTGGAGGTACCAGAGGCTCGGGCTCGCCTGCGGGCGCAGCGAGCGGAGGAACGCCGGGTCGATGCGGCCGGGATCATTGTGCCCACTTGCGTCCTGAAGGAAATTGCCCCAGCCGTTCGCGATCGACGGGATGCCGCCGGTGAGGTCGTCCGGTAGCAACTCGTGCAGGTAGACGACGCCCGTGTCCTCGGCCAGCGAGGCCGTGCGGTGTCCGAGCGAGCCCTCGAGGTTCGGGCAGAGCGAGGGCGGACAGAGGTGCGTCTCCTGGTCGTAGACGTGGAGCTGCGTGGCACCGCCGAAGAGCGTGAACAGGTTCTGCCGGTGGTCGGTGTAGACCGGGAACTCGCCCGCCTGAGGGAAGCGGCCGGTGAGGATCGCCGGGACCGCATGCGTCGTCCCTTCGCCGACCGTGGTTGTGTGCTCGAACCAGGTCGAGGCGCGTGCGAGCCGAGCGAAGTTCGGGAAGCGAACCGCGTCGATGCGGCCGTGCGCGTCGAGCAGTGAGTTGACCGGCAGCTCGTCGAACGCGACCAGCACGATGGGCGCGTGGGCCCGCTCGCCTGCTGCTTGCGCGGCCTCCGTGGAGAGCGAGAGCCGCGAGACGTCCGAATGGAAGAGGAACAGCGCGAGAAACAGGAGGGGCGCGGGGGCGAGCACCGTCAGCGCGAGCCGGGCCGCGCCCGCGCGCAGGTACAGCTCGGCCGCGCCGGCGCCGAACGCGACCGCGACGGCAACGAGCAGCCAGCCGGGAGCGCCCGACCCGCGGACCGCCTGCAGCACGAACAGCGCCACCAGGCCGGCGACGAGGACGGCGTGCACGACCCAGCGCAGGCTCCGGCCGAACAGATACTCCAGCCCGAGCAGGATCGCCGGCGGCGCGAACAGGAGCACGACCGCGAACACGATCGCGTCCCAGCGGGTCGAGCCGCGGGCGGCGAAGAACTCGCCGTTCTTGCCGAGCAGGTCGAAGAGCGGCTGCGCGACCGCGAACGACCAGAGCACGAGCAGGTGCAGGCCGGCCAGCCACCACGGCAGGGCCGGTGGCCGCGTCACGTTCTCGGGCCGGCGAGATAGAGCGTGCGCGTGCCCGAGCCGAGCTGCTCGCGGCGCTCGACCTCGAAGCCCCCGCCGAGCGCTCGCTCGAACGCCTCCCGGCCGTAGCCCTCGTGAACCTCTTCGCGCTTGGCGGCGAGCAGGCGCGAGACCATCGGGTCGTCGCGGTCGGCGAACTCGATCACGAGCCTCGCGTCGAGGCTCCGCAGCCATGCGACAAGCTCCGCGAACGGGACGTTGCGGCCGATCGCGAGGTGGTGGACGAGCGCGAGGCAGAGGACGAGGTCCGGCCGGCCGCGCTCCTCGAGCCGCCTCCGCTCGAGGCCACGCCAGCCGCGAGCCGGTGAGGCGTCGGCCAGGTCGACCACGAGCGGCAGGATCTTCTTCGAGCCCTCCGCCCGCAGAGCCGTGTAGAGCTCGCCGACGACCCGCTCGTCGCCGTCCGCCGCGAGCACGTACTCGGCGTCCAGCGCGCGCGAGAAGCGACCGTCGTTCGCGCCCAGGTCCCACGCCAGCCGTGTGGGGCCGGCCTCTCGCACGAAGCGCTCCTTGCGCCCGGCGTCTTCGTCGCTGTACGGCGCCGCTTCGCGGTAGCCGGCCCACTCGGAGCGCCCGCGCTTCGGCGTCAGCCGCTCGACGAGCTTCCGCAGCCGCCGGACGTTTGCCTGGATCAGCTCCTTCTTGAACCCGGCGGCCTTCAGCTCGGCGCGGACGTCCCGCTGCCGGCCGGCGTGCCTCGCGTCCAGCCGGTCGTGCAGGACGACGTGCGTCAGTACGCCGCGCCGGAAACGGGGCAGCAGCGCCCGCGCCTGGCTCGGCTCGATCCCCTCGAGGCTCCCGCGCAGCAGCGGCTGCGGCGCGACCCCGCGGTAGGCCTGCAGCATCAGCGGATAGAGGAACAGCGAGCAGAACTGGCGGTAGCCGGCCCACGGTTCGCCCTCGCGCAGCCGCTCGAACGAGCCGACGTCCACGAACACCGGTTCCGAGCCGCGCCACTGGACGTTGTACGGCGAGCCGTCCTTGAGCACGAAGCCCTCGGCCAGCGCCTCGTCGAGCAGCGAGAGCTGCAGCAGCGCCGCGTCGCGCAGCATCTCGAACGGCCACTCGTACGGGTACGAGACGAACGGCAGCCGTTCGTGCCGCAACAGGCCGGGCTCGAGCTCCTCGGTCGCGACGATGCGCCCGTCCTCGAGCGCCCGCCGGAAGAAGCGCGTGCGCTCGAGCGCGTCCCAGTCCTCCCGGGCGCGCGGCGACAGCTCGCGGAGTACCTCGCCCGCGGGGGAATACACAACCCGCGCCTCGGGATCGCGAAAGGAGGCGGGCTCCGGAGTGCTAGCTGTTGAGCTCGTCATCCCTGCGGATGCGCAGGGTTCGCAGCACGCGGCGCCACGTCATCTTGGCGGTGACCCCGATTGCCGCCACGCCGCCCAGCACGATCTGGAGCAACATGCTCCCCGAGCCGGCGTCGAGGTAACTGAGTGGTGCCATAGCCGTTCCATACTAGTTACAGAAACGCGCGACGATCGACGCGACCCGTTCGAGGAACGCGCGGTCGTCCTCGCCGAACGCGGCCGGCCGGTCGGAGTCGATGTCGATCTCGCCCACGACGCGTCCCTCGTGGGCGATCGGGACGACGATCTCCGAACGGGTCGAGGGAAAGCAGGCGAGGTAGCGCGGGTCGGCGTTGACGTCGTCCACGATCTCGGTCTCGCCGCTGGCGGCGGCAGCGCCGCAAACGCCCTGGCCGACCGGGATCCGCACGTGCTCGGTCGCCTGCGGCCCTTTCCACGGGCCGAGCACCAGGTCGTCGCTCTCGACGAGGTAGATGCCGACCCAGGAGTAGTGCTCGAGGTCGTCGTGTAGCACGTCCACAATCTGCTGCAGGACGTCCTCGCCGCGCTCGGCGATCGCTTCGATCGTCTCGAACGGGCTCACGCCAGGTCGTCGCCCTCGAACGCCGCGATCTGCTCGCGGTACCAGTCCGGCACTGGGCAGGCCCGTCGCTCGTCCAGGTCGACGAGCACGAGCGTCTGTGTGGCGGTCACCATCAGGACGTCGTCCTCGGCCCGGTAGGCCGCGTGCTCGTAAGTGACGCTCGTGCGCCCGATCCGCGAGACGCGGATGAAGACCTCGATCAGGTCGTCGAAGCGCGCCGGCGCGTGGTACTCGATCGTGTTGGCGCGCATCACGAACTCGTGCTCCCGCGGCTCGGTCACCAGCATCTCCAGGTGCCGGTGGTACTCGACGCGCGCGCTGTCGAAGTAGGGGAGATAGCGGCCGTAGTAGACGATCCCCTGCGCGTCGGTGTCGGAGAAGCCGACCCGGGTCAGCGAGGAGTACTTGAACGGCGGTTTCCGGTCGGTGACCCGGCCGAGCTCGAGCGCCATAGGCGCATGATCCTACGAACGACCGCTGCGTGGAAGCGGCGGCAGCGCTCCGCCGCGCGGGCCCTGCAGTCGCCGGTTACGGACGACACAGGCGAGGCCCCAGACGACGAGACCGATGAACACGGAGCCGATCAGCGCGAACGGGAGCACGACCCAGATGCTGCTCAGGCGGTGCGGGCCGCCACCGCCCACGGAGATCCCGCCCGCACTCTGCGGCGAGAAGTCCCGCACCGAACGCACCTTCGAGTGCTTCGCGTCGAGCGGCGCGAGGGTTGCCACCGGCATGAACGAGTCCACGAGCCAGCGCTTGCCGGACGGCCGCAGGTAGATGTGGAAGATGATCGGGCCCTCCTTGCTCCCGGCGCGCGGCTGGAGCTGGAGCTCGAGGCCCACCTCCTCGCGCGTCACGTAGAGGACGTTCCACGGGTGCGTCTTGCCGGCGGCCGGGAACGGGTAGACCGGGATGTCCCCGCCCTTCCAGTTCTTGCGGGTCATGCCGGGCCGCATCTCGGGCGCGACCACGTCGAAGGCTGCCTGCGGGTTGCTGCGCTTGACGGCGTGGTTGACGAAGACGTCGATCGAGCGCGTGATCGCGGCTTGCTGGGCCGGGGTCAGCTTCGGCTGCGCCGCCGCGGGAGCGGCGAACGCGAGGGCCACGATTGCCGCGGCGACGACCTTCATCGACACAAGGTAGCTCCAGTCTTCACCGGCGGTTACGCGGGTTGCCGATCACGCTGATCGGGTCCGCCGATGGAGTGGGCGAACGTCGCCGTCGAGCTCGGCCGTGACCTGCGCGCAGACCTCTCGAGCGGCCTCGACGAAGCCCTGCGCCGCCGGCGAGCGGTAGCGGTCGCGGTGCCAGAAGAGCGCGACCACGCGCGGCTGCACCGGCACGTCGGGCGCGAGCTCGACGACCGCGACCTGCTCGTCCGCAAAGTCAACGGCCAGCCGCGGGACGATCGCGTTGCCGACGCCCGCGCCGACGAGCGCCTGGACGGTGCCGATGATGTCGGAGCGGAAGACGAAGTTCGGCTCGACGCCCTGGGCGCGCAGCTCCGCCTCGACGCGCGGCAGCACACGGCAGGTCCAGTGCCCGATCAGCGGCAGGTCGGCGATCTCCTCCAGCCCAGCGGGCCCCGCCTGCGCGAGCGGCGAGTCGGCCGGGACGACGAGCACGTACGGGTCGTTCATCAGCTCGATCGACTCGAACGGGCCGGGGTGGAGCGGCAAATCGGCAAAGCTGAGCTCGAGCTCGCCGCGCTCGACCAGCTCGAACAGGCCGGCGTCGGTCGGCGACTCCTGCGGCAGTACGCGAACATCGGGCCAGTCACGCGCGTAGCGCGGCAGCAGCCGCGGGACGATCCGCGCGCCGACGCTCTGGTAGATGCCGAGCCGCAGCGAGCCGGCCGAGCCGTCGGCGAGCGCGCCGAGATCGGCCTCCGCCGCCTTCACGCGAGCGAGGATCGCGTGCGCGTGCGCGAGCAGCGCCTCGCCGGCGTCGGTCAGCTCGACCGCGCCCGCTCCGCGGGAGCGGACGACGAGCCGCTGGCCGACGATCCGCTCGAGCGCTGCGATCTGCTCGCTGATCGCCGACTGCACGTAGCCGAGCCGCGTCGCAGCACGGCGAAACGAGCCTTCCTCGGCAACCGCCGCGAGCGCGGCCAGGTGTCGGATCTCGACGCCGGAAGAGTGATCGACGGCCACGGTCACCAGCAGCGTAGCCGATCGGTTTTCTAGATCAAGCCCCGCCGCGGATCACGGCCAGCACCTCGTCACGCTTGCGCTCCATCAGCGCCGCATCGAGCGCCTCGAGATTCAGGCGCAGCAGCGGCTCGGTGTTCGACGGCCGCACGTTGAAATGCCAGTCGTCGGCGTCCACCGAGAGCCCGTCCAGGTGCGTGACGCGTCCTTCGGCACCGAAGCGCTGCTCCAGCTCGCGCAGCGTCGCGTCGACGTCCTCGACCGGCGTGTTCAGCTCGCCCGTGATGAAGAAACGCTCGCGGAAGGGCCGCAGGATCTCCGAGAGCTTCTGCCCGCGCTTCGAGAGCAGTTCGAGCATCAGCAGGAACGGCACGACCCCTGAGTCGGCCTGCGAGAAGTCACGGAAGTAGTAGTGGCCCGAGACCTCGCCGCCGAAGGCCGCATGCTCCTCGCGCATCCGGTGCTTGATGAACGCGTGGCCGACGCGGTTGATCAGCGGCACCCCGCCGGCGCTCTCGATCGTCTGCGGAACCGCCCAGCTCGCGCGGACGTCGTAGATGATCTTGGCGCCCGGCTCCTTGGCCAGCACCGACTCGGCGAACAGCGCCGTCGCGAAGTCGCCGGGGACGAACTCGCCCGTGTCGTCGACGAAGAAGCAGCGGTCGGCGTCCCCGTCGAAGGCGACCCCGAAGTCAGCGGCCTCCTCGAGCGTCTTGGCGACGATGAACTCGCGGTTCTCGGGCAGCAGGGGGTTCGGCGCGTGGTTCGGGAAGGTGCCGTCGGGCTCGAAGTAGAAACGCTCGACCTCGAGCTGCGGCAGATGCTCGAGCACGGGCGGCAGCATCACGCCGGCCATCCCGTTCGCGGCGTCGATCACGACCTTGAGCGGCTTGATCGCCTCGACCTCGACGAACGAGAGCGCGCGCTCGACGTACTGCTCCCAGATGTCGTACGGCTGGACCTGTCCCGGGGACAGTCCCTCGGCCGCGGCCGGCTCGGCCATGGCCCGGTCGCGGATCTCCAGCAGCCCGGACTCGCCGCCGACCGGGAGCGCGCCCTCGCGGACGATCTTCAGCCCGGTGTACTCCTTCGGGTTGTGCGAGGCGGTGACCGCGATCCCGCCGTCGAGCCCCAGCTCGCCGACCGCGAAATAGACCATTTCTGTCCCGACGAGGCCGAGCTCGAGCACGTCCGCGCCCGCCTCCGCCGCGCCGGCGACTGCTGCCTCGGCCATCGAGGGCGAGGAGACGCGCATGTCGTGCCCGACGGCGATCCGCTTCGGCCCGAACACCTCGACGAAGGCCCGCCCGATCGCACGCGCCCCCTCCTCGTCGAGCTCGGATCCATAGATCCCGCGGACGTCGTATGCCTTGAAGACCTTGGGGTCGAGCACGGGTTGATGCTACGGCACGAAAGACGGCTGCACGCGGAAGGCAGCGGGGGCCTCGATCGTTTCTACACTTGAGGCATGGAACGCAAGCTTGCAACGGTCCTGTTCGTCGATCTCGTCGACTCGACGGCGCTCGTCACCAGTTCTGATCCCGAGGTCGTGCGCCGCCGTGTCCAGACGTACTTCGAGCGCGTCTCGCACTGCGTGACCACGCACGGCGGGATCGTCGAGAAGTTCGCCGGCGACGCCGTGATGGCGGCCTTCGGGATCCCGCAGGCGCACGAGGACGACGCCGAGCGCGCGGTTCGCGCCGCGCTGGCCATCCTGGACGGCGTGCACGAGCTGGAGCTCGAGGCGCGGATCGGGATCGAGTCGGGTGAGGTCGTCGCGGACGACAGCGACTCGACCTTCGCCACCGGCGAGGCCGTCAACGTCGCCGCGCGGCTGCAGCAGGCCGCCGACCCGGGCCAGGTGCTCCTCGGCCCGGGTGCGCACCGGCTGACGCTCGGCCGCGTGGAGGTCGAGGACGTCGGACCCGTCGAGCTGAAGGGGCTCGAGCGCGAGATCTGGGCGTGGCATGCGCTGAGTGGCAAGGCCGACGAGGTGCGCGAGATGCAGCAGGCCCCGCTCGTGGGCCGGGACTCCGAGCTCGAGCTGCTTCAGAACACCTACGACCGCGCCCTCCGCGACCGCCGTGCCCACCTGTTCACGATCTACGGCGAGGCGGGGGTCGGCAAGAGCCGGCTCTCGCGTGAATTCAGCCAGGCGATCGAGGGAGCGACCGTGCTCTCCGGCCGCAGCCTGCCCTACGGCGAGGGCGTGACCTACTGGCCGCTCGCCGAGATGGTCAAGTGCGCGGCCGGGATCGTCGACGACGACCCACTCGACGTCGCGATCGAGAAGCTGCGCTCGTTCTGCGAGGACGAAGTAGTGGCCGACCTCCTCGGGCTCGCCTCCGGCGTGCTCGAGGCGGTGCAGGCCGAGCGCAGCCAGCAGGAGATCGCCTGGGCGGGTCGCGAGTGGGCCCAGCGCGTGGCGCAGGAACAGCCGCTCGTGCTCGTCTTCGAGGACATCCACTGGGCCGAGGAGCCGCTGCTCGAGCTGATCGAGCACCTCGTCACCTGGGTGCGCGAGGCGCCGCTGCTGGTGATCACGCTGGCGCGTCCCGAGCTGCTCGACATCCGTCCCGGCTGGGGCGGCGGCCGCGTACGCGCGACCTCGATCGAGCTCGAGCCACTCGGCCCGAACGAGAGCGAGGAGCTGATCGACGCGCTCGGCGGCACGCTCGACCCGTCCGAGCGGCAAGCCGTGCTTGCGAAGACCGAGGGCAACCCGCTCTTCGTCGAAGAGACCGTGCGGATGCTGGCCGAGGAAGGCTCCGAGGGCATCGGCCGCATCCCGGACACGCTGCAGGCGCTGATCGCCGCGCGCATCGACCGGCTTGCGCCGGAGGCGAAGGCGCTGCTCCAGCGAGCCGCCGTGATCGGGCGGGTCTTCTGGGAAGGCGCGCTCGAGCGGCTCTCGCCGGAGCTCGACTCGCTCGAGGAGACGCTCGACGACCTGCGGCTGCGCGAGTTCGTCCTCGACGAGGAGCGCTCGTCGATCCGCGGCGAGAAGGCGTACAAGTTCAAGCACGTCCTGATCCGCGAGGTCGCGTACTCGGGTCTTTCCAAGTCGGCCCGCGCCGAGCATCACGCGCGCTTCGCCGAATGGCTGAAGGAGCGGGCGGGGGAGGAGCTGCTCGAGATTCGCGCCTTCCACCTCGACCGCGCGACCGCCCTGCTCACCGAGCTCGACGGCGCCGCTCCGGTCGAGCTACAGAAGGAGGCGGCAGAAGCGCTGGCGGAGGCGGGGCTGCGCGCGTTCGCCCGCGAGGCGAACCGCACCGCGCGGCAGCACTTCGTCCGCGCGGTGGAGCTCGAGCCGACGCTGCGCCGCCGTTATCTCGCCGCCCGCGCGGCAGACCGCCTCAGCGACCTGCCGGCCGTTTCGCGCGAGATGGAGGAGGTGCTGGCGGCCGCGATCGCCGAGGGCGACGGCTGGACGCAGGGCCGGGCGCTCATCACCCTCGCGGAGGCCGCGGTGATGCGCGAAGGCGACGTCCGCGCTGCCGAGGAGATGGTCGACAACGCGCTGGCGGTGCTCGAACCCGACGATCACAATGGCCGTTACCGGGCGCTGCGGGCGCACGCCACGATCGCGTGGATGCGCGGCGACCTCGCCAAAGAGGAGCAGGTGATGCTCGAGGCGCTCGAACTCGCGCGCGCGTCCGGACACAAAGGCTTCGAGAGCGAGGCCGCCGACGAACTTGCGAGCGTCTACCTCGCTCGGCTCGAGCTTGACCGCGCAGAGCCGCTGATCGAGCAGGCGATTCTGCTGGCCGAGGAAAGCGGCAGCG